>OJSE01001855.1_pt1 | contig 25337 bp, 18 predicted proteins | sample 1599351 | NCBI WGS metagenome assembly OJSE01 (sample SAMN04168656, study PRJEB22393) | human gut metagenome | biome: human gut microbiome; feature: stool | host: Homo sapiens | collected 2014-03-17 | reverse complement strand
TACCCTATGTTCAGGCGGTACATGGGGGGGCACCACCTTGTATTGCGTTGTAAAACCGTGCTGTAAAAAGAAAGGAAGTATTTAGATGAAAACAGCGTTGACCATTGCCGGAAGCGATTCCAGCGGAGGCGCCGGGATTCAGGCGGATATCAAGACCATGATGGCGAACGGCGTTTATGCCATGAGTGCTGTTACGGCCCTGACCGCCCAGAATACTACCGGCGTCACAGATATTTTGGAGTCCACACCCTATTTTTTGGGTGAGCAGCTGGACGCTGTTTTTACTGATATTTTCCCGGACGCCGTGAAGATCGGCATGGTCTCCTCTGCGGAGCTCATCACAGTGATCGCGGAGAAACTGAAGCAGTACGGCGCAAAGCATATCGTGGTGGACCCGGTGATGGTGGCCACCTCCGGGGCAAAGCTCCTGCGGTCGGATGCCATGGAAGCACTGGCCAGGCTGCTGCCTATGGCGGAGGTACTGACCCCCAATATTCCAGAGGCGGAAATCCTCTCTGGACTGTCCATCACGGACGCAACAGGCATGGAGACCGCCGCAAAGAGCATCAGTGAGCGGTACGGCTGCGCCGTACTGTGCAAGGGCGGCCATCAGATCAATGACGCCGATGATCTGCTGTGGCGTCATGGTGTGGGGAAATGGTTTCGTGGCAAGCGCATCAATAATCCCAATACCCATGGTACCGGCTGCACCCTCTCCAGCGCCATTGCCTCCAATCTGGCCAAGGGCTATGGACTGGATGAGGCCGTGGAGCGGGCCAAGGCGTACATCTCCGGGGCGCTGGCGGCTATGCTGGACTTGGGGCACGGCTCCGGCCCCATGAATCATGCGTTTGAGCTGCAGGGAGAGTTTATGAAGTGACTTTCCCGTAATTGCAGCGGCCTAATACCGTAGTGTGTCCGACAATAGCGGCTTGACCTTGCCGGGGACGGAAACTGAACGTAAAAAATCGGAAGATTACCTTCGGCAGAACGCCTTCCGAGATATAGCTTGGAAAATGAAAAAGTGAGAGAACACCCCGGTACGGTCAGCCGTACCGGGGTGTTTTCCAAGAAAAGGTAGCTGCGGCCTGATTTTTTTGTGGTAAACGCTTAAATTGAGGAAATAGCGCGAAAACATTTGTAATTACTGGAAGAACGTGATATCTTAACAGAAATTGAACGAGGATAGAGGCGCGGCGCGCAAGAGTACCCCCGGAGCCAAGGACAGGCATCCGCCGGAGGGAAAGGGCAAGCCGCCGAAGGGTCGTTGCTTTGCCTGAGGGGCGATCACCTGGGCCGTCGGAGAATATCCGCCGGACTGCCGCATTTGTGGAGCGCTATCAGACCGCCGTTTCGCCGCAGCCATTGGGTCTTGCGGAAAAAACAGGTGTTCCGGCTATGATCTCCACGGGGATCATAGCTTTTTTGTTATCCTTTTTCAATTCAATTTCGGTCAAAAGAGAAAGGATGACCAAGATGGAAAACAAGAGAATCGTAAGACCGTGGCAGGCGGCATGGATGCTGCTTGTCGGCATCGCCGTGATCATTGCGGGGCTGCTGGTGATGAAGCTGAACAACCGCATCGTTTTGGCATTGGACGGTGTAATCATGTGCCTGATGGCATGGTGCTTCGGCATCCCCTATGCGGAGCTGCAGCAGGGCATCAAGGAAACGGTGTCCTCCATGATCGTGGCAATTCTAATTTTGCTGTCCGTAGGCGTTTTAGTGGGTGTGTGGATGGCCAGCGGCACGGTGCCGGTGATGATTTACTACGGTATGAAGGTTTTGACGCCGGGCCTGTTTTTGCCGGTGGTGTGCATTCTCTGTACGCTGATGTCCACCATGGCAGGCACCTCCTGGGGTACGCTGGCTACTGTGGGCGTGGCCTGCATGGGTGTGGCACAGGGCTTGGGTGTGCCGCTGCCGGCGGCTGCCGGCGCGGTATGCACCGGCGCCTTCTTCGGCGATAAGATTTCCCCCCTGTCCGATTCCCCGGTCATTACCGCCACAGTCTGTGAGGTGCCGCTGATGGAGGGCATCCGCCACGCGCTCATCTCCACCGGCCCGGCCTATCTCATTTCTTTAGTGTTCTTCTTCCTCTACGGTCTGCGGTTTGCCGGCGGTACGGTGGGTGGTCAGGTGTATGAGGATATCCTCGCTACCGTCTCCGCCGAGTTCTGGCTCAGCCCGGTGCTGCTGCTGCCTGTGGCGGTGGTTGTGGCGCTGATCTTGCTGAAGAAGCCCACCATTCCCACGTTTGTAGCAGGCATCGCTGTGGGCGCTGTGCTGGCGATGGTATTTCAGGGCGAGAGCCTGAAGGACATCCTGACGGTGATGTACAGCGGCTTTTCCGTGGAGTCCGGCTCCGATGTGGTAAACTCCATGCTGAACCGGGGCGGCTTTACCTCCATGCTCTCTACCATCGGTCTGCTCATCGCCGCCGGTATCTTCGGCGCGCCGCTGCGTACCGCCGGTGTGGTGGATGTGCTGCTGGCCTTTGTGCGCCGGGTGGCAAAGAGCTCCCGCACCATGTCCCTCGGCGTGCTGCTTCTGCACGCGGTGTTCTTTACCATCACTGGCGCGTACTATGTCTCCTATCCGGTGGTGGGCGGCATGGTGAAGGACCTTTATCCGGAGTATGGTCTGGACCGTAAGAACCTGATGCGTACCCTGCTGGATACCGGCACGGGCCTTGCGCCGCTGGTGTCATGGTCCACCACTGGGTCCTATACGGCCACAACGCTGGGTATCGGAAATCTGGCCTTTTTACCCTATGCGCCGATGCTGTGGCTGTCTATCGTATTTTCTGTGATCTATGCCGTGACGGGCATCGGCACCGCGCGGGTGAAGGAGGAAAACTGACAATGGAACGCATTTTACAGCGCTGGTATGATATGATTTCCATTAACTCCGTCAACGGTCATGAGGCCGCCATGGCGGATTATGTGGCAAACGTCCTTCGGGAGATCGGCATGGACCCGCACTACAGCTATTTTGACGAGGATACCGCCCGGGAGCGCCCCTCCCTCTGGTCCGTGCTGGACAGCGGACGCCCCGGCAAGACGGTGCTGCTTATTGGCCATTTGGATACCGTGGGCGTCTCCGACCGCTGGGATACCGACCCCTTCGTACCCACGGAGATCGATGGAAAGGTATACGGCCGGGGGGCTATGGACATGAAGGGCGGACTTGCCGCTATTTTAGAGACCCTGACCTACTATGCCGCTCATCGAGACACTTTCAGGGGCAAGATTCTCGCCTGCTTCGTGGCGGACGAGGAGGGGCTGAGCAAGGGCAGCTATCAGTTGGTGGCGGAGGATGTGATTCACGCCAATTACGCCATTATGGGCGAGTGCCGCTACGATAATGTGGCGGTGGGCTTCCGGGGCCGGTACAGCTTTGAGGTGACGGTCCACGGACAAACGGCCCATGCCAGCCATTACCCGGAGGTGGGCGAGAACGCGCTGATCTCCGGCGGCAGACTGGCCGCCGCTATCGAGGCCCTGCCGACGCTTCAGCATCCCCATCTCAAGCACGGAACGTGGTGCGTGCGGTACATGGAGGGCGGAAATCCCGGTACGCTGGTGGTGCCGGAGCGGTGCTATATCTTTGTGGACCGCTACGTGGTCCCCGGCGAAACGGACAAGACCTGTATCGACCAGATTTTGGGCGCGGCCCGGGAGCTGGGACTGGAGGGCAAGGTAGATGTCCGGCTCAAGCCCCGGAAGTCTCCCTATATGCAGTCCTTTGCGCTGGAGGAGGATCACCGGCTGGTGCGGACGCTGCAGGCGCAGTTCCGGGCTGTGACGGGTGAGGACCTTCCCTGTGCTTACGATGCTTCGGTGTGCGATTCCAACATTCTTGCGGTGACGCTGGGGATTCCCACGGTCACCTTCGGCCCCTCCGGCGGCAATATGCACGGCGATAATGAGTACGGCTATGCGTGGCAGGTGAAAAACTGCGGCGAAATTTACCGCCGCACGGTGGCAGAGCTGCTGAATAACGAGGAATAAGCAAAAATAGAGCAAGGACCGTGAATGGCTGCTCATGGTCCTTGCTCTATTTTGGAAAGCGTTACAGCTTCTTTAGCAGATAATCGCCGAATTCGGCGCAGGAGGCTCCATCCCGGTGACCGGTCATGACCACGCGGCGCTCCGTTTCCGTGCACAGGTGCATGGCGGCGGCAAGGCGGTCGGCCTTGTCAGCCATGGAAATGTGCCGCAACAGCAGCTCCGCCGCCTTCAGGATGCTGGCGGGATTGGCGTAATCCCCCTCTCCGTCGGCAATGAGCCGGGGAGCGGTGCCGTGCACGGCCTCAAACATGGCGTACCGGCTGCCGGTGTTGGCGCTGCCGGCGGTACCGACGCCGCCTTGAATTTGGGCGGCCTCATCTGTGATGATGTCGCCGTAGAGATTTGGCAGTACAAATACCTGAAATTTGCTGCGGATTTCCGGGTTCACCAGATTGGCGGTCATGATGTCGATGTACCAGTCCTCGGCGGTGATCTCCGGGTACTCCGCCGCGACCTCGTGGCAGATTCGGGAGAAGCTGCCATCGGTTTTCTTCATGATATTGGCCTTGGTGACAATAGCTACGTTGGTTTTTCCGTTGGCGCGGGCAAAGGCGAAGGCCGCTCTGGCAATACGCCGGGTCCCGGCGTCCGTTGTGACCTTGAAATCCATGGCCAGCTTGCCGGGAATTTCAATGCCCCGGCTCCCAAGGGCGTATTCGCCCTCGGTATTTTCCCGGAAGAAGGTCCAGTCAATGCCCGCCTCCGGGACGGAGACAGGCCGCACATTGGCGTAGAGGTCCAGCTCCCGGCGCATGGCCACGTTGGCGCTTTCCAGCGTGCCGCCCTTGGGGGTCTCCGTGGGGCCTTTCAAAAGCACATCGCAGGCTTTGATAGCGGATAGAACATCGTCGGGGATGGCCTTCCCCTGTGCCGTGCGGTTTTCAATGGTCAGGCCCTCAATATCGCACAGCTCTACCCGTCCGGTCCGAAGCTCCCCCGCCAGCAGACGTTCCAGCACCCGGCGGGCCTGCGTCATGATGATGGGGCCGATTCCGTCGCCGGGAATGAGGCCGATAACGATGTGCTCCATTTTGGAAAAATCCTTGGCAGGCTCGCCCTGCTCCATCCGCGTCTGCCGTTGGAGCTGCTGGGCCAGCAGCTCCCGGAAATGGGCTGCTGCATCATTGAGAATTGCTTCGTAATCTGCCATCAGTCGGTCCCCTCCTTCGTATAGCTCAGCAGCCCGCCGGCCCGCAGCATGGCGGCCTGCCGCTTTGTAAAGCTGCCATGGACGGGGATGGCGCGGTTCCCGGCGTGAAGCGTCATTTCGCCGCTGTCCAGACCGGCGTCAATGCCGGTGAGCGTCAGGGTCTCGCCCTGTGTCAGCAGATCATAGTCCGCCGGGTCCGCAAAGGTCAGAGGCAGAATACCGGCGTTGATAAGGTTGGCGGCGTGAATCCGGGCAAAGCTCTTGGCTATGACCGCCCGGACACCCAGATACAGCGGCACCAGCGCCGCGTGCTCCCGGGAGGAGCCCTGTCCGTAGTTGCTGCCGCCCACGATGATGCTCTGACCGGCCTCCTTGGCCCGCTGGGAAAAGCTCTTGTCACATACGGCAAAGCAAAATTCCGAGAGCTTGGGGATGTTGGAGCGGTAGGGCAGAATTTTGGCTCCGGCGGGCATGATATGGTCTGTGGTGATATTGTCGCCGACCTTCAGCGTCAGCTCGGCGGTGATGCTGTCCCCAACAGGTGTTCCCTGCGGGAAGGGCTTGATATTCGGCCCCCGCAGAACCTCCACCTCCCCGGCGGCCTCTGGGGAGGCAGGGGCCAGCACGGCACTGTCATCAATGAGAAAGTGGTCGGGCATCTCCACATGAAGGGCGTCCAGTCCCAGATCGCGAGGGTCGGTGATCTCGCCGGTGAGGGCAGAGGCCACAGCCGTTTCCGGGGATACCAGATAGACCTTGGCATCGGCGGTACCGCTGCGCCCCTCAAAATTGCGGTTGAAGGTCCGCAGGCTCACGCCGCCGGAGTTGGGGGAGAAGCCCATGCCGATGCAGGGGCCGCAGGCACATTCCAGCAGCCGCACGCCGGAGGACAGAATATCCGACAGCGCGCCGCAGTCGGCCAGCATGGTCAATACCTGCCGGGAGCCGGGGGAGACGGACATACTGACGGAGGGGGCAACGGTTTTTCCTTTCAGCATGGCGGCGGCCTTGAGCATATCATACAGAGAGGAATTGGTGCAGGAGCCGATGCAGACCTGATCCACCTTGGTGCCCTTCAGGCTGCGGATGGTAACAACATTGTCCGGCATATGGGGGCAGGCAATCAGCGGCTCCAGTGTATCAAGGTCAATGGGGATAACCCGGTCATAGTTCGCGTCCGAATCGGCGGCAAGGGGGGTAAAATCGGCTTCCCGGCCCTGTGCCTTCAAAAAGGCGCGGGTCACCTCATCGGAGGGGAAAATGGAGGTGGTAGCGCCCAGCTCCGTTCCCATATTGGTAATGGTGGCCCGCTCCGGCACGGACAAACTGGCAATGCCGGGGCCGCCCCACTCGATGACATGGCCCACACCGCCCTTGACGGAGAGGATACGCAGCAGCTCAAGGCTGATGTCCTTGGCGGTGACAAAGGGCCGCAGCGTACCGGTGAGCTCCACCCGGATGACCTTGGGCATATTGATGTAGTACGCGCCGCCGCCCATGGCTACGGCCACGTCCATGCCGCCGGCGCCGAAGGCCAGCATCCCGATGCCGCCAGCAGTGGGGGTGTGGCTGTCGGAGCCAATCAGGGTCTCTCCGGGAACGCCGAAGCGCTCCAGATGGACCTGATGACAGATGCCGTTGCCGGGACGGGAGAACCAGATGCCGTGCTTTGCGGCAACGGTCTGAATATAGCGGTGGTCATCGGCGTTTTCAAAGCCGGATTGCAGTGTGTTGTGGTCCACGTAGGCGACAGACCGCTTTGTCCGCACCCGGTCAATTCCCATGGACTCAAATTCCAGATAGGTCATGGTACCGGTGGCGTCCTGCGTCAGTGTCTGGTCGATTCGCAGAGCCACCTCGGCGCCCGGCTCCGTGCTGCCGCTCACAAGATGCGCTTCGATGAGCTTTTGCGTCAGGCTCTTTCCCATATCAGTTTTCCCCCTTCTGCGTAATTCCGGCGATGTTGGCCCGGGCGTTGGCCACATGGCGCAGGGCGGCCTCTGCCGCGGCCTTGCCATCGTGCGCCGCCAGCGCGGTATAGATGGCGGTGTGCTCCTCCAGCGCGTGTACCGCGCGGCTGTGCTTTGTAATGGACGCCTTGCGGTATTTGATGATCTTCTTGTGCAGGGAGATGAGGGTATCGGTAAAGGGGCGGCTGCCGCAGCTTTGGTACAGCAGCTCATGGAACCGGGAATCCAGATTTTTGATCTGGTCGGAGTTTTCCCCAGGCTCCCGCTCACTTTCAATATAGAACTTCTGAAGGCCCAGCGTTTCCTTCATCTCCCGGAGGGTGTCATCGGAGATGGCAACCGCCGCACGCTCTGCGGCGATGCCCTCGAGCCGTTGGCGAATCTCGTAGATGTCCAGCATATCCTCCCGGGAGATGCCGACTACCACCATGCCACGGCTGGTGTCCTCCAAAATATGCTCCTGCTCCAAGCGGCGGACAGCCTCCCGGATGGGCGTCCGGCTGACGCCCAGCTCTCCGGACAGCCGCAGCTCGCTGAGCACCTCTCCCTGCGGGTATTTCCCGGAGAGAATATCCCGCTCCAACTGCTCAAACACCTGATCCGCAATGGAAACAGGCTTGTGATCTCTCATCATGGTACTGCGCTCCTATCTTAATACTTGGACTTCAAGGCCCCGCCGGACAGCTCCGCGATTTTTCCCTCCAGCTCCTCATTGGAAAGGGCGGTGGTGCGGCCCCCGGCGTATTGGGCGTCCACCCAGTCCTTCAGCTTTTCCACCAGCGCATCGTGCTTGTTGAGCTGACGTTCGCCCTTCAGGCGGTAGTTCTGGTTGATCCAGTAGGCGATTCCGGCAAGGCCGGAGGTCTTGCTCACCGCCACAGCGGCGGGACGGTCCAGCAGCTTCTCCGTGTTGAAAATGTTGTAGATCTCCTCGTCCTTCAAAAGCCCGTCGGCGTGAATGCCCGCCCGGGTGACGTTGAAGTTCCGGCCCACAAACGGCGTCATGGGCGGGATGCGGTAGCCGATCTCGCGCTCGAAATAATCCGCGATCTCCGTAATGGCGGTGGGGTCCATGCCATCCAGAGAACCCCGCAGAGAGGCGTATTCAAATACCATGGCCTCCAGCGGCACGTTGCCGGTGCGCTCGCCGATGCCCAGCATGGAGCAGTTGACGCCGCTGGCACCGTACAGCCATGCGGTAGCGGCGTTGGAGACCGCCTTATAGAAGTCATTGTGGCCGTGCCATTCCAGATATTCACTCTCGACGCCGGAGTAGTGCTGCAGGCCGTAAATAATACCCGGAACACTGCGGGGCAGGGCTACCTCTGTGTAGGGCACGCCGTAGCCCATGGTGTCGCAGGCCCGGATGCGGACGGGAATCCCGGCCTCCCGGGACAGCTCCATCAGCTCATTGACAAAGGGGACTACAAAGCCGTAGAAATCCGCACGGGTAATGTCCTCCAGATGGCACCGGGGCATGACGCCGGCATCGAAGGCATCCTTCACCGTGGCAAGGTAATAGTCCAGCGCCTGTCGACGGGTCATCTGCATTTTCTTGAAGATATGATAGTCGCTGCACGAAACGAGAATTCCGGTTTCCTTGATGCCAAGGTCCTTTACCATGCGGAAATCCTCCCGCGTGGCGCGAATCCATGTGGTGATCTCCGGGAACCGCAGCCCCAGCGCCTGACAGCGCTCAATGGCCTCTCGGTCCCGCTTGCTGTAAATAAAGAACTCCGTTTGCCGGATAAGGCCGTAGGGCCCGCCCAGCTTGCTCAGGAGCTTGAACAGGTGCTCGATCTGCTCCGGGGTGTAGGGGTTCATGGACTGCTGACCGTCCCGGAAAGAGGTGTCGGTGATCCAGATATCCGCCGGCATGGACATGGGCACCCGTCGGTGGTTGAAGGCCACCTTGGGGACCTCGTCGTAGTTGTATACATCCCGGTACAGCACCGGGTCCTTTACATCCTGAAGGGAGTAACGGTAGTCATTTTCTTCCAGCAGATTTGTTTTTGATGATAATTCAAGCATAGCGGTCTCCTTCCCGGCAGGTTCTCCTGCAAGATTGTATATCTGTATACATATATACACCGCAGCGGATAAAATGTCCATACGTCCGCAATAATTTTATGAAATTTTACCAGTCAATTTTTGTGGCATGAGCGTTCATCGCGCAAATGTCCGCCAAAGACGGAGACAAAAGCGGTCTGCGCTCATATTCTTGTGCGCTCTGCCTGCGGGTACTCTGCCAGCCAGCCTCAGCCGCATACACCGGTCGGCGATGGATTGCAGGTGGCTTTTACCCTTAAGCCGCAGGCGGGCTGGCACACGCGAAGCAGAGAGAAAATTACCGGGGGATACGCGCCTGCCGGCGCATATTTCTCGGCCAAAGGTATTGGAAAGCAAAAAAATACAGAGGATCGAACGATCCTCTGTATTTTTTTGCTTGGAAGTCCCTTCGATTACAAACCCGTCAGGCTGGGCAGCCAGGTGACGATCTGGGGGAAGAGCACCAGCAGAATTGCGGTGACGATCAGACCGCCCACATAGGGAAGAACTTCGCGGCTGATCTTCTCAATGGAGACCTTGCCGATATCGCAGGCAACGAACAGGCACAGGCCCACAGGAGGCGTAACCTGACCGATAGCCAGCACGAACACCAGGAACACGCCGAAGTAGCAGATGTCGATGTTCATGGCCTGAACCACGTTGACGAAGATGGGGGTCAGCAGAATAACGGCCACGGCGTTATCGAGGAAGCAGCCGGCAATCAGCAGCACGATCATAATCAGGAACATGATCATGGTGGGGTTGGTGGTCAGGCTGGTCATCAGGATAGCGAGCTTCTGCGGAATCTGCTCACTGGAGAGCAGATAGCTGAAGATATGGGCGTTTGCCACAAGGAACAGAATGGAAGCGGTGGAGGAGGCGGAAGCAGACAGCACATGGATAAAGTCCTTCCAGCCCATGTTGCGATACACGAAGGCGCTGACGATAATGCCGTAGAACACAGCGATGGCAGCAGCCTCGGTGGGAGTGAACAGACCGGAATAGATACCGCCCAGAATAATGACGGGCATCAGCAGAGCCCAGATACCGTTCTTGAAAGCGGTGGCGACCTCCTTGGCAGTGACACGCTCGGTACCGACATAGCCGCGCTTCTTGGAAATGACATAGTTGATGATGATAATAACTGCGGTCATCAGCAGGCCGGGGCCGACGCCACCGATGAACATTTTACCGACGGAGGCGTTTGCCAGCGTGCCGTACATAACCATGGTGTTGCTGGGGGGGATGATCAGACCGATGGTACCGGAGGCGGCGACCACAGCGGCGGTGAAGGCCTTATCGTAGTTGCGCTTCTCCATCTCGGGCACCATAACGGCGCCGATAGCGGAGGTGGTAGCGGGGGCGGAACCGGAGATAGCACCGAAGAAGGTGGAGGACAGCGTTGCCACGTGAGCAAGGCCGCCGGGCATCCGGCCCACCAGCGTTGCGGCCATATCGGTCAGGCGCTTGGAAACGCCGCCGCGGGCCATAACGTTACCGGCAAACACGAAGAAGGGGATTGCCAGCAGGGTGAAGGAGTCGATGGCGCGGAACGTTTTCTGCACCAGATTGATAACGGGGATTGCGCCTGTGGTCATAACCGCCGTGAAGGAGGAAATGGACAGGGCGAAAGAAATGGGGACACCGATGAACAGCAGCAGGAAGAAGCTGACCAGCAGAACAATTACCAGCATATTACTTTACCTCCCGCTTTCCGGTGGCAACGCCCCAGATTTTTTCAATCTCAAACAGAATGTACACAATGTAGTTCAGGGGAATCTGGAAGAAGACCCAGCTCATCTTGATCCAACGGATGTTAGTGGTGGTGGAGCCGGTGTTATTATACTTAATCACCATCATGGTAGAATAATAGCAGACGATGCAGCAGAAGACCGCGACGATGATGTAAGTAATGATAGCCAAAGCCTTGCGGGCCTTGGGACTTTTCTTTTCAATGATGCCGGTGATAGCGGTCACGCTCAGGTGACCATCGTTGCGAAGCACGTTGGCGGCGCCGAAATAGGTCAGCCAGCTGAACGCATAAATCGTAAATTCCTCAAGCCAGGGCACACTCACGCCGGCCTCCCGGAAAATGACCTCAAAGAGCGTCCAAATGCTCATCAGGCCAAGGAGGATCATCATGATGACGTTGTATACCTTGGTGATGCCGGTATTAAACTTGACCAAGCCGTTATACATACGATACCTACTTTCCTTTTGGTTAGATTGTCCATAAATGCTTGCGGGATACGTATAGGCGCGCCTAAACGTATCCCGCAAGGCTATCTCTCTATTCTACTCTGCGATATAATGCGATGGAATGCTTGAAAAATGTACGGACCGAGCTCAGATCTTCAGAGCGGCAGCCTCGGTGTAGTTAGCCTCGTAAGAAGCGTTGGTCTCGGCAGCGAACTCCTTCCAGAGCTCACGATCGGGATCGATAACGGTCATCTGGCCCTCCAGATACTCGCGGTTCTCAGCGTCGGTATCCTTAGCATGCTGATAAGCCCACTTGGAAGCCTCGAGACCGGCCTCCTGGAACATGGCCTGATCCTCAGCAGACAGGCTGTCGAACAGCTCCTTGGACATGACCAGAGGCTCAGCAGTGTGAGAGTGCATGGTCACGCACATATAGCTCTGGACCTCGTAGAACTTCTTATCGCGGATGTTGGCGAAGGGGTTCTCCTCGGCCTCGCAGGTGCCAAGCTGAAGAGCCTGATACAGCTCGGAGAAGGACACGTTGGTGACAACGGCGCCGGCGTTGGTGAACATGGCGCGCAGAGGCTCGTTGGTCATGACGCGGATCTTCAGACCGGCCAGATCCTGAGGAGTATTGATCTCCTTGTTGGCGGTGATGTTACGGAAGCCGTTCTCGAAGAAGGAGATAACGAACATACCCTTATCCTCCAGCTTGCCGGAGAGATAAGCGCCCAGCTCACCGTTGAGGTTCTCATCAACGTCATCAACGTCATCGAACAGGAAGGGCAGGCCCACATAGCCCCACTCGGGAGCGTACTTGGCCAGAATGTCATCGGAAGTAACCGCCATATCCAAAGTACCCAGAGAAACAGCGTCCAGAACCTCTTCCTGAGCGCCCAGAGCGTTTGCGGCGAAGATGTCGATGACGTACTTGCCGCCGGACTTCTCCTCGACCAGCTCAGCAAACTTCTTGCTCATCAGGTCATAGGGGCCGCCCTCAGCAGAGGGATGGCTCAGCTTGAAGTGGACCGCCTCGGTGTTGGCGGAGTCACCGGTGTTGGCGGCATCGCCGCTGGTGGAACCGCCGGAGCTGCTGCCGCCGCAGGCGGCCAGAGATGCGACCATTGCGACAGAGAGAAGCAAAGACCAAAACTTTTTCATAACTTTCCTCCTAAAAATATGATGGTACAAAATGGACCATGCGGTACGCACCGCCAGACGGAAACCCGTTCCTTGAGGTGTACCGCTGGTAACACTCTAATCCAGAATGCACAACTGCGTCAATTCGGTGAAAAGTACCAGTAATTTTGACGCCGATTTGTTTCTGACAGAGCATGAAAAACAGCCGTGGAACAATTTGGAGCGATTTTAAAACCATTCGCAGAGAAAAAACGCAGAAGCAATTTTGCAATTGCTGAGCAAAAAACGGTCAAACTGCACAAAAAGATGTCCCGCTTTTGTGGAAACTGGGGGATTTCTCTCGAAAAAACTGCTGGAGAGCGGAAAAGAAATTTGCTTAAAATGCGCCCAGAGACTTGAACAGGAAACACCAGAGGAACAGCGTAAAGGGGCAAAGAGCGCTGGTGACAACGATGAGCGCGCCGGAAAGCTCCACATCGCCGCCCAGTTGGCGGGTCATGGCAAAGGAGGAAACGGCGGTAGAGGTGGCGAACACACCCAGCAGCGCCGCAAATTCCATACCCCGGAAGCCAAGGCAGTAGCCCAGCGTCAGGAAGATAGCGGGCATGACCAGCAGCTTCATGGACGCGCCTAAAACTACCTGTTTGCGGTAACGGGACAGCGCGTCAAAGCGGAAGAAGGCACCCAGCAGAAACAGCATCATGGGCGTTGACACAGCGGCCATCTGCCGCACCGCCGTCTGAACGAAGCGAGGCAGGGGGACGCGGAGCCACAGGCAGAGCAGTCCTGCTGCCGTGGAGAGAATCAGCGGATTTTTCAATACCTTTATAAATATGCTCCGGAAACTGACGCGCCCGCCGCCGTACAGGGACAGCACCACCACCGCCAGCACGTTGAACAGCGGGATGACAATGGCGCCGAGTACCGCCACGGAGCCGACGCTGCCATCGGGCACCAGCGTTTCCGCGATGTAAAGCCCGATGAGCACAAAATTGGAACGGAATATACCCTGCGTCATAACGCCCCGCTGCTCCCGGGGCAGCAGCTTGGAGGACAGCGTGAGGCCGATGCCGCAGGACGTCAGCACACCCAATGCGGAAAAGAGAATCAGCCCCGGACGAACGGCGGTGCTCAAATCGGAAAAGTAAATGCTTTTAAATTGATTGACCGTGAGAAAGAAATTGAAGACCACCGAATTGAACCGGGATACGTCCTGACTGTCGATTTGCTTAAGCCTGCGGGCAAGGTAGCCTGCCGCCAGATAGAGAAGGAGAGGTGCGGTGGCGTCCAGGCAGATTTGAAAATTTCCCATACTGTGCTCCTTTTGCCGGTTCTCCGGCATTTTTTCGTCTTGCCCCGCGTTTGCGGAGCGATTAAATTATCTTTCAGTATAGGTAGAGCGGCAAATTTTGTCAAATCCTAAACGTTAGAATTGACAAAAAACCATTTCGGCATATAATCTAAACTGCAAATAGGAACAGAGGAGGGCTTCATTTATGGACATCACTCTGAAGATCGGTACCCGCAGCGAAACGGTGCAGGTGCCGGAGGCAAATCTGCAGGGCATCCTGACGCCCAACGAGGTGTCGGTGGCGCTGACCGGCGAGGCGGAGGTCTGGCGGGCGCTGAACGAGCCCATCGGTACGCCCCGGCTGCGGGACATCGTGCACCCCGGCGAGAAGATTGCCATCATCACCAGCGATATTACCCGCCCCATGCCCACATGGAAGGTGATGCCCGCCCTGCTGGACGAGCTGTATGACGCCGGTGTCAAGCGGGAGGACATTACGCTGGTGTTCGCCCTCGGCAGTCACCGCTGCCATACGGAGGAGGAGCAGCGCCATCTGGCCGGAGACCGTGCGTGGAGTGAGATCACCTGCGTGGACGGCAACACGGCGGACTGCGTACATATCGGCGTGACCTCCCGGGGCACGCCGGTGGATATTGTCCGAACCGTGGCGGAGGCGGACCGCCGCATCTGCCTCGGCAATATTGAATATCACTACTTTGCCGGTTATTCCGGCGGCGCCAAGGCCATCATGCCCGGCGTTTCTACCCGGGCGGCGATTCAGGCCAACCACAGCCGCATGGTGGAGGAAACTGCCCATGCCGGAAAGCTGGAGGGCAACCCCGTCCGGGAGGATATTGAGGAGGCCGCCGCCATGGTGGGGGTGGACTTTATCGTAAACGTGGTGCTGGACGCCAAGAAAGAGATCATCCGGGCTGTAGCAGGCGATGTGACTGCCGCGCACCGGGTCGGCTGCGCCTTTTTGGACACCCTGTACCGCAAGGAGATTCCGCAGCGGGCGGACATCGTTTTAGTGTCGCAGGGCGGCGCCCCCAAGGATTTGAACCTCTACCAGACCCAGAAGGCGCTGGACAACGCCAAGCACGCGGTCAAGCCCGGCGGCGTGGTGGTGCTCATCGGCTCCTGCAAGGAGGGGCTGGGCGAAAAGACCTTTGAAGAATGGCTCACCACCGCCCCCACGCCCCATTCTCTTATCGAGCGAATCAAAAAGGAGTTCCGGCTGGGCGGCCATAAGGCGGCGGCCATTGCCATGGTTCTGGAAAAGGCGGATATCTACCTTGTCAGCGATATGGAGGACGCGCTGGTGGAGCGGCTGTTCATGAAGCCGTTCCACAGCGTACAGGCGGCCTATGATGCCGCTGCGGAAAAGTGCGGCGCCGATGCCTCGGTGCTGGTGATGCCCTACGGCGGCTCCACGCTGCCGCGTGTGGTGGAATAAGTTTCTTTCCGGCACTTCCGCCGGAGCAAATACGATAAACGGAGGAGACAACAATGGATTACGCAAAGGAATCTCTGAGACTGCACTATGAGTGGAAGGGCAAGCTGGAGGTCACGCCCCGTGCGGCAGTGGACAGCAAGGACGCGCTTTCGCTGGCCTACACCCCCGGTGTGGCCCAGCCCTGCCTCGAAATTCAGAAGGATGTCAACAAGAGCTATGAGCTGACCCGCCGCTGGAACACCGTGGCCGTTGTGACGGACGGTACTGCCGTTCTGGGCCTTGGCGACATCGGCCCCGAGGCCGGTATGCCCGTTATGGAGGGTAAGTGTGTTCTGTTCAAGGCTTTCGGTGATGTGGACGCCATCCCTCTGTGCATCCGCAGCAAGGATGTGGACGAGATCGTCAACACCGTGGCTCTGCTGGCCGGCTCCTTCGGCGGCGTGAATCTGGAGGACATTGCCGCGCCCCGCTGCTTTGAGATCGAGAAGAAGCTGAAGGAGCGCTGCGATATCCCCATTTTCCACGATGACCAGCACGGCACCGCCGTCATCACGCTGGCGGGCCTGACCAATGCGCTGAAGGTTGTAAACAAGAAGATGGACGAGATCAAGGTTGTCATCAACGGCGCCGGTGCCGCCGCTATCGCCATCGGCAAGCTGCTGCTTTCCGCCGGTGTGAAGGATTTGACGCTCTGCGACCGCAGCGGCGCTGTATATGAGGGCCGCCCCAAGGGCATGAACCCATTAAGGACGAGATGGCCAAGGTCACCAACCTCTCCAAGAAGGCGGGCAGCCTTGCCGATATGCTGGTGGGGGCCGATGTGTTCATTGGCGTGTCCGCTCCCGGCGCTGTGACCACCGAAATGGTGAAGACCATGAACCGTGACGCCATTATCTTTGCCTGCGCTAACCCCACCCCGGAGATTTTCCCCGACGATGCCAAGGCTGGCGGCGCCAAGGTCATTTCCACCGGCCGCAGCGATTTCCCCAACCAGATCAACAACGTGCTGGCGTTCCCCGGTATCTTCCGCGGCGCGCTGGACGCCCGTGCCAGTGACATCAATGACGCTATGAAGATCGCCGCCGCCAAGGCGCTGGCGGGATTGATCTCCGATGAGGAGTTGAACGCCGACTACATCATCCCCGCCGCCTTCGATCCCCGGGTGAAGGACGCCGTGGCCAATGCTGTCAAGCAGGCCGCCTACGATTCCGGCGTGGCCCGCATCTGAGCTGCTCGGACACACAACATATAAATATATAAAGAAGCAGCGCTCCGCCATTCGGCGGGGCGCTGCTCTTTTTTATTCGATGGGTTCGGGACTGTCTGTATCTTCCCCGGCATCGGAGACACCGGCCTTTTTCTGAATACGCCACAGCGTTGTGCGGCCAAGGCCCAGCTTATCGGCAATGACGCTGTTGTTGTACTTTAAAATGCGCTTCATTGCGGCAACACCTGCCAGAACCTCCTCCGGCGGGCTGTTGGCTGCGTCCGTCAGGGCGGGGTATTGCCGATAGATGTCGGAGAGCAGCTCGTCCTCGCCGATGGCGCGGATGAGAATCTGCTGCTTGGCACTGGGAGAGGGATTCATGGCCTGCTGGTAAAGGAGGATATACCGCTTGCTGACAGCGGAAAGAGAAATGAGGTTAGCGGGCCAAGAGTAAAAGGACAAAATTTCCTCCAGCTCCTTCTGCGTCCGGGGCGGCATCAGAATGGACTCTCGCAGCAGAAAGAAGCGGAACAGGGTGGATACATCCTCCTGCCGGTCCTTTAGAAGCGGCAGATTCAAGGAAAAAACAGAGAGCTGGTCCCACAGGTCCCGGGGAATCCGGCGGCGCTCCTCCGGCGTTACCAGCGCTAAAAGCCGCGCGCTGAAAGGTATCGTGGTTACGCCGCCCACGGCGAAATAGGAGTGCTGAAGAAGCACCTGTCGCAGACAGGAGAAAAACGCTTCGGAGGCGTCTCCCAAGCCCTGCAAGGCAATGGTGCCGCCGCCGGCCAGCTCAAAAAGGCCCATCCGGGGCTTGGCGCCGTCATCGCTGCCGAACAGTACCCGGGCGGCATCCTGCTGGGCAATGGTCCCGGCGTTGATGACAATATATGGCTTTTTGGCCCGGGGAGAACCGTTGTGGATGCACTGGGCGAAAAAGCTCTTGCCGGTGCCGTTTTCGCCGATGAGGGCCACAGGGTCCTCCATTTCCGCCAGCGTTTTGCCCTCCGCCACCACCCGCCGGATGACGGAGGAGGTGCCGAGGACGTCTTTCCACTGGTGATGGGCAAAAAATTCCCGGGTGCTGTCCATTTTCTTGCGGCGGGAGTTATCCGCCTGTAAGGTTGTGAGCATCCCAATCTGCTGGTCGCCCTGCAAAAGCCGGGTCTGGATGCAGCGCACCATGGCTCCGTCAAAGAGGTGCTTGCGGTCGGACTGAATCTGTCCGCTTTTATAAAACGCTGCATAGGAAAGGGAGGGAATCACATCGGAGAGGAACTGGCCCCGGAGTTTCTGCTCCTGAAAGCCGGTGAGCTTCTTCGCCTGCTTATTGAAGGTGGTGATGCGCCCGTTTTCATCCGTGATGATGATTCCGGCAGGCACATTGCGGATGATGGCGTTAGTAATGGACTCCTTCCGGGAGGCGGATTGCAGCTCTGCCGCCAGATTGCGGGCCTGATCGATGCTGGAACGAATGGTGTACTCGCCCTCGTAGATCAAAATGCCCTTCAGACCCAGCCGCTCGGCAATCTCGTTGGCAAGGGCCGCACCGATGACGCAGTCGCAGTCCGTATGGGAGAGGTTATACTCCAGCTCCGTTTCACTTTGATAGTAAATGGTGTGGATGGGAATTTTCGTGAGGCTCTGAAGTACATCGAAATCCACCTTCCGGCTTTTGCGGTGAACCGTCACGGCGATTTTTTTCGCCCCCAGCTCCTTGGCCCGCTGAAGGCAGTACAGATAGTCGGACATATCGATGTGCAGCTCGATAAGATGCTCATAAAACCGCCGCTTGAACTCCTCGGCATTGGCGGAGCCGGCCACAAAGACCTGACAGCCTTCGCTGATGGCCTCGTTGACCGCCTGTACCAGTGTTTCAATGGAGCACTCTTTTAAAATGATAGTTGTATCGGAATAATTCAGGTGCTCAATGACCTGATGCGCCAATTCTCCCAGTTTTTTATAGCCGAGAAAGCAGATTTTGTAAGTATCAGACAAACCGTTCCCTCCCATGTTACGGAAAAACGCTCCCTGCATCGGGGAAATATGTTTCACTGCTTCAAATATACCACAAGACGGAACAAAAGTGAACTGAATTTTTCACGTTCGACAAACAATTGACCCGTCAAGGCCGAAAATATAAAATAATCGTGCAAGCGCAAACCGCCGTAAGGCGGGTTTTTTAAGATTTTCAACAGGAGGTCATATTTGGTATGGAAGGTTTGTTGGATGGAGTCGTAGTGCTGGACCTTGGCCGCGTGCTGGCCTGCCCCTATGCCGCAACGCTGTTGGCGGACATGGGCGCAACGGTCATCAAGATCGAAAATCCCAAGGGCGGCGATGATACCCGGAAGATGGGCCCCTTCGTCAACGGTAACAGCGTGTATTACGCCAACTTCAACCGCGGCAAGATCGGCGTGACGCTGAACCTGAAGGAGCCGGAGGGCAAGGAAATTTTCAAGGAAATGGTCAAGAAGGCCGATGTGGTTCTGGAGAACTACCGTCCCGGCACCATGGAAAAGCTGGGCCTTGGCTATGATGTGCTCAAGGAAGTCAACCCCGGCATTGTGTACGGCGCCGTGTCCGGCTTCGGTCACACCGGCCCTCTGAGCAAGCGCGCCGGCTATGATATCGTCGGTCAGGCCATGGGCGGCCTGATGAGCACCAGCGGCTGGCCCAACAGCCCCGCTACCCGTTCCGGCACCCCCATGGGCGATGTGCTGGGCGCTTTGAACATGACCGTCGGTGTGCTGGCGGCTCTTGTGAACAAGCAGAAGACCGGCCTTGGCGAAAAGGTGGATGTGGCTCTGGTGGACTCCGTGGCCGCTTCCATGGAGAACATCACCATGATCTATCAGTCCACCGGCCGTATCCCTCAGAGAATCGGCAACCGCTATGAGTCTACTTATCCGTATGATACCTTCCCCGCCAGTGATGGCGATGTGGTCATCGCCGCCGGCAACAACAAGCTCTATGGCATCCTGTGCGATGTGATGGAGCGTCCCGACCTGAAGACCGATCCCCGCTTCCTTGAGGTCAAGGACCGTGTTGCCAATCACGATGCTCTCCGCGCCGAGATTTGCCCGTGGACCCAGAAGCACACCATCGACGAGGTGGATAAGATGCTCAATGATGCCGGCTGCCCCGCCTGCCCCGTGAACACCATCGACCGTCTGGTGGTAGACCCCCAGATCGCCGGCGCTCGCGGTATGTTCCCCGAGATCGACCAACCCGGCATCGGCAAGCTGCAGATCACGGCAATCCCCCAGCATCTGACCCGCACCAGCACCCAGCCCCGCAAGGCCGCGCCTCTGCTGGGCGAGGACAACGCCAAGATTTATGGCGAGATGCTGGGTCTGGACGAGGCCAAGCTGGCTGAGCTGAAGGAAAAGGGCGTTATCTAAGCCCTGCGGATAAGATATCAGGAGGAAATTGAGCTATGGAAAAGAAGAAAATCAATATTATCGAGGTTGGTCCCCGTGACGGCTTCCAGTCCGTCAGAGGCGACTTTATTCCCACGGAGTTGAAAAAGGAGATCATCGACCTGCTGGTGGATGCCGGCGTGAAGCATCTGGAGTACACCTCTTTCGTCAGCCCCAAGGCCATTCCCCAGCTGGCTGACGCCGCTGAGGTCAGCGAGTATGTGCTGAGCAAGTACCCCGACCTTGACCTGATGGTGCTGGTGCCAAATATGCGCGGCGCCACCAACGCTCACAATCTGGGCGTGAAGAAGGTCTGCAATGTGGTCTCCTACAGCGCCAGCCACAACAAGGCCAATATCAACCGTACCCACGAGGAGTCTCTGAACGCCTATCGCGAGATGGTGGAGGCTTACCCCGATATGGAGTGCGTGCTGGATCTGGCCACCACCTTCGGCTGCCCCTTCGAGGGCAAGGGCGGCAAGTATCAGGACCCCGATGCCATCATGGAGTTCCTGCGCCCCTATAAGGAAGCCGGTATGAAGACCGTGAACTACTGTGATACCATCGGCGTTGCCGATCCCGAGCAGGTGAAGAAGGTCATCCGCGCCAGCCAGAAGGCATATCCCGATGTGCACATTCAGGTGCATCTGCATGATACCCGCGGCCTCGGCATGGTCAACGCCATGGCTGCCATCGAGTGCGGCGTAACGGATGTTCAGACCGCTCTGGCGGGCCTCGGCGGCTGCCCCTTCGCTCCCGGCGCCTCCGGCAACCTCTCCACCGAAGATACCGTCTGGATGCTCAACGAGGCCGGCTATGATACCGGCATCAACTTCTCCAAGATTCTGGCTGCCGCCAAGTATCAGGTCGGTAAGATTCCCGGCAACTACAGCGGCCACCACATCACCATCGACAAGGAGACCCCCTGCTGCTTCTAAGCAACATTCCGGGAATCGAATGAAAATCGAGACTGTCGATAAAGTGGTAAATCCTCCGCAACGGTAAGGAAGGGTGTGCGCGGGAAACCCAAGAAGGGTGTCCTGCGCCATTGAAATCCTTAGTTTTCAGAACTTTTATGAAGTTCTGAAAACTTGTTCAGCGGGGAGAAAAGACTTTTTCGACACACTGAAATCCCGCTCCTTTTTAAAGGAGCGGGATTTTTGCGCTGCGGCAGCGCGGATGGTCCAGTGCCGGACCGGAACTTTCTTGTTGGACGTCCGCGATGGGGCTGGTTTTCATCCCCTTGGGTTGTCGGCTGTACAGACACTGAGCGTCCACAGTACGAGGACATTCGGCGAACGAAGTCATAAAATCACCCGATTTTTAGCGGCGATTTTGCGGGAAAGGCGGGCATCAAAACCAACAAAAATATAGGAAAACAATAGGATTCTATTTCGCAAAAAACACAAATTGTCCGCATCTGACAATAAAATGTGCGCCTTTGACGGGCTGTTTGTGCAAAGTGATTGTTTCCCCGCAATGCTTTTGGAGGAATTGTGTATTGCAAATCCGCTGTGTCCACCGTACAATGACAGTAGAACAAGCTATGGTTCCTGAAACATAGATGAAGAAGGGGATATTTATGGTTACTTTGAAAATGGTCCAAGAGGCACAGGAGGCGCTGAAGGGCATTGCCCGGAAAACGCCGTTGGAGAATGCCAACCGTCTTGGCGAGAACATTTACATCAAATCCGAAAACCTGCAGCTCACCGGCGCATTCAAGATTCGCGGCGCTTATAACAAGATCCGCTCCCTGACGCCGGAGGAGGCTTCTCACGGTGTCATCGCCTGCTCCGCCGGCAACCACGCACAGGGCATCGCTCTGTCCGCCACGAAGCTGGGCATCAAGTCCGTGATCTGCATGCCCGAGGGCGCACCCATCTCCAAGGTGGAGGCCACCCGCAACTATGGCGCCGAGGTAGTTCTGGTTCCCGGTATCTATGATGATGCTGCCCGGGAGGCCGAGCGTCTTTCCAAGGAGCACGGCTACACCTTCGCGCATCCCTTCAACGATCCCTATGTCATCGCTGGTCAGGGCACCATCGGCCTCGAGATTCTCGAGCAGCTTCCCGAAGTGGAGCAGGTCGTGGTCCCCATCGGCGGCGGCGGTCTGATCTCCGGCGTGGCGCTGGCCATCAAGGAGCTGAAGCCCTCCTGCAAGGTCATCGGCGTGCAGGCCGGTGTGGTTGCCTCCATGTATGCTTCCCGCAAGGCCGGCAAGGTCACCACGGTAAAGGACGCCGCTACGCTGGCTGACGGTATCCATGTGCTGACGCCCGGTGACCTGACCTTTGAGATGTGCCAGAAGTATGTGGATGAGATCGTCACCGTCAGCGAGGACGAGATCGCCGCTGCCATTCTGGCTCTGCTGGAGGTCCAGAAGACCGTGGCAGAGGGCGCCGGCGCAACGCCTGTGGCAGCCTTTATGTCCGGCAAGGTGGATACCTCCAAGAAGACCGTGTGCGTGGTCTCCGGCGGCAATGTGGACGTCACCACGCTCTCCCGCGTTATCACCCGTGGCCTGACCTACACCGGCCGTATTACCACCATCACCACGAAGCTGGCCGACCGTGCTGGCAGCCTGATGAACCTGCTGAATGTGGTCAGCGGCACCGGCGCCAACGTGGTCCGTATCCATCACGAGCGTGAGGACGTCAATTCCGAGGTCAACGCCTGCGTGGTGTCCATGGTCCTTGAGACTCGCAATTCCGAGCACGTTCAGCAGATCAAAGATAAGCTGACGGAAAAGGGATATTCTCTGCTGGAGGCGTAAGCGCCGGCGGTTGAATATAAGGAGAAAGAGAAAAAAGGAAAATCAGAAAAGGAGGGTTCCGTATCAAAGCATACGGACGAATGAAATGAAAGAAAAGAAAAAGATGAGCCTGCTGCTCAAGCTGATCATCGCCATCGTACTCGGTATTGTGGTCGGCTTCGTGACCCCGGGTATGGGTGCGTTCGGTGAGGTCATCATCCGCATCGGCGCTACCTACAACAGCATCTTCGGCAACTTCCTGAACTTCGTGATCCCCCTGATCATCATTGGCTTCGTGGCTCCCGGTATCGCTGATCTGGGCGCCGGCGCCGGCAAAACGCTGGCTGCCACCACCGGTGTGGCCTATGGCTCCACCATCATCTCCGGCACTCTGGCCTTCGTTGTGGCCTCCCTGCTGTATCCCCACATGGTCCACGCCGGTATGTTCATGGAGAACGCCGCCAACGCGGAGGAAACCGTTCTGGCTGGCTACTTCACCATTGAGATGCCCGCCATCATGGGCGTTATGACCGCTCTGCTGATGGCCTTCATTCTGGGCCTCGGCATGGCTGTCATCAAGGGCAATGCCATGAAGACCGTGATGAACGAGTTTGCTGAGATCATTGACAAGCTGGTCAGCAACATCGTCATCCCCCTGCTGCCCTTCCATGTGTACGGCATCTTCGCCAAGCTGGCCTATGCCGGCACCATCGTGGAGATCATGGGTTCCTTCATCAAGGTGTTCGCTATGATCCTCGTTCTGCACTGGGTCATCATCGTGTTCCAGTACACCGTGGCCGGCAGCGCCGCGAAGAAGAATCCCTTCGCACTCATCAAGAATATGATGCCCGCTTACACCACCGCTATCGGCACCCAGTCCTCTGCCGCTACTATCCCTGTTACCACCCAGTGCACCAAGAATAACGGTGTCTCTGACGGTATGGCTGAGTTCGTGTGCCCCCTGTGCGCTACCATTCACCTGTCTGGTTCCACCATCACCCTGACCAGCTGCGCTATGGCTGTTATGGTGATGACCAACCAGTCCATCAGCTTCGGCAAGATGTTCCCGTTTATCCTGATGCTGGGCGTGACCATGGTGGCTGCCCCCGGCGTCCCCGGCGGCGCTGTTATGGCGGCTCTGGGCATCCTGCAGTCCATGCTGGGCTTTGACGATACCATGTGCGGTCTGATGATCGCCCTGTACATCGCTCAGGACAGCTTCGGCACTGCCTGCAACGTCACTGGCGACGGCGCTATCGCTGTCCTCATGGATGCCATCACCGGCAAGAAGAAGGCTGCCGCGAAATAACGCGATAACCTCATATCTCTCTATCTCTCCTAAAGCTCCCAGTGGGAAAGCAGGAGGCGGTCCGAAGGGACCGCCTCCTGTTCCTTATTTTTATATGACTGTACGGGTGTCAAGACACATGTACAGTTTTTTGCAATTGGAATATTTTAACATATTTTGGTCATATTTTTGTGCGAATTGACGATTGCAAAAGGCGGGAAAAGCGATAAAATAAGAAGCCTTGTGAAATTAAAGTATGAGCGTGGAGCGCGGCTCCGCGGAAGGGAGCGGTCAAATGTCATATCATTATTTGCTGGATCTGGCACTGATTCTGCTGAGCACGAAGCTGCTGGGGCTTCTGACCCAGCGTTTTCAGATGCCGCAGGTGGTGGGCGCACTGCTGGCGGGCCTGATTTTGGGGCCTGCGGGTCTGAACGTCCTGACGGAAACGGAGTTCATCTCCCAGCTCAGCGAGCTGGGCGTCATCGTTCTGATGTTCTCCGCCGGTATGGGAACGGACATCAATGAGTTGAAGCACAGTGGAAAGGCAGGCTTCTGTGTGGCGCTGCTGGGTGTGCTGGTGCCGCTGGTTATGGGTGCGGCGCTGGCGTGGGGCGTTGCCACCGCAGGGCTCATTGAGAGCAGCGGAATGCTGGAAAATGTGTTCGTTGGCACGATTTTGACCGCAACCTCCGTCAGCATCACGGTGGAGACGCTGAAGGAAATGGGCAAGCTGGAGACAAAGGTAGGCAACACCATTTTGGCGGCGGCATTGATCGACGATGTGCTGGGCCTTGTCGCTCTGACGCTGGTAAGCAGTCTGGCCGGCGGCGGGGAGAGCGTTGGACTGGTCCTGCTGAAGATCCTGGGCTTCTTTATCTTCGCGGCTGTGGCCGGTGTGGGGGCCAACCGCCTGTTTTGCTGGATGTTGAAGCGGCAGGGAGGCTGGGCCAGCCACCGCAACTCCGTGCTGGCCTTTGTGCTCTGCCTTGTGATGGCCTACTGCGCCGAGGAATTTTTCGGCGTGGCGGATATCACCGGCGCTTACGCCGCCGGTCTGGCCGTGGCCTGCACCCCCAAGGGGACGTACATCCAGTCCAAGTATAATCCCTTGGGCTACCTGCTTTTGACGCCGGTATTCTTTGCCGCCATCGGTATCAACGTGAAGCTGGACGGTGTCAGCGGCGGTATGCTGGCCTTCTCCGCGCTGCTGCTGGTGATTTCCGTGCTCTCCAAGCTGCTGGGCTGCGGCCTTGGCGCACGGCTGTGCGGCTTTACGGACCGGGAAAGCGTTCAGGTGGGCGTTGGCATGGTCTGCCGCGGCGAGGTGGCGCTGATCG
>OJSE01001847.1_pt1 | contig 25428 bp, 14 predicted proteins | sample 1599351 | NCBI WGS metagenome assembly OJSE01 (sample SAMN04168656, study PRJEB22393) | human gut metagenome | biome: human gut microbiome; feature: stool | host: Homo sapiens | collected 2014-03-17 | reverse complement strand
CGGCGTGGCCGGTCTCTCGATCGCCCTCGACTCGCTCTCGGCCATCAAATACGCCCGCGTGACGCCCCGCCGCAACGCCGAGGGTCTCACCGAAGCCTTCGACATCGAGGGTGAATTCCCCTGCTACGGCAACAACGACGACCGTGTCGACCACCTGGGCGTGGACCTCGTCTACTACTTCAGCGAGGAGCTGAAGAAGCTGCCCGTCTACAAGAACGCCCGCCCGACGCTGTCGCTGCTGACGATCACCTCGAACGTGATGTACGGCAAGAAGACCGGCGCAACGCCCGACGGACGCCTCAAGGGCGTGGCCTTCGCCCCGGGAGCCAACCCGATGCACGGCCGCGACAAGAGCGGCGCCATCGCTTCGCTCGCCTCGGTGGCCAAGATGCGTTACCGCGACTCGCAGGACGGTATTTCGAACACCTTCTCGATCGTGCCCAAATCGCTCGGCCCGACGGCCGGAGAGCGTATCGAGAACCTCGTGACGATGCTCGACGGCTATTTCACCAAGGGCGCACACCACCTGAACGTCAACGTGCTGAACCGCGAGATGCTCGAAGACGCCATGGAGCACCCCGAGAAATATCCGCAGCTGACGATCCGCGTCTCGGGCTACGCCGTGAACTTCACCAAGTTGAGCCGCGAACACCAGCTCGAAGTCATCAGCCGCAGCTTCCACGAAAGGATGTAACGGCTTGAAAAGCCGCTTTTAGGGGCGGGCGCAGGATTTACATACCGGAACCCGGTTTGCGCCCGAACCCCCTTATTCAAAAACAAGGAACAATCATGCTTCGTGTACATTCTTACGAATCCATGGGAACATTCGACGGGCCGGGACTCCGGCTCGTCGTTTTCCTCCAAGGCTGCAATTTCCGCTGTCTCTACTGCGCCAACCCCGACACGATCGAGGCCGGAGCGGGCACATTGACCGACCCTGCGGAGATCCTGCGCATGGCCGTCGACCAGAAGCCCTTCTTCGGGCGGCGCGGCGGCGTGACCTTCTCGGGCGGGGAACCCACCTTCCAGGCCGCGGAACTCGTTCCGCTCGTAAAGTCGTTGAAGGAGGCCGGCATCCACGTCTGCATCGACTCGAACGGCGGGGTGTGGAACCCGGCCGTCGAGGAGCTGCTGGGGCTGGTCGACCTGGTGCTGCTGGACGTGAAGCAGGCCGATTCCGAACGCCACCGCGCCCTCACCGGACGCGAAAACGCGCAGACGCTCCGCACGGCCGCCTGGCTCGAAGCCCACGGAAAACCCTTCTGGCTACGCTACGTGCTGGTTCCGGGCATCAGCGACGCCGAAGCCGACATCCGTGCGCTGGGCGAACGCCTCGGCGGCTACAAGTCGGTCGAGCGGGTCGAACTGCTCCCCTACCACACCCTCGGAGTGCATAAGTACGAGGCGATGGGGCTGGAGTACAAACTCCGCGACGTGCGGGAGAACACCCCCGAACAGCTCGACCGCGCCGCGGCCCTGCTGCGCGAATACTTCCCGACGGTGGTGGTCAACTGACCCGAAGGGGACGTCCGCCGGAGGGAGTGCGGACAACCAAAAATCCGGGACGCCGCGGCGAAAACGCACGGCGGTCCCGGATTTTTTTCGTACCTTCGCCGGAAATCCATTTCTGCGACAATGAAGAACCGACTTCCCGACCTGAACGTCCCGGCCCGCGAACGCATCGGCTGGGTGGACCTCCTGCGCGTGATCGCCTGCTTCCTGGTGGTCTTCTCCCACAGCTGCGACGCCTTCGTCGCCGTGTTCGACAGCGACCGCGCCACCTTCCTGCAAGGAGCGTTGGCAGGCAGTTTCGTCCGGGCCTGCGTGCCGCTGTTCGTGATGATGTCGGGCGTGCTGCTGCCCGTGCGGACCGGAACGGGGGCTTTCTACCGCAAGCGCATCGGCCGCGTCCTCCTGGCGCTGGTCTTCTGGTCGCTGACGCTGCCCGTGCTCTACTACCTGTATATGCGCTACGTCGGGACCTCCAGCCCGTCGATCGCCCCCGCGCTGTTCACCGGCGAAGCGACGCTGCACAAGATGTGGACCTTCGTCTTCAACTTCTGCTACGACACCACGCCGCTCTGGTATCTCTATATGCTGATAGGACTTTATCTGATCATGCCGCTGATCAGCCCGTGGCTCGAACGGGCCTCGCGGCGCGAGTTGCAGAGCGTCCTCGCGATCTGGGGCGTGACGCTGCTGCTGCCCTACGTGAAGATGCTGGCCCCGGCGCTCGGCTACATGGGCAATTACGGCAACACGGGGCTTTACGGCGTCTGCGACTGGAACGAGTTCGGCACGTTCCACTACGTCTCGGGCTTCGCCGGTTACCTCGTGCTGGCCTTCTACCTCGTGAAATTCCCGCCCGCATGGAACTGGCGCAGGACATTGGGCATCTGCATCCCGACCTTCCTCGCCGGATACCTCGCCACGGGGCTGGGCTACGTGGTGATGCAGAAACATTTTCCGGGCAACTACGCCTACCTCGAAATCGTCTGGTATTTCGCCGGCATCAACGTCTTTATGATGACCGCCCCGGTCTTCATCCTCGTGCAGAAGGCCGCCGCACGGCCCCGCGCATGGCTCTCGCGGCTGGCGGGCGCGACGTTCGGCATCTACCTCTGCCACTTCATCTTCGTTCAGGCCGGCTACGACCTCGTGCAGCGGATTCCGGGACTTCCCGCGCTGGCGCGCATCGCGCTGATCGCCTGCGGGGCCTTCGCCGTGAGCTGGGCGGTGGTGCGGCTGATGCAGCGGTGGAGCGTGACGCGCCGGCTGGTGGAGTAATGCGCTACCAGCACTCGGCCTTGTCTTTCAATTCGGGAATCCGGTCTTTCGTGAAGACCGGATTTTTGATGCCCTGCCGCTTCTGGGCCGTGTAGTCGGCCAGCAGCAGGAAGGCCTGACGGCCCAGCAGCACGATCGCCGCCAGATTGCACAGCGTCATCAGCGCCATCGTCACATCGGCCAGGCTCCATGCCAGATCGAGCGTCGCCAAGGCTCCGAACAGCACCATCGCGCCGACCAGCAGCCGGTAGAGCGTCAGCGCCCACGGCCGCGGAGTGATGAAGCGGATGTTGGCTTCGCCGTAGTAATAATTGCCGATGATCGACGAAAAGGCGAACAGGAAGATCGCCACGGCGACGAACACCCCGCCCGCAGGACCGATCTCGCTCTCCAGAGCCGCCTGCGTCAGCTGAATGCCGTTGAGCGAAGCGTCGGGAACGCCCCCGAACAGGATGATGAAGGCCGTGCAGGTGCAGATGACGAGCGTATCGGTGAAGACCCCGAGGGTCTGGATAAGCCCCTGCTTCACGGGATGCGAAACGTGAGCCGTGGCGGCGACGTTCGGGGCCGAACCCATACCGGCCTCGTTGCTGAAAAGTCCCCGCTTGATGCCCTGCATCAACGCCGCGCCGACCGCGCCTCCCAGCGTCTGCTCCCAGCCGAAAGCGTCGGCGACGATCAGCTCCAGCACTTCGGGCAGCCGCCCGAGGTTGAACAGCACGACGCCCAGCGCCAGCACGATGTACCCCAGCGCCATAATCGGGACGATCACGCCGCTGACACGCGCAATGCGCCGTATGCCGCCGAAGATGATGAGCAGCGTCAGCGCCGTGAGCACGACGCCCGCCCACACACGATCGGCGCCGAAAGCTCCCTCCCACGCGGCGCAGATCGTGTTGCTCTGCACCGAGTTGAAGGCGAATCCGAAGGTCACGGAGATCAGCACGGCGAACAGCACGCCCATCCACCTCCGCCCGAGACCGCGTTCCATGTAGTAGGCCGGGCCGCCGATGAAAGAGTCCCTGCCGCGGCGTTTGTAAAGCTGCGCGAGGGTCGACTCGACGAAAGCGCTCGCGGCGCCCACAAGGGCGATGACCCACATCCAGAAGACCGCGCCGGGTCCCCCGACGACGATGGCCGTGGCGACGCCCGCGAGATTCCCCGTGCCGACGCGGCTGGCCAGCGACACGGCGAAAGCCTGGAACGACGAGACGTGCCGCTCGCCCTTCGGGCCGCTTCCGGCCGACTCGCCCAGCACGCGCATCATCTCGCCCAGCAGGCGGAACTGCACGCCCCGCGTGCGCAGGGTGAACCACACGGCACACCCCAAGAGCGCCGCGACCAGCACATAGGTCCACAGCACGTCGTTCACGCCGCCGATCCAACGGGAAAGAGTCTCCATCAGCATACTTTACACAATCCGACAGCAAAGTTAATGCTAAAACGCATTTTCCGCCGGATATTCGCCGAAAAGATGCGGCCCGGCACGAAAAAAAACGCCCCGCCTGCGCAGGGGCGTCCGTCGTCACCGCGCCCGCAGGGTATACTCCCCGGCCCGCTCCGTAACGGCCTTCTGCAACTCCCCGAGGCCGATTTCCGGCCCGGAGAACTCCACGGCGGCCACCGGAGGGTCCAGCGTCACGACCGCCTTCACGCCGTCGAGGGCGTTCAGCGCATGTTCCACATGCATCCGGCAATGATTGCACGTCATGCCGTCCACGATAAATTCCTTTTTCATCTTTTCTTCGGTTTCAACCGGTTCGTCATGTTCATACTCATCGCCGATCCGCCGGCGTTTCAGCCGCAAGCTGTTGGCCACGACGCTCACGCTGCTCAAGGCCATGGCCGCCCCGCCGATCATCGGGTCGAGCAGAAACCCCCAGAGGGGATAGAGCGCCCCGGCCGCTACGGGAATGGCGACGAGGTTGTAAATGAAGGCCCAGAAGAGGTTCTGGCGAATCGTCCGCACGGTGAGTTGCGACAGCCGGATCATCTCCGGGATTTTCCGGAGGTCCGACGAGAGGATCGTCACCATCGCGGTATCCATCGCAATGTCGCTCCCCTGCCCCATGGCGACGCTCAAATCGGCCTGCGCGAGAGCCGCGCTGTCGTTGATCCCGTCGCCGGCCATGGCCACCGTCCGGCCTTCGGACTGCAACTGCCGGACGAATCCGGCCTTTTCGTGCGGCAGGACGCCCGCCCGGAAACGGGTGATCCCGGCTTTCCGGGCCGTTTCACGCGCCGAACCGGCGTTGTCGCCCGTCAGCATCCAGACCGTGATTCCCAGCGCGTGCAGCCGGGCGACGGCCCCGGCCGACGAGGGTTTCAGCGCATCGGCAAGGGCGAGCACGGCGAGCGTCCGCTCCTCGTCGGCGAACCAAACTACGGTCTTCGCCTCCTGCATCCACCCTTCGGCCAGCCGTTGCAGACGGGCGTCGGGCACGATGCCGTGGCGGGACAGCAGCGCGTCGTTCCCGGCATACCAGGTCCGCCCCTCCGCGACGCCCCGGATACCCTGCCCGGGAATGCTTTCGAACCCGGTCACGGGAACGTCCCGCTCCCCGCCGAGCGATTCGACGACGGCCTGCGAAAGCGGATGCCCCGAGCGTTTTTCGAGGCTGAACAGAATCCGCCGCGCCGTCTCCGACCCTTCGGCCCACGCAGCGTCCACGACCGACGGACGGCCTTCGGTGAGCGTTCCGGTCTTGTCCAGCACCACGGTGTCGATCTTCCGGGCCACCTCCAGGCTCGCAGCGTCCTTGACGAGGATGCCCTGTCCGGCGCCCTTGCCGATCCCGACCATGAGGGCCGTGGGCGTCGCCAGACCCAGCGCACAGGGGCACGCGATGATCAGCACGGTCACCAGCGCCAGCAGCCCGCGGGTGAAGCCCTCCTCCGGCGCGAAAAGCATCCACGCCGCGAAGGTCAGCACGGCGAGGACGATGATGGCGGGAACGAAAACGCCGGCGATCCGGTCGACGGTCCGCTGCACGGGGGCCTTGCTGCCCTGCGCATCCCGCACCATGCGGATGATCCGGGCCAGCACCGTGTCCTGCCCCACCCTGTCGGTCCGGAAACGGAACGCACCGTTGCCATTCATCGTTCCGGCGAACACCGCCGCACCCTCCTGTTTGCAGACGGGGAGCGGTTCCCCGCTGAGCATGCTCTCGTCGACATACGACGCGCCTTCGGCCACCGTGCCGTCCACGGCGATGCGTTCGCCGGGATGCACGGCGACCAGATCCCCGGCGCGAAGCTCCGCAACGGGCACGGAGCGTTCGCCCGAAGGGGTGATCACCGTGACGGTTTTCGGTTGCAGGCCCATCAGTTTCGCGATGGCCGTCGTCGTGCCGCGCTTCGCCCGCTCCTCAAGCAGCCGCCCCAGCAGGATGAAGGCGACGATGACGGCCGCCGACTCGAAATAGACGTGCGGCTCGATGCCCCTCGACAGCCAGAATTCCGGGAAAAACAGGTTGAAAAGGCTGAACAGATAGGCGATTCCGGTACTGACGGCAACCAGCGTATCCATGTTGGCCGCCCCGTGGCGGAGCTGTTTCCAGGCGTTGACGAAGAACTCCCGTCCCAGTCCGAAAACGACCGGGGTGGAGAGCGCCCACACGGCGTATTTCACGGCCGGAGCGTCCATGAACAGCATGCCTCCGGCCACAATCGGAAGACAAAGCCCCGCCGCCCAAAGAGTCCGCCGTTTGAGCGCCCGGTAATGCGCCGCACGGACGTGCGCCGCCTCGTCCTCCGCCGGGCCTTCCGCGTCGATCAGCAGGTCGTAACCGGCCGCCTGCACGGCCCGCTTCAGCGTCCCGGGAGAGCACTCCCCCGGACGGTAGTCCACCCGCGCCGTAGCGGAAGCGTAGTTCACATGCGCAGACTCGACGCCCGGCAGGCCGTTGAGCGCCTTATCGACCCGGACTGCGCACGAAGCGCAGCTCATGCCTGCGACCGGGAACGTATTCGTGACGATCTTACTCTTTTCCATGGGAACAAAGGTAAGGTCCCGACACGCTCCGGGTGTTACAGAATTATGGATATGATTTATACCTACACTTCATCCAGCGGTTTCAGGCCGCGTCCTTTCAGCCGGCGGAATTCAGTGGGCGACATCCCGGTCTGGGCGCGGAACTGGGCGCTGAGGTGCGCCACGCTCGAATAACGGAGTTTGTCGGCGATCTCGCTGACGGTCAGGTCGCCGTAGGCCAGCAGTTCCTTGACCCGCTCGATCCGCTGGGCGAGGAAGTATTTCTCGATGCTGATGCCGTTGACCTCCGAAAAGAGCTTGCTCAACGCACTGTAATCACGGTGGCAGCGTTCGCGCAGGTAATCCGACAGGTTGACTTTCGAGGCATCTTCGCTGTAATGCACCAATTCGATCACGGCCGTCCGGATCTGCTCGATGAGGCGCATCCGGCTGTCGTCGATCAGTTCGAACCCGTAGGCTTCGAGCAGTTTGCGGAACGCCTCCCGCTGCTCCCGGCCGGGCTTCTCCTGCACGACGACCGTTCCCAGTCCGACATCGAGGGGCGTGAACCCCGCTTTTTCGAGCAGCCGGGTGACGACCAGAATGCAGCGGTTGCAAACCATGTTTTTGATATGAAAGACGTTCTCCCGTTCCATAACCGCATTCGTTTTATCCGTAAATATAACACAAAAACGATTCCGTCCCGCCGACCGTCTTCCAGCCTTTCAGGTTCCGGCCGTTGAAAAGCGTCGGCCACGGGACCTGCGCTCCGACGAAGGTGCAGGGTCCCCAACAGTGCAAGAGTCTCTTTTTCCTATCAGTCGGGCAGTTTTGATCGTACGAATATAGTCTATTTTTTTCGGGTCTTCAGCCTGTCCCCCTGCAAAATTAACCTCTGACCCGCTCCGTATTCCGAAAAAGTTTCGTAACTTCGGCACAGCAAACCCATAGACGAAGCCATGAAACATGCGCACATCCTGCTGCTGCTCCCTTGCGGCATGCTGCCGCCGCTCGCCGGGGCGCAGCGCACGGAGCCGCCCGACCGGTTCGACATCGCACCGGAATAACCACCCCGAAAACAAGCAAACCAACCAAAAACAACCATGAAGAAAACCGCAATCACCCTCTTTTTCCTGCTTCAGGCCGCGTGTCTGTTTTCGCAGATCCCCCGCCCGGAATATCCCCGCCCGCAGTTCGAGCGGACGGACTGGATCAACCTGAACGGCGAATGGACCTACACGTTCGATTTCGGCGCAAGCGGCCTGGAACGCGGCTACGCCGGCTCGAAGGGATTCGACGGCAAAATCATCGTGCCGTTCGCCCCGGAGAGCAAGCTCTCGGGCGTCGGCCACACGGACTTCATCGGCCGCATCTGGTACCAGCGTACGATCGACATTCCGGCAGACTGGTCGGGACGCAACGTGATGCTCAACTTCGGAGCCGTGTACTACACCTCCGAGGTGTATGTCGACGGCCGCTTCGTCGGCCGCCACTTCGGAGGCAGCACGTCGTTCTCCTACGACATCACCGCATTCGTGAAGCCGGGCGGCAGCCACAGTCTGGTCGTCTTCGCCACGAGCGACCTGCGCAGCGGCAAACAGACTGCCGGCAAACAGTCGCTGCAATACGCCTCGCACAGTTGCGACTACACCCGCACGACAGGCATCTGGCAGACGGTGTGGATGGAGGCCGTGGCTCCCGAGGCCCTCGCACGCGTCCAAATGACGACCGACATCGACCAGCAGCAGCTGATCGTCGCCCCGCAGTTCTTCCGGGAAAGCCCGAACACGCTCCGGGTGACCCTTCGGGACGGCGGCAAGGTCGTCGGCACGCGGCAGGTCCGGGCGTCGAACAGCAGCGTCGTCGTCATCCCGGTCAAAAAGGCCCGGCTCTGGTGTCCCGAAGACCCGTTCCTCTACGACCTGACCTACGAGGTGGTCGCCCCCGACGGCCAGGTGCTCGACGCCGTGAAATCCTATGTCGGGATGCGCAAGGTCCACATCGAAGGCAACAAAATCTACCTCAACAACGAACCCTATTACCAGCGGCTGGTGCTCGACCAGGGTTTCTACCCCGACGGTATCTGGACCGCCCCGTCGGACGACGCCCTGCGCCGCGACATCGAGCTGGGACTGGCCGCCGGGTTCAACGGCGCACGCCTGCATCAGAAGGTTTTCGAGGAACGCTACTATTACTGGGCCGACAGACTCGGCTACATCACCTGGGGCGAAAGCCCCAGCTGGGGAATGGATGCCAACGACGTGGAAACGGCCCGCAACTTCCTCTCCGAGTGGGCCGAATGCGTGGTCCGCGACCGGAACCACCCCTCGCTGCTGACGTGGACGCCGATGAACGAGGAGTGGTGGCCCGACAACACGCAGTTCCCGCGCTTCGCCTCCGACGTCTACGACCTGACGGGACGCCTCGACCCGACGCGCCCCGTCAACACCGTCAGCGGCGGCGCCGTCGTCAGGACCGACATCTGGGCCGTCCACAATTACGAGCAGAACCCGGCCAAACTGAAAGAGAAAATCTTCAGCGACGGCACGTTCTTCCATCCCCGCCTGCGGACGACCCGCGACCAGACGCGCAACATCGGATTCAACGAGGTGAAGGCGACCGCAAACTACGCCTGGCCGCAGTACGATGGCTCGTGCCCCTACCTGGTCGATGAATTCGGCGGCATCAAATGGGTGAAGGACCAGGAGAAGCAGGCCACGGATTCCCAGACCGAATCGTGGGGTTACGGACAGGCGCCCCGTACGCTCGAAGAGTTCTACACGCGGCTCGAAGGCCAGGTAGACGCGCTGCTCTCGCTCTCCGGACAGGTGTGGGGCTATTGCTACACCCAGCTCACGGACGTGGAACAGGAACAGAACGGCATCTATTGCTACGACCGCTCGGCCAAGTTCGACATGGACCGGATCAAGGCCATTTTCAGCAAACGCCCGGAACATCCCGCCCGATAACGCGCCGGACAGCCGCCCGCCCGAATGAAGCGCACCCCGAAATCCCTTTCCGGATTTTCGGGGTGCGCTTTTTATCCGGTTCGTCATCGTCCGCCCGCGGCAGAGCCTCGTGCACGAATGCGCCCGGAAACAGAAGGCGTCGCTGAATTTCTATTCGCGTGTTTTCCCGGTTTCAGAGTCTCGATATAAAGTATTCCTGCATATTCCAACGATATGCCCTTGATGAACGCTGCAATTGGAGATGCTTCATGTCGGTGCGTCGCACGGCGAGTGGCGGACGGTCCGACATGCGACCTTCTGTTTTCGGCACCATGAACTCCCGAAGGCAAAAAGCCACAGCGCCGGCACACTCCGCAATAGCAACCGACGGTTTTTAAATTATTCACGAAATATAAAAAAAGTCTCCACGGAGTACGCGGAGACAATAGGTTGAAAACCTTCGGCATATAGCCTTATTGTGATAAGATGTAGAATTCTTACACCACAAATATAGTAAAAAAAGATGAATTTCTGCAATTTTTTATTTAATTTTACAGAAAACACTTTCTTCATATGGCAAAAGTATTGGGTTTGGACCTTGGCACCAACTCACTGGGATGGGCCCTTGTCGATGAATCGGAGAACGAATATACGCTGATTGACAAAGGTGTAGACATTTTCCAGGAGGGAGTTGCCCGCGACAAAAACAATGAAAAACCTGCCGTTCAGGATCGGACGAGCGCCCGGGCACTGCGCCGCCACTATTTCCGGCGGCGTCTGCGAAAAATCGAACTGCTCAAAATACTCATCCGTTACGACCTTTGCCCGCCGTTGCCCGAGGAGCTGTTGACCGCCTGGCAAAAAGAGAAACGTTACCCGCAGGACAATGAATTCCTCCGTTGGCAGCGAACCGACGACAATGGGGATCGAAATCCTTACCACGATCGTTATGTAGCCCTGTCCGAGCGGCTCGATCTCGGGAATCGCACACAGCGCTGGCTGCTTGGCCGGGCGCTTTATCATTTGGCACAGCGACGCGGATTCCTCAGCAATCGCAAGGAAGCAGGAAATGAGAAAGAAGACGGCACGGTCAAGGAGTGTATCAAAAATCTGTCGGCTGAAATAGCAGCGGCAGGGTGTCGGTACCTCGGAGAATATTTCTACGGACTGTACCAACACAAGGAACGAATCCGCGACAAATACACCTCGCGCAACGAACACTACCTGGCCGAGTTCAATGCCATCTGCGACCGGCAGCAATTGCCCGACGAATGGCGTAAGGCGCTGCATCGGGCAATCTTTTTCCAGCGCGACCTCAAATCGCAGAAGGGGTCAGTCGGCCGATGCACCTTCGAGCCGACGAAGAGTCGGTGCCCCGTTTCGCATCCCCGTTTTGAGGAGTTCCGGATGCTGTCGTTCGTCAACAACATCCGGATTACAGGACCGGGCGACAATGCTCCACGACCTTTGACACAGGAAGAGTTCGAGACGATTCGTTCGCTCTTCTTCCGGAAAAGCAAGCCTTATTTCGATTTCGAAGAGATCGCCCGCAGAATCGCCGGCAAAGGGAAATATGCCTGCAAAGAGGAGCGTACAGAAGCTCCTTATCGTTTCAATTTCGCCCGCACGGCCACCGTATCGGGATGCCCCGTCACGGCATCGCTGCAAGCGATCTTCGGAGACGACTGGATTACGGAGATTCGCAGCCTTTACCTGCTTGGAGCAGGAAAAAACGAGGACCAGATGTTGAATGACGTATGGCACGCCCTCTTTTCGTTCAACGACGAAGGTCGGCTGCGTAGCTGGGCCTGCGAAAAATTGCAACTCACGGATGAACAAGCCAAAGCGTTTGCAGCCATCAAACTCCCGCAGGATTACGCGGCGTTGAGCCTAAATGCCATCGGCAAGATTCTGGTCTATCTGCGCTGTGGCTATCGGTACGACGAGGCGGTATTCCTGGCCAACCTGCGGGCGGCACTTCCGAAGGAGGTCTATGCCGACGAAAGCCGTCGGCATGAAATCGAACAGGACATCGCCTCGCTGCTGCTTGACTACAAGCGAAATCCGTATAACAAGTTCGATTCAAAGGAGCACCGCATTGCCGACTATTTCAGCGATCATGGATTGGATGCCTCTCGTCTGATCCGTCTTTATCATCCCTCGAAAATCGAGACCTATCCGGATGCGCAACCCAAGGCAAATGGCATTCTGCAACTCGGCTCTCCACGTACTGCGACCATTCGCAACCCGATGGCCATGCGGGCCCTGTTCCGATTGCGCAACCTGATAAACACGCTGTTACGCGAAGGCAGGATCGACCGAGACACGAAGATCCGGATTGAATTCGCCCGCGGACTCAATGATGCGAACAGGCGGAAGGCCATCGAGCAGTATCAGCGGGAACGGGAGGTTGAGAATCGGAAATATGCCGAAGAGATCCACAGCCAGTATGCCGCCGAAACCGGCCGCGAGATAAAACCCTCGGACGACGAAGTGCTGAAATACCGGCTGTGGGAAGAACAGCAGCACGTCTGTCCCTATACCGGGCGGCAAATCCGCATTTCGGACTTCGTCGGGTCGGCTCCGGATTTCGACATCGAGCACACGCTCCCGCAGGCTCGCGGCGGCGATGACTCGCAGATGAACAAGACGCTCTGCGAAAACCGGTTCAACCGGGAGACAAAACGGGCGAAACTGCCGGCCGAGTTGTCCAACCATGTCGAGATCATGGAGCGGATCGAATCGTTTGGCTGGCGGGAAAAAATGGAGAGTCTGCAAAAGCAGATTGAAGCCCAGGTTCGCAGGAGCAAAAGCGCAGCGATTAAATCCGAAAAGGACGACGCCATTCAGCGCCGTCACTATTTGCAGATGCAACTCGACTACTGGCGCGGGAAATACGAACGCTTCACCATGGCCGAGATTCCCGAAGGATTCAGCAATCGGCAGGGAGTCGACATCGGCATCATCGGCAAATATGCACGGCTCTATCTGAAGACGGTTTTTGACCGAATCTATACGGTCAAGGGTTCCACGACCGCCGCGTTCCGCAAGATGTGGGGACTGCAGGAGGAGTATGCCCGCAAGGAGCGCACGAACCACGTCCACCACTGCATCGACGCCATCACGATCGCCTGTATCGGCCGCCGGGAGTACGACCGCTGGGCGCAATATGTCGCCGACGAGGAGCGATACGGCTACGGCGAAAGCGGCAAACCCCGCTTCGAGAAACCCTGGCCGACCTTTACCGAAGATGTCAAGGCGGCGGCCGACGAACTGCTCGTTGCCCACCACACGCCCGACAACAAGACCAAACAGACGCGCAGGAAGTTACGGGTTCGCGGCCGGATAAAGTTGAATGCCGACGGGGAACCAATCTACCAGCAAGGAGACACGGCTCGCTGCCGGTTGCATCAGGATACCTTCTACGGCGCTATTAAGCAGGATGGAGAGATCCGCTATGTCATCCGCAAATCGCTCGCGCAGTTACAGCCGACGGACATCGACAAGATTATCGACGATGCAGTCCGGGATCGCGTACGGGAGGCAATCGACGAGGTCGGATTCAAGACGGCGATGAATCCCGATGAATACACGATCTGGATGAACCGGGAAAAGGGCATTCCCATCCGCAAGGTGCGGATCTTCACACCGAGTGTCAAACATCCGATCGCGCTAAAAAAACAGCGCGACCTATCTGCAAAAGAGTACAAGCGGGATTATCATGTCGTAAATGAGGGGAACTATTGCACGGTCATCTATGAGGGCCAGGACAAAAAGGGCAAAACGAAACGCACCTTTGAACTCGTCAGCAACCTCGAAGCTGCCCAATATTTCAAAGCCAGCGCTGACCGGGAAGCCCGCCCCGATCTGGTACCGCAGACCGACACGAACGGTTTCCCCTTGAAATACATCTTAAAAACGGGGACCATGGTCCTGTTTTATGAAAATACCCCGGCAGAACTTTATGAATGTACCCGCAAGGAGTTGGTAAAACGACTCTACAAGGTAACAGCAATGGCTGCAGAAGGACGGGTACAGTTCCTCTTTCATCAGGAGGCCCGAGATCAGAAAACACTTACCTCCTTATATGGAGCTGGGACCTCTCAATTCTGCCAATCCAATCCATCACCGAAATTGCGCCTCAGCGTTTCCAATTTTAACATGTTGGTGGAAGGTTATGATTTCGAACTGACCGTAACGGGCGAGATAAAATTCAAAGATGACCGGCCATGCTGAAACGAACCTTGTTTTTTTCGACACCCTACTGTTTGAGCCTGCGCAACGGCCAGATGATCATCCACACGCGCGAGGCCCCCGACCAACGGAAAAGCATCCCGATCGAGGATATCGGCTTCGTGGTGCTGGAGGACCAGCAGACCTCCATCACGCTGCCGCTCTTGAATGCGCTGTCGGACAACAACGTGGCAGTTATCCTGTGCGGAGAGAACCGAATGCCGAACGCCTTGTTGATGAATTTGGATTCAAACAGAACGCAAGGTGAACATTATCGGATGCAGATCGCTGCATCCGAACCGCTGAAGAAGGGCCTTTGGAAACAGATCGTCGAGACCAAAATCCGCAACCAGGCTGCCTTGCTGCGGAAGCTGGGGTATGACGGAGACAAACTGAAACCCTGCTACATGAATGTCAAGAGCGCCGACGCCGACAACCGGGAGGGCATAGCAGCGAGAATCTACTGGTCAGAACTGTTCGGTGCCGAATTTTACCGTTCCCGCGAAGGTTCGCCGCCCAACAACCTGCTCAATTACGGCTATACGATCCTGCGAGCCGCCGTGGCCCGTGCGATCATGGGCTCCGGACTGTTCCCAGCATTCGGGATCTTCCATCGGAATCGTTACAACTCCTTTCCGCTGGCCGATGACGTAATGGAACCCTATCGACCGTATGTCGACGAATTGGTCTACCAACTTTACAGGAACGGGAATACACAACTGACCAAAAAGGTGAAAGGCGAACTGTTGCGGCTCCTGTTTGTCGATACTCGTTTCGACAAGGTTGTGCGACCTCTCGAAGTAGGACTTATGTTTTCAGCCTCTTCCCTGGCTAAATGCTTTGCTGGAACCCAAAAAAAGATTGCATATCCTTTATTGGAGTAGTCGAATGTCAGAAGTACGCTTGAATGCTTATCGAATCATGTGGTTGTTTGTCTTTTTTGATTTGCCAACCAATACAAAAACGGAACGACGTCATGCGGTGCAATTTCGCAAGGCGTTGGAAAAAGATGGTTTCACAATGATGCAGTATTCAGTCTATGTGCGCCATTGTGCATCGAAGGAGAATATGCAGGTTCACATTAAGCGGGTTCGACGATCGATGCCTCCGACAGGATTTACAAGTATTCTTGCTGTAACGGACAAACAGTATGGAGACATATTAAATTTTTGGGGTAAAAGCGAACGAGCAAAACCGGAAATTCCGCAACAATTGGAATTTTTCTGATAAATCGTTATTTTCGTTCTTTGAAATACGGAAAATGCATCAAACTGGCTTCGTCGGAACACCCGATCGTATTTTTATAGTGGCAGACAGCCCGTAAGTAACACTTTATCAATCAATATGAGGCCCGACGTTGTGGTTTGATGTAGAATTTCGATAAGATACAACACAAGGCGAACGTATCAAGAGAACGCTGCTGTTGTGGTTTGATGTAGAATTTCGATAAGATACAACCTGCGCTTCCTGCGCTTTTGAGCGCGTCTCGTTGTGGTTTGATGTAGAATTTCGATAAGATACAACTGTGATATGCGCAATACGTTTCGTGTGAATGTTGTGGTTTGATGTAGAATTTCGATAAGATACAACTGGAGGAGAACTACTTGGAAGCGCGCCGTAGTTGTGGTTTGATGTAGAATTTCGATAAGATACAACGTATAGCAGAATAGGAACGAATCCTCGCTAGTTGTGGTTTGATGTAGAATTTCGATAAGATACAACTCCACTCGAGTCATAGCGAGTCGTGAGCGAGTTGTGGTTTGATGTAGAATTTCGATAAGATACAACTTGGCTTGGTAACAACGACATTGTTTCGTGTTGTGGTTTGATGTAGAATTTCGATAAGATACAACTTCCACGTCGTTAGGTGTCACGTCACGCAGTTGTGGTTTGATGTAGAATTTCGATAAGATACAACAACTCGTAGTTTGCTTTAAAGGCGGTAAAGTTGTGGTTTGATGTAGAATTTCGATAAGATACAACCCTGCTTGTTTGCGTAGTAGTTCTTGTACGGTTGTGGTTTGATGTAGAATTTCGATAAGATACAACAACTATAAGATAATAACGTTGTAATCAAAGTTGTGGTTTGATGTAGAATTTCGATAAGATACAACCACGTATGCGCACGTATGTGCGCCGAGGAAGTTGTGGTTTGATGTAGAATTTCGATAAGATACAACGAGAGCTCATTTCCAAGGACACCATGAAACGTTGTGGTTTGATGTAGAATTTCGATAAGATACAACTCCTCCCGGCTGTATTGTTCTTCTACCTCCTGTTGTGGTTTGATGTAGAATTTCGATAAGATACAACAAAGCTCCTGGCAAACCCACTCTCGTCCCTGTTGTGGTTTGATGTAGAATTTCGATAAGATACAACGAGGATGCCCTCAAAACGTTATCCGAATTGGTTGTGGTTTGATGTAGAATTTCGATAAGATACAACATTCCTTCCTTCATCTTGTCTATGTCGGTCGTTGTGGTTTGATGTAGAATTTCGATAAGATACAACGAAAAATTTCAGGTCGAGACCATCCGTAATGTTGTGGTTTGATGTAGAATTTCGATAAGATACAACTCCATCGAATCCCAGTTGTCCGGGAGTTGGTTGTGGTTTGATGTAGAATTTCGATAAGATACAACAAAAATTGGCAAATTTGACTGGGAAGCCAGTTGTGGTTTGATGTAGAATTTCGATAAGATACAACGCTGATAAAAGGGAAGGCCACAAAACTTAGTTGTGGTTTGATGTAGAATTTCGATAAGATACAACAGTAAGACCCGACAGGAGGGTCGCTTCGACGTTGTGGTTTGATGTAGAATTTCGATAAGATACAACGCAAGGTCTTTTTTCATGGACACGAGTCCGGTTGTGGTTTGATGTAGAATTTCGATAAGATACAACAAACCCGATGCGAAGTCTTGATCCCCACCGGTTGTGGTTTGATGTAGAATTTCGATAAGATACAACTACGGACACCCCGAAAATCCACCCGACGCAGTTGTGGTTTGATGTAGAATTTCGATAAGATACAACGTATTGGGCCTCGACTTCGGATTCACAGCAGTTGTGGTTTGATGTAGAATTTCGATAAGATACAACCGAAATGCGAACCGAGATAATACGCCAATAGTTGTGGTTTGATGTAGAATTTCGATAAGATACAACGAGCTGAACGCCAAGCTCGAGGAGTACTCCGTTGTGGTTTGATGTAGAATTTCGATAAGATACAACACTGACTCGGCAACTCTAGCTCGGGTCAAGGTTGTGGTTTGATGTAGAATTTCGATAAGATACAACAAAAAGGTCTGCGGCCGGATGAATAGCCAGTTGTGGTTTGATGTAGAATTTCGATAAGATACAACAGGCCACGCTTAAGGGGGCGAATGTATCGGTTGTGGTTTGATGTAGAATTTCGATAAGATACAACCGATCGAAATTAAGGCCGCCGCGGTTCTTGTTGTGGTTTGATGTAGAATTTCGATAAGATACAACTCCGGCTTATTAACATAAGGTGAAGATTTGTTGTGGTTTGATGTAGAATTTCGATAAGATACAACAGCCATAGTAATTTCGGACGATGTCCCAGGTTGTGGTTTGATGTAGAATTTCGATAAGATACAACATTACGCTGACGACGCAAGCAGTCCTCGCAGTTGTGGTTTGATGTAGAATTTCGATAAGATACAACTCAAACTGTTTTTGCCAGTTAGCATAAGAAGTTGTGGTTTGATGTAGAATTTCGATAAGATACAACGGAGACGTGATTACGTCCTCCTTCTTGTTTGTTGTGGTTTGATGTAGAATTTCGATAAGATACAACCGGAAGTCGCACCAGTGGGAATAAGACGACGTTGTGGTTTGATGTAGAATTTCGATAAGATACAACTTTAGCTGCATTTACAAGACGCGCTTCGTCGTTGTGGTTTGATGTAGAATTTCGATAAGATACAACGATAAAACGGTAGAAACCTGCGGCTGTCTTGTTGTGGTTTGATGTAGAATTTCGATAAGATACAACCGCTTGTGAGTAGCCTTCGCCAGCCACACGTTGTGGTTTGATGTAGAATTTCGATAAGATACAACCGGACGGCCAGGAAGAACATCTACAGAGCCGTTGTGGTTTGATGTAGAATTTCGATAAGATACAACTCTGATAGCGGGCAAAAACCTTCGAAGGGTGTTGTGGTTTGATGTAGAATTTCGATAAGATACAACTTCAAGATTTCCGTAACACTGTGAGAAGAAGTTGTGGTTTGATGTAGAATTTCGATAAGATACAACATAAAGTAAATTGTATACATTTGCAGTGTGTTGTGGTTTGATGTAGAATTTCAATAAGATACAACCGGCAGTATTGGAATGCTGCATAATTGCAACTGTTGTTTACATTACCCTTTTGACTCAAGAAGATTTCAAACTCCCTTAAATACGTCAAATCCAATTCATCAAAACGCATATTGACCGAGCGGAATTGCGACACAAGGACCAACGTTACCTTATGTTTGCTGGCGGAACTGTACTTTTCGACTTTTTCCAAGCGTTCGATAATCTGTTTGAAGTACTCCCCGACCGTGCAGTTGATTCGTTTGCCGTTCTGTTCAAACAGCGTATCGAATGTAACGGGAATTTCCAGCACCTCCAACTTTTTGATTTTCTTCTCGTATTCACGTATCTTGGAGGTTATTTGAAACTGTATTTCTGCTCTATCGGGGCAGTCGGCGGTAGGTTGTTGCTTGTCGAAATCCCAATGCACCAAAGCTTCCGAAATGCCCAGACCGACGAACTTACGGCGGCGGTCATGGGTAAAGACAAGAGCAAGAGGGGCTAAACGGTTTCTGTTGATAGCGTCTCTGCGACATACGACGTTGATTGTCATAATCTTTACGGATTACGCAAGCAACAAAATGCGATTCGTGTGTTACACGATTTTCATTAGTGTCCCGTTAAAATTGGGACGAAGTTAATATTAATCAAATAGTCCCTCCAAGAGGGGATAATCGAGTTCTTTGACATCGTTGAAATTAGTCTTTTCGAAGAGATCTCTCAGTGGAGTCTTATCCGTTAGTGAGATGCTCAAAATCTGCAGGACCTCATAAGTTGACCGCTTTAGTCGCATGTCGTGTTGGACGATGGCGACAAGGCAATAAGTTATGATTGCAGAGCAAATTTGTATTCTGACAGCGTTCTCTGTAGTGCCCCAGAATTTCTTAATCTTGAGGTGCTGCTTGAGCCACTTGAAGAACAACTCAATCTGCCATCGGTTCTTGTAGAGATTAGCAATTTCGAGAGCGGTAAGATGGAATGCATTCGTCAAAAATGCGAAGTCTCTGTCTTGCTCGTCATCGTGAAATCTCACAAGTCGCAGCCTCTCAGGAAACTTCTTCTGTGTGTTCACATCCGTGAGTTCAATAACGGAATCAGAAAGCACATTCTTAGGCAATCTACGTTTCCATTTCGTACACTTGTACTGTAAGTTCTTCTTCGCCCGAACCACGAAGTATGATTCATTAAGACAAATCTTGTAGAGTTCCTTGAATGCATTGTAACCACGGTCAAATACGTAGTAAGAACCTGATTCATAGGGAATCTCCTTCATTGCCTTTGAATCGTGTACCGATGCAGTCGTAATATGGAAGAAAGCAGAAACCTGGGACTCCAGATCATAAAGGACATGCGCCTTAACGCCTCCTTTCTTCTTGCGGAACTTTGCCCACCAGAATACTGACAAGCAGTGCGGAATCGTTGTTGAATCAAATGCATAAACATTCCCCTTCAGCTTGAAGATGTCGGTTGCTCGTTTCTTGCGAGCCTGTTCCATCATGAAGAAGGCAAAGTCTTCAAAGATCCTGTAGTCACGATTCTGATTCGCTGTGGCAAATGTCGTTTTCGCTATTGGATTACGCCCCATTCCAAGGTGATAACATTTGGATTGGTGAGTCTCCAATGCAACGACAACATCACGCAGGCTCTCACGGTTACAGAGTTGTCCGAACATGAGTGCCATGAGCTGATTCCAGCAGGTGAAGTTCTTGACATACCTGTTCCCATCATACTTGTCAACCAGGTGACGGAACTTGTTGTTGTCGAGAAATGCAACCAATTGAGCGAATACATATTTGTCTTTGTTCATAGAGCAGTCCCTTTATGGGCTGCAAAATTACAAATTCAAATCGTCGCACATGAAAAATTACTTCTAATAGACTATGTTTCAACTATTTCAAAGACCGACTTGCCCGCTTTTACGGGACAGTAGTGATGTAGCATGGATTAAAGGGGAGCGTGTTGTGTTCATTATCCGGATTGAAGGTGCCGAATACATTTATGAGTGGGGATTTGACAAGAAAAATGCGTTTTTATTGAATAAGAACAACTAAGCTGTATCATTTTTTCTAAAATTTAGTTGAGGAAATAATATCCGCAAGGTCCTGCAAATCGCTATGTGAGCCTTGCGGATATTGTTTTTAAGGTTTATTCCTTTGCGGGAAAGCGAAAAAATGGGAAGATTTTGTACCTTTACCTAAAATATTCTATACAATGGCAGCGATGAATACAGCCGACATCGGCTTTGAAAAGGAAATATGGAAGGCGGCGGATAAGATGCGCGGAAATATTGATGCATCGGAATATAAATCCGTTGTATTGGGACTTATTTTCCTGAAATACATCTCGGACAAATTCGAAGCTAAATATCAACAGCTTGTTGCCGAAGGAGAGGGCTTTGAGGAAGACAAGGATGAGTATTTGAGTAATAAAAATGAGAAGGGTAGTTATGATCCGGTTTTCTATGTCCCTGCGGAAGCCCGTTGGGAAGCTATTGCCATCCATGCACACTCTCCTGAAATTGGAACGATCATCGACAATGCGATGCGGGCAATTGAGAAGGAGAATAAGCGTCTGAAAGATATTCTTCCGAAAAACTTTGCGCGTCCCGAGCTCGACAAACGCCGCTTGGGTGAAGTTGTCGATTTGTTTACAAATATTCGGATGCATGAGCACGGCGATTCGAAGGATATTTTGGGTCGTGCTTACGAATATTGTCTTTCGAAGTTTGCTGAGGCCGAAGGAAAATTGGCAGGTGAATTTTATACTCCGGCTTGTATCGTTAAGACATTGGTGAACGTATTACAACCTTATAAAGGCCGTGTTTACGATCCTTGCTGCGGTTCGGGTGGTATGTTTGTACAGTCTGCACAATTCATCGAGAGCCACTCCGGAAATATCAATAATATATCGGTTTATGGTCAGGATTCCAATCCTACGACATGGAAAATGGCGCAGATGAACTTGGCGATTCGCGGTATCGAGGCCGATCTCGGGCGATATAATGCGGATACCTTTTTCAATGATTGCCATCCGACTCTGAAGGCCGATTTCGTGATGGCCAATCCTCCGTTCAATCTGAGCGATTGGGGGGCGGATAAGCTGGCGGATGATGTGCGTTGGAAATACGGTACACCGCCCAACGGCAATGCCAACTTTGCGTGGATTCAGCATATCATCCACCACCTTGCCCCGACGGGACGTGCGGGCGTTGTGCTGGCCAACGGCTCGCTGTCGAGCCAGAGTGGCGGTGAGGGCGAGATTCGGCGTAAATTGGTAGAGGCTGATTTGGTGGATTGTGTTATCGCTATGCCGCCGCAGTTGTTCTATACTACACAAATTCCCGTGTCGATTTGGTTTTTCAATAAAAACAAGCAACAAAAGGGCAAAACGCTCTTTATCGATGCTCGCAACTTAGGTACAATGGTAACGCGCAAACTGCGCGAATTGACCGATAGTGACACGGTCGATCCGATAAAGCGCGGCGATATTCAGCGCATTGCCGACACCTATAATGCCTATGTTGCTGGAAAATTGGAGAATGAAAAAGGATTTTGTGTGGTTACCTCTGTCGCAGAAATTGCCAAGCAGGATTTTATTCTCACGCCCGGTCGCTATGTGGGCATTGCTGCGCAAGAGGAGGACACCGAACCGTTTGAGGAGAAAATGACACGCTTGACGGGCGAGCTTTCTGGACTATTTGAAAAGTCGCACGAGCTGGAGGCAGAGATCAAAAAACAGTTAGGTAGTATTGGGTATAAATTGTAGCAAATATGGGCTTAATTCTTAATGACTTAAAAAATGCATGTGAATTAGAACATGTATGTGACTATGTAAATAATCGCACAACGAGTAGTATGAATTATATCTCTACGGAAAATATGTTACCCAATAAAGGTGGTATAAGTGAATCTACAATAATACCGCCTGGAACCACAACTGAATATAAAATCGGAGATATTTTGATCTCTAATATTCGGCCATATTTCCAAAAAATATGGTGTGCTGATAGGTGCGGTGGGTGCTCTGCGGATGTCTTGTGTATTCGTGCAAAAGAAAATACAGATAGCAAATATTTATACTATCTGTTGAGCCAGCAAGCGTTTTTCGATTACGTAATGTCGGGAGCAAAAGGGTGTAAAATGCCTCGAGGGGACAAAAAACAGATTATGCAATGGCCTGTAAATATCCCCGCAATAGATGTGCAGAAAAAAGTTGTAGCTATATTATCTTCTCTCGATAATAAGATCAGACTCAATCGACGGATAAATGATAATTTAGAGGAGCAGGCCAAAGCGCTGTTTAAGTCGTGGTTTGTGGATTTTGAACCATTCAAAGGCGGAAAATTCGTTGATTCAGAGTTAGGACTAATTCCGAAGGGATGGAGTACAGGAACAATATACTCCTATATTGATGTAATCTATGGAGCCCCATATAAATCTGCGTTGTTTAACGATAAAAAACAAGGATTACCATTAATTCGGATTCGAGATTTGAAAACATACACTCCTCAATATTATACAAAAGAAGTGTTACCTAATACAGAATATGTAGAGTGTGGGGACATTATCGCAGGAATGGATGCTGAATTTATTCCGCATATCTGGCGAGGCGAAAAAGGTGTATTAAATCAACGATTATGTAAGTTTGTCCCCAAATATGACTATGTGAGTAAATATTATATTTATTCTCTTGTTTATCCTAAATTAGCATTTGTACAGAGTTATAAAGTTGGGACAACAGTTAGTCATTTAGGCAAAGCAGATATTGATAGATTTAAGGTTATTGTTCCTCCTGAAGATATCATTATGCAATATTCAAAAATTGTTAATTCCTATTTTGCTGAAATTGTCAAGGTTTCTAATGAAAATCAGATATTATCATCTCTTCGTGACACCCTTTTACCCAAACTCATGTCCGGCGAGCTCTCCGTTGAGGAGGTTTCCCTCGATTAGCTTGCTAAATTATCATTTATCTGTTGATTTATATCTATTTTTTTACAGATTGAGTCTAAAATAGAAATGATTCTGTCTTGTTCAGGTAGCGGTGGAATCTTAATGCTTAGCTTGGACAACTCATTAAATGTTATTTGCGGGAATGTACCAGAACGAGTCTCCGCTAACATTTGAAGTTCTGAAATAATCTTATCAGATTGAAGAAAGTAGTAGAGGTATTTGGACTTGACAATATTTTTATTTCGAATAACCATTAATTTGGTCGATGCAATATAATTGATTGGGGCGAAATCAATGTATGCATAGCGTTTGTTTTGTGGACGAATTTCGCTATATAATATATCGCCTTCTTCAAAAGTTTTTTTAAATTGACCTTTCAGATTCTCATTAGGAATATAAATGTGATTTAATACTTTGCCTTCTAATACATCAGATGTATTAATAAGAACAACTTGTTGAGCATTACTGTTGTATGTATTGGAAATTGTATCGCACACATCTCCTATTGTGCATTGCCTCCAGGTCGTATTCATATATTGTTTTTCTAATTTATATATTTCCGATGTGAGATTTTGACATTGCTTTGATTGACCATTGCATAGTGCATTGTTGTGTCGATTTTGACGTGCCCTAATAGCTTTTGTACCTGTTCGATCGGCATCCCTTTATCGATGGCCATTGTAGCAAGTGTTCGGCGGAATTTATGCGGATGAACTTTGTGAATCGAAACTTTGCGGCCGAGCTGGCGGAGCCGTAACTCCACTCCGCTAATTTTAAGCCGATTATGCGGCTTAGCGATGGATACGAAGAGTGCCGGATTGTCATCTGTCCGGCTTTCGAGGTATTGTTTCAGATGAATTTTTGTGCGGGCGTTGAAATAGACTTCCCGTTCTTTGTTGCCTTTACCGAAAACGATGCACTCGCGTTCGTGAAAGTCTATATCTTCTCGATTAATTTTTACCAGTTCGCCGACGCGGATGCCGGTAGACGATAGCATATCTACGATTGCCAGATCTCGTATATGGGTGCAGTTGTCACGCAAAATTTCGAGATTTTCATCGGATAGCACCTCTTTAATTAAGGAGCCGGTTTTAACTTTATGGATGCGTCTCACCGGGCTTTTAAGAATATAATCTTCGTCTTCGAGCCATGCGAAAAAGCTTGAGAAAATTCTGCGGATATTGTCTATGGTAACTTTTGACGATTGGTTATTCGATTGGTATGATGCAAGATAACATCGTAGATCGGTCGTTGTTATATCGACGATATTCTTGTCGATCTGCCGTAACATATATTCAATAGTCGAAGCATAATATTTTAGTGTTTTCTCGGAGCATCCCTCGACTCGCTTGGCTGATATAAATAGCGTTTGCAGTTGAGAATTAGCCTTGATTCGCGCTTCGCTATCCGGAAGCTTTTCTGCGATGACAATATTTTGCAATGTGCGATTCAGCACGTTACATAAGATGCTCATTTGATCTGCCGTAATGACGGTACGCATCGCGGTTTTAATTTCGTCAATTAGTTTTTCTTTCATGGCTGCGTTTGTATTATTGAAATTGATAAAGTTACGCAGTCCATTGAAATACACACAAAGATAACCGATAAATGATAATTTAGAGGAGCAGGCCAAAGCGTTGTTTAAGTCGTGGTTTGTGGATTTCGATCGAAACGAATGGGTTCACTGTGAATTAGGAGATATCACACTTATTACTGCTGGAGGTGATAGGCCTTCAAAATATACTAATAAAAAGACTATTGAGTGTCATGTTCCTATATATTCTAATGGAATAGATAATGAAGGATTATATGGTTATACAAATGTTGCAAAAATTCACGAGGAAAGTATAACTATTTCTGCAAGAGGAACTATAGGTTATGTCTGTTTGAGATTAGAACCATATGTTCCTATTGTCCGGCTAATTTCAATAATCCCTAATAAAAAAGAGTTGTCTGCAAAATATTTATACTTGTGGGCATTAACTCAGAATATTACAGGAACGGGGACGACTCAGCAACAATTGACTGTTCCGATTTTCAGAAAAACTCCAATATCAATACCCTCTGACACTAAATTGAAGCAATTTAACTCTATTGCTGATCCTTTATTTAGTCAAATTGAATCTAATAAAAAAGAAAACATAAAATTATCCACTCTCCGCGATACCCTTCTACCCAAACTCATGTCCGGTGAGATCTCCGTTGAGGA
>OJSE01001805.1_pt1 | contig 25848 bp, 19 predicted proteins | sample 1599351 | NCBI WGS metagenome assembly OJSE01 (sample SAMN04168656, study PRJEB22393) | human gut metagenome | biome: human gut microbiome; feature: stool | host: Homo sapiens | collected 2014-03-17 | reverse complement strand
TTACCTTATTTGTTGCTTTATTAGGCGCATATTACACGGATTTATTTTATTAGGGTAGATCTCCTCGACGGTGTGTCCGGTCTGCTCGGCGGTCAGCTCGCTCATGGTCTTCTTCATGTCCATGATCAGTTCGGCGTTGATGCGAACATCGGTGGCGGTGCCGCCGATGCCGCCGGACGGCTGGTGCATCAGCACACGGGCGTGCGAGGTCAGGAAACGCTTGCCCTTGGTGCCGGAGCTCAGCAGGAACTGGCCCATGGAGGCGCACATGCCCAAGCCCACGGTGGCCACGTCCGGCTCGATGAGCTGCATGGTATCGTAGATGGCCATGCCCGCGGTGATGGAGCCGCCCGGGGAATTGATGTACAGCCAGATATCCTTTTTCGGATCCTCGGCGGCCAGCATCAGCATCTGCGCGCAAATGCGGTTGGCCATCTCGTCCTTGACTTCCTCACCCATCCAGATGATGCGGTCCTTGAGCAGGCGGTTGAAAATCGGATCGGTGGGTCCTGCCGGCATGTCTTCGCCAGCCATGACGGGCAGGGGTGCACTAAGGTTGCTCACCTTGTCTCCTTTTCCAGTGTTCTCTATAGTTTCACAGCCTACCGCTTCGAAGCGACGGGGAACAAAATTGCGCCCACAGTGGAGAAAACTCACTCACGCTTCGCCGCGATACGGAAGGCCGAGGCCAAGCAGCAAATCGCCACGGCCACAATCATGATCATGATGGCGAACGTCCAGCTTCCGCCGACTGCAGTGGCATGTCGGAACGACGCGCTCCCCTCCCTGCCGGCCCCAGCCTGGGCCACGGACAGCACTGTGGAGAACAATGCGGTTCCGGCGGCGCCGCCGAACTGCAGGCAGGTATTGAACACCGCGTTGCCGTCCGGCGTGAACTGCGGCGCGATATTATGCAGCGCGTTGGTCATGATGTTGGAACAGCCCAATGAATATCCCAGACCGAAAATGAAATAGAATCCGGCAAGACTGCCCGCAGTGAGCCGCATGGAGAAGACCAGCAGCAGGATCGGCCCGCAAATCGCCAGGCTGAATGCTCCGAGAATCGGACGAACCGGTCCGAAACGGTCGTACAAGGTGCCGCCGATCGGAGCAAAGAACGCACCGATCAGAGCGCCCGGCAGGACCAACGCTCCAGCCAAGAACGCATTCGTGCCCAAGGACAGCTGAGCGAGATTGGTGATCACATAGCCGAAACCAATGCCGACGATCGGCAGCAACATATAAGCGATCAGATGCAGCAACACCATAGGGTCGCGCAACCATCCCAAACGGATCAGCGGCGAGAACGAACGACGCGATGACCATCCGAAGAACAGCAGCGATCCCAGACCGATCACGAGACTCGCGACGGCGAAAACACCCGGCACCATGGCGGAACCGCCGGACACCGCGGCGGAAATGGCCACACCGGCCTGGTTGAGGAACATCACCAGACCGCACAATGCCAGCACAATCGACACGAACTGCAGCGGATTCAGATGCACGTCCTCCGTCGGACGATGCTGCTCGACGCATTTGAGACCGACAGGCAGCGAAATCAGCAGAACCACCGGAATGACGATGACGAAAATCGCACGCCACGGCAGAATACTCGACACCGCGCCACCCACGGTCGGACCGATCGCCGGAGCCACAGTGATGACAAGCGATCCGACGCCCATCAATCGCCCGACCTTCGTGCGCGGCGACTGTTCAAGGATGATGTTGTTCATCAATGGGGTGGCGATGCCCGAACCGATGCCTTGAATCACACGAGCCACCAGAATCACCGGAAATGCATGCCCGACGATCATGATGAGCGAGCCAAGCACGGCGAATAGCACCGCGGCGAGGAAGAGCGTGCGATGCTCGACCTTGCGATTGAGATACGAGGATAGCGGCATGGTGGCCGCCACCACCAACAGATAGATGGTGGTGATCCATTGCACCGTGGCGGTGTCGACGCCGAACTCACTCATCAACTGTGGGAACAGCACCGTCATCACGGTTTCGGTAAGAATACCGATGAAGGCGAGCGAGCCGACCGCCACGATGGCGCCGATGAGTTTACCGCTGATCCTCTCATCATCAGAGTTCGGCGCCGAATGCGGCGCTCTCCTGCCCTGCGTCGCATTCTCCGCATTGTCCTCATTCACCGGATCCGTTGTCCCGCTTGCCTGCATGTTCCGACCAATGTTGCGTTCCATCGTGGACTCAACCCCATTATGATTCGTTGTTTTTCTATGCGCTTGGAATATAAGGTTTGCCAACCGGCATACACATACGCGCACTCGAACGCCGCCCATAAGGCGGACGTGCCGTATCAGTATCGAATAGCCAAATGCACAGTGTAGCCGATTCAACCGGACAAACCGCGCTTGTCAAGCGTGCCCATGGAAGTAGGCATAGGCTCGACCAATCAGACGGAGGTGCCGACGCGTCTTGAAGAACGGATGCGATTCCGTCGAAACGAACGCGCGCCTCGTGCAACCGATGGGGCGTTTGGCCCAACGTCCAAATCAGCCCCCACGTTTTGTGGCACAGAAAAAGAGACGGACGAGCCAGAAAGCTCGTCCGCCTCCAATCAGGGAAGGAAGATAAAAGGAATCAGGATGATTTTATTCGGACCACACCTCCTATTCTTTTCTGTTGACCGCGGTCACTGCACGCTGCAGCACGACGAAGATGAGAATCATCAGGCCAACCACGATGGTGGTCCATTCCGCCGGCACACCGAAGTCGGAAGTCAGCGGATCGATGGTGGAGCGAACCAGTGCGCCGACGACGGAGCCGAGCACATAGCCGAAGCCGCCGGTGACGATGGTACCGCCGATGACCACGGATGCGACTGCATCAAGTTCCCAGCCGACGCCCACGGTGTTGATGGCCGAGCGGATGTTGGCCGTGTACACGATGGAAGCGAGGGCGGCCAGCGTGGCGGAGGTCAGATAGATGATGTACTGCGTGCGCTTGACCGGAAGACCCATCAGCTCGGCAGAGGAACGGGAACCGCCGATCGCGTAGATAGTGCGTCCTGTACGGGTGTGGTGCAGCAGGATATAGCCGAAGATAACCACAAGAACCGCGATGATCACGCCCACATTGATGTAGAGATCATGGGAGATCTTCGGATTGTCGATGATGGTGATCTTCTGCGCTATGAAATCGAAGTTGTTGTTCTCGGGGAAGGTCTGCGCCTTGGTGGAGATGATGGATGCGATGCCACGCGCCAGGAACATCGATGCCAGAGAGGCGATGAACGGCTGCATGTTGAATTCCTCGATCAGCGTGCCGGTCAGCAAACCGAATGCGACGCCTATAAGAATCATGACGACCATCGCGATTGGAGCGGAGATGCCGGCATTCGTCATCTTGACGCCAACCACTGCAGTAATGGCCACAATGGCGCCGACAGACAAATCGATGCCACCTGTCAACACCGGCAATGTCATAGCAACTGCCAGAATGATCAGATACGCGTGATCAATGAACAGCGAGGAGACGAAACCAAGTCGCAGATAGGTACCGAATAGCGCCTGGCCCATGATGATCATCAGAATGAAGATCACCACCGCGGCAATGGTAGGAATCATCTGGGCATTAATGCGACGCCCACCGATTTTCTGGGTCTTCTTCTTGACCTGAGTAGCTGTTGCAGAAGTCATGCTGCCACCACCTTAGTCTGTGCCTTAAGTGTGCGTTTGCGTTTCATTTCCGCACTGAGATTGTGAATCTTCGGAGCCTGCATCACGCAGATCACGATCACCACTGCCGCGAAGAAGGCCGGGGTTGCGGCGGAATCGATGCCGAGGGTGATGATGGTCTTGCGGATCATGGCGATGATCACAGCGCCCAGGGCGCTGCCTGCCAGGGAGAACTTGCCACCGAGCAGCGAGGTTCCACCGATCACGACTGCGAGGATGGCGTACATTTCGAGATCCTGGCCGGTCTTGACCACGTCGATTCGCATCACGGACGCAGTGGCGAACAGACCTGCAACAGCTGCCAGCACGCCGGAGACCGCGTACACGAGGAAGAGGATCTTCTTCGGCTTGATGCCGGTCATGCGGGAGGCTTCCGGATTGATGCCCACGGATTCGATCATCATGCCCATGGCGGTCTTGCGGCACAGCAGGCCGACGAGCGCCACGATGACCAATGCAATGACGAAGTTGGCGGGAATACCAAGGATGAAGCCGTTCGCCATCCACTTAAGCGGCGCGCCGCCTGCAACGGAGCTGGCGTCGGTGTTCTGGCCGGAGGTGATCACCTTGGCGAGGCCGCGCCCGGCGAGCATCATAATCAATGTCGTGATGAACGGCTGGAGTCCCAGGATAGAGACCAGTGCACCGTTGATGCAGCCGATGGCAAGGCCGATGAGCAGCGAAAGGAGAATGACCATCCAGACGTTGACGCCCGCGGACAGCAGCTGCATAGCGGCTGCGCCTGCGACAGCCATGACGGAGCCGACGGACAGATCAATACCTGCGGTGGAGATCACCAGCGTCATGCCGGTTGCGATCATGAGATAACGCGCCGATTCCTGCAACATGGTGATCAGCGGGCCCGATAGGCCTCCGGTGTTCTTGTTCCAGCTCAGAGAAAGGAACTGGTGGTCGGAGATGGTGCAGATGATGATGAGCACAATCAGCGCGACCACAGACCATGTGAGGTTCGAAGACAGGAGCTTCTTGACGACGGAGTCCTTTTCCTGCTCTGCTTTCTTGTCGGTCATCATGCCTCCTTTCCTGTATTGACGTTCGTGTTTGCGATGGTTTGAACGATGGTTTCCTGAGAAACGGTGTCGTCATTGACGAGTTCGGCAATCTTGTGGCGATCCTTCAGCACTTCGATGTCGTCGGAAAGCCTGACCACCTCTTCCATTTCGGACGAGATGAAGACAACGCCCATGCCCTGCTCGGCCAAATCGAGCACTACCTGCTGAATTTCGGCCTTGGCACCGATATCGATGCCTCTCGTCGGTTCGTCCAGGATGAGCAGATCCGGATGCGTTGCCAGCCAGCGGGCGATAAGCACCTTCTGCTGGTTTCCACCGGACAGGTTCTTGATGAGCTTGTTCGGATCGTTCGGACGAACGTTGAGTTCCTTCATGTACTTGTCGACGATCTCGTCGGCTTCCTTCTTCGGAATCGGCTTGAACATGCCTCGCGTCGCCTGCAGGGCGATCAGCATGTTCTCACGTACTGTCAGATCGCCTATGATGCCTTCGTCTCGACGGTTCTCGGTGGAGTACGCGATCTTGTTGCACAATGCCGTGTATGGATCGGAGATGCTGACCTTCTTGCCCTTGAGCTCATAGGTGCCGGAATCCGGCTTGTCCGCGCCGTAAAGCAGACGACCAAGCTCCGTTCGTCCAGATCCAAGCAGACCGGCGAAGCCAACGACCTGTCCCGGATACACATCCAAATCGGTCGGATTGATAGTGCCCTTAAGACCAAGCTGCTTGACGGAGACGATGGGCCTCTCTCCGGAAATATCCTTATGCGCCTTCTTGGCTCCAATCTGGCTCAGCTCAGCCGCGCTCTTGCCGATCATCATGCCGATGAGCTCATCACGCGGAGTGTCCTTGGTCATGACTTCCTTGATGAACTTGCCGTTACGCAGAATCGTCAATCGGTCGGTAATCTCATAGATCTGATCAAGGAAGTGGGAGACGAAGAGGATGGCGACGCCCGAGTCGCGGATCTTGCGCATAATCTTGAACAAATCCTGCACTTCGTTGGCATCCAATGAAGAGGTCGGCTCATCAAGAATCAGTACCTTGGCATCAATCACCATGGCACGGGCTATGGCGACCAGCTGCTGCATCGCGATGGAGATGGAACTCAATGGGGCCTTCGGGTCGAGATGTTCTAATCCCATCTGGGCAAGGAACTTCTTAGACTTCTCATAGGTCTTCTTCCAATTGATGCCCAGCGGCCCCCGCACTTCATGACCGAGCATGACGTTTTCGCCGATGGTCAGATTGGTGCACAAGTTGACTTCCTGGTACACCGTGGCGATGCCCGCGTTCTGCGCATCGCCAGTGCCGGTGAAGGTCTGCGGCTTGCCGTCCACTTCAATGGATCCGGCATTGATCTTGTACACGCCGGTGAGCGCCTTGATCATCGTCGATTTGCCGGCGCCGTTCTCTCCCATAAGAGCGTGAACCTCACCGGGGAATAGACGTAGATTGACGCCGTCCAAGGCTTTGACGCCCGGGAATTCGATCGTGATGCCCTTCATCACGACGATTGGTTTTTTGTCTGCCATGTCTTCGCCTTACGAAAATTGTTATCGTTCTGTGATATTTGCCCAAGATGTAGTGAACGGTGCGCCATCATCGCGACGCACCGTTCGTGGGTTATGAGAAGAAAAGACGTTCCGTATCAGAACCGTCGCCCATCACAATCAGTATGCACGGGTTCCGGCATCCAGAGCTTCCTTGGCGCTGGCTGCGTCGAAAGTCTTGGATTCGATCTCGATGTCTTTCTCGACGGACTTGCCGCCCAGATAGTCCTTGACTGCGTTGGCGGTTTCCTTGCCGAAGATCGGGTTGTATTCGATAACGTAGGAGAGGTCACCGTCAACAAGAGACTGCAAAGCCGCCTTGGTGCCATCGATGGTGATGATCTTGACCTTGCCCTTGAGACCGGCCGCGTCAACAGCCTGTGCCGCTCCGAGGCCCATCTCATCGTTTTCGGCGAAGATGAACTGCGGATTGTCGGACTTGTACTTGTCAAGCAAGCCGGCGGTCACGGTCTTGGCTTCATCAGTGGACCAGTTCGCGGACTGGGATTCGAGAACCTTGATGTTGTCCGCGGCCTTGTTCTTCCAGCCCTGGCCACGATCAGTCACAACGGACAGGCCTGCCGGGCCTTCCAGAATGAAGCCGTTGGCTCCAGTCGAGAAGCTCTTATTGACGAATTCCGCAGCCTGCTCACCTGCCCACACATTGGACGGGCCGATATGGGACACAACTGCCTTCTTGGCTTCCGCGCTCTTGATATTGATATTACGATCGACGGTGAAAACTGGGATTTCGGCCTCTGCCGCATTCTCCAGGCAGTCATCCCAACCGGAATCGTTGGTGGCGGACAGCACGATGGCATCGACTTCATCGTTGACGAACTTGTTGAATGCCTGAATCTGCTTCTGCTGATCATTGTTCTGCGTCGGAGAATACACCAAGTTGAAGCCCGCATCCTTGAACGCCTTCTTCAAATCGTTCTCGTTAGCGGTACGGAACCCGCCTTCCGGGCCGACGGCCACGAAGCCAATCGTCTTCTTGCCGCCGTCATCGGATTTCGATCCGGCATTTGAGCTGCCGCATGCCGCCATGCTGACCAGAGCTGCGGCCGAAGCGCAGACTGCAATGGCTTTCTTCCAATTCTTCATGAACTCCTCCTCGAGCTGTTACTGGTTGTGATGGCCTTCCTTGCCATCGGTGATTCCAGTATCGTGTCGAAAGCCTCAACGCTCAACCTCATACGATAACTTTTCGGTAACAACTTGGCATCGCGCCGTCAGAGTTCTCACCGCGACAATCCAATATCCCTCATGGAGCCATAACCAGATTCATGTGTACCGAAGGTGTTTATCGCATATGCATTCGTCACTGTGCGGACAGAGCCATAACCTGCGAATCCGCACTGGACCATGTGCCCCCCAACGAGCCATCGACGGTTCTGACTATACCCAAACGGTCAAGTACGGCGAAGCGCCGATACATATTGACCTCACCGGTAGCCATGGCGATGGCTCCGGCATCGGGAAGAGACTGATTGTTTTCAGGACCCGGCACAAGCTGACGTCGTGCGATCTGTGTATGGTCGTTCTGCTCATATTGCGCGGCATAGATAAAAGTGATGTCGTTGTAGAAGGTCATCATGGACACTCCGGATTGATCGGAGATCCGCAGGAACGACCTTGCCAACGACTCCACCTCTCCATCCGAACCACGCCGGATTCCGATGATGCCTATTCCGGATTTCGCACGTTTGCTGGATTCCAGAGAGAAAGCCAGACGATCGCCTTCCGGCGAAACGCTTATCGCACGGACATGTTGTGTATCGTCAAGTCCGGGAATCGTCAACGCGCGCGTCCTGCCGTCGGCGTCGACGGCAATCTCCTCCGTCGATTCGTCAACGGCCCAAATCTCTTTCCCTCTGCCTTTGCATATGGTCCGTATCTTATGACCGGAGAACATGGTATCCCGCAAGGCGCCATCCGCTCCGAGACGTTTCACACGCCCGCTGTGGTCAAGCACGGCACCACCTTCAGATGAAAAGATGAATCCGTCTGCGTCATCGATGCCGGCCTGCGCTACACGTACCGCATTGGACGATTTCAGCGAAACGATGTTGCCCGCGCTCAATGTGTATATTGGGTCCACTGTCGATCGCGTATCCAGCGATGAACCGTCATCGGCATGCGAGTAATTTCGCCCGCCGGCCACTACATCGATGCTTGTTTCCTTGCTGCCGTCCCCCAATGACAGCCGCAGTTGCCGGACCAATACCGAGCGCTCCGCATCGGTCATTCGATTCATCACGGATGAAAGCCATATCCGAATCGTCGAATCATGGACGGTCACGCCATTCGACCGCAAGGTCACCTGCTCCGTATTGGTGTCGACCACCGCATCCCGCAGCCACGCCGCACTTCCATTAAGCAATTCCTCCACGGCACGAGCACGCCAATCACGCCAGCATAGCCAACGCACATCGGGGATCAATTCCTTACGCGATGTCCCCAGCTGGTACAGCGAAACCTGCCGATACGCCTGTTTGAAATCGTCGGCACCGACCATAACACCTGACGGCAGCTTTCCGATACGCCACTGCCCCTGTACCTTGGAAAGGGTGAAATCGAAAGTTTCCGTCTCTTCGGGAACCGCTAGGTACACGCCGTGGGAATCCAGCATGCCTTGGACTTGCAGACGCACCGACACCGTAATCTCATCATTCACTGCCGAAGAATCGGCAAAACTGGCTTTACGGGCAATCTGCGGAGCACCTGAGTACACCATCGTTTTCGCATCGGAATTCCACCAATTCGAAGCCGCACTGGTAAGGAACCGACGAGCTGTTTTAAAACCGTCGCTTTGCACGCCGGCCGGCAGGGCCTCGAAGAACCCCTTGACAATGGCTTCCGGCTGCGCGTCCTTCACAGGTCCCGACGGATTCGTGAATATTCTCCGCGTATCCTGTTCGGTAGGTTTCATGACCTGCACTGCCCCGCTTTTCGGCAGTCCCAATACATTCGAGCATCCGCTCAATACCGGCAACAGACAGCCGAACAGCAGCGCCACCAGCATCGTTACCAGCGCTCGTGCCACACGATACGTCCTCACTGCTTCCGCCCCTTCCCGACATTGGGCTCACCGGTCAGATAGTCGGAAAATCCATTGTCGGCGATACCGAATCCTCCGACAGTACAGAATCCGTTATTCTCGGCACTGAAGCGGATCGGAGCTTGGGCTACATTCACCGGGCCGTTTTCAGGATTGCGCGGCAATGTCACCAGAAACCAAGTGCCCTTGCCCATCTGGGAACGAACCGAAATATCACCACCATGGAGTCTCACATCGGCGAGCACAATGGCCATGCCCAAGCCCGTGCCGCCCGTAGTACGGGCACGAGACGGATCGCCTCTCCAGAATCGGTCGAATATTCTTTCGCACTGGCTCGCGGTCATGCCCACGCCATAATCTCGCACACTGATGACGACCATGGCGCGATTGACCGCAAGACGCACCTCCACAGGTCGCCCTTCTGCGAAATCGATCGCATTGGCAAGCAGATTACGTACAATACGGCAGATGCGTCTTGCATCGACGCAGGCCAATACTTCCATATTGGGAAGGTGGACATTCAGCGGCACTTGTTTGGTTTCCGCGATGCTCGCAATTTGTTCAACCGCTTGGCTGATTGGTTCACGAACATCGCCTTCAGTCAGATCCAATGCCGCGTATCCGGCATCGAACCGCGAAATCTCCAACAAATCAGCGAGCATCTCCTGAAATCTGCGAATCTGCCCGTCCAGTAATTCCACCGTGCGCCTGGTCGTGGCATCATACCCGTCCTTATGCATCGACAACATGTCCGCCGCCATGCGCATGGTCGTCACCGGCGTACGCAGCTCATGGCTGACGTCAGAGACGAATTCACGTTGCATATCGCCGGCTTTTTCAAGTTCATCGATTTTCTGCACCAACGAGTCCGCCATCTCATTGAAGGAACGCTGCAGCACACCGATCTCATCCTGTCTGTTCACCTGTACACGGATATCCAAATTCCCCGATGCCATGGTTTCGGCTGAAGCCGCGACATCCTGTACCGGTTTGACCACGGAACGCATGACTGAAAATATGATGACGACGATTGCGATGCTCAACAATACGTCTGAGACCAGCATGTTGAACTGAATCTGCAATAGAGCTTGCTGCTGCGTTTGATAGGAGTACAGCGCGAATATCTTCACCGTGCCAATGCCATTTGATGAAATCGTCGAACCAAGAATGACCCCAGGTGTGCCCTTCTCCGATTTCGCTATATTCACGGCCTGGTAATAAATCGAATCGTCGGAATCCGATTGCAGATCATGCTGCATCTCCGTGGATATCAGGTTCGTGTATTCCGGCTCGGTGGATACTGGCACGAAGGTCTTCTCATCAATGTTCGAGTCATCACCGCTCATCAGATACACGCCAATCATATTGCCGGATCCATTGTTTTGCAGTTCGGATGCCAGATTGCCGATCAACTGCTGATATTGGCTGGAATCGGCAAGGTTCGCGGAACTCAGCTGTTTTTGGGCCAGACTGATCTGCGAGGAGAAATCCCTACGGGACTCATCCATAACCTGCGCCTGTATCGTTCCTTTGATGGTGCCCATGGAGAAAAGGCACAACAAAGCCGCCGTCAGAGAAAACACCAGCATTGACAATACGACCATCCTGGTCTGCAATGACTTGTGAGCGCGTTGCCTTCCGCGGCGCCATGCCTTCCTTACCCGCCGTAGTGTCATCATGGCCGCTTATTCGGTAGGCGCAACGAACTTATAGCCGATGCCGCGCACAGTTTGTACGATCTGCGGCTTCTCCGGGTTCGATTCCACTTTCATGCGAAGCCGTTGCACGTGCACATTGACCAACTTGGCGTCTCCGCCGTCGTCATAACCCCATACCTGCTTGAGCAGGCTTGTACGACTCAGGGGCTCATCCTCATGCACGGCCAATACGTAGAGCAATTCGAATTCCATCGGAGTCAAGTGCAAGTCGATACCGTTTTTCTTGGCAGTATGCCGCACACGGTTCATCTCGAGTATCCCACAATGCAGGAATTCCGGCAGTTTGGCTGCCGCTCCATCCGATGAAGCGCCCATCCCCAGTGTGCGCAGTCGCGCTTTGATACGGGCCATCAGCTCCACCACTTCAAACGGCTTGACCACATAATCATCGGCTCCTGCTTCCAGACCCTTCACCACGTCAGTGGTATCGGATTTGGCGGTAAGCATGATAATCGGCGTATTGGCGGTCTGCCGTATGCGTTGTGCCACCTGCACCCCGTCCAATCCCGGAAGCATGATATCCAGCAGTACAAGATCCGGATGAAGGGTCGGGAACATCTCCACTGCACGCAATCCGTCCTGGCATGTCACCGTTTCAAAACCGCTGCCATTCAGAACGATGGACAGCATTTCCCCCAAGGCCGCATCGTCATCGACAATCATGATCAGCGTCTGCTTGGACTTGCCATGCTCGTCTTGCATCATCGCCGTCCTCCTTCCGACATGCTCCGTCACGTACGCATTCCCACATTGGACGCAAGGCATGTTGTTTACCGCATCCGTATTATACACATAAGCAAAAGAGCACGGCTGAATCCAAGACGGCGGAATCAGCGTCCGCCCTTATCGTCCTCGCCGTGCAGAATCGGCCGGATCTTGGCGAGGCGCGCGCTCACCTCATGCTCATAGCCACGATCGTTGGGATGGTAGTATTCGCGTCCCACCAGTTCGTCGGGCATGTACTGCTGGGGGGCCACCGCGCCAGGCCAGTCGTGCGCGTAACGGTACCCCTCGTGATTGCCCCATTCCTTCATAAGCTTGGTTGGCGCATTGCGTAGATGCAACGGCACTTGACCGATAAGTCCGGCATCCACATCGGCGAGCGCCGCGTTGATGGCATTATAACTGGCGTTTGATTTGGGCGCGGTGGCCACGGCGAGCGCCGCTTCGGCAAGGATGATGCGTGCTTCCGGCATACCGACCAAGGCTACGGCCTGTGCGGCGGCGACGGTGACCTGCAGAATCTGCGGCGCCGCCATGCCGACCTCCTCGCTTGCCGCAATCATGATGCGTCGGGCGATGAACCGCGGATCCTCTCCCGCGCGTAGCATGCGTGCCAGGTAGTGCATGGTGGCATCCGGATCGGAACCGCGCATAGACTTGATGAAGGCGGAGATGACGTCATAGTGGTCGTCACCGTCTTTGTCGTAGCGTACGGTGGCCACATCCATCACTTTCGACACCACGTCCGGTGTGACCACCGGGCGTTTCGCGCCTTTCTTGCGTTCTTGGTCACCCGTGAGCGCACCGGCCGCCGCTTCAAGAATCGTCAGCGTTTTGCGCGCGTCTCCTCCTGCGAGCCGGATGATCTCGTCGACGGCTTCATCGTCTATGCGTACCTCGTTCTTCAGCCCATGCTCGCTGGCGATGGCGCGTCTGATGAGCGTCTCGAGGTCCGATGGCTCCAACGATTCGAGTTTGACGACCACGGAACGGCTGAGTAATGGCTTGATGATGGAGAAACTCGGATTTTCAGTGGTGGCCGCGATGAACGTGACGTCTCTGTTCTCCACGCTGGGCAGCAATGCGTCCTGTTGGGATTTGGAGAATCGGTGCACCTCGTCAATGAACAGCACCGTCTCCTGGCCTTCGGATACGAGTCTGTCATGTGCGCGTTTGAGCACATCGCGCACGTCCTTGACACCGGAAGTGACCGCGGACAATTCCTCGAACACACGGCCGGACTGTTTGGCGACGATATAGGCGAGGGTGGTTTTGCCGACTCCGGGAGGTCCGAACAGGATGATGGAGCTCGGTGCGGTGAGCGAGCCTTTCGAAGCGGGGTTGGCGAGTCTGCGCAATGGCGACCCCTCCCCCAATACCCGTGATTGCCCCACCACATCGTCGATGCTCGCTGGGCGCATGCGTACGGCAAGCGGGCGCGCCACATCATCCGGCGCGTCCATCGCGGCAAACAAATCGTCAGTCATGCTTTCCACTGTACCGCAACACACCCAACAATTCGAACACACGTTCGATGCATGCGTTCGCCCCAACCGGTAGACTGGCAAGCATGGCAGACGATACGAATTATGGCTCGCTGGGCGCGTTGGCGCCGAATTGGGACGAGGGCGAGCGCAACATCGACACGGATGAGATCTATGAGCGTTTCTTCACCTGGGTGGAGGACGTCAAAGGCGTGGAACCGTGGCCACATCAGGAGGAGGCCATCATGGATCTGCTGGCCGGCGACCATGTCATTTTGAACACTCCGACCGGTTCGGGCAAGTCGCTGGTGGCGCTCGGCATGCATTTCGCCGCGTTGTGCACGGGCCGCCGTTCCTATTACACGGCTCCGATCAAGGCTCTGGTGTCTGAGAAGTTCTTCGACTTGGTTGAAGTTTTCGGCCGCGAGAACGTCGGCATGATCACCGGCGACACGCATATCAACGCGGATGCGCCGATCATCTGCTGCACCGCGGAGATCCTCGCCAATCAGGCGTTGCGCGAGGGCCGCCACGCCGATGTCGGCTGCGTGGCGATGGACGAGTTCCACTATTACGGCGATCCCGAGCGCGGCTGGGCTTGGCAGGTGCCGCTGCTTACGCTGCCGGATACGCAGTTCCTGTTGATGAGCGCGACGCTGGGCAATGTCGACGCAATCGCCGACAAGCTTGAGGACATGACGGACACCGACGTGGATATCATCGCCGATGCGCCACGTCCCGTGCCGTTGACGTACGAATACACACTCGACCCGTTGGAGAAGACGGTGGAATTGGCGTTCGGCAAGGGCGAGACGCCGATTTACGTGGTGCATTTCTCTCAGGATGCCGCGTTGGAGACCGCCAACGCGCTGGCCAGCACGGGCGTGTCCAGCAAGGAGCAGCGCGCCGCGATCGCGGAAGCCATCAAGGGCACGAAGTTCACCACCGCGTTCGGCAAGATCCTGCAGCGTCTGTTGCGTACCGGCATCGGCATCCACCATGCCGGCATGCTCCCCCGCTATCGTCGTCTGGTGGAGCAGCTCGCCCAGCAGGGACTGCTGCCAGTGATCTGCGGCACCGACACGCTTGGCGTCGGTATCAATGTGCCGATTCATTCCGTGGTATTGACCGCGTTGACCAAGTTCGACGGCACGAAGATGCGCAAGCTGCGCGCCCGCGAGTTCCATCAGATCGCAGGACGCGCCGGACGCATGGGCTTCGACACGGAGGGTCTGGTCATAGCCGAAGCCCCCGAATTCGAAATCGAGAACGCCAAGGCTCTGGCCAAGGCAGGCAACGATCCGAAGAAACTGAAGAAGATCAAGCGCAAGAAGGCTCCTGAAGGTTTCGTAACGTGGAACGAGAACACGTTCGACAAGCTTATCGACGCAGCTCCGGAAACACTGGTGCCGCATATGAAGATCACCCATTCCATGGTGTTGAACGAGGTGGAGCAGGGCGGCGACGCCCGCTACCACATCGACCGGCTTATCGACGATTCGGCGCAGACTCCGGAGCAGAAGGAGCGCCTGCACGCCCGCGCGGACGAGATCTTCCAGACCTTGTTCGACACGAACGTCATCGAGACCGAAGACCGTGACGATGGCGGCAAGGATTATTTCATGACCGTGGACATGCCGGACGATTTCGCCCTCGACCAGCCGCTAAGCCCGTTCCTGCTGGCCGCGTTGGAACTGCTCGACCCGGAGTCGGACACGTATGCGTTGGATGTGATATCCATGGTTGAGGCCACGTTGGAGGACCCGAAGCAGGTGCTGCGCGCGCAGGAACGTCAGGCGCGCGACGAGGCGATGATCCGCATGAAAGAGGATGGCCTCGACTATGACGAGCGTATGGACAGGCTTCAGGAGATCACCTATCCGAAGCCGTTGGAGGATATGCTGCAGGCCGCGTTCGATGAATACCGCCATGATGTGCCGTGGGCGAACGACTATTGGCTGAGCCCGAAATCCGTGGTGCGCGACATGGTGGAGACCGCTTCCGATTTCACCGGCTACATCGCCCGCTACAACATCGCCCGTTCCGAAGGCACGCTGCTGCGGTACCTGTCCGACGCCTACCGTGCGTTGGCGCGTACCGTTCCGCAGGAAAAGCGCGACGAGCAGCTTGACGACATCATCTCCTGGCTGCGCGTGGTGGTCCGTTCCATCGACTCCTCGCTGGTGGACGAATGGGAGCATGCCGGAACCGATACCGACGCGTCCGAAGCGGCCGCCAATCTTGCCGCGCCCGGCGCAAAACAGGCCGTGGTGGAGGATCGCCGTGGACTCACCGTATTGGTGCGCAATGCCATGTTCCGCCGTGTGCAGCTCATGGACCTCGACAAGCCGGACGAGCTCGGCGCGCTCGATAAGGACTGGGGCTACGGCGTGCACGAGTGGGAGGACACGCTCGACGATTACTACGACGAGCACGAATACGTCAACATCGACGCGAAGGCACGCAGCGGCGAACTGTTCATCCTCGACGAAAGCAAGGAGAACAGCGAGCACGCCTGGAAGGTGCGGCAGATCATCGACGATTCCGATGGCGACCACGATTGGGCCATCACCGGAACCGTCGACCTGGACGCCACGCAATCCAGCGGCGAGGTTGTCTTCTTCGACTACAGCGTGTCCAACTGACGGCGCATTTCGTCGGCGTCGACTTCGAGCGGCGGCCAGATCATGTTCATGTTCTTGAGCGTGTTGCGCAGCAGCTCGGAGACGACGGCCCTCGAATACCAGCGGTTGTCGGCAGGCACCAGATACCACGGCGCCTGCTCGGTGCTGGTGCGCAGGAACACATCCTGCCATGCGGCCATGTAGTCGTCCCAGCGGGCGCGCGCCTCAAGATCACTCGGATCGAACTTCCAGTATTTGGTCGGATCATCGAGACGGCTCAGGAAGTGGCGTTTCTGCTCGTCTTTGCTGACCACGAGGAAGATTTTGATGATGGCGCATCCGTCGGCCGTCAATTGCGATTCGAATCGGTTGATTTCGTCGTACCGTGCCTGCCACACTTCTTCCGGCTGCGTTTTGTAGATGCGCGGCATGACGATGTCCTCGTAATGGGACCTGTCGAAGATGGAGATCCATCCGTTGTTCGGCAGCTCGCGTTTGATGCGCCACAGATAGTCATGGTCCAGTTCTTCGCCTTTCGGCGCGCCGAACCCGTGATAGTGCATGCCCATCGGGTCGCCTTGGCTGAACACATGTCGTACGATGCCGCCTTTGCCTGACGCGTCCATGCCTTGCAGCACGATCAGCAGTCGCCGATGCGAGCCTTTCACGCCATTGGCGTACATAAGCCGCTGGTAACGGGCGATCTCCGACGAGCTGATGGATATGAATCGTTCGGCATCATCCTTGTTGCCGTCAAAACCAGGAGTGGAATCGCCATCTATGTCCGATACCTTCGTGTCGTGATGGAATCGCAATAGCTGGGTCGGCGGCAACGTCCATACCGAGCTCAGTAGTTCGCTCGCTTTGGCGGCGTTCGCCAATCCTTCGGCGACGGAATCGCAATTCTCGCTTTTTTCCAGCCGATCTTCCACTTTGTTCAGCGCTTTCGCGATCGACGACATTCTGGCGTCGTCTTTTTTCGCATCCTTGGTTTTATCCGCCATGTCAAGCCTCCCTGCTTGGTACGGACCACATGCGTGCAGTCCATCGTAGACACAAAAGGGGCCGCTTCCCCGTATTTCGCGGGAAAACGACCCCTACGCGTGTTATGCGATACCGGTGCTATTCGTCGGCTTCGGACTTGTTCTTGTCCTTGCCATCGCCCTTCGTCTTGAACGGATTGTCCTTGATCGGATGTCCATTCTTGTCGAATTTGACCTGGCTTTCCGGATGCGTCTCATCGAAGCCTTGGGCGTACCTGGTCTGACGCCACTGGTGGATGGACGCGTTGGTGCCGCGATGGTGCACATGGTAGACACGCTGCGCGCCACCCAGCGGCACGCCTTCCTTGGCCACGGCGATCTGGTTCACGTTCGACGGATCCATGATGGCGATCGGCGCGACCGGTTCCGGTTCGGCCGGTGCAGCCGTATGCTGCTGCATGCGCGACGGCAGCCATTCGGCCAGCCTGCTTAGCAGCCAGCAGACGATGAAATAGACGACCGCGGCCACCACCAGCGTCTGCAGAATGTTGAAGTACATCGATCCAAGTCGACGTGATTCCTGCAGCAGGTCGGTGTACATGATGATCGAGCCGAGCGCGGTGTCCTTCAACACGACGACCAGCTGGGTCACGGCCGCCGGCAGCATGGCGTAGATGGCCTGCGGCACTTCGATCTGCAACAGAGACTGCGTGCGGGTCAATCCCAAGGCGAGCGAGGCCTCACGCTGGCCGTTCGGCAGGTTGCCCACGCCGGAACGCACCAGCTCGGCCACCACGGATCCATTGTAGATCACAAGCGCGAGCACCACCGCCCAATACGCGGGGCTGGGCAGACCTGCGAAGGCGAACCAGCGCCAGAAGAAGATCATGAGCAGCAGAACGGGGACGGCTCGTGCGAATTCCACGATCGCGCCGGAAATGGTACGGATCAGCAGGCTCGGCAGCAGTCGGCCCACACCAAAGACCAGGCCGAACACCACGGCTCCGACCACGGCCAGTACGGACGCGCGGATCGTGGCCCACAGTCCCGGCAGATAGAAGTCGGTCCATGCTTCGGCGTCAAGCGCCGGTTTCCACAGTTCCCAGCTCAGCTGGTTCTCGCCGTCCGGCGGATTGTGCAGACGCATGAGGATCAGCACGACCACCACCGCGAAGATGATGCCTGCGATCCAATTGACGATACGGATGGTTTTGCGGCCCTTCGGACCAGGCTGGTCGAACAGCACCGCGCTTTCATTGCTTGCCATGTCGCGTCACCTCCTCACCGCGAGCTTGTTGGACAGATACGTGGTCAGCATGCCAATCGGAATGATCAGAACCACATAGCCGAAGGCGAAGATCAGGAAGATCGGTACGATTTGGTCGGCGTGGTATTCGATCATTTCGCTCATCATCGTCGAGGTTTCGGTGGCCACGGATGCCGCCGCCGCGACGGTGGAGTTTTTCAGCAATGCGATCAGCGTGTTGCCCAACGGTGCCACGGAACCGCGGAACGCCTGCGGCAGGATGATCTGAGTGGCGGCCTGCATGAAGTTCAGGCCCAACGCGCGGGCGGCCTCGGCTTGACCAAGCGGCACGGTGTTGATGCCGGAGCGCAGCGATTCACATACGAAAGCCGCGGTGTACAGGCTCAGGCCCGTCACGGCCAGCCAGAAGAAGTTGGTGGCGAACGTGTCGGAGAAGCTGAACTTCAGCTGCGCGTACGCACCCAGCACCATGAACACCATGATGATGGTCAGCGGCAGGTTCTTGAACAGTTCGACGTAGGCACCGGAAACGGTACGGAGCGAGGCGATCGGAGAAATGCGCATCATCACGAGGATGACGCCCAGAATCGTGGAGAACAACGCCGACCACAGGGTCAGCTCGATGTTCACCAGAAACGCGCCGGGAATGTTGTATTGGCTGAACAACGCGAGGAATCCGTCCATCACTTATTCCCCTTTCCATTCGGCACCGGCGGATTGTACTTGGCGTTCGGCGTGTAGGCCACTCCCCTGGTGTTGTCGGAAATGGCCCTTTGCCAAGAACCGTCCTGAATCATATCGGTGATGGCGTTGTTGATTTTGTTCTTCAGCTCGGTGTTGCCCTTCTTGACACCGATGCCGTAATACTCCTGGGTGAACGGCTTGCCCACCACGCGCAGGCGTCCACGTGAGGCGGATGCGAGGCCGGCGAGAATGATGTCGTCGGTGGTGGCGGCGTCCACAATGCCGGAAAGCAACGCGGTGGCGCATTCCGCCATGCCGGGCTGTTCCATCAGCTGGGTCTGCTTGGCGAACTTCTCCTTGACGTTGACGGCGGATGTGGTGCCGGTCATGGAGCACAGCCGCTTGCCGTTCAGATCCTTAGGTCCGTCAATGCCGGTTTCGTCCTTGCGTACCAGCAGATCCTGTCCGGCCACGAAATACGGGCCGGCGAAATCGACGACCTTCTTGCGTTCGTCGGTGATGGAATAGGATGCGACGATGTAATCGACATCGCCGTTCTGCAGCATAGCCTCACGCTGCTTGGACGGCGATTCCTTCCATACGATCTCGTCTTCGGAATAGCCGAGTTTCTTGGCCACGTACTTGGCCACGTCCACGTCGAAGCCGACGTAGGTGCCGTTCTTCTTGAAGCCCAGGCCAGGCTGGTCGAATTTGATGCCGATGCGGATCTTGCCGGTTTCGTCCGCGCCGCATGCGGATACCGCGAACACGCACGCGCACGCGCAGAATGCCGCGACGGCTCTGCGCAACATGCGTTTCGCCGTGATCGAAAGTGGTTTCATATCAGGTTCCTTCTTCTGTCGTTATGTTCCGTCACTTCAGTGGGTGAGGATCTTCGACAGGAAGTCCTTGGCGCGATCGGTCTTCGGATGTTCGAAGAAGTCGTCCGGCGTGCTCTGTTCGAGAATCTGTCCGTCGGCCATGAACACGACCTTGTCGGCCACCTTGCGCGCGAAACCCATCTCGTGGGTCACGCACAGCATGGTCATGCCTTCGTGGGCGAGTTCGACCATGACGTCAAGCACTTCGTTGACCATTTCCGGGTCGAGCGCGGACGTTGGCTCGTCGAACAGCATGACCTTCGGCTGCATGGCGAGGGCGCGGGCGATGGCGACACGCTGCTGCTGGCCGCCGGAAAGCTGAGACGGCATTTTGGAAGCCTGCGAGGCCACGCCGACGCGGCCCAGCAGATCCATGGCAAGATCTTCGGCGGCCTTCTTGTCCATATGACGAACCTTGATCGGAGCCAGCGTCACATTCTCCAGAATGGTTTTGTTGGCGAACAGGTTGAACGATTGGAACACCATGCCCACTTCCGCACGCAGTTTGGCGAGTTCCTTGCCTTCCTGCGGCAGCGGTTTGCCGTCGATGCGGATATCGCCGGAATCGATGGTTTCCAGACGGTTGATGGTGCGGCACATCGTGGATTTGCCGGAGCCGGACGGTCCGACGATGACGAGCACCTCGCCTTTCCTCACCGTAAGATTGATGTCTTTGAGCACATGCAGATCGCCATAATGCTTCTCGACATGGGTCAGTTCGACGAGCGGCCTGTTATCCGCTCCCGCGTCCGGCATGATGGGACGCTTCGCTTCGGTTTCTTTCATTTCAGACATAAAGGGCAGTATAAGAAAGCAATGCGAAATTCATGTTTCCTATACTGCCCGCTCACATCATTTCGTCCGGAATATGAGACATTTCATACCGTTTGACGAACATATTCATCAAACGGATCGCCGCCGGAGCAATGTCACAGCACCTTGGAGAGGAAGGTCTTCAATCGTTCACTCTTCGGATGGTTGAAGATCTCGTCAGGGGTTCCCTCTTCCTCGATCACGCCGGCATCGGTGAAGATGACCCTCGTGGCCACTTCGCGTGCGAAGCCCATCTCATGGGTCACCAGCACCATGGTCATGCCTTTGGCGGCAAGGTCGCGAATCACTTCGAGCACATCGCCCACCATTTCCGGGTCGAGCGCGGATGTCGCCTCGTCGAACAGCATCACCTTCGGATTCATCGCCAGCGAGCGAGCGATCGCCACACGCTGCTTCTGCCCGCCGGACAGCGATTTCGGCATGGCGTCGGCTTTTTCGGCCAATCCTACGGTTTTCAGCAGTTCCATGGCGTGCGCGCGGGCCTGCTCATCCGTTTCATGATGCACCAGTTTCGGTGCGAGGGTGATGTTGTCGATCACGCTCATGTTGTTGAACAGGTTGAAATGCTGGAACACCATGCCCACCTGCTCGCGCACCTGGTCGATGTTCACATGGCTGTCCGTCAAATCGTGTCCGTTGACCACGATCTTGCCGCCGGTGGCCTGTTCGAGTCCGTTCAGGCAACGCAATATGGTGGATTTGCCGGCGCCGGACGGTCCGATGATGCAGATCACCTCGCCTTTGCGCACGGTCATGTCGACGCCTTTGATGACCTCGGTCTGCCCGTAGCTTTTGTGCAGATCCTTGACGTCGATGATCACGTCGTTCTCGTTCATCGGTTCACCTTCCTGTCCACGATGTTGGCCAGCCACGTCAGGATGGTGATGGCCACGAAGTACATGACGCCGACGATCAGCAGCGTTTCGGTTACGCGGAAGTTCGCCGCGTACAGCTGCTGCGCCTGGTACAGCAGCTCACCGAAGCCGATGGCGAGCAGCAGCGAGGAGTCCTTGATCATGATGACCAGCTGGTTGATGATCGAAGGCATGGCGATTTTGCTGGCCTGCGGCAGAATCACTCGGCGCATGGCCTGCCTGTGGTTGAGTCCCAGCGAACGTGCGCCCTCCATCTGTCCGGAATCGACCGATTGGACTGCGCCACGCACGATTTCCGCCAGGTACGCGCCGGAGTTGAGCGACAAGGTCAATGCGCCGGCGACCCAGATGTTCACGCTATGTCCGATGAGCTGGGGCACGCCGAAGTAGAAGAAGAACGCCCACACCAGGATCGGGGTGCCGCGGAACACCGCGATGTACACATTGGCCAATCCTGCGGCGATTTTGCTTTCCGAAACCTTCATCAGGCCGAACGCGACGCCGAGCACCAATGCGATCGCGAAGGAAAGCAGCGTGATCAGCAGCGTGTTCCTCAAGCCCGTCAGCAATGCCGGCATCGACTGTTTGACCAGTCCGAGGAAACCGACCTTCTGTTGTTCGGCGCTGTCGTCGCCATTGTCGGTGATCATGCCGGAAATCGATTTGGCCTGCTCTTTCGCGCCTTGCTTGCCAAGATATTGTGCGACGATTCGCTCGTATTCTCCCGAAGCGATCATCTTGTTCAATCCATCGTTGATGGCGGCCAGCAAATCTGCGTTCATGCCTTTGTTCACAGCCATGCCGTATTCGCCGTGCGGCACCTTCGGAGTCACGATTTTCAGACCGTTGTTCTGCGATACGCCATATGCCAGTACCGGATAATCGTCGAACACCGCGACGGCATTGCCGGATTTGACCATCTCGTACATGGTTGAGGATTGGTCGACGGAAGTCACCTTGTAACCGTACTTGTCGGCATGCTGTTTGGCGTACGATTCGCCCTCCGAGCCGGTTTTCGCCACAACCGTCCGGCCTTTGAGGTCCTTATAGCCGGTGACGTCGTCGTTGTTGGCCGCGACGGCCATCTGGATGCCGGATTGGAAATACGGATTCGAGAAATCATAGGAGGCTTTACGCTCGTCAGTGATGGACATGCCGGCTATGACGACGTCCACCTGGTTGGAGCTTAGGGCCTGCAACGCGGCGTTGAATCCCAGCGACTGTATCTCGACCTTAAAGCCCTCTTCCTTGGCGATGCCTCGGATTAGCTCCATGTCGATGCCGGTCATCTTGCCGTTCTCACGGTATTCGAACGGTGCGAACGTGGTGTCGGTGCCGATTTTATATGTCTTGCCCTTGACCGAGGCCGGATTGCCAGTTTCGGAGGCGAGCGCATGCGGAACGGTCGTCATGAATGCCGCAAAGACCACGGCGAGCACGGCGAACAGCGCGCATATGCGCATGCCGACCGCGTTCAGTCGCTTCTTGTCCTGTGTTTTCGATTTCATACCGTGCTTCAACCCTTTCTGGTTGCCGGATAATCAAACACGCTCCACTGTAATGACAGCGACGGAAAATAGACAACGCGAATAATAAAAAATGTCCGAGCATCATTGATGTTCGGACATTTTTCATTCATCTATGGGCGAAACCGTATCAGTCCTCGTCCTCATCCGGATCGTAATCGACACCGGTCTCGGCGCGCTGCTCAGCGGAGATCGGAGCCGGAGCGCCGGTCAGCGGATCGCGGCCGCCGCCAGCCTTCGGGAAGGCGATGACGTCGCGGATGGAGTCGGCGCCAGCCAGAATTGCGGCGGTACGATCCCAGCCGAGAGCGATGCCGGCGTGAGGCGGAGCGCCGTACTTGAATGCCTCAAGCAGGAAGCCGAACTTGTCTGCGGCCTCTTCCGGCGTGATGCCAAGCACGTCAAGCACACGGTCCTGAATGTCGTCGCGGTGGATACGCACGGAGCCGCCACCCATTTCGTTGCCGTTGCACACGATGTCGTAGGAATCGGACATGGCGTGTTCCGGATCCTTGTCGAACTTGTCGATCCAATCCTTGGACGGCATGGTGAACGGGTGATGCATGGAGGTCCACTTGGAGTGGCCGACTGCCACATCGTCGTCGTCCGGGTCATCGGTCGGCTTGAACAGCGGGAAGTCCACAACCCAAGTGAAGGCGAAATCGTCGGGCTTGAGCAGGCCCGCGCGGCGGGCAAGCTCGACACGCACGGCGCCCAGCAGTTCCTGGGAGGAGGTGCGGCGACCGGCTGCGAAGAACACGGCGTCGCCGTCTTCGGCGCCGACGGCTTCCTTCAGACCGTTGCGTTCCTCTTCGGACAGGTTCTTGGCGACGGGGCCCTTGAGTTCGCCGTTCTCGGCGAACACCACATAGGCGAGGCCCTTGGCGCCACGCTGCTTGGCCCAATCCTGCCATGCGTCGAACTGACGGCGAGGCGTGGCCGCGCCACCCTTGAAGAGCACCGCGCCGACGTATGGGGCCTGGAACACGCGGAACGGCGTGTTCTTGAAGTAATCGGTCAGTTCGATCAGCGGATTGCCGAAACGCAGATCCGGCTTGTCGGAACCGTACTTGTCCATGGCGTCCTGCCAGGTGATGCGCTGGATCGGCAGCTTGATGTCGTAGCCGGCGGACTTCCAGATGGCGGCGATGACCTTTTCGGCCATGGCCATCACGTCCTCCTGGTCCACGAAGGCCATCTCCATGTCGAGCTGGGTGAATTCCGGCTGGCGGTCGGCGCGGAAGTCCTCGTCACGATAGCAGCGGGCCAGCTGGTAGTAACGCTCGACGCCGGAGACCATGAGCAGCTGCTTGAGCAGCTGCGGGGACTGCGGCAGAGCGTACCAGGAACCCGGCACCAGACGGGCCGGCACGACGAAGTCACGGGCGCCTTCCGGCGTGGACTTGATCATGGTCGGGGTTTCGATCTCCTCGAAGCCCATTTCCTCCAGCGCATGGCGGGCGGCCTTCGACATCTGGGCGCGCAGCTTCAGATTGCGCTGCATGGACGGACGACGCAGGTCGAGGTAACGGTACTTCAAACGCACGTCCTCGCCCGGCAGCTTGTTCTCGGACTCGTTCTCAAGAGCGGTGGAGACCTGGAACGGCAGAGCATCGGACTTGGCCAGCACTTCGATGCTTTCGGCCACGACTTCGATCTTACCGGTGGCCAGATGCTCGTTCTCGTTGCCGTCCGGACGCAGACGAACCTCGCCGACGACCTGGATCACGAATTCGGAGCGCAGCGGACGGGCCATCTCCTCGTCATAGATGACGACCTGCACCAGTCCGGTGTTATCGCGAAGATCGATGAAGGCCACGCCACCGTGGTCACGGCGACGGTCGACCCAACCGGCGAGCGTCACCTTCTGACCGACGAGCTGTTCGGTCACTTCGGTTGCATGGTGTGTTCTGTAAGCCGTCTGGCTCATGCTTCCCCTATTCCTTATCCTCTTGTATGTTGCGAAGTCTTGCGATTTCAGGCTTCAACGGTAACGGTTTGCTGGGCATACACAGTATCCGGCTCCCACGACTGTGCGTCAGCCGGCCGCTGGTCTCCTGTGATGATGTTCTTGACTTCGTCCTGGGCGCCCTCTTCGGAGGCGTCGGCCGGGAACCAGACGTACGGGATGCCGAGCTTGTCTGCATATTTGATCTGCTTGCCGAGCTTGGCCGCGGTCGGCGCCACGTCCGCCGCGATACCGCGGGAGCGCAGCTGGTTGGCGATCAGGTTGGACGCGGAGCGGTCGGCTTCGTTCCATACCGCCACGAGCACGGATGCCGGAGACACACGGTTGGCGTGCGCGCCTGCGGTGTGCAGCATGTAGGAGACCAGGCGGGACAGGCCGATGGACAGGCCCACGCCCGGGTACTTCTTGTTGCCCTGCGATGCGAGGTTGTCGTAACGGCCGCCGGAGCAGATGGAGCCCAAAGCGGCGGCGCCGTCGAGGAACGTCTCATACACGGAACCGGTGTAGTAATCAAGACCACGGGCGATTTTCAGATCGGCGATCACGGAGCCCGGACGGATGCGCGCGGCCTCGTCGACGATCATCGCCAGCGTGTCGAGTCCCTGGCGTGCCAACACGTAGGCGTCGGAATCAGATGCGATGTCATGCTTGGCGCACAATGCGTCGAACTTGTCGGACAGTTCCTTGCCGTCGGCGGCGGTCAGCTCGGCCAGTTCGAGGCAGGCACGGGCCTGGGCTTCGTCGGCGCCGCAGCCTTCGACGAGCAGCTTGGCCACCTCATCGGCGCCGATCTTGTCGAGCTTGTCGATCTCACGCAGCACGCCTTCGATATCCGTAAGGCCCAAACCACGGTAGAAGCCTTCGGAGAGTTTGCGGTTGTTCGCATGCACGGTGGCCTTCGGCAGACCGAACTCGCGCAGACGTT
>OJSE01001784.1_pt1 | contig 26095 bp, 22 predicted proteins | sample 1599351 | NCBI WGS metagenome assembly OJSE01 (sample SAMN04168656, study PRJEB22393) | human gut metagenome | biome: human gut microbiome; feature: stool | host: Homo sapiens | collected 2014-03-17 | reverse complement strand
AGGGAAAGAGTGTAGATCTCGGTGGTCGCCGTATCATTAAAAAAAAAAATATAAAGCAAAACGATTAGAAACACCAATATATTTATGGAAATAATAAAGTTCTCGCCAGAAGTCATATTGACTCACCCATGGACATCCTACATCATTTCCTAAAACAACAGGTATATCATTTTCTAATGCTTGCTTTGCACAATCAATAATACCATTGAAAACGAGTTCACCATTGTATTTTTCTATTTCTGAAACATTGGAAATACTTGGATCAAACAACGCAAACGGAAGTGCTGGTGAAATCGTCGTACATAAAAAAGCCTTCTTTTCTTTAAATAAAGCAATCATTTCATCATCTAATTTTGCTCCATGTTCAATCGAATCAACACCATTTTCTAAAGCTACTCGTACCCCTTCAGATGATTCAACATGAGCAGCTACTTTATAACCAAGTTGATGCGCTCTATCACAAACAGCTTTTACCATTTCAGGAGGCATTTTTAATTCGCCAGGCACACCTTTTTCTTTTGCATCTAAAACCCCACCAGTAATCATAAGTTTAATCAAATCAACATTTTGACTTTTTGCTTTATCCACTAAAGCTAGAGCTTCTTCATTATTATGGGCAGCAATGGCGACTGATCCTGCCATATGACCATGAGGAACAGAAATCCCCTCATTGCTGGCAACAATTCTTGGACCAATAACTTTTCTCTTTAAAATTTCATCTCTTAATTTAGAATCATAATGAGCAATTCCTCCAACTGTACGAATTGTTGTTACCCCACTCATTAATTCGATCTTAGCGAAATTAGAAACCACTTTATACGTAATTTTTCGTGATAATGGATTAGACATCAACATTTTAACTGTCTTTTCATTATCTTTTTGTTTCTTTTGTGGTTTTCCATTTCCTGCAAGATGAACATGCATGTTGATGAGTCCTGGTAAAATATATTTTCCTTGTAAATCAATAATTTGATAAGATTTATCTAAATTACGATAAGGTTCAATAGCCACAATTTTTTCATTTTCAATAAAAATTGCTTTCCCTGTTTCTACTTCCATATCCTGATGACCATTTAAAATTTTTCCATTAATTAATGCATACTTCATAACCATTCCTTCTTTCCTATATATTCATTATAAAAGAATACATAAAAAAATCACTCCTAAGAGTGATTAATTATTAAGGTCTTAATCCAAGTCCACCTTCTAATGTAAGTGTTTCTCCTGTCATATATTTAAAATCAGGATTAGCAAGTTGTACACAGACACGTCCAATTTCTAATTCATTATTTCCAAAATGTCCTATTGGTGGTGTTTTAACATTTGCTTTGAAGGCTTCTGGATATGCTTTTTCAAATTGTTCTAATTGTGCCGTCCAAGCTAAAGGACATACCACATTGACATTGATTCCATCTTTTGCCCATTCATTAGCAGCTACACGTGTTAATCCACGGATTCCTTCTTTGGCAGCAGCATATGAACATTGTCCATAGTTTCCAAATAATCCTGCTCCTGAAGCAAAGTTGACAACTGATCCTTTTGTTTCTTTTAAATATGGATAACATGCTTTCATATAATAGAAGGCTGCATAGAGTCCTGAATACATTGCTAGATCAAATTGTTCTGTTGTATGATCAGCTAATGTTACTCCTGATGCTGATGCTTGCGCATTATTGATCAAAACATCGATTCTTCCATAAGTATCCATTGCTTGTTTAACAACATTGTTAACAACGGCTTCATTATCAGCACCAGCATTGACATCTGCTTGAACTGTTAAAACTTTGATACCATATAATCTTTCTAATTCTTCTTTAGCAGCTTCTAATTTTTTAACATTACGTCCTGTAATGACAAGATTAGCTCCTTCTTTAGCATAAGCTGTCGCAATTCCATAACCAATAGAACCACAACTTCCATCTTCTAAGACAGCACGTCCTGCTCCTGTAATAATTGCTGTTTTACCTGTTAAAAATCCCATTTATATTTCCTCCTTAAATACAATTTTTAAGTGTTAATATAATTATAGCACTACCAAAATAAAAAATCTATAGCTTGTGATATTTTTAACAAACTACAGACGGATAAAAATCATGTAAACAAGAGTTGATAAAATAATACTTAAAAAAGTATTCTTTTTCCATTTATAAGTAAAAACAACTGTTAAACACGCTAAAAGATAAGGAATAAAAAGTGTTGTTAATTGCGTTTTTAAATCTTTTAGACAATAAACAATAAGAACTGCCATAATAGTCATTGGTAAATGCTTTTCTAGTTTTTCTAACCATTTAGGAAGTTCTTTTTCTTTAAATAAAAGAAAAGGAAAAGCTCTTAATAAAAAAGTAATTAAAGCAGAAAGAATAATTGCTGAAAGTACATAACTATTCATAAGATGTTCCTCCTTGTTTAACAAGTAAAATCATTGAAGAAATAATCAATGAAGGTAACATAAAGTTTTGACTGCCAAAAACAATCAAACAAATAATAGCGATAACAATTCCTACAACAGCAGGAAAATGATCTTTATTTTTCTCTAATTGATCCATAAAAATAATAATAAACAAGGCTGTCATACAAAAATCAATTCCTGTTAAATCAAACGGAATCAAATTACCAAGTACCGCTCCTAAAACAGTTCCAATAAGCCAATAACATCTTGAAAAAAGTGCGATATAAAACATAACTTGTTCTTTATCTTGATCTTCTAGATTACAATTAACCGCATAAGTTTCATCAGTCATGGTAAAAATCATATACCATTTTTGCTTCATTTTATTAAAAACATCTATAAAAGATAAACTATAAAAAAGTTGTCGGCTATTCATTAAAAGAGCTGTAACACCAATTGTAAGTAAAGAAGTTCCCCCACTTAATAAAGTAATCAAAAGAAATTGAAAAGCACCCGTATAAATCAAAAAACTCACAAGTAATGCTACATACCAAGAAAAGCCCGCTTCGTTCATCATCACTCCATAAGCAATCGATACAAAAAGATAACTACACATAATAGGTATCGATTTTTCAAAAGCTTTTTTTATAATTTCTTTATTTTTCATAATCCTCTAAAAAGCTATGGTAAACTTTATCCTTTTTCGTTCCTAAAATACAATCTAAATTAACATTATCTAAAGCTTTAAAAATATTTTGATCAACATTTAGGTTTACTTGTTTCATTGTTTTAATGAGTTCTTTGACTTCTTTTCTTTTACTTGTTCCATCATTAATTAAAAAACATCCTTCAGTAAAACGACATGCACAATTGATAAAAGTCAAATCATTATGTTTACGCCAAGAAATAATACTTTCTTCTTTTACTAAATATAAAGGGCGAATAAGCTCTAATCCCTCAAAGTTTTCACTATGTAATTTAGGCATCATCGTTTTGATTTCAGAACCATAAAACATCGAAAGAAGTATTGTTTCAATCACATCATCAAAGTGATGTCCTAAAGCAATTTTATTACATCCTAACTCTTGTGCTTTACTATAAAGATAGCCCCTTCTCATCTTTGCACATAAATAACATGGACTTTTATCAACTGTTGAAACCACATCAAAAATATTACTTTCAAAGATTTTAATAGGTACATTCAATAAATCTGCATTATCTTCCATAAAATCACGATTATAACTGTTATATCCTGGATCCATCACAACATAATGAGCTTCAAAAGGAACACGCCCATGTCTTTGTAATTCTTGAATACACTTAGCCATTAAAAAAGAATCTTTTCCACCGCTAATACAAACCATAATTTTATCATTTTCTTGGATAAGTTGATAATTTTTAACAGCTTTTATAAATTTAGACCAAATTTCTTTACGATATGTTTTTATGATACTTCTTTCTATTTCTTTATATTTTTCCATTTCCAAAGCACTCCTTGTAACATTGATCAAAGATTTTTAGAAAATCTTGAACTTCTTTTTCTGTTGTTAAATGCGATAAACTAATTCTAAAAGAAGACATCGCTCTTTGACGATCTTGATAAAGCGCATAAACCATTTTAGAAGGTGTTTCTACAGGACAACATGAAGTTTTAGTAGAAATATAGATACCTTGTTGATCGAGCATTTGTGCAAATTTTGTAGCTTTCATTCCTTTTAAGGAAATATTAATAACATGAGGTAAAGAATATTTTGTACGATTTATTAATACTTGATCATATTGTTTTAATTGTTCAAGCATTTGATGATTGATTGATTTTACATAAATTTCTCGTTCTTGTTGTTTGGAAAGAGCAATCTCTAAAGCTTTTTCAATCGATACAATATGTGCCAGTTCAGGCGTTCCACTTCTAAAAACAGTTGTTGACTTTCCCCCATCAATTTGTGTTTTTAAACCAACTTTTTTCTTTTTAATTAACATACCAGTTCCCAACATACCATAAAACTTATGAGGTGCAATAGTAATCAAATCAACATTTTGATAATCAATAACTACTTTACCAATTGCTTGAGAAGCATCACTATGAAAAAAACAATATTTATAATCTTTTAAAACTTCTCCAATTTCTTCAATCGGTTGTCTAATTCCAAGTTCACTATCCACACTACAAACACTTACTAAAATCGTATCTTCTTGAATCATTGATTTCATTTTTTCAACATTGACTTGTCCATCTTCTTTTAAAGGAATCATTTCAACAATAAAACCATTTTCTTGCATTTTTGTAAGACTTGATAAAATTGAATTATGTTCTAAAGGTGAAATTAAAACATGTTTACCTCGATGTTTATATCTTTCTAAAATACCTTTGATTGCAAGGTTATTGGCTTCACTAGCTCCTGATGTATAAATGATTTCTTCAGGTAAGACATGTAATTGTTCAGCAATGTGCTTTGTTGTTTGATCAATAACTTCTTTTGCTTGTAATCCTAGTGTATGACTTGCATTAGGATTAGCAAAATATTTCATGGTTGCTTGATAATACGTATCAAGTACTTCTTTTTCTATTGGTGTATTGGCTGCATAGTCTAAATAAATCATAAGGTACCTCTCTTTTCCTACTAATATTATAGGAATTATAAAGAAGTGTCAATAATGAAAAGAACTCTAGCTGATTGCTAGAGCTTTTCATCAAGGGCTTTCCCATTTGTTTCAATAATATGTTTCATCCAATTAAATGATTTTTTCTTTGTACGTTTTAAAGTTCCATTTCCTTTATCATCCATATCAACATAAATAAATCCATAACGTTTTTTCATTTCTCCAGTTGATAAAGAAACAAGATCAATTGGTGCCCACATCGTATATCCTAAACATTCAACACCATCTTCATTAATCGCATCAGCCATAGCTGATAAATGTTTTTGTAAGTAATCAATACGATAATCATCTTCAACATATCCATTTTCATCTGCTTGATCAATAGCTCCCATACCATTTTCTACGATAAAAATTGGTTTTTGAATACGATCATAAATTTCATTCATACAATGTCTAAGCCCAAGTGGATCAACAGGCCATCCCCAAGGTGTATTTTCCAAATAAGGATTTGAAGAACCTCCAACATTAAACCATGGATCATCTTTTTTTACTGTATTTGAACGATAATAAGAAAATGAAACAAAGTCTAATTGTCCTTCTTTTAAAATTTCTTTATCTTCTTCTGTGATTTCTAATGAATCAAAGCCATGATGTTTCCACACACTTTTAGCATAAGGATGATAATAACCTCTTGCCATCGTATCAATAAAATACCAGTTTTCTCTTCTTGCTTGAAGACGTTTAAACATATCTTCTGGTTTACACGTTGCTGGATAAAGTTCACTCATTGCATACATTGTTCCAAACATGCTACCTGGCATCATTTGATGTCCTAAAATAACAGCTTTAGCACTAGCAACAAACATATGATGATCTGCTTGATATCTCACTTTTCCATCACTTTCTTTTGTTCCACATGGCCCAAATCCTCTAACAGCATTGATTTCATTAAATGTCAACCAATATTTACATCGTTTTCCATATCTTTCAAAGAGTGTTTTACAATATTTTACATAACAATCAATAACAAAACGATTTGACCATCCACCATATTTTAAAGCTAAGTGCATTGGCATTTCATCATGACAAATAGTAATAAGTGGTTCCATATGATGTTTTTCAAGTTCCGAAATAACTTCATCATAAAATTTTAATCCTTCTTCATTAGGTGTTTCTTCGTCTCCCAAAGGATAAATACGACTCCAACAAATACTAAAACGGAAAACATTAAATCCCATTTCTGCCATTAAAGCAATATCTTCTTTATAATGATGATAAAAATCAACCGCTTGATGACTTGGATAATATTCATCATCTAAAAAAACTGGCTTTGCTTCATTAGGAACAGGATCAGCATAGGAAAATGAACTTCTTGGTTTTAAAATTGTTCCATCAGGCATTTGAAATGTATGATGTCTTGGATTTTCCATTGATCCATCTGTTTCAAAGTCATGTGATAAAAGTCCTCTTCCTCCTTCATTGAATCCTCCTTCATATTGGAAATCAGCAGTTGCGCCACCCCATAAAAATCCTTCTGGTAATTGTTTCATAATAGTCTCCTTGTAACTTTTTACATTTTATTTTGATAATTTTTACAAGCAAATCATAATCTTATTATTTTCTTTTGTCAATAGTTACATATTATTTTGACAATTTTATCATTTTTATATAAAATAAACATGAGGTGAGACTATGAACTTAATGGAAACCATCCACTTACATAAAAATGATTTTTCTAAAACAGAACGTAAAGTTTACGATTATATTGTTCAAAACCCTACAGCTATTGAAACAGCGACGATTACTAAAATTGCTGAACTATGTCAAGTTTCAACTTCTGGAATTTTAAGATTTTGTCAAGTTTTAGGTTATAAAGGTTATAAAGATTTTCGTTTTGACATGCTTCATTATTTGCATCAAGAACATGTTGAAGTAAATTCTGAAAATCTATTTGATGAATTAACATCTAAATATTTATCAGTCATTCGTCAATTCAATAACATTGATCAAAATAAGCTCAACCAACTTATTAAACAAATAAAAAACACCAAAAACATCTATATCATTGGTGTTCATTATTCATCTTTACCAGCAAAGCATTTAGTTTTAGGATTACAAGATTTAGGTATTAATACTTATTTTGCTTATGATTATATGCAAGCAAGTCATCTTTATAATACAATTCATGAAGATGACCTTTTGATTTATTTTTCTATTGAAGGTAATCAAAATAATGTTTCTCGTTTTTTTGACCTTACAAACGCCTCTAAAAATACGTATATAATTACTTTAAATCCAAAGCCTAAATTATTAATTGAAAATACACTTATTCTTCCAGGATATACTTTATCAAAACAATCAATTGTTGATTTACAATCGATTGTTGTAATCTTTGTAGAATTACTTTTAAATATGTTTCATAATACTTTAAAAGAGGATTAAGACTTTTTACTTAATCCTCTTCTTTTTTTAAAAAGGAAAGTATTTTTTCATTAAAAGCATCATCTTCTTTAATTTCATTTAATTGTCCTACTTCATTAGCACATTCTCCACAAATATCAATTCCAATTGTTTGACTGTTTTTAAATAAATAAGCGAGTAATATTTTAAATTCCATGAGTTGCATAGAACCTTGATCCCAATCTGTTTGAATAACATTTTGACTCAAAACATCTTTATCAATTGAAATATATAAAGGATATTGACGTAATAAATCATCAACTTTTTTCCACACTTCTCTATTTTCTAAATCATCATCTGTTAAATAGAGAACCTTATCTTGACGTTTAATCAATGAAACCTGTTTTTCATCAATACCTATTAAAATCACTTTTTTTAAATATTTATTATTTTCTAAACTATTTAAAATCCAAGATCCACAGCTTAAAATATCATCAAACATCGGTTGCATCATATCACTATGATGATCAAAAACAACTAAAATAAAATCATGTTCCATTTTTTCTATCCAAAACTCACTAACATAATGAAAATTACCAGAATCTATAAAATGTATACCTTCAGGAGATAGATTACTTATTTTAGCTTCTATTGTTCTTCTTGCTTCTTGACTACAATAACCATAAACACCTTGTAATTCATGTAAATCAAGCCATCTAATATTTTTATGTTTATAAAACTTTTCATTTTCATAAATTCCTGTAAAATCCATGACCGTCATGTTATTTTGTTTTTTAAACATCTTAAACACTTCCTTTGTTTTTATCCTAGCATAAAAAAAGTAACTTCCGTTACTCTTTTAATAAATATTTTTCAAAATATCTTCATCAAAACTTTTTTGATATAAGGCTTTCTTTTCTTTTAAATCATAAACAAGTGCGCCTGAGATACAATTTAAATAACGAACACCTGGTAAAATATCATAAAATTCTTCAAGCTCTGCAGGGTTTCTTCCTGTATTTAAAATCATAATTTTATTATGCGCAACTGCTCTAGCAATTGCTTCTTGAGTTTTCTTTGAAATTTGTTTATTAGAATTTAATAATGTTCCATCCATATCAAAAACTATTAGTTTATATTCCATACGACTTTCTCTACTACAAATGATAGTGTATCATTTTTAATCAATTAAAAAAAATCTCTTTCCATTTTAGAAAAAAGACTTGTTTTTCTACAATACATCACAATTTACATGCTCAATAAATTCAAGAAATGCTTTTGATTTTTGCGTATTCTTTAAATAAGCCATATAAAATGTTTGTTTTTCATCTATATCTTTAATTTTTATTTTTTTGATTGGCAACAAATCATAAACTGCCATATCAGGAACAATCGCTACCCCTAAATCATGACCTACAAAACCACCAACAACTTCATCTTCCTCTAATTCCATTGATATATGAGGATGTATTTTTGCCTTTTCTAAAAGATGATCGATCATTGGACGAATTCCACTATTTTTAGTAAAAGTAATAAAAGGTAGATCTTCTATTTGTTTTAAATCAATTTCATCATTTTTAGCAAGTGGATGATTAAAACTGACGATTACATAAAACTCTTGTGTTATAACAGGTTTAAAAAATATATCTTGATCATCTACATAGGAACAAAAAACAATATCTAAATCATTTTTCTTTAAATCATGAATAAGATCATAAGAAAAACCACTATGGCATTGAAAGGTCACATTTTCATTTTGAAAAGAAGAAATCAGTTGGGGAATATAGCTCATCCCTAGTCTTCTTACAAAACCAATATTTAAAGTTTCTTTTCCTTTTGAAATTTGTTTAATATTTTCTATAGAATCATCTAAACGATTAAGAATTGGCTCGATTTCTTTTAAAAAAAGTTTTCCATACTTTGTTAGAACAACATTTCTTCCCTTTTTTTCAAACAACGCAACATCTAGTTCATCTTCCAATAAATGAATGGCATGCGTTAAACTCGGTTGAGTAATATGTAATTTTAAAGCTGCTTTTGTATAATGTTCTTCTTGTGCTAATGTTGTAAAATAACGTAATTGATATAAATTCATGTGTATCACCTAATATGATTATACTAGGACTTCTTTTTCTTTTCGAGTACGTTTTTTAAATAATAAGCTAATTAAAACACCAACGATAATAAAAGCTGATCCCAATACAAATGAAGTTGTCAAAACCTCATGAAAAACAACAACTCCTAAAAATGAAGAAGTTAATGTTTGAATTGGATAAAAAGCACTACAAGTATTAGCAGGCAATAATGATAAACTTTTATTCCATAAAATATTCGTAAATGCCGTACAAACAACTCCCATATAAACAAGTCCTAAAACAGCACCCAAATCTACTTGAATAAGAGGATGTGTCATTTGTACTTCTAAAAATGACACGGGGATATTACAAATTGTTGCAATCAACATTGATACTTTTGTAAGTGTTAATGCACTATATTTATTAGAAATCTTTCTTGAAATAACAGACATAAAAGCCCAACCAATAACTGCAATAAAAGAAATAAGAACTCCTAAAAACTGAATATTAGCTCCTGTACCTATAATCATATAAACCCCAGCCAACGATAATACAATACCAACAATTTTATTCATTTCTAATTTTTCATTTAAAATAATCATTGCCATCACACTAATAATCACTGGATTTAATGAATTAATAAGTGAAGCCATTGATCCACCGGCAATCTTAGTTCCTAAAAGTTGACAATCAACAGAAATAAAATAACCAATAAATCCCATAATAAAGAAATATTTATAATCACTTTTTTCTATTTTTTCTTTTTCACTTTTTAACGAGATTAAACTTAATGCTATAAAAGCAATTAAATAGCGAAACATTGCTACTGTAAACGTAGGAATCTTTCCTAAAACAAATTGGCTGACAACATATAAACTTCCCCATAACATAAATGTTGTCAATAAATATACATAAGATTTTTTCATTTTCTTCTCTCCCTTAGTTCTACAGTATACATTTCTATTTATATAAATAAAAATAGATAAAAATTATCAATTTGATAGTTTTTATCTATAATTTATTATTTTGTATAACATGTATAACCATTTCTACCTTGATTCTTTGTTTGATACAAAGCCTGATCAGCTAAATTATACAAGCCTTTAAATGTTGTTCCATGTTCAGGATAAAAGGCAATCCCAATACTACAAGAAATTGTTCCTTTAAAATTGTCAATTTCAATATTTCTTATCTTTTGACATATTTCTTGGGCTTTATTTATCGCATTTCCATGCTCTTGAATATCTTTAACAAAAACAATAAATTCATCACCACCTGCACACCCTACAATATCCTCTATTGTAAAAGACTCTTTTAAAATTGAGCCAAAGTTTTTTAAAACTTCATCACCAATAACATGGCCATTTAAATCATTTACTGTTTTAAAATTATCAACATCGATCATAAAAAGTGCCCCTAATTGTTGAGAAGAGTCATTTTTTAAATATGTACTAATTTCATTTTGCAATGTTTCCTTATTTTTTATACCTGTTAATGCATCGATACGTGTAAATTCTAATAATCTTTTTTGATGTTTATTGTTTACTTTATAAATTGTAAATAACAAAATCACTAACGCAAAAACAAATAAAGCAAAAAGTAAATATTCAGCATAAATGATAAATGTATAAGATTCCTGTGCTACATCTGCATCAATGTTATAACACATGATCCAATCATTGATTTTTAATGGATAATAAGCCATATAAGATGTTTTATTATTATGATTTAAAGTCATATAACCTTTTTCTTGTTTAATAAATTTTTGTTTTAAACTTTGAAGATCATCCGGAGATAAAACATTGTATTCAGCAAAATAACTATAAATACTTTCAGAAGCTAAAAAATCTTTATTTTTAACAGCATTATCATAAGTAATCAACTGCCCTTCTTTAGAAACAAGAAAGGCCGATCCTTTTCCATCATAAATACCTCTAAAAACAATTTTATTTAGATCCCCGATATCATAGCTACCACCTATAACTCCTACAATTTCTTTTTGTTGATCATAAATAGGTACCGCTATAATAACACGTGTCTTCCCTGCAATAACACTTTCAAGTGGAGCACTTAAGACTCTATTTCCCTTTAGTGCTTCTTGAAAATATTCACGATGACTTACATTCTTTACGGCACCATTATCATAATGGCTTTCTCCATTTTTATCAATAATTCCAACATTTTCTAATTTTGTATATTCTTTAATGGAACGAATTAAATTTATATTATCTTCGCAAAATAAATCTTGCTGACTTATATGATTACCAATACCTTCAAGATATCGATATTGAATATCTATATACTGTTTTAAACTTTCAGTTTGTTTTTCTGTCTTAACAACCACTTTATTAACAGATTCATTTTCTATATCTTTTTTTATATAAAAGAAAAACGAAATAGAACAAATCATTATAAAAACAATAAAAATCATTATTACTTTTAAATATTCTTTAAAAGAAAGTTTATAAATTGCTTTTCTTTTCATATCGTCACCAACTTCCTTTAAAATATTTTACCATATTTAAACAAAGATTTTAATAAAAAAAATTATAGCATCGCTATAATTCAATCAATTGAAAAACTTGAGGATTTCTTGAGCTACAAATAACTCAGGAAATCAACTTTTGGCTTTTTCTGTTGGTTATCAACTTTTTTAACTATTCTATTATTTTCACAAATGTTATATCATCTTCTTAAAATCAAAATAATTTACAGAAAAAAGGATAAACCTTAAAGTTTGACCACTGTGATGTTTATCCTGTCCATAAAAACATTATGATAAAAATCAAATATATTTTCCAAATTCAATACGATAAAATCATTAATAACGTTTAGTTCTTTTCTACTTGTTTTTTTAATAAATCCATTAATCTTTTTTGTTTAGCGTAGAGTTTAATTATATTATAAACACGTCGATAAACAATTCGATAATCAAAAGGTCTTTTAATGTAATCAGATGCTCCCATCACAAAACCTTTATTAATGATATTTGCTGAATCTTCACTTGAAATTAAAATAACAGGTATATCATCTAACCATTTTTCTTGTTCCATCCATTGTAAAACATCAAAGCCATCAATTTCAGGCATAATAATATCCAATAAAATCAAAGAAATTCCCGAACCATATTGTTTAATATAGTCAATACATTCTTGCCCATTTGTAGCTTCCAATAAATAAAAATCATCTTTTAATATTTCATAAAGAATTGCACGATTTAACTCAGAATCATCAACAATAAGAATTGCTTGTTTAGTATCATTTCTATCAGAATAATACTGATGATCTAATTCTGTAAATATACAATTCTTTTTTCTTTTAGCATGGTATAATAAATGATCTGCCAAAGAAACTGCTTCTTCAATTGTCCCTGTTTGATACATTGTAATCCCTGCACTCATAGAAAATTGAACACTTTCATACCCTTTGATTGTTGCATGATGAATATTTTTTAAAATATTTTGCATAATTAAATAAAGATCTTCTTTTTCAATATTTGGCAAATAAATAATGAATTCATCTCCACCATAGCGAATAAGTTTGTCTTGATTTCTAAGTGAATTCTTAATATGTTCAACAATCATTTTAAGAACCCTATCTCCGAAATCATGACTAAATGTATCATTATAAATCTTAAAATCATCCACATTGAGCATAACAATTCCTGCAGGAGTTGTTTGATGTTTTATTTTTTCTTCATAAAAACGTCTATTATAAGCACCTGTTAATACATCTAAATAAAAATCATCGTGTTTACCCAAATACTTTAAAATAAGACTGCTATTTTCTTGTCGCGATAGCTCTAGTTGTTCGTCTAAACAACAAATAATTTCCATTACATATTCTTTTTGATCTACAACATAGTATTTAGAAATGACATGATAAAGTTTATCTTTGCAATATTCTAATTTTGTACAATCTTTTTTTAAACGAAATGCTTCTATTGTATTGCTTAAAAAATTAGAGTTCATTTGATTTAAATCTGTTTTTTCAAAAAGATGTACATTTGGATATAGTTCTTGATAACAAGCCATTTTATATAAAAGTTCTTTCATTGTTATTTTACTATTTTGCATGTTTTTCCCCTCGATATGGTTTTATTTTAAAAAAAGAAGCAGAAAAATTCAATGAATATATCTAAAAAAGAGAAGAATATGTGATTTTAGATAAATAACACCCTTTTTCTTTTTATTGAAAATATTATTTTAAAACAGAAATAATAACTTCCTCAACCTTTTTTACATCAATTTGTTTAGCAATATGATCATTCATTCCTTTTGAAATTGCCATTTTTCTATCTTCTTCAAAAGCATTAGCAGTTAAAGCAACAATTGGAATATGAGCCTTTCCTTCATCAGATAATTCTCTAATTGTTTTCGTTGCTTTATAACCATCCATATGAGGCATTTGAACATCTATTAAAATCAAATCATAGCTTTTAGCAGGCATTTGTTCCATTTTAGCCACACATTGAATCCCATCTTCAACACGTTCAACTATTAATCCCATAGCTTCTAAAATCATTATCGCTATTTCTGCATTCAAATCATTATCTTCAGCCAATAAAACGTGTTTTCCTTGTAAAATTTGTTGTTCATCAACTAAAGACATATCTGTCTTTGTCAAAAAAAAATTATTATCAGCAACCTTATGTTGTAAAACCAGGGTAAATTTCGTTCCCTTACCTAGTTCTGTTTAACCTCAATACTTCCATTCATTACATCTACAAGCTTTTTGACAATGGACATTCCTAGTCCAGTTCCTGCAACTTTTCCTATCTAATTGATAATCAATCAAAGAATGTATTGTCATTGTAAAAGAGATAGCTGCCTGATCAATGTCTTTTACAAATATTTTTTGATGAACTTGTAATGCATAAAAAAGATTTTTTGTTGCTAAAAGCATTTTTTCTGTTTCCTCACACATAATTTGGGCAGCCATACAATTTGTAGCACGTGTTGAATAAATGATTTTATAAAATGAAAACATTTCACTTTGTGTATTCATCTTACAATAATTATGAACCGCTAATTTTAAAACTTCTTCTAGACTTTTATCTTTGACAAGTTTTCCATAATCAAGATCCGTTATTTTTAGTTTTTCTTTTGCTTGTGTTCTTAAATAATCATACATTGCCTTTGCAATTTCATCCTTCGAACGGAAATGATTATACAATGATGGTTTCTTTATCCCTAATGCGTCGCTATTTGTGACATTGAAACATTGTCTATTCCATTTTTAGACGCTAACATAAATGTCGCCTGAATAATTTCTTCTTTCCTCTCCATATCCATTCACTTCCTTATGTTAGTTATATTGCTACCTATCGTTAGTTTAATCAATAAAAATTTAACAATTTCCAAGCTTTAATCATTATTTCATGACATTCTTATAAAGATTTTATTTGTCACCAAAAAAAATACATATATTCACAAAAAAGTAGAGACACTTTTTCAAAAAACTTGATTTTCAAGGTTTTTGAGACGTATCTCTACTTAAACATTTGTAATATTTTATTTAACGACAATGTTTACAATTTTATTTTTAACCACAATTACTTTAACGATATTTTTACCGTCAGTATGTGCTTTAACGTTTTCTTGTTGGAATGCTAATTCTTTAACAGCTTCATCATCTGCATCTTTAGCAACTTCAATTTTAGCTCTTAATTTACCATTAACTTGGATACCCATTTGAACAGTATCACTAACTAACATTTTTTCATCATATGTTGGCCATGGTTCATAAGCAATTGAATCATTGTGTCCTAATTGTTGCCACATTTCTTCACAGATATGAGGTGCAATACATGAAAGCATTTTAATAAAGTTTTCAGCATATTCTTTATAAACATGTTCAGCTTTATAACATTCATTAATGAAAATCATCATTTGTGAAATAGCTGTATTGAAACCTAATTTTTCAAAATCATCAGTAACTTTTTTAACTGTTTGATGATATACACGATCTAAACTATGATCATTTTCATCAGATAATTTACCAGTTTCAATCATTAAACGATAAACACGGTCTAACCATTTACGAGAACCATCTAATCCATTTGTTGACCAAGGAAGTGATGCTTCAAGTGGTCCCATGAACATTTCGTATAAACGAAGTGAATCTGCACCATGACTAGCAACGATATCATCAGGGTTAACAACGTTACCTCTTGATTTAGACATTTTTTCGTTGTTATCTCCTAAAATCATACCTTGGTGTACTAAACGTTGCCATGGTTCTTTACATTTAACAACACCACAATCATAAAGAACTTTATGCCAGAAACGAGAATATAATAAGTGTAATACCGCATGTTCTGCTCCACCTACATATAAATCAACTGGTAACCATTTATCTAATAATTTTGGATCACAAATTTGTTCACTATTATGTGGATCAATATAACGAATATAATACCAACATGATCCAGCCCATTGAGGCATTGTATTTGTTTCACGACGCCCTTTTTGTCCATCGATTTCTACTTCTAACCAATCTTCGCAGTTAGCAAGTGGTGATTCACCACTATCATGAGGTTGGAAATTTTTAGTTGCTGGTAATTCTAGTGGAAGTTCTTCTACAGGAACTGTACGCATTGTACCATCTTCCATATGAACGATAGGAATTGGTTCACCCCAATAACGTTGTCTTGAAAATAACCAATCTCTTAATTTATAAGATACTTTCTTTTGTCCACAATGATGTTCTTGTAACCAATCTACCATTTTATCAATAGCTTCTTGTTTTCCAAGGCCATTTAACCATTCAGAATTAATATGAACACCATCTTCTGTATAAGCTTCTTCTTCGATATTTCCACCTTCTAATACTGGAATGATTTCAATACCAAATTTTTTAGCAAATTCATAGTCACGATCATCATGTGCTGGAACGGCCATGATAGCTCCTGTACCATAACTTGCAAGTACATAATCAGAAATCCAAATTGGAATTTTTTTACCATTTACAGGATTGATAGCATAAGCTCCAGTAAAGACACCTGTTTTATCTTTATTAAGTTCTGTTCTTTCTAAGTCAGATTTACTTGCACAGCTTTCTTTATAAGCTTCAACATCTGCTTTTTGAGCATCTGTTGTAATTTCTTCAACATATGGATGTTCTGGTGCCATAACACAGTATGTTGCTCCAAATAATGTATCACAACGTGTTGTAAAAACAGTAAACACTTTATTTGTTCCATCAATTTTAAAATCAACATTTGCACCAATAGATTTTCCAATCCAATTACGTTGCATTTGTTTTGTTGCTTCTGGCCAATCTAAGTCATCTAAATCAGCTAGTAATCTTTCAGCATATTCAGTAATTTTTAAAACCCATTGACGCATTGGTTTACGGATAACAGGATATCCACCACGTTCACTTTTACCATCAATAACTTCTTCATTAGCAAGAACAGCTTTTAATTCTGGACACCAGTTAACTGGAATTTCATCAATATAAGCCAATCCTTGATCATATAATTTTGTAAAGATCCATTGTGTCCATTTATAATACTCTGGATCACTTGTTGCAATTTCACGATCCCAATCATAAGAAAATCCTAATGATTTAATTTGTTTTCTAAAAACATCAATATTCTTTTTAGTAAATTCAGCAGGATGATGACCTGTTTGAATCGCAAATTGTTCAGCAGGTAGTCCAAATGAATCAAATCCCATTGGATGTAATACATTATATCCTTGCATTCTTTTCATTCTTGATACGATATCTGTTGCAGTATATCCTTCAGGATGTCCTACATGTAAACCATTTCCAGATGGATATGGGAACATATCCATACAATAATATTTAGGTTTTGAATCATCATAACAATCTGTTTTAAATGTTTTGTTTTCGTCCCAATATTTTTGCCATTTTGGCTCTATTTTTGTGTGATCGAACGGCATAATTTTTCCTCCTTAAATATAAAAAAGCGTCCTTATCTAAGGACGCCAATTTTAACGCGATACCACCTTAGTTCTAGAATAAAATTCTAGCACCTCAAAACTTTAACGCAGTTCTACGATATTTTTTACTTTATTCAAAAATACATCTCCTAGGCGAGTTCACAAATACTATAATCAGTTTTCACCAACCACTGACTCTCTAAATATAGGGGATTTGCTAGTACTCCTATTCATTGATTTTGCTTTTCTATTATACCACATCACATACTTTATGCAATAAAAAACTTCCTAGCTCTTTAAAGCTTCTATAATTTCTATCTGTTTTACTTTTTTAATTGGGATCAAACAACATAATAATGTTAAAATAAGTACTCCTATAAAAACACCTAAAAGCACATTATTTTGTATAACAAAAAATTCATCCATCAAATCTGAAATACTTTTTTGAATCCCGTCTTTAGAAGTTATCACTATATTTTTTAGAACTACATTTAAACCATTTCTTTCAATATGTCGATTTTATCGGCTTTTTTTATACTTTTAATTTTTTTATATTATTTTTTATGTTATAATTTATATAGTGATAGTAGTGATATATTATTGGAGGTGTTTCTATGGCTTTTTTCCTTAAAAAATCTACTCTTAAAGGTCGTACCTATCTTTCCATCGTTGAAAGTTATTACTCCCCTCAAAAGCATGGTGGTGCTCATCGCACCTATAAATCACTTGCTTCTGTTGAAACTTGGAAAGCCAAAGGTATCGATGATCCTATTGCCTATTTTCAAAAAGAAGTGGATGAACTCAACAAAAATAATAAAAACAAGAATTCTCTTAAGATTTCCGATCATTCTCCTGAACTCTATCTTGGATATTTTCCATTCATATCCATGATGAATAAAATGGATATCAAAAAGTATGTCGACTATTTCAATCTGCATAATTCTTTTGAGTTTGACCTTTACGAACTTCTTTCATCTCTTATCTATGCTCGTCTTGTTAATCCATGCAGTAAGCATAGAACTTTTCATGAGGTCCTTCCTCAACTAAGAGACGGCGTTCACTTTTCTTATGATCAGCTTCTTGATGGTCTTGAATTCATCGGCAATGACTACGGCAAGTTTATCGAAATCTTTAATGAACAGACAAAGAAATTCTATGATATCAATACTTCCAAGACCTACTTTGACTGCAGTAATTTTTATTTTGAAATAGACAGAGAAGATGACTTTAGAAGAAAAGGTCCTTCTAAAGAAAACAGAAAAGATCCCATTGTCGGCTTAGGACTGCTTCTTGATGCAAATCAAATTCCTATTGGCATGGAACTGTTTCCTGGCAACGAAAGTGAAAAGCCCATACTGAGAAATGTCATCAAAAAACTGAAAGATAAAAATCAAATCACAGGGAAAACCATCCATGTTGCAGATAAAGGATTGAACTGTGCACAGAATATCGCCTTTTCCAAAGAAAACGGAGATGGCTATCTCTTCTCAAAATCAGTAAAATCCTTACCTGAAAAAGAAAAGACATGGATACTGTTGGATAATGATGATTGGAAGGATGTAAGAAGCAGAGATGGCACACTGTTATACAGATATAAATCATGTGTCGAAAAATTTCCATACACTTTTGAAATAGATGGTAAAAAGAAAACCCTCTGCTTTACAGAAAAAAGACTTGTTACCTATAATCCAAAACTGGCCTCAAAGAAAAAATATGAAATAGCCAAACAGATTGAAAAAGCAAGAAACCTCTGTTACAGTCAGGCAAAACGATCAGAATATGGAGATTTAGGAAAGTATGTCGATTTCATTGATGAAGACGGAGAGAAAGCCAAGGCCTCAATAAACGAATCAATGATTGAAAAAGAGCTAAAGTTTGCAGGATACAATATGCTTGTTACTTCAGAAAAGGATATGGATGATATTGATATCTATAATACATATCACAATCTATGGAGGATAGAAGAATCCTTCAGAATAATGAAGTCTGATTTAGATGCACGCCCTGTATTTCTTCAAAAAGAAAACAGCATAAAAGGACACTTCCTGATCTGTTATCTTGCCGTACTGTTAGAAAGAATATTCCAGTTTAAGATATTGGATAATCAATACAGCACACATCAAATCATGAAATTCATTAGAAGCTTTAAGGTGGTCAAAGGTGAAAGTAAATATATCAATGTAACGCCATCAAGTGAATTTATAAAAGAATTCGAAAAGATTACAAATCTTCCACTTACAAATTACTATTTGACAGAGCGGCAAATTAGACAGATATTCAATTATAAGATTTAAACGAAAAAGCAATAGAGATTCTATCTTGAATTCCTACTGCTTTTTTACTATCACTATATTTTAATGCTGGATACCAAAGTCAGGTAACATAAAAAAAAGCTATGATGATATTTCATCATAGCAATCATTAAAAGACAACAACTAATAACATTTTAAATTGTTCTTTTCCATAGACTGCATGTGGCAACCCAGCAGGCATTACAATTGATTCTCCTTTATCAAAAGAAAAAAGTTACACTTAACGCCTCATTTTGTACTAATGTTTTACCATATTCCTATTTATTAATCATGAGCTATGCTCTTTTTTATAAATTTAATTACTTCATCAAGCATTTCTTCACAAAAGAACATAGGTCCACCATGATCTGCCCCTTTCATACGATAAAAAATAACTTCTTTATTTTTATCTTTTAAAGCCTTATAAAGTTTAACACTTTGTTTAAACGCAACTAAACGATCCTTTGTTCCATGAGCAATTAAAATAGGTGGAATATCACCATCTAAATATGTCATTGGACTTGTTTGGCGAGCGATATCTAAATGTTCTAAAACATTTTTTCTTCCAATTAAATATCCTTCTGGACTATCGGGTTGTTGATGATTTTCTGTTGTTGGGAAACCATCTTCCATCGTAATATCAACCACACCATAAAAATCAATAATAGCACGTACTTCATTAGAATATTCAGAATATAAATTACCGTTAAATAATGGTAATTTACTTGTAAGTCCACTTACTAAAGCTACATGTCCACCTGATGAATCACCAAATAAAAAAACATTTTGTTCATCAATAAAATATTCTTCATGATGTTTTCTTAAAAAACGAATTGCTGTTTTGGTATCCTCTATTTGTGCTGGAAAAGGCGCTAAATCACTTTCACGATATTGTACAATAGCTACAACAAAACCTTGTTTACATAAATAATTAAGTTGTCCTACATGTTGATAAACATTTTGTTTATGCCAAGCAGACCCTTGAACATAGACAATTAGTGGATATTTTTCATTTTCCATTACCCTTTTACGAGGTACTAATATTTGTAAAATACGACTGATTCCATCAATATTCATATATTCAACATCAGGAATATACATAGTATCCATTTCTTGATCAGACATGATACGTGTTTGCATTCCCTCAATAAAAGCTTCATCTTCTATCATTTCTTCATACGTCATTTTATCATCTCCTAATTTTTATTATTTCACTAAAAAAAGAAAACTTCAATAATTGAATTTCACACAAATAAAAAGAGAGTAGTTTTCACTACCCTCCTTATAAACTATTTACCCATTTTTTCTTTAACAGCAGCTTGAGCAGCAGCTAAACGTGCTAATGGTACACGATATGGAGAACATGAAACATAAGTTAAACCAATTCTATGACAGAATTCAACAGTTCTAGGATCTCCACCATGTTCACCACAGATACCTAATTTAATATCTGGACGAACTGGTTTAGCTTTATTAATAGCAATTTGCATTAATTGCCCAACACCATTTTCATCAATGTGAGCAAATGGATCAGATTCAAAGATGTTCTTAGTATAATATTCATTTAAGAATTTAGCAGCATCATCACGAGAGAATCCATAAGTCATTTGAGTTAAGTCATTTGTACCAAATGAGAAGAATTCAGCTTCTTTTGCGATTTCATCTGCAGTTAATGCAGCACGAGGAATTTCAATCATTGTACCAACTTTATATGGTAATTCAACACCTGCTTCTTCGATAATTGCATCAGCAGTTTTACATACGACATCTTTAACATATTTTAATTCTTTAATATCTCCAACTAATGGAATCATAATTTCTGGAACAACGTTTTGTCCTTCTTTATTAACAGCAATTGCTGCACGGATCACTGCTTTTGTCTGCATTTTAGCGATTTCCGGATATGTTACAGCAAGACGGCATCCACGATGTCCCATCATCGGGTTGAACTCTTTTAATGATTCAACACGTGCTTTTAACGCATCAAATGTCATACCTAAACTTTCAGCTAAAGGTCTGATTTCTTCATCTGTATGTGGTAAGAATTCATGTAAAGGTGGATCCAAGAAACGAATTGTTACCGGATAGATTTCCATTGCCTTAAATAATTCTTTAAAGTCAGATCTTTGATATGGTAAGATTTTTTCTAGCGCTTCTTTTCTTGCTTCTACTGTTTCAGCAGTAATCATACGTCTGAAGTTGAAAATTCTTTCTTCTTCGAAGAACATATGTTCTGTTCTACATAAACCAATACCTTCTGCCCCAAATTTACGAGCTTGTAAAGCATCTCTTGGAGTATCAGCATTTGTTCTAACTTTTAATGTACGTACATCATCAGCCCATGACATAAATGTTTCAAAGTCACCACTGATTTCAGGTTCTACAGTTTTAATTCTTTCACCGTAAACATTACCTGTACTTCCATCTAATGACATATAGTCACCTTCATGATATTTTTTACCATCTGGTGTCATTAATACTTTAGCTTCTTCATCAACTCTTAAGCTTCCGCATCCACATACACAGCAAGTACCCATACCACGAGCAACTACAGCTGCATGTGATGTCATACCACCACGGATAGTTAAGATACCATGAGCAATATTCATACCTTCGATATCTTCTGGTGAAGTTTCAAGACGAACTAATAAGATATCTTGAACACCATTTTTATGAGCTTCAATAACATCTTCTGCAGTGAAATAAATACGTCCTGTTGCAGCACCTGGAGAAGCAGCTAATCCTGTAGCTACAACTTGAGCACATTTCAATGAAGTTTCTTCAAAGTTTGGATGTAATAATTGATCTAATTGTCTTGGTTCTACTTTTAATAATGCTTGTTCTTTAGTAATCATTCCTTCATTTACTAAATCAACCGCAATTTTTAAAGCGGCTTGTGCAGTTCTTTTACCATTACGAGTTTGTAACATGAATAATTTACCATTTTCAATAGTAAATTCCATATCTTGCATATCTCTATAATGTTCTTCTAGAATGTCACATACTTTACAGAATTGTTCATAACATTCTGGCATAACATCATTTAATGTAGCAATTGGTTGTGGTGTACGAATACCAGCAACAACGTCTTCACCTTGTGCATTCATTAAGTATTCACCGAATAATTTCTTTTCACCAGTTGCAGGGTTACGAGTGAAGGCAACACCTGTACCAGAAGTATCTCCTGTATTACCATAAACCATTTGTTGAACGTTTACAGCAGTTCCCCATGAACCAGGAATATCATTTAAACGTCTGTAAGTGATTGCACGATCATTGTTCCATGAACGGAATACAGCTTTGATTGCTTCCATTAATTGAACTTTTGGATCTTGTGGGAATTCAACTCCCGCATGTTTTTTGTATTCTTCTTTATAAATAGCAACAACTTCTTTTAAATCTTCAGCAGTTAAATCTGTATCAAATTCAACCCCTTTTTCTTCTTTGATATCATCAAATTTTCTTTCAAATGAGCTTTTTGGGAATCCCATAACAACATCTGCGAACATTTGAATGAATCTTCTATAACTATCATATACGAATCTTTCATTATTTGTAATTTTAGTAAATCCAGTAGCTACTTCATCATTTAAACCTAAGTTTAAAACAGTATCCATCATACCTGGCATTGATTCTCTTGCTCCAGAACGAACAGATACTAACAATGGATTTGTTGGATCTCCTAATTTTTTTCCAGTTTCAGCTTCTAATTCAGCTAATTTATTATCAATTTGCGCACAAATTTCAGGTGAAATTTGTTTTCCATCTTCATAATAAGCAGTACAAGCTTCTGTTGATACAGTAAATCCTTGTGGAACAGGTAAACCAATGCTTGTCATTTCAGCTAAGTTTGCACCTTTACCTCCAAGGATGACTCTCATATCTTTATTTCCTTCTTTGAATGAGTAAACATATTGTTTCATTTCAATCAATCCTCCTAATTAATCAACTAATATAATTATACACATGATAGCCCTTACATTCAAGTATAAATTGATACCGCTTTCATAAAATTTTATTAATTATGTTGATTCTATCGCCTTTAATTTTTTTAAAAAAAATAGAACAAGAAACAGCCTAACGGCTATTTGCTTGCTCTATTTCTACTTTTCGTCCATTTAATTTTTCTTTTTGACAATGTCTCATTACTTTTTTTACAGCTTTATCATTAATATTTACAAACGTAAACTTTCTTTTAATATCAATTCCTTGAATATCACTTTCTCTAATATTTGCCTTTGAGACCAAGAAATGAATAATATCTTTTTTCTTTACTTTATCCATAGATCCTACCGTTAAAAATAAACGTGTATAACCTTCACTTGCACCTTTTTTACGTTTTGATGAAGATTCAAGTTTTTCTTTTGTATAAGGAAAACCAATTTCTTGATTTAAAGATAATTCTATTAAAGCTGCCGTTACATCTTTTAACATATGATTTTCAATTTGATTTACCAAATCTTTCATTGGTTTATGTTCTCCATGTAAAATCATATCTTCTAATTTATACATTAATTCTGTTACTTTATGTTGGTGAATTTGTGTTAATGTTGGTACTTCTAATTTTTCAATATGAGATTTTGTTTTTCTTTCAATCTCTTTTAAATAGCGTTCTTCTTTTCCTACAACAATTGTATAGGCTTTTCCTTCACGATTCGCACGCCCTGTACGTCCAATACGATGTACATAAAGATCTACTTCTTGAGGTAATTCATAGTTGATAACATGACTAATATTTTCTACATCAATTCCTCTAGCAGCAACATCTGTTGCAATTAAATAATGAATTGTTCCCTCTTTGAATTTCTTTAAAGTTCTCATACGATGATCTTGATTTAAATCACCATGCATCGCTTCTACATTATAATTGGCCTTTTGCATTTGTTCCGTTACTTCATCAACGCTTCTTTTAGTACGACAGAAAATAATTCCTGATTGTACAGTTTCACTATCAATAATACGACATAATGTTTCAAAACGGTCTTTTTGTTTAACTTCAAAATAATATTGTTTAACTGTATTAGCTGTCACTGTTTTTTGTTTAACTTGAATATGCTTATAATCTGGTTTCATATAATTTTTCGCAATTTTTTTAATACCTTCTGGCATCGTTGCAGAAAACAACATCGTTGTATGTTCTGGATTTGTCTTAGAAATAATCGTTTCAATATCTTCTACAAATCCCATATTCAACATTTCATCAGCTTCATCTAAAACCACGTAAGAAACTTCATCTAGTTGAAGTACTTTACGTCTCATTAAATCCATCATTCTTCCCGGTGTTCCTACGACAATATCAACACCTTTTTTAATCGATTTAATTTGTTTTTCAATACCACTACCACCATAAACACAAGCAAAACGTAAAGAACTGTATTTTCCAAGTTTTTTTAATTCTTCATGAATTTGCATGGTAAGTTCTCTTGTTGGTGATAAAATATACGCTTGTGGTTTCTTTTTTCTTTCTTTTAAATTTGTAAGTAAAATACTTGAAAACGCCAAAGTTTTTCCTGTTCCTGTTTGTGCTTGTCCAATGACATCATAGCCTTCCAAAATAACAGGGATAATATTTTCTTGAATAGGTGTTGGTTTTTCAAAACCTAATTCATTGATTGATTTTAATAATGCTTCACTTAATCCTAATTTTTCAAATTTATTCATTCATTTTCTCCTCAAGTTTTTCGAGTATAACATAATTCATTTTAAAATGCAAAAAAAGAATGCATTAACATACATTCTTTAAATCACCCTTTAAAAAACCTTGAATATTATCAACGACTAAATCAAACAAACGATTTCTTGCTTCTACTGTTGCCCATGCAATATGAGGTGTCATTAAAAGTTTTGAAGCATCATTAATTTGTAGCAAAGGACTTTCTTTTGCAAGTGGTTCTCTTTCAAAAACATCGAGTCCTGCCCCGGCAATTTCATTATTTTGTAAAGCTTCAACCAGTGCTTCTTCATCAACAATACCACCACGTCCTACATTAATTAAAATCGCTTCTTTTTTCATTAACTTAAATGATTCTTCACCAATTAATCCTTTAGTTTGTTCATTTAAAGGACAATGAATAGAAACAATATCACTTGTTTTTAATAATGTTTCTAAATCAACTGAGAGATAATCTTGCTTCGTATTTTTTCCACTTGTTGAATAATACTGAACTTGGCAACCAAAAGCTTCAGCAATTTTAGCAACCGTACGTCCAATATTTCCCATACCAATAATTCCCCATGTTTTTTCATGTAATTCATAAAAACGAGGTCCAATATGACTAAACATACCACTTTCACTATATTGACCACTTTGAACATAATTATGATAATAACTATTTTTATGTAAAAGTTCTAAAGCTAAAGCAAAAGTATGTTGCGCAACACTTAAAGAAGAATACCAGATCGGAAGAGCGTCGTGTAGGGAAAGAGTGT
>OJSE01001777.1_pt1 | contig 26133 bp, 26 predicted proteins | sample 1599351 | NCBI WGS metagenome assembly OJSE01 (sample SAMN04168656, study PRJEB22393) | human gut metagenome | biome: human gut microbiome; feature: stool | host: Homo sapiens | collected 2014-03-17 | reverse complement strand
AAAACAGCAAAACAACTATGGACATCTATGCAAAAGTGAAGTACAATAAACCAGAGGAGCTGTTTGGGGTAGTAAATGGTGCGTTTCATCAGGCTATTGCTGAATGAAAAAATGCCGTTTTTTATGGTCCGCACACCGGATAACTGAGAGGCAGAAAGCCGGAAAATCCCGGAGTATCAAGGGAAAACAGCTCAAAAACTCGCGCAGCCAGGTTTAAAGGCAGCTCGTCGCGCTCCGCAGTTCTCCAAGAGATAATTACGAGATTTTATCTCATACAATCAAGAACTCAAAGACTCAGAAGGTTTTACCTTCTGGGTCTTTTTTTAATCAATATGCTAGATTAGCTTATGATCTTGCCAAAGTATAGAGGAGAATAAATATGAAGTTACTATTTGGAACGGGGAACCAGGCAAAACTGAACGTGATGAAAATTCGATTAAAGCCACTTGGAATTAATCTTATTGGACTAGAAGATCTGAAAAAGGAAGGATACACGGCTCCAAGCGTGCCAGAAACTGGAAATACGCCACTAGAAAATGCGAGACAGAAAGCAATGGCGTATTATCAGGTATTTAAAATGCCAGTGTTTTCCTGCGATTCTGGCCTGTATTTTGATGAGGTTCCAGATGAAATTCAGCCTGGAGTTCATGTTCGCAATGTAAATGGACGCTGTCTGTCAGATGATGAAATGATTGCATATTATACAGGATTGGCAAAACAGTACGGGAATCTTACCGCATATTACCAAAATGCAATCTGTCTTATACTGGATGAAACACAGATTTTTGAAACTATGGATCCTTCAATTGCAAGCGAACCATTTCTTCTGACAGATACACCTCATAGTAAAATCAGGAAAGCAGGATTTCCACTGGACTGTATTTCATTAGATCTGAAAACAGGAAAATATTATTATGACTTGCCAAAAGAGGAGTTAGAGCAGCTGGCAGTTGAGGATGGGGTGCTTGCGTTTTTTGAGGGAGTTATAAGCCATGGTGACAGGAACGTTGGCTTTTAAAGTGTCCCTGCTGGTTTAATATGTGTCCACCAAAAATCATAATATTTAATTATGTAAGACGCAGTGCCAGGTACTCGTACAATTGAACATACAATAAAGAATGTTGACTTTCTGCCTAGTAGATGTATAATATAAATAAAATTATCATAAAATAATTTATCATAATTCGATTTATTATAAGGAGGGTCTACGTATGAGATTCATAGGCAGAAAAAGCGAGCTGAGTAAGTTGGATGCAGAATATAACCGTGATAGCAGCTTTGTGGTTATCTATGGCCGCCGTAGGGTTGGAAAGACAACGCTTATTAAAGAATTCTTGAAGGAGAAAACTGCATTCTATTTTCTTGCCACGGAGGAATTGGAAAGCCAGAGCATGAAGCGACTGGCGGGTGTTGTGGCTCGTACAACGAAAAATACATTACTGCAAAAAGCAGTATTTACAGATTGGGTGGATTTGTTTCAGGTGATTGCTGACTATAAGCCAGAAGAAAAGAAGGTACTTGTCATTGATGAGTTTCCGTATCTTGTAAAAACCAATTCGGCTTTTCCATCTATCTTGCAAAATGTTTGGGATGAGATTTTGAAAGACAGTAATGTGATGTTGATCCTGTCAGGTTCTTTCATCAGCATGATGCAGAAACATGCTCTGTCTTATGACAGTCCTTTGTATGGTCGCAGGACAGCACAGATGCGCTTGGCACCATTGCCGTTTACGGATATATATGCTGTTCAGAAGATGCCTTTTGATCAGGCTGTAGAACAGTATGCCGTAACAGGCGGCATTCCGAAATATCTGGAGTTTTTTGAAGATGGACGTCCTTTGGAAGAACAGCTCAAAGATACTGTTTTGTCCAAAAGTGGTTTCTTATACGAGGAACCTAATTTCTTGTTGAAAAGCGAGTCAGTGACAGCAGTTAACTACTTTTCAATCATTAAGACAATTGCGGATGGAAATCATAAACTTGGCAAGATTGCCGGCATACTTGGGCAAGAAACATCTTCGCTGACGCCATATCTGTCTACACTTTTAGATTTGGGCTTTATAGAGAAGCGAACGCCGATAACAGAAAAGAATCCGGAAAAATCTCGCAAAGGATTGTATTTCATTGCAGATAATTTTATCCGTTTCTGGTTCCGTTATGTTTATCCCTACAAAGGAGAGCTAGAATTGGACAATATGCAGATTGTACTGGATGAGATGCATAAGGATTTTCGGGAGAAATTTGTAGCATTTGTTTATGAGGACATCTGCAAGACTATTTTTGTGGAGCTGTGCAGGAATGAGGAGATTACTTTTACACCATCCCGTAGCGGCTCCTATTGGTTGAATGATTTTGATGGTGATACGGAAATTGATGTAGTGTCCGTAGATCATCAAAACAAGCGAGTATTTGCTGGAGAGTGCAAATACCATGCGAAACCGGTAGATGCGCAAGTGTATTTCGCATTAAAAGAAAAAGTTAATAATGCTACAGAAATTCGCAAGGCTTTTCCGGGGTATGAGGTTATCTATGGCGTATTTAGTAAAAGTGGCTTTACGCAGCGTATGCTGGATATTGCAAAGGAAAGTGCCGATATTCTTCTGGTTAATGAGGATCATTTGGTGTAAGACCATGGTGACAGGTACCAAGCCTAGAATGGTCGTATGAAATGACGCAGTGCCAAGTACTCTTACAATTTTCAGCCATAGAATGACCATTGTAAGAGTGCTTGGCAGCAAGTTCTTGCTATATCATTTTGGAATAAAAGCTGTTATCATATTGAAATACCACGGGGACACTAATTGAGCCAGTGTACCCAATAAAAGAGCTGGCATCCCTGTCCCTTTGGCAGTTAAATTCCATATTCATTAAATAGCTTTGTCCGAAATGCTGGATCTGCAATCGCTTTTGGAATTTCAGAGCCTCTATTTTCCTGTAACAATCTCTCATAAAGCATATTAACACGCTGCTCACCTTGTTGTACTCCGTCCTTTCTGGCTGAGTTTATGGAATCATTCCAGTCGCGGATTGCTTTTTCTCGGTTTCGATACATAGCCATTAATGTTTCATTGCTGCTAGCTTTTTTTAAACGCTCATATGCTTCCTCAAATGTTTTATTTTCTTCAATCAATTTTTCATACACCTCCTGTTGACCAGAGTTAATAAATAGTGCCCATTGATCTCTTGCAGTTAAGCCAGAAAGCTCAAAAGTTTCAACTTCTTTTGTTTGAGATAATTCGCTGACTGCTTTGCGCAGCTCAAAGAATGAAATCTTGAAAGTTTGTCTGTATGTTTCGTTTGTTTCTTCATCTTTAAGAACAAAGCTTCTGTAGTAACGGGAATCTTCGTATAAATCAAAACACAACAAATTTAATCCATAGACAGGTGCAGTTTTAGAATAATCATCTCCGGTATGCAATTGTTCTGTACAAAGCTGGCATGTATAATACAAGGCACGCTTCTCCATATTGTGGCGATTCAATACTTGAATTTCGATATCAATGAGGCTTCGGTCGGATAATTGAACTCTTACATCCAGTATACACATTTTATCATCGAGATATTTCGGATCAATGATCGGATTTAAAAGAGTGATCTGCTCAGAAGATTGAATATCTAATCCAAGAACATCGTTTAAAAAGACACGAAGAATCGGCTTACTTTCTTCCTGACCGAATACCTGTTTAAATACGATATCGGAAGTCAGGGGCAATAATTGTACAGTTTCTAAGTTATCGTTCATCAATAAGTCCTCCATTTTATGTAGTTCCGAATTTCGGTACTTATCTGATGTATTTTGTGCTATCTGGCTTTTTCTTTTGTACCTTAAAGTATTCCTTTCTATATATGAGAATATCACGAGGGTGATATTTTGGCAAGTGTTTGTTGAATAAACCATTGCACCGAAGAGCTTTCGTTGCATGACGCATAAACAGTAACGTGCGTCATGCAAAGGGTATGCAATCCGATAGGTGGAAAACCTATCAAATAAGCTGTTAACCACAGCATTTGAAGCGAGTCTTGAGTGTGTTACAGAGATACAATTCCCTTCAATTATCTGTTTTGTATTTGTTTTGCATTAGTATCACCACGTTGGAAAATTTTAAAATAGAGAGATAACTATGGACATCTGCATGAAAGTTTGACATAATAAACGAATATGGTTTTTTGAGAGAGTACACGATTCTTTTTGTGACCTCTTAAATTTTCAGTCGTCATACAAATGAATAGGAGGTTGAGACGCAATGATTTATTTTATCTCAGATACTCATTTCGGTCATGCCAATATCGTGAAGATGTGCGAACGGCCTTATCCTGATGTGGAAGCCATGAACGGAGCACTGATCACAGCGTGGAATGAACGCGTACATGGAGATGATACAGTCTATATTATTGGAGACATGTTCTTTCGATGCTCTGACCCAGAGTCTATCTTAAAGAGGCTCAAAGGAAAGAAATGGCTGATCGTGGGCAATCATGATGGCTCCTGGATGGATAAAGTTGATTTGAATCACTATTTTGTCAGTGTAGACAATTATCTGGAAACAACAGATGGTGTACATGGAATGACGATTTGCCACTATCCGCTGCTAGCGTGGAAAAATGCCGGGCGAACGTACATGGTTCATGGTCATATTCATGCGGACACAAATTCAGATTATTGGCCGTTAATTCAGCGCCGGGAACGAGTGCTGAATGCCGGTGTGGATGTGAATGATTATCGCCCTGTGACATTTGAGGAGATGGTAGAGAACAACCGCAAGTTTAAGGCGGCACATGCAGGACAGGATTGCGCGCACAATGCGGATGAAACTGCGAAAAATTAAGAATGGAAAAATTAAACTGGTAAGCCATGATGCCAGGTACTTTTACAATCCGAAGTTGGGTAAATATTAAAATTTGTAAAAATCGAACGATTTTGTTGATAAAATCGTTCAATTTGTGTATAATATAATTGAAAAGAGAGATTTTCTTTTTAAGACGATAATTATTTGTTCTTCAAGAAAGGGGATGATGATATGTCTATTACCGCAACTGAATTAAAAATTAATCTTGGCAAATATCTTATGCTTGCAGAAACAGAGGATATTTATATTACTCGTAACGGAAAAGTTGTTGCAAAATTGTCTAACCCATATCAGGACAGAGTAGATGTTGCTAAGTCATTATTTGGTGTTCTTTCAAATGATATGACTCTGGAAGAAGCACGGGAAGAAAGGTTGAATACAATATGAGAGTTTTAGTTGATACCTGTGTTATCATTGATGCATTACAGTCTCGTGTTCCGTTTGCAGAAGCAGCACAAAAGATTTTTATATATTCTGCAAATAAGCAATTTGAGGGTTATATTACTGCAAAGTCAGTTACAGATATCTATTATCTGACACATCGTTTAACACATAGCGATGCAGAAACACGAAAGATTTTGAGTAAACTTTTTACTTTGTTTCATTTGTTGGATACTACTTCTTTAGATTGCCGAAAGGCAATATCTTCTGAAATTGGCGATTATGAAGATGCTATTATGGTGGAAACGGCAATTCGTTCAGAAATGGATTGTATAGTAACCAGAAATGTGAAAGATTATACGAAATCTTCCGTTAAGGTGTATGAGCCTTCTACATTTTTAAAGTTATTGGAAGTAGAAAGGGAAACTGAATAAAAATAAGAAAGGAATATCCGCAGATTCCACCTAAGGTAGAGTATTCTCTGACAGAAAGAGGAGAATCGTTGATGAATGTACTTGACCAATTATGTATTTGGGGAAGTCAAAATCGATTGCCGCAATGAAGTCTCCAAGAATGTAAGAGTACTTGAAACGCTTACATTTTATCTCTTGACAGCAGGCGCGACGCAGCGTATTCTTGAATATAGAAAAAAATGCCGCTGAAAGGCGGCATTTCATAACACCAAGGGTTAGAAAAAACTAACTACAGTAAGGAGGAAAACAGAATGACTGTCGGAGAACGAAACAAAAAAATGAACCTCACCGGTGTGCCGGAAACAATGCTTCAAACCATCTATGCCAGAGCAAAAGAAAGCAAAGGCCGCGGTGCGATTTGTGATAAAAAAGCCGAGGAAATCGTCAGCAGACTCGATTACGATTTTTCGCTTGCGGACAAAGATACCGCTATGCACAGCGGCGTTATTGCCCGCACCATTGTGCTGGATCGTTTGACAACGGCGTGGCTGGCAACGCATCCCGGTGGCGTTGTGGTTAACATTGCCTGCGGGTTGGATACCCGGTGCTATCGGATGAAAGGGTATGCACACTGGTATAATCTTGACCTGCCGGAAACGATGGCCGTGCGTGTAAAACTCCTGCCTGAGAGCGGCTTGATCTCACAGATTGCCATGTCCGCCATGGACAACTGGGGCGATGAAATCAAAGAGAAAAATGTGCCAGTGCTGGTCATCATCGAAGGATTGACCATGTATCTGTCAGAAGCGGACGTGCAGCGAATCTTTGCAGTGATTTCTGGGCGCTTTCAGCAAGCAACTGTGTTTGTGGAAATCATGAATCCGATGATTGTAAAGCGGTTCAAGGAAAAATCCATTGATGCCAGCAACGCAAAATTTGTGTGGGGTGCGAAAAATGGCGCTGCCTTTGCAAAACTTATGCCGGATTTTCAATTTAGGGAAGAGCACAGCCTGACGGAAGGGATGGCGGCCTTTGCGCCGATTTATAAGCTACTGGATAAGCTGCCGTTCGTGAGAAACATTTCAAACAAAATCATCATACTGGAAAAGCTGCTGTGATTTCTGCTTGAAAATGAAACAGTGAGTTGGAGAAGGGAAAAAACATGAAATATTTTTTGAATATATGATGCATAACATTGGTGTTAGGCGTTCGTACGCTAACCGATTCCGAATTACTTCTGTGAGATTCGATAGTCTCTGGGAGACTGTGTGCAGTAGCGGCGAAAAATTTTCTCGAAATAGCTGACATTTTCAAATCCAACTAAGAGTGCAATCTCTGTAATGGGAAGTAGGCTTGTGCGCAGAAATTCTTGAGCCTTTTGGATTCGTTGAATGTGCAGATATTCGCAGATCGTAAAGCCTGTTACTTGTTTGAAAATTCTCGTTAAATAATATTTATTTGTAAAAAAGAGTGATGAAAGTTCATCAAGTGAATGAGCTTCACGGTAATGATCCGCTAGAAAACCTGCAACACGGTTGACTGTGCGGATCTTTTCTGTCTCAGCCCCTTGAAAAGTAGCAGATGAAATTCGCGTAGCATTGTTTTTGGATTTGATTCGAAAAGAAAAAAGTAACATTTCTCGAAGCAAATATTCAATCATTTCTTGATAGAGTTCTTTTTGTGCTTTTGCTTCTTCTTTGATTTCGTTTAGCTTGGCATTTAAGATGGTTTGTTCGGAAGCTGTCAGAGTTAAAATGCTCATTTCATCTGTAAAAAGAGTGGAAAGTCGCCCATCGGCCATCTCATCAAACCAATGTTCCATAACAGCTTCCTCAATTTCGATTAAGAAGCGATGATGAAAATGTTGCTCAGCTGGAGAGGTTTTGTGAATCCTGTTTTTGCCGATGAAAACAAGGCTTCCTGGTTGGACAAAGAAGCTATTTCGATCAATAAAATAATAGCGACTACCTTCTAATAAGTAGTAGATTTCGTAAGTAGAGTGATAATGACGGTATTTCATATCAAATGAGCCACTGCGAGTGGCTTCCTCAAGTTGAAAATGATTTGTCTTTAATTCAAAATAAGTGCCATATGGTGATGGTGGAAATTCGTAGGTTTGAGAATTTTTTGTATTGTTTGTATCCATAAAAATCTCCTTTAAAACTAATCAATTAAAACTAGACGATTAGGTCAATATTGTTTTATTTCTTGGCATAAAAGCCAAAAAACAGCAAGAAAATAAATAGATCTGCATTTATAATAACAACTAAAGAAACAGTTGACAAGGGAAAATAAATATCAAATAAAAGAAAGGAAGGATTTACTATGATTTACAAAGACAATGCAGTAAAAGATCTTCGCATCGCCTATATTGGAGGCGGATCAAGAGGATGGGCGTGGACCTTCATGCGCGATTTGGCATTAGAACCAGCGCTTGGCGGAACCATCGTTTTGTACGATATTAACAAGGAAGCAGCGAAGGCAAATGAGGTGATTGGAAACGGGATTACCAAAAGACCAGAGGCAGTTGGAAAATGGAAGTATGTTGTTGCAGATACACTTGCAGAGGCACTTACGGGCAGTGATTTTGTTGTAATCTCGATTCTTCCGGGTACGTTTGATGAGATGGAGTCGGATGTGCATGAGCCGGAAAAGTATGGAATTTATCAGTCGGTTGGTGACACGGCAGGACCGGGAGGAATGGTTCGTGCACTCAGAACGATTCCAATGTTTGTTGAGATTGCAGAGGCAATTCGTGATTATGCACCGAAGGCATGGGTCATTAATTACACGAATCCGATGTCTCTATGCGTAAAGACACTGTATCATGTATTTCCAGAAATCAAGGCATTTGGCTGTTGCCATGAGGTATTTGGAACGCAAAAGCTTCTGGCACAAATTGCAGAAAGAGAGCTTGGCTTAACCAATATCGCACGAGAGGATATTGTCGTAAATGTACTGGGATTAAATCATTTCACTTGGTTTGATCGTGCTTCCTACAAGGGAATTGATCTATTTCCAGTGTATCGCCACTTTATCGAGACTCATTTTGAAGAAGGCTTTGAGGAAAAGGACAATAACTGGATGAATTCCACCTTTGCATGTGCACACCGTGTTAAATTTGATTTATTCCAAAAATATGGATGGATTGCTGCAGCAGGAGATCGCCATTTGGCAGAGTTCATGCCACCGATTTATTTGAAAGATCCACAGACGGTTGCCTCATGGAAGTTTGGTTTGACAACAGTTACATGGAGAAAAGAAGATCTGAAAAAGCGTCTGGAAAAGAGTAAAAGATTGGTATCTGGTGAGGAGCAGGTTGAACTAAATCCATCCGGTGAGGAAGGAATCCTTTTGATAAAGGCTTTGTGTGGACTGACACGTGTGATCAGTAATGTCAATATTCCAAATACAGCAGGTCAAATTCCGAATCTTCCCAAATCGGCAGTTGTGGAGACAAATGCAGTATTCTCTAGAGATAGCATTGCACCAGTCTACGCTGGAAATTTGACAGAGGAGATTAGACAGCTGATGCTTCCGCATGTGATGAACCATGAGGATGTCTTAAAGGCTGCGCTCACATGTGATTACGAGATCATGCTTCGCGCATTTCGTCGCGATCCTCTTGTCACCTGTAGCAGTGCGGATGCAGACAAGCTTTTAAGAAAAATGATTGTAAACACAAAGAAGTATCTGCCAGAGGGTTGGCAAAAAATAAGCCTGAATCCGTGAAAAGAATTGATATCGCAAGTAAGACTCCTGACACTCGTAATTTCTACAGCTTTTTTTTGATGTGTTGTCATATGTCGCAAGATGGTATCTGGAGAAGGAAGAGGCTGATAAAATTAACCGTAAAATTGTAGAACATAGGAAGAAAAGTAAAGGGAAAAGTTGATGGGATATTTTGTGGAAGAGAAGGCACGTGTTTGTTGGTGAGTTCAGAGCATATAGAGAAATCTGTATGCTCTATTTTTTCCCATTTTTCGAGAAGGGAAGTAACATAATAAGTTAAGTGAGCGTATTTATAAAATAGAAGAAAGTGTAGAGCTATATGGACATGAATGAAAGCAGTAACCATTGACTTGAAAATTTGGAGAAAAGTCGAGGAGGTAAGAGATGGAGTTTGGAATTGCAAGTGTGGCAGGTATTACAGTCATCTGCTATTTGGCTGCACAGGCAGTAAAGGCCACGAATCTTGATAATAAGTGGCTTCCTGTAATTTGTGGGGTACTTGGAGGTATTCTAGGTGTTGTTGGTTTATATTGGATTCCAGAGTATCCGGCTCAGGATATTATTACGGCAATTGCTGTCGGTATTATGTCTGGTTTAGCAGCAACTGGTGTCAATCAGGTCTATAAGCAGTTATCCGGAGAAAAAACGGAAAAATAATTTTCAATTGATTTCCAGAACGTTTCTGTATATAATCAAAAAAGAAACGTTCTGGAGGAAAAGAAAGTGATCTACGAATTAAAGGATTCTGAAAAAGGAAAAGCAATTTTTGAAGGTTGGCAAGAAACAATGATTTATTCTTGTTTACAAAAGGTAATGGGACATATTTATGTTACTGATTTTGAAAATCCAAAATCTGCAGTCGCTATTGTGGGATGTTTTGCTTTTTACGCAGGAAAAACAAATAGGGAGCTTATTCAAAAGAAACCAGAAGGGTTTGCTATTTTGGTACCACAAAATGGAGAGTGGGAAGAGTTGATTGAAAAATGCTTTCCAAACGGAAAGAAGGTTACTAGATATGCAATTAAAAAAAATACAAGATTTGACAAGAAAACACTAGAACGAAATATAGAACAGCTTCCAAAAGGATATGAGTTAGCAAAAATTGATTCGGATCTATATGATAAATGTTTAACGAATCCGATTGCAGTAGATTTTGTCTCTTCTTTTGAAAATAAGGAACAATATTTGAAAATAGGAAGAGGTATGGTAGTAATAAAAGAGGGTGAGATCGTTTCTGGGGCGTCTTCCTATACCAGATACAATGATGGAATTGAAATCGAGGTAGATACAGCAGAAGAAGAGAGAAGAAAACATTTGGCATTGATTGCATGTTCGGCACTGATACGAAATTGTTTGGCGGAAGGTCTTTATCCAAGTTGGGATGCTCAAAATACGGATTCAGTTCGATTGGCTGAAAAATTAGGTTATGAATTTGATCATGAGTATATTGCATATGAAATTGCTTGATGATATTATGAAGCAAATAGCTGGATTAAGCAAAATTATCGCCAGAATTTTAAGGTTGAGAAACTTGCAGAACAATGGAATATGAGAGTTTCTCAGTTCTGTTAAAAGTTTAGAGATAGCATTGCACCAGTCTACGCTGGAAATTTAACAGAGGAGATTAGACAGCTGATGCTTCCGCATGTGATGAACCATGAGGAGTACCTGACATGCCAATGAATCAATAGTTTTCTAAGACATCGTCATGAGATATAATCTTATACGAAAAGAATATAAGAACCTGGAGGGATAATTCCTCAGGGTTCTTTTTATAAAAAATCAGAAACACTTTAAAATATGCGTATAATTGAAAAATATTGAAAATGAAAGTAAGCATCGAAATGATATGGAAATAGATTTTATTATTTCAAATAATAGTAGATTAAAGTATAAGATGTTTCCAATTGAGGTGAAGTCTGGAAAACAATATAAAACCACTTCACTGGATAATTTCAGAGAAAAATATAGGGAACGTATAGGTGAGAGTTATATTATTCATCCAAGAAATTTGATTTTGAAAGATTGAATTATCTGTATTCCTCCATATATGACAGTGAATATATAGATGTAAAAGCGCTAGACACTCTTACGCCTGCTAATTTTTGCGTCTTACAAGACAAAAGCTAGACAGGCATGCGAAAAGAATATAGAATAAATGAATTAGAAAGTTATCAGGATGAGATATCGATAAAACTATCTGACAGATTTAAATACGAGAGGAGATCACAAAACAATGATTTATTTTACAGCAGATACGCATTTTGGTCATGCGAATATAGTAAAAATGTGTGAGTGGCCATATCCGGATATTGAAAGTATGAATGAAGCGATGATTGAGGCATGACAGATGCACAGTGCTATAAGAAAGCAAACATTGACCGAAAGCTCTTTTCTAAAATCCGCTCAGACAAATATTATAAGCCGTCTAAGCCGACTGTGCTGGCATTTGCTTTGGCTTTGGAACTGCCACTTGACCAGATGCAGGAGATGCTTGTCAAGGCAGGATTCTCATTATCACATTCAAATAAATTTGACATTATCATAGAATTTTTTGTAAAGCGAGGAAACTATAATGTGTATGAAATCAACGAAGCGTTATTTGCCTTTGACCAGAGCCTGATTGGGGCGTGAAAACAAAATGTCGCTTTCCATGCGACCACTCTTCAAAATAAAACTGCTATAGTATGGCTGTAAGGTATGAAAACAAGCAGCTATTTGGCGTGAGTAATGAATACCGTAACAGCGAACTCGGCAGGGCGAGATATTTTGGGAGGACAAGCACATGAGCAAGAATTTAACAGAAATCGTTTTTATTTTGGATCGCAGTGTCTACATGAGTGGGCTAGAACGCGACACCATCGGTGGATTTAATTCTATGATTGAGAAGCAGAAAAAAGCAGAGGGAGAGGCATTAATTTCTACGGTACTGTTTGACAATGTGAGTGAGGTTTTGCATGATCGTGTAAATGCAAAGGACATTCAACCAATGACTGACCGAGATTACACAGTTCGTGGCTGTACGGCATTGTTGGATGCGATTGGTGGAGCAGTCCATCACATTGGAAATGTCCATAAATATGCAAGACCGGAGGATGTTCGAGAGCACACAATGTTTGTGATCACAACGGATGGTATGGAAAATGCGAGTCGTTGTTACACATACGAAAAAGTGAAGCAGATGATTGAACGGCAGAAAACAAAATACAATTGGGAGTTTTTGTTTTTGGGTGCCAATATTGATGCGGTTCAAACAGCAGGTCAGCTTGGAATTGGCGCAGATCGTGCGGTCAACTATCAATGTGACAGTGAAGGAACTGCGCTGAACTATGATGTGGTTAGTGCAGCAATCAGCTCCGTCCGTTGCAGTGCATCGCTAAGTGCAGATTGGAAAAAGCGCATTGATGAGGACTACAAAAAGCGTGGTGGTCGCAGGCATAAGTGATATCATGTCTGGCTTAGCAGCAACTCACTAACTTAAAAAGAGCACCTAGAATGCGAACAGAGCAAGAATTTGCATAAAATGTTGGAAAGGAAATAAACGTGTTACAAAATCCATATAAAACGGCTGAAACGATACTTTTTGCATCATCCAAGCCTAGAGGCAAATTGAAAAGTGTTGATTTGTATGGTCCTTCTGTTAAAGAAAAAAATGAAGGATTACTATGTTCAACATTTCATCTTGAAAATGAAAGTGGTACTGGAGACATTGCTGTCTATTCAGTATTTCCAGGTATGGAACTAGTCTATAATGATATGCATATGAAGTATTGCAACAAAACGCAAAATCCTCGGACGAATTTTCTTGAAATTAATTATTGCAGAGAGGGGCGGTCTGAATGTACTTTTGGAGAATATAGTTATTGTTACATGACAACTGGTGATTTATCCATTTGTTCTTTGCAGGGAAAATCACACACATCATCTTTTTCAACCTCTCATTACCATGGCATAACAGTTACGATTGATTTTGCAGAAATTACAGAAGAGATGAAGCAGATTTTATCACTTCTTTCGATTGATCTAAATCGAATTTTAGCATTTTCAGAAAAACAGGATTTTTATATGGTGCGTGCAAATGAGACGATTCAGCATATATGTTCAGAATTGTACACGGTACAAGATCATTTAAAGCCTAGTTATAGTAAAATAAAGCTGCTGGAACTTTTGTTAATATTGACAGAAATGAATTTTGATGCTGGCAGGAAAGATTATGTTTATTTTTCAAAAGCACAAAGAGATTGCGTTTTAAAGATTCACGATTTTGTAGTAGAACATATTATAGAACACTATACAATTGAGGAGTTAGCAGAGCGATTTGAGATATCGCCGACTTCATTAAAAAAATGTTTTAAGGAAATGTATGGTGTTCCGATCTATACTTATTACCGTACCTATCGGCTGCAAATTGCAGAGAAAATGTTAAGGGAAGGGCAATTGTCGGTAGCTGAGATAGCTGCAAAAATTGGATATATTAATCCGAATAAATTCACATCTGCTTTTTGCTCTGAATACAAAATGACACCGACAGAATATAAAAAGAATGTCCAAATGGATAGAAAATAGTCTGTTTGGTCATTGAGATTTGAAACAGTACTAGATAAAAAATGCATTGGTTAGCAAGAACTAACCAATGCATTTTTTTTAACTTGAATAAATCGTTTTGGAAGGAGGATATGAGTTCATGAATAAAAAGAAAAATGCCGAGCTATCGCAAATGTTCAAATTTGCGGGAAATCGTCATTGGCTGACGATTGCTGGATGTGTGTTGGCAGGAATTTCTACTGTGCTTTCGATGATTCCTTTTGTCTGTATCTGGTTCGTTGTTCGAGATATCGTAAACGCGATGATACAAGGAGATCAATCTCTTGCAATTGCGAGTGGGCATTATGCATGGCTTGCTGTTGCCTTTTCGCTTGTCAGTATCTTTTTGTATTTTTTAGCATTGTGTTGTTCTCATCTGGCAGCATTTCGTACAGCCACAAATATGAAGAAAGAGGCAATGCACCATATTGTCATGTTGCCACTAGGATATTTTAGCCAGAATGCCAGCGGACGGCTTCGAAAAATTATTGATGACAATGCCGGATTGACCGAAGGCTTTTTAGCTCATCAATTGCCAGATTTGACAGGAGCAGTGGTTATGCCGATTGCTGTTATCATTTTGCTGTTTGTCTTTGACTGGAGACTGGGGATCTGTTGTATGGTTCCACTCGTAATCAGCGTCTTTTTCTTAAAGAAGATGATGGGTGGAGAGAATGCAAATTTTATGTCGGGATATATGAGTGCACTGGAAAATATGAATAAAGAAGCGGTAGAGTTTGTCCGTGGAATTCCAGTTGTAAAAGTATTTCAACAAACCGTTTATTCTTTTAAGAACTTTCGCGCTGCGATTGAGGAGTACAAAAAATATGCCAGCGGATATGCAATTTGTTGTCGTATTCCATTGACAGGTTTTAATGTTACGTTAAATGGAACTTTTATTTTGCTGATCCCAGTCGCAATGATGATTTTTGCTGGCACAAGTGGACAGTCCGATACCCAGAAGTTGTTTTTTGATTTTCTGTTTTACAGTCTGTTTACACCAATCTGTACAACTATGATGAATCGTATCATGTTTGCAAGCGAACAGTTGATGGCGGCAAAAAGCGCTGTAAGTAGAATTGAAGCAGTTTTGCAAGAAAAACCACTCGAGGAAGCAAAAGCACCGAAGATGCCAAAGGATGCTTCTGTTGTATTTCAAGATGTTTCCTTTACGTATCCGGGGGCAAAGAAAAAGGCGTTATATCATGTAAGCTTCGAAGTCCCAGTTGGGAAAACAGTTGCGCTCGTCGGAGCCTCTGGCAGCGGTAAGTCGACAGCAGCAAATCTAATTCCGCGTTTTTATGACGTACAAGAAGGAACTGTTTTTGTAGGCGGTGTGGATGTTCGAAGGATTGCTAAAGAAGACTTAATGGAAGAAATTGCGTTTGTCTTTCAAAATACACGTCTATTCAATGATACATTACTTGAAAATATCAGGGCAGCGCGACCAAATGCTACTCGTACTGAGGTGATGAAAGCAGCAGAGGCAGCACAGTGTGGCGATATCATAAAGAGACTTCCAAAGGGGCTAGATACCGTAGTTGGAAATGGAGGAACCTACCTGTCAGGTGGTGAAAATCAGCGTATTGCATTGGCACGTGCAATTTTGAAGGATGCACCGATTATCGTACTGGATGAAGCAACTGCTTTTGCAGATGCAGAAAATGAGCATCAGATTCAGCTTGCTTTTGAAGGACTGACGCATGGAAAAACGGTTCTCATGATTGCACACCGTTTGTCTACGATTCAGAATGCGGATCAGATTTTGGTATTTGGTGATGGTAACATCATAGAGCGTGGAAACCATGATGAGCTTTTAAAGAAAAATGGTGTTTATGCATCTATGTGGAAAGAATATCAGACACAGATTACATGGAAAGTTGGAAAAACCACAGAGGAAGGAGGAAAACTATGATTAGCAGATTGCAGAAAAAATATGCGTTGAGCGATCAGGGTGCAAAAGATCTTTTGAAAGCAATTATTTACTCGGTACTGGCCAATATCAGTTTGATGCTTCCAGTTGCGCTACTTGCGGTTGTTTTAAATGCAATGCTTCCAGTGGTTTTGGGAACAGAAGAAAAAATAACAGGAATTGCAGGAGATACAATTGTTGGAATTCTCATTTTGATCATTATTTTTATCCTCCATTATTTCCAATATACCAAAGCCTATATTGGCACTTATGAGGAAAGTGAAAAACGACGCATTACACTTGCAGAAAAGCTTAGAACGTTGCCTCTTTCCTTTTTCCATGAGCGCGATCTGGCCGATTTGACAAGTACCATTATGGGTGATTGTGCAAGCTTTGAGCATGCATTTTCCCACACCGTTCCTCAGTTTTATGGAGCACTGATTTCAACTGCAATTGTGTGTATCGTGCTTTTGATCATGAACTGGAAAATGGGACTTGCACTTTTGTGGGTCGCACCGGTGGCATTTGCAATTGTTTTGTTCTCACGCAAGCTGCAAGAGAAGCTTGGAAAGAAATATATGGCAGAAAGATTGAATCTGTCAGAAGGAATTCAGGAATGTCTGGAAACCGTGCAAGATATTAAAGCATGCAATCAGGAAGATGCCTATCTTAAGAAATTGGATGCGAAAATGGATGTGGCAGAGAAAGCACAGATTTCGAGTGAGATGGTCAGTGCAAGTCTTGTTACAACCGGTCAGATGATATTACGGCTTGGACTTGCAACGGTTATCGTTGTGGGAAACTCGTTGACTGTAAATGGGCAGATCAGTTTATTTACTTATATTCTCTATCTGATTGCAGCATCCCGTCTATATGACCCACTTTCTGGAGCAATGGCAAATATGGCAGAGCTTTTTGGTGTAAATTTGCAGGTGAATCGCTTAAAAGAAATACAGGAATATCCACTGGAAAGTGGACAGACTGATTATTGCACAAACGGTTACGATATTACCTTTGATCATGTAAAATTCTCCTATGAAACTGGAAAGCCAGTTTTGAGGGATGTATCGTTTACGGCAAAACAAGGACAGGTAACAGCATTAGTAGGACCATCTGGCGGAGGTAAAAGCACCATAGCAAAATTGGCAGCAAAGTTTTACGACTTAGATGGAGGAAAGATTACACTTGGCGGCACAGATCTTGTAAAAATTGATCCAGTCGCATTGATGAAGGATTTTTCGATGGTATTTCAGGATGTCGTATTATTTAACAATACGATTATGGAAAATATTCGCGTTGGACGAAAAGGCGCCAGCGATGCTGATGTCATTGCGGCAGCAAAGGCTGCAAATTGTCATGAGTTTATCGAAAAATTGTCACAGGGTTATCAGACGATAATTGGAGAGAATGGTTCAACACTGTCTGGTGGTGAGTGTCAGCGCTTTTCAATTGCTCGAGCACTGTTAAAGGATGCACCGGTCATTTTGTTAGATGAAGCAACTGCTTCTTTGGATGTGGATAATGAAACTCAGATACAGGAAGCAATTTCCAAGCTAGTTCGGGGAAAAACTGTTTTGGTGATTGCGCATAGAATGAGAACAATTGAGGCTGCGGATCAGATTATTGTACTAGATCAGGGTGTTGTGGCAGAAAGCGGAAATCATGATACGCTTATGAAAAAACATGGTTTGTATCGCAAATTAGTTGAGCTTCAGACCGAATCAGCAAATTGGAAAATCTGAAAAAATGTGAGAAAAACGTCATTGGATTATGAGAAATTTTATCAGGAAAAACAAAAAATAAACATTGACGGTAAAGTGGAAAGGCAGTATAGTGAATATTAGGTTAGCCATAACTAACATAATATAAATTTAAAAAGAAAAGAGGAAAAAAGATATGAGAAGAAAAATGTTTGTTATGCCACTTGCAGCAGCTATGGTTTTAAGTGCTGTTCCAGCATTTGCATCAGAAGGAACATCATCAGCTGCAGAAGAGACAGTAGAAGAGACATCCGAGGCATCATCTACAGAAGAGAGCGAGAGTGAGGGGGTTGGAGATGTCCTTGCTAATCTAGAGGGAACCTATGAGGAGTTATTCCCAGTGATCGCAGATGCAAAGTATGATGATTTGTGGCTTGGCTTTTGTGCTCAGTATGGTGATGAGGAGAATGCGCAGTTGTATTCTGATATGTTAAAGGGCAGCACGACTGCATTGATTTATGGAGCAGAGGCAGTGGATACCTATGCAGAGAATCCAGACGACACGGCATTTGACTGTTATTTTTTGCATGGAGTTGCACAGTTTACAGTAGAAGGAAACACGATTACTGGAACAGATGCAGACGGTGAGGAGGTATTTTCTCACACCTATACTTATGTTGGCGATGCAGAGGATGGAAGCTTTGCAATTTATAAGAGCGATGACGAGAACTCTGGTGATTTTACTTATTTTGCATTTGCAGCAGATACTCCAGATACGACCTATCATATTGAGTTTCGCTACGGATATACCGAGTACAAGATCAATTCTTTCTATGATGGAGATTATGCCTACTGGATGGCATCAGGAATTAAGACAGATGCATCTGAGGACGTAATCAGTGATTGCGTTGAACTGTTTTGCAGTGAGAATCTCGCAGAATAAATAAAACGAATCCTTATAATTAAAAGATGACAAAATAGAGTGTGTCGAGAAATCGATATGCTCTATTTTTTAGTGAAGTAAGAGTATCTGGCGTTCTTACATCAAGATAAAAATCACTTTTCACTCTCCTCACTGGTTGAAACCTTGACAAAATGGGAGATCGAGGAATACAATAAAAAAGTAAATTTTATTTCATTGGAATATGCTAGTATTAAATATGATTGACTGGTATGAAGGAAAAGAATATATAGAAGAATGGTAACAGTTAAAAAGTCTGCACAGTTGATGGGCAGACCTAAAAATATAAAATTTTGAGGGAATTAGAAATGAAAATTGTAAAAGCAGGAATACAAGACTACTATACACAGACTGGTGTATGAGAGAATTTGCTATTTTATTGGAAATATGACTATGGATCACATAGCCAGACTGCGTACCAGATTAATATTTATAAAGATAAGGAGCAATTATATTCGACAGGAAAAGTGATATCTGCTGAACAGAATAATATTGCAATTTCTCTTCCTTTACAGGAACAGACGAAATATCACTATCGAATTTCAGCGTGGGATGAGGAAGACAAAGTGGAAAGCTCTGAGTATTTTTCCTTTATCACTGGTGTGAAATCATGGAAGGGATTTTGGATTGGAAATAACACAAAAAAGCCAATGATGGTTCGAAAAAAATTTATCTATAGCGGAAAAAAGAACGAGGCAATACTTTCCATCGCTGTTACTGGGCAATTTGAGGTTCGTTTAAACGGGGAGAAGATAAGCAGTGCTGTATATGAAGGAGCGCAGACGGATTATCAGGATCATGTTTGTTATAATACTTATGAAATAACAGAACATTTGATAGAGGGCGAAAATGAAATAACAATAGAAGCTGCAAATGGTTGGTATATTGGTGATGACGATGATGGAAAGCGTTATTTTTATACAATTGACAAGGGATATGAGCCTTTCGGAACTTGTTTGCTTGTAATTGCACAGTTGAAAATAGCAGATAACTATATTGTGACCGATGACAGTTGGGAGGTATGTCGTTCAAAAACGGTTTTAGCAGATATTTATGGTAGTGAGGATATGGATTATACCATTTCTTATGAGTGGAAACCAGCACAGATGTTACAAAAAAAGGCACCAAAAGGTGAGATAATCCCATTTACTTATCCACCAATGATTCATAAGTACTGCTATGAACCACAACAAGTAGACCATACTCGGATGATTTTTGATTTTGGACAGAATATGTCATCCCAGTTTTTTATAAAAATCAGAGGAGAGAGAGGTCAGAGAGTTCGAGTAATACCGGCAGAAAAATTAAAAGCGAATGGAGACATAGAACAGACGGTTGATACGTATTCAATTTTGACGTTGAGTGGTGGAGAGGATGTATTTGAACAAAAGTTTTCCGTAAATGGCGCACGATGGTATAAAATAGAGGGGGCTACATTTGAGCAGATTCTTGAATTTAAATCCTTCTTTACGACATCATCAGCAGAGGACACTGGAAAGTTTCATTGCTCAGATGAGAATTATAATAAGATCTACCATCTAATTTTGAAAGCAATAGAAAGTAATTTGAATCATTTGCACACAGACTGTCCAACGATTGAAAAATTAGGATGGTTGGAACCAGATCATTTGATGGCAAAAGCGGTAATGTATAATAAAAATGTGGATACGTTGTGGTCAAAAATTGCAATGGATATGCGGGACTCGCAGTATCAAGAATCTGAAATGGACTTTGACACAGGAAATTTCAGACATGAATATAAGAGTGGATTGGTTCCTTCTATAGCACCGAGATATGCAAAATTTATTTATGACTGCGGTGAGGGAAGCTTTTGGGATATTATTCCATGGGGAAGTTCTATCATATTGGCTGCGTATGAACAGTATAAATTTTATAATAACCGCAAAATATTGGAAGAGAATTATGTAAGTGCAAAAAAATATATCAAATACTTAACGGAACAATATAGAGATTATAACCGTTTGTATCACAAAAATGGCCAAGAGCGATTTATTTGCTGTGGTTTAGGTGATTGGGGAATTGAACAAAATAAAGGGCGCAGTCGAGAAAATTTAGAGACTGCATTTTACTATCACGATTTGATGGTAATGGCTGAAATTTCAAAGCTTCTCAAAAAAGAAGATGAGAAAGAATTTTTAAATCAGGCCCAAATGGTTAAGAAGGCATATAATCAAACTCTACTTATAAAAGAAAATGGTCGGGCATATTATCGCTCATATGATAATGGAGAAATAACACAGGCGAATCAGGCTCTTCCACTATGTTTTGGGATGGTTCCAAAAGAGTGCGTAAAATCGGTTCAGGCAGAACTACTTGCTTTGTGTACCGATTCGCATCTAAAATGTGGTGAGATTGGTCTTGTTTATATTCTTCGAGCCTTATCAGAAATGAACCAACATGAAAAGATACATGAGATGATTATGAAAAAAGATCATCCATCGTATTTGCGGTTTATCAATAATAATGAGACGACTCTTCCAGAGTTTTGGAGAGATGATGCGAGAGGCAGAAATCGTGATATAAGACGCAGTGCCAGGTACTCTTACAATTTTGGGAAACTGGGGTGCGGACAATTTTTGGACCTAATGTCGAAAGATGTTAGGAGGAAGAAATGAACAGGTATAGCTGAAAAATATGGAATTCATCGGAATTGTAAACCGATATATGCAATGGTGTAGAGATAAAAGAATCAAACTGTCATTAGGGGGTTTGAGTCCGATGGAGTATAGACGCAGCCTTAGAATTGCTTAATTCAGGTAAAAAAAGTGTCCGCCCCTCACAAGAACCTGGAAGGATTATCCTTCTAGGTTCTTTTTTGCGCAGAAAAATGTGATGTAATGGAAATAGATAGATGTAATTGAGGGAAAAGTGTGATATTATGGGAGTAAGAAATTGGAATTTGTGGAGGTATCATTATGAAAAATATTATGTTTGGAAATAGTTTAATGCTTTTGGCAATTTTTTTATTTATGTGGTGTGGTTTTATGAAATCAATGTATGTTCTTATGTGGATTGCAATTGCATTGATTCTAATAGGATTTATTATAGCGGTTGTTGGCTATATTAGCAAGGACAAGAAATAAGTAAAAAGTCTTGAGTTGTGCTAAGCGTAGACAGCAAGGTGATTTGTAATGAAAAGAAGCAGGACTAAGAGTAAGAGTACCAGGCACTCTTACGACATCGAATCAGGAACACGCGAGGCCTTGGCATATGATAGTTTAAAGTCAGTGAATAGCGAGAATGATTACAATAAATTTGCATCAACTGAGATGATGTTGTATCGAATCACCAGTTCATTGGCTACGCTATGCGCAGGCTTGACCTTGTGGTTGGGATATAAAAGAGCCTATGAAATTGATATTTTCTTTGGACTAATTGCGATGGGCTTTGCATTCGGCTTGAAAGAGATTTCAGTTGATGATAATGAGCATTCACAATATTCCATAAGCCAGAAATTAAAAGAAGTCATTACAGAAAGCATAAACTTTTTGGTTACAAACAAAAAAGCCAGAGCAATTATGTTTTTAAATGCACTGATAGGCGCCGTATCAACACTTGTGGGAAGCATTATGTGATACATAGGCATTTGCATCTTACCGCCGATTTTTGTATTTCACAGGATAAACGCTAGACAGATATGCGAAAAAACGATAGAATGAAGAGACTAGAAGAAAATTGTGCTCTGTTAATGGCAACACCAAGCAAGCTTCCTGCGACAATGATGTGATAATCAGGAGCGTCTTCACAAAAGTATTTGAGAGAAGTCAAGGTACGTGTTTATTTATAACTAAAGATGAGGTTGCAAATTCCTTTTTTAATAGCAGAAAAGAAGGAAAAAATTTATGTCTAAATATGCGAGTACCTTCTTTTTGGGAGGAAAATTGCTATGACCTTTATAGAAGCACTTAATAGTCAGGATTTAGAAAAAATAAGAAAGTTCCCCAAAGCGGATTTGCATAACCATTTTGTGCTTGGTGGTAGTAGAGAGTATATATTCAATAAGACTGGATATAAAATCAAATCCATAACAACTCCGTTGAAATCTATGGGTGAAATGGATTCATGGAGCAGTAAATATATTGGAAATCATTTTAATAGCCCGGAAGGAAGAAAATTATTAATTGAGGCAACATTTGCACAAGCAAAATTCGACGGAGTAACAGTGTTGGAAATAGGAGAAGATGTATGGGGCCTTGGCGAGTTTTTTGATAATGACATTGAAAAAATGATTTTTTGTTTTCAGGAAGCAAATGCTAGGATAGCTCCTGAGATCGAATTACGTTTACAAATTGGATTATCAAGACATTGTTCGGTTGACTATTTGATGAATTGTTTATCTCATTTTTGGGGACATAAGGAATTTTATTCGATTGATCTTTATGGAGATGAATTGGCACAGTCGATAGCGAATTTCATCCCAATTTATGATAAAGCTGCTGAAAACGGACTTGTGTTAAAAGCTCATGTGGGCGAATGGGGTACTGCGAAGGATATAATTACTGCAGTTGAACTTCTTCACCTTAATGAAGTGCAACATGGAATAGCGGCTGTACAAGATGAAAATGTCATAGAGTATCTGATTGAAAATAATATTCGATTGAATATTACACCTTCAAGTAATGTACTTTTGGGTCGCGTATCTGATATGGCACATCATCCGATAGCACAACTTTATCATAGGGGTGTAGATGTTACCATAGGCTCTGATGATGTACTAATTTTTAATTCGGATATTTCAAAAGAGTATCTGAGGTTATATCAGTCTGGATGCTTAACAAAAGAAGAACTTGATGACATTCGGATAAATGGATTAAGAGATCGAAAGAATAAAGCATCGCATCGGTCTACAAACAACGGAGCAAGAATATACAAAGAATTGTAAAAATAACTTCCAAGATGGATGAAGAAATTTAATGAGTTTACATTCGATAAAAGTATATCATCACTGTGGAGAATGTGGGAAGAAGCAAGATTTTTTTTAATTCAGGAAAGTTCAGAGTAAATGCTAATGGCAATCGGATTGATATATTGATGTAAAAAATGTAAGCATTCTTGGAATCTATCAATAGATCTTTTTGCATCTTACAAGCTGATTTTTGCATATTATTCAAGAATACTGGACAGCATTACAAAAATTGTTCTTTACTGAAGACTCGTATTGCTTGCCTCTTTTCTCTGAAAATGAAAAGAACCAGTGAGAGAATCGTTAAATTTCACTCACTGGCTCAATTCGTTTCAAATTTCTCGGACAACTCTGTCAGTTCTTTCACCGTTTCCTGGGTGTGATGCAACAGGGTGTCACGCATTTCTGGCGGACAGCTGGAATAAAGCATTTTCCCCTTTTCTATAGTGGCGATTTGCTTTACAGAAACATGGCTCATTGATCGAGTAAAAAATTTATAATATACTCTGTAAAAACAAGATACAAAAAAACTCTTGTTGTTGGATGGACGTTTCTTAAACATAAGGGAAATAATGCACTTCATCAGAAATTCAAAAAACTATGTTATTTTATAAATTGGAGGTGGAACAATGCAGAAGATTTTAATTGTCGAAGATGATATTGACATTCAGGATATATTGAAAAACCATATGATTGATGCAGGCTATGAAGTTGCTGTCGCTTCTGACGGCGTGGCGGGGATTGCAATGTTTGATGATACAATCGACCTTGCGCTGTTAGACATCATGCTCCCTAAAATCGACGGCTATGGTGTATGTGAGGTCATTCGCAAAAGGTCACAAGTCCCTATTATTAATAGTGTAAGAGTACCAGGCACTCTTACATCAAATAAGGAAAATTTGTTGTGAAAAAGAGTAAGTATATAAGAGTACTCGGCACTCTTATGATTCCAAAAAGGAGACGATATACTATGAAAAACAGCGAATCCATCGGAGCAGAAATGCTTCAGAAATCTCACGTAGATATTTTAGAAAAAATAGTTGCCTTGCAGGATAAATCCTATCAGGCATTTCAAAGCAAGCTGATGCCTACTGTACCATCAGAAACGATCATCGGTGTGCGGACACCGATGTTGCGGAAGTTGGCAAAGGAGATCTCGGGCACGAAGCAGGTAGAATCCTTTTTGAACAGTCTACCTCACAAATACTATGAGGAAAATAATCTTCATGCGTTTCTTGTGGAAAACATTAAGGATTATGACACAGCACTGGTGGAAACGGAGAAGTTTCTACCCTATATTGATAATTGGGCTACCTGTGACTGCTTTTGTCCCAAGGTTTTCGCAAAGCACAAAGAAGAACTCCTGATACCCATCCGCCGATGGCTGAACTCTGACAAGATCTATACCGTGCGCTATGCTATGGGAATGCTGATGCGATATTATTTGGATGAAGAATTTCGAACGGAGTATCTTGGCTGGGTGGCAGATGTACATAGCGAAGAATACTATCTGAATATGATGAGAGCGTGGTACTTTGCGACGGCCCTAGCCAAGCAGCCGGAAGCTGCGTTGCCCTGGCTGACAACCAGACGGCTGGATACCTGGACTCACAACAAGACCATTCAAAAGGCAGTGGAGAGCTTCCGAATTACGCCGGAAATGAAGCAGCAGCTTTGTATGCTGCGCATCCGTTCTTGAAATAAGCTTTATGGATGATAACAAGGTGATGAAAATCGTAAATAGAATTTTCCAACATCAAAAAACCATCGGGACTGAGAAAATACAACACTTCGTGTCATGCCTTCTAGCTTCGATGGCCTTTTTAATCGCAATTTTTTTATTTCTTCATCAGAGGTGCACCAGTGTGCCATGCCTGACCGACCTTTTCGCCGATCGCATAGTAGCCACTCTGGAACTGATCAAATACAAATGCATTTAACTTGGTAGGATCAACCTTACCCTGCTCGTCTAATACAGATTCATCTGCCAATACGCCAACGATCTCACCAATTACATGATGTCCGTAGACTTCCTCTTTGTCCTCTACAACCTTGCACTCTAAGGTAAGTGGGAATTCCTGTACAACTGGTGCATCAACCTTTTCGCTTTTTACAGCTGTTAAGCCAGTGCGCTCAAACTTGTCGTCCATCTTATTTCCTGATGCAATGCCAAAAAAGTCTGCAGCTTCAATATGAGGAATATCAGCAATGCTTAAGGTAAAAGCACCACGCTTTTTGATATTTTCGGATGTTTTGTGGTCAGCATCAATATTCAGAGAAACCATATTTGCAGCACAGATACCACCCCATGCCATATTCATCACGTCCACTTTATCATTTTCACTGTAGGTTGCAATTAATAAAACCGGCATTGGAAACAGATACGGCTTAACGCCCAGATCTTTTTTCATAATAAAAACCTCCGTTTATCGTTTTGATTGACTTTCTTTCGCCATCTGCTATAATAATAACACGCATTGGAAAAAGAACAAGTACTGTCAATAAAGACAGGTACTTTCTAAAAAGAAAGTAAAGAAAATAGAAGAAAGTAAAGGAAAAATTGAAAATGTCTTGCATGGAAAAATATATTAAAAATGCAAATTTTGCAGACACCGGTTTCAGCTACACAATGTCTTTAATGACAGTACTTGTTCTTTTTCCAATGCGTGTTATTATTAT
>OJSE01001762.1_pt1 | contig 26319 bp, 18 predicted proteins | sample 1599351 | NCBI WGS metagenome assembly OJSE01 (sample SAMN04168656, study PRJEB22393) | human gut metagenome | biome: human gut microbiome; feature: stool | host: Homo sapiens | collected 2014-03-17 | reverse complement strand
CGACCACCGAGATCTACACTCTTTCCCTACACGACGCTCTTCCGATCTGTCAATCCCGTACACCCCGGCATCGTGACACAACGATTCTTCTCCAATAACCCTTCAAACACGTAAGCTAATTCACAAATTTCCGGAGTAGGACGTGCTTTTATAAAATTTGGCAAGAAATTCTCATTTCGTTCCACCAGACAACCGGGCATGAAAGAAACCCCAAAACGTTCCACCAACGGATTCATATATTCCTGCCGATTCGGTTCTCCTGCAATCAATAAATTTCCTCCACGAGCCACGTATTCATCCAGATTCTTCATCTGCTCATCCGTAATAGGACTCCTCAATTCAGCAATCACCAAAATAGAAATGTCAGTAGGAATCTCCTTTTCCAACGTGACATCCTCGAAAGCAAATCCCTGATTAATTAACGAATACCGAAACGGTTTATCTTGAGCTATACGATTATAATTCCGATCTCCGTCCTGCTTACTATCCCTCTCCCCATGTCCGATCAGAAACCCCACTTTCGGCATATTTGTAGTCACCAATCCTTTCAAAGCGATAGAAATCTCCGCCTCGGAAGGCAAACGCTTGTTATCATCGAACACCCTCAAAAAAGTCTTTTCCCCACTCTCCCGTTCTATCAGGCGTACAAAATGATTACCTTCTGAAGAAAGATCTATTTTTTGTCGAATCTGTTCAGGAGAGAGAAACATCTTGAAATCCATCTCTAAACCTTTAGCCAATTCTCTCGCCCGTTCTTCGTCATTCATATCCGGATAACGCTTATCCAGATCCTCATTCTTCACCTTATCGTAATAATAAACGTATTTCATCTTGATTTCCGGCTTAAATCGAAGGTATTTCTCGAAACGTTCCAGATCTGTATTGATTGCACCCGGCAAAGCAATCCAATAATTTTCATCTAATAAATTCGTGTAAGTCGTAATCGTCAACCCTCCCTTTAGTTGTTTCACAATCTCCTGACTATTAGGAGTCAATGTATTTACTTTCGTGCGGGTCGCATCATAAAAAACTTTAAAAACCGGACGAGAAGAAAAATACCCGATCAACACGACAATCCCAAATATACCAACATACTTTCCCACGGTAGCACTCAACGCCTTTTTCTGCCGATCAGCTTGTAACTTGATAATACTCCACGCGAGGAATAACACGACTACCACGATAAAATAAAGCACGTCCTCGCTGCATATCAACCCGTTAATAAACTCTTCCGCCCTCCCGGAAATAGACAACCAATAGGTCACGTCCCGCACGAACGCCATGTCCTGACCCACCGAACCGATAAAATTTAAAACTGACAAAACAGCCAATGTACCCATCGCAGCAACCATCTGGTAGGAAGTAAGGCAGGACATGAACAAACCGATTGCTGCATAGGCACAAATCAATAAATAGATTCCTAACAACCCCGAAAGCGTTAACGACAAATCAAATGATTCCACCGTACACAACCCGAAAATAACATAAACGAGAAGAATCCCAACTAGCACCAAAGCAAAAACCATCATCGCCAAAAACTTTCCTAACACGATATGCGTGTTCGTCACCGGCGATGAATATAACAATTTAACCTCCCCACTACTAAACTCCCGGCTCATCAATCCCATCGTCAGCAAGGGAATATATAAATAAAGATATTGTTGAACCGTGGAAAAAAGTCCCATCCAGCCACCAAAAATATTTTTAGTCACGCTCTGCAACCCATAGCCCAATTCCTGACTTTTCACCAAATCGCCCATCACCCCACTAAATCCCATACTCATCTGAAACGTGAAAATCACGATAATCAGCCAAGCAATCGGGGAATAAAACAAAGTCTGTAACTCTGTTTTAGAAATTTTATATATCATACTCAATGTCTTCATCTCAATATTTTTTAACGTGTATCACATCCTACTTCTTTGACAATTCGGCAAAAATAATATCTAACGAACTCTTTTCCAGCCTAATTTCCGTCAGTTCCCAATCCCGGGCCACACTGGTTTGCACGATGCGATTCGTGACATCCCGTTTATCCGTGAAATGTACCCGGTAATCAGAACCGCCTAATTCTTCCACTCTCGACACACCCGGGATAGCCGCCAATTCTCCCACCGGAGGAACCGCGGCCAAAGAAACAAACAACGTATTCGGAACAATATAATTATCAAATTCGTTCACCGTTCCGGCAAACACCAGCTGCCCCTGTTCAATCATTCGAATATAGTCACACGTGGCCTGCACCTCCGACAGAATATGAGTGGAAAGAATCACGGTCCGCTCCTCGGCAATTTCCTGAATCAAATGCCGGATTTCCACGATCTGGTTTGGGTCCAATCCGTTTGTAGGTTCATCCAGAACCACGAACTTCGGGTTATGGATAATAGCCTGCGCGATTCCGATTCGCTGTTGATACCCACCGGACAAATTCCGGATTAATCGTTTGCGGAAATGTGTAATATCACACCGCCCCATCACGGCCTTAACCGCACGAGAAACCTCTACCATCGGAATCCAACGTAAATTCGCCGTAAAGCTCAAGTACTCCTCAACCGTCAAATCCATATTCAAAGGTGGTTTCTGTGGTAAAAAACCAATATGTCGTTTAGCATCAACCGGATTTTCCGCCAGATCAACCCCTTGAATATACACCTTCCCTTCCGTCTGTTTCAGCACCCCGCACATAATATTCATAATCGTTGACTTGCCGGCTCCATTAGAACCTAGCAAACCATATATTCCGTTTTTCGTGATCTCAAAATTAATATCCCGAACAGCCCATTGCACGCTGTAACGATGAGACAACTTCTCTACTTTAACAATCGTTTCTCCCATAAATAAACAATTTGTGATTTCATACTATAACAAACCGAACGCCATGCCTCCGGCAAGGCAGGCTACAAGTTGACGAAATTCAAACTTGTAACCTGCTTTTTTTCAACACATAAACATCTCTCTAATTTCCCCTCACGAACTTAAACACCAGCGTAAAATCCTGCTTCATCGGTTCCTTACCAAAAGCGGAAGAAACTTTTCTATCATTATATGTTTTCTGTAAAAAATCTGTCGGTTCGTAATCAAAAATACGCAATTCCAACGTATTCCCACCATCCAGCACCCGGAACCCGACTTGAGCTTTACGTAAACTTATATTCGTGACCGAATAATTCACGTTAGCCTCGCTCATCTCCATCGTCAGTACGGATTCAAAAGGCGGGTTATCCCCCATTTCATACAAGTACTCCTCTTCCTCTTTCACGGACGTCAGGTCACAATTTCTTAAATAATGAGCTAAATCACCCGTGATCAAGCTAACATCCATTCGATTCGTGGTTCCCGACGTGAACACCAGTTTATCCGTTTGCGGATTATTCTCCGGTAAATGTTCCAAATCGGATTTATCTTCATCGAAAACGGAATTCTTCACGTGAGTAAGACTTGTAAATCCATCCATCCGCCACGTTCCCTCCAAATCCTTGAAGGTCGTGGGACCATCAATCGTGATTGTCGTCCGGTTCCTCTCCCCTGCCAAGTAATGCAAATCACTGTCGGACATACGCAGCACGATTTTATCCTTACCCACCTCTTTTTTCAAACACTTAATCTTTACCTGTGCGGACGAACCCTTCGTCGGCATCACCAATTCCAAGCCCCCGCCCTCAATCTCAAAATGAGTGCCCAACACGGCCGTCGAAGAAGGATCTATCTCAAACGGAACGGTAACCGGGTAAGAGGGATGCGTGTAACTTGTACCCCCGATAAACAGATTCATGGAAACCGTCAAGGAACTCTTCAAGATATATGCATCTGCCGCAAAGGAAGTTGTAATCACCTCCTTCGTTTCAACAGGAATCAAAACAACCCGATAGTTGCCAAAAGCATACCCCGGCACATCCGCCAGTTCCAAGCGAATCTGCCTGTCCGAATACACGTTATCCACTGGAGTAATCACCACCTTTGCCGAATTTTCCCCTTGAGCCACCACGAACTCGTGAGCCGATAACGAATACTCTTCTCCTTCAACTGCCGTACCGAAAACTTCAAAAGGAACGGTCAACTCTTGTTCCGCCACCTCGGATAACCCGATTTCAACCTCTATCGCTTGATTAGAAGATAGTATATAAACAGCCCTTTTGAAAGAAACCGTCCGGGCATCATCGTCATCCTCAGAACAAGCCGTGAAACACACGATCACCGAAAACAAAGCGATCAATCTTAATATATTCTGCATAGTCATCTCATTTACTGGTTACTACTGGAAACAGCCCGCACGCCGATAGCTTCTTCGTACGCTTGTTTTTGGGCAGCGATAATATCCCTTTCCGCATCTGTCAACCGAGGTAATGCCGGAAGGGTAAAGTCCATATCATTAAACGCCTCCTCACGGGGTGGCAATTCATTCGGTTTTTCACATCCCCAGCAAAAAAACATACATAACATCACACAACAAAAATATATCTTTTTCATAGCTTTCATTTTTTAAAGATTTTCATATCCGGGATTCTGCACCAAATTCTCGTTAGCAATCAGATCGGCTTTTCGGAGAGGGAACGTGTAGAGATACTTCTCGGTCGTGTACTTCACGAAATTATAACCCACCCAAAATTCCGGAGAACCGTTTCGTTTCAACTCAAACCAACGATCCCCCTCCATGAACATCTCCTTTCTCCGTTCATTCAAGACAGCTGACATCAAAGGGGTTAACTTGGCACCCGTAGCATCCGTCTTTATCACATCACTCTCGTTCACGGCCGGTAACGTGGCTACCGTATAAGGAACATAATCGGCAATCCGCTTGGAACGCAACAAATTCAAATAGGTCAGAGCATTGTCAGTATCTGACAAATGAGCGTAACTCTCCGCGAGAATCAAACACATCTCAGCCGCACGAACGCAAACCCGAATACCTTTCGTGCTAAAAAATTCAGAATCAAAAAACATCGTGTAACGAATATCCCGTTCTTTTTCCGGGAACAGATTAATCAGAGACATATTCACCGGGCGAGTCTTGACATTCTTCAAATTCCGGTTGTACGTCGTTAGCGATCCCGTGATAAACGTGCGAAATAGCATATTCCCTAGTTTTCCTTGTGGGGACTGGATCATCTCTTTGTATTCATCCCCCTCGACAAGAGGATATTTATCTAAAACTTCCTTTGCCATCTTTATCGCGTTCTTCCAATCCTGAGCCCAGAAATAAGTCCGGGCAAGATAAGCACGAGCAACATCCGCAGTGAAACGATACTGTTCATCCGTTTGATTCATCTGTATGGCCGTTTCCAGATCCTGAACAATAAAATTCACCAACTCTTGAATATTTCCTCTCCCCGGTTTAGCCTCTATATCAAAATGCTCCACGTTGGGGACACCCATGATTTCCGTAGCCCTATCCTTCTCGTACGCCTCGCAACACTCACGCATCAGGTTAAAATACATCACCCCTCTCATCGTGTAGGCAGTTGCCAGAATCTTCTTCCCTAACTCCGTGTCTCGCTCCTTCAGATTATCTATAATAATATTATAATCCTTGATAAGACTATAATAATTCATAAATCTATACTGGGCCGAATTAACATTCGTACCGACATAAATATATGATAAAGCGTTACTTGTCATCAAACTGGTATTCAGATTATCAGAATAACATTCCAACTCGATCATCCAAGCAAAAGACCCCAGCATATTTGCGGCCCCGGCAGTCCCTTTATCTATCGCGGACAATTGATTATTGATCAGCGTGGCATAATCCTCGTCCGTTTCAGGCAAAACCTGCCCGTAATTTTTTACCTCCAGATATTCATCACAGGAACAACACATTCCTACAATCAACACCATCATATATAACTTCAAACCTTTCATAGACATTGTTTTTAATAATTTCAAAACTAAAAACCGACACTCAAACCGAAAGACATCGAACGGGTAACCGGATAAGTCGCTCCCGGAGTCTCCGGATCAATTCCCGAATAGCCGGTAAACGTGAAGAAATTATTCATCGTGAAATACATCATCAAAGAAGATAATCCCATCCTTTGCAGCATCGGTTTCGGCAAATTATATGAAAGCGTAATATCACGGATTCTCAAATAAGAATTACTCTCATAAAAAGCACCGTTCACAATAGAGGCATACATTGCATTATAAGTCCCCAGCGACAAAGACTCTCCTAAATAATCCACTATTCGCGGATATTTCACCCCTGTCGTACGCTCTTGCGTCCACCGATTCGTCACGTCTTTGCTCACGTTCAGGTGATTACGATACAAATCACTGTAAGCAGATTGAGGCGTTTCGTTTCCATACCAAGCCACCTTATCACACGTCGCCGGGGAATTCATCAAACTACTGGTCTTTCCTCCACAAGCGTAAGAAGCCCCCACGTTCAGCCTCAAATTCTTGTACGTGAATTGCACGTTAAAACCACCCGTCACCGGGGCATTCTGCGTCCCGATATAATAACGATAATTCTTCACCTCGTTCAAATCGGAAGTCTCCTTAATATCGGCATCCGGTCTCAACTTGTAAAGATAAAGTCCCGTCCAAGGATCAATACCGATCAACTTTCCCCCGTAAATTCCATCCTGCGGGTAACCTTCAAACCTACCGTCCACCAACGTCGCACCATTAGAAGTACGGAAACGAGCCAATTTATTGTAATTCCAAGCGACATTCGCCCCCACGTCAATACCAAAATCACGAGTTTTCAACGCCGCCACCCGTAACGTACCTTCAATACCTTTATTCACAATATCAGATGCGTTATAAACAATTGATTTGAATCCGGTTGTACTTGAAAGAGCCGAATTAGAAATAATATCAAAACTCTTCCGATAATATCCCTCAACCAATCCGCTCACCCGGTCATCAAACAACCCGAAATCAAGAGCCACTTTCATATCCCTTGTTTTTTCCCAGCGCAACCGTGAATTCGGGGCCTTATCAATACTCCCGGTTTTTTCCCCGTTCCAGTAGGAAGAACCGTATTTAATCACCAACTGCTTATACACCCCTTGAACTACATTTCCCGTGTATCCACCGGCCACTCGCAAAGTTAACCGACTGATATAAGGTTGCAATGCTGCCATAAAATTCTCCTGATCCAGATGCCATGCCACCCCCAATGACCACGTCGGGTTAAACTGCTCCTTACTACCGAAATTATTCGAACCATCCGTGCGGAATGCCGCGTTCAAAATGTACCGATCCAAAAACGTGTAATCCAAAGAGGCATAAAAAGAAGCATACGTGTTTTCCTTAATCGACTGCCCGGATAAATCATCCATTAAATTGGCATAAGAAGACGCATCCGATCCATCCGGATCCGGATTCACAGGCGTGGAAAAATTACCGGTATCCGGATCGTACCCGTAACGTTTCGTGTAAAAACGCTTGGACTTATTCCCTCGTAACTCCGCTCCCCCTAATAACGAAATTGTATGCTTATCCCAGAATGTATCCATATAAGACACCTGAGCCCGGGCATCATAACTATCACCGGAAGAGGCGGTTTGCGTGATAGAACCGTAAGGTGTCCAGTTTTCATTCGTCCGGTCAAAATAGAGCCGGTCCGTGAAAGCCGCGTAAGTATCTTTACCAATCACGTCCTCCGATTTATTATGATCGTAGGAATAAGAAACCAATCCCGATACAACCAACTTACTAGTAATGTTATACCTCAAATTCAAAGAACCGGAAGTTGTCATCTTGTCATTCTTACCTGACGTTTCATCAATCTCCCGCAAAACATTAAACCCGTTAGACGGGAGCAAATCCGTACTGATATCACCATCATTTATTGCCGACAGATTCTGGTAAGTCATATCCGCCCGGTAACTCCCGTCCTCGTTATAGGGACGCTCGTAAGGGTTAGCAAAATAAGCGTAAGAAAACGGATCAACACTACCGGAATAAGAACCCGAAACCAAACGGGACACCTTAACAGTCGCATCGATTGTAATCTTGGGGGAAGGCATCATGTGTAACTTCAAATTCAGATTGTAACGGTCATAATCGGTTTTACGCACCAAACCCTCTTGGGAAGCGTATCCCATAGAAAAATAATACGTGTACTTCTGGTCACCACCGGAAAGAGACAAGTGATGATTCATCTCGAAAGAATTCCGGAACAACTCGTCAAACCAATCCGTGGAATGGGATGCCAAATCATTTAAATAGGCCTCCTGTTCTGCCACGCTCATCGCTTCAAATCCTTCATCCGTCCAAAGTTTACCGTCTCGTCCCAGTTTATTTGCCCGAACCATTCCCGTTATCCCGACAACCGCCACGTGAGGGGCATTGGCAGCAAAAGCATCTGCGGAGAACTCGTCCCATAACTCTTGTTCCCAAGCTAACTTCTCTCGCGAATTCATCAAATTAGCATCCCGTTGCGGTTTTAACCCCATCGTTAAACTCATCGAATAATTCACCCTCATCTTCCCGGGACGTCCTTGTTTCGTCGTGACCACGATCACACCGCCTGCAGCCCGTGAACCATAAATCGCTGCCGCTGCCGCATCCTTCAATATCGTCACGTTCTCTATATCACTCGGGTTTATTCCCGCTACCCCGTTCACGAAAATCTGGTTCAAATTACCGGATTTAATCTGATCGGTATCAATTTCCGGAAGGTCATCCTGCAAGGGTACCCCGTCAACAACCCACAAAGGCTCGGCATCTCCCTGTATCGTGTTTATACCGCGAATCCTGATCTTCGACGACTCGCCCGGACGCCCGGAGGTAGCTTTAACGGCAACCCCGGCAACTAATCCCTGCAAAATATCATCTACCGAGGTAGGGATCTTGTTTTCGAAAGCATCTTTCGTCAAAACAGCCACGGACCCGGCAGCCTTACGTTTCGTGGTCTCGCCATATCCCGTGATAACCACCTCTTCCAGCTCCCCCGCTTTCTCTCGCATTACCACGTTTATTTCCCGCTGAAAATCAATGATCTTAATCTCCTGTTTTTCCATCCCGACAAACGAAAATGCCAGCACGATTTCCCTCTCCTTCGGAACAGCAAGCGTGAAACGCCCGGCTGTATCTGTCACGACACCCATGTTCGTACCTTTAATCAATACCGTCACGCCCGGAAGAGCATTACCGTAAGCATCCAGCACCCGTCCCTTCAAACGTCCCTGTTCCACCTCTCTCCGGGGAACATCCTTCGTTTTGACTATAGCGATAACCCCGTTCACCAATTCGTAAGTATACCCGCTCCCCTGCAATATTCTCGTCAATAAATCATCCAATCCCACGTCCTTCAAGTGTAAAGTTACACGCCCCACTCGTTCCAACTCGTTACCATTATAAAGAAATCCCTTCCCCGTCAATTGCTCTACCTTCTTTATACACGTCTTCAAATTTGCATTTTCCACCTCGTACTCCGCAATCCGCTGGGCTTTCACCTCCGAGAATCCGTTTAAATTAACTGCCACAAGCAAGATAATCAAATACTTCATGGCAAGGAATGTCCTATTCCCCTTTAAAGGAATGACCAACTCCCTACATTTTGATTTTTTTTTCATAAATTTGTAGAGTTTACTTTGTTAAACATCGCATGAGATTGGCAGAAGGTTGTGGTTAGCTGTTCTGCCGATCTTTTTTATTTATCTATATAAATCATTTTCCCTCTTACCTCAATTTTCAGGTCGGAAACCCGTTCGATCAAATCTATGATAATCTGAAGATTGTCAAAACGAGGCAATTTACCAGTGAAAAGCTCCTGCCGAACCTCCACGTTAGCATAAAAAACCTGAATATTATACCATCTTTGCAGGATCGTGAAAACTTCCTCCACGGTATTATTATCAAACTGGAAAAATCCCTCCCGCCAAGAGACAAACACGTCAGTATCGACCTCCCGAACGCTCATCTCACGGTTATCCCGATGGAATAATAACTGTTCGCCCGGCAAAATATCGACCTCTTTTCCCGGGTTCGTCCGGTCATTGATCCTCACGTGCCCGCTACAAAGCGTGGTATGAGCCAACGGAGAGTCTAAATAGGCTGAAATATTAAAAGAGGTTCCCAGCACCCTAACGTTGAACTCGTCCGTCTTCACGATAAACGGTTTGCCTTCATTCTTCTCCACTTCAAAATAAGCCTCTCCTTTCAACTCTACTTCCCGAACGCCTTCCCCGAATGCCACCGGATAACGTAATTCAGACATCGCGTTTAACCAAACTTTCGTACCATCTGCCAGCGTTAGAGAATACTCTCCCCCTAACGGGGTACGAATCATGTTGTATTCGCCGACCGTCACGCTATCTTTATTCTCCTCGTAATAAACCACATTCCCTTTTACTTGAATATTGGAACTCCTTTCTCGAAGTTTCATTTCCATCCCCTCATGCAAATCCACCTTCTGACCGTTTGCCAAAATTAATTCCGCGTATTTCCCGCCTGCCGACAGTGCAACCGGAACCTCCTCCCGAACTTCCCCGAAACGATTCATCAAAAAACAAAAAACTCCACCGAACAAAAGTAACACGGCCGCCGCATAAGGCAGAATCCTTTTCAGCACCCTATTCGGAACATTCTGATACAAACGACGTTGATTTCTCCGGAAAGCCCCCGCCACGTCTATATTCTCGTATTGCTTGTACTTATGTTTCAATTCGACAGTAGAAGATAACTTTTGATAGAGAACCCGGTTCCGGTCATTTTCCTGAAACCATTCCTCCAATACAAAGTTCTCCTCCTCTGTCAAAGTCCCCAAAACAGACTTAACAATTATACGCTTGATCTTCTCGTTATCCACATTCATACCACATCATATTTACCATACATACACACGAAACAAGGAAACGTGCAAATCATTTCCCTATTTTTTTGGGAAAAATAATCTTTATTATTTACCAAGGCTAATAACACACTGATTTACAAAATAATAAATACAAAACCTACTCAAAAGCACATTATTCCCACAAATTCTATAATTACAAGGCATCAAGTGTAACAAAATGTTATAAAATTATGACCAAATTCTTATCATCATGTTACCCGCTCCCATTCTGCTCCCATTCCTCCCCTATTCCGCTCCTATCATTATAACAATATATTATACTTACATAGTAAATATTAACATGACAATAAGTATATAATAATAATTTGATAACATGATAAACACGACTTGTGAACTTTATCAAAACAGTTCAAACATTTATCTTTTTATGAACCTTCAATGCCAAAAAGATGAACTCACAAATCACACCAATAACATATTAACCCTAAAACATAGAAACTGATAACATTATTTTGTAGCAACTCTTTACCTCTTCTCAACTGACTCCTGACGGTTTCCTCTGATATTTGAAGCATATCAGCAATTTTTTGATTTTCTTCCCCGTCCAGTTTCAATAAAAAAATCTGGCGACAACGTTCAGGCAGTTTCTGAATGGCAGCATACAACTCCCGATACACCTCTTCTTCCATCATCTCCCGCAAGAAATCCTCATCAGATTGTTTTTCAAACCCCTCAATAGAAACAGAATGGGTATCTCTCAAATAATTCAACGAACGATTCCGCACAGAACTATAAATATAAGCATGAAAGGACTTGTCATTTATCAATCTTTTGCGGTCCTCCCACAAACGGCAGAAAAAATCCTGCACAATATCTTCCGAGGCATCCCTATTCCTCGTGAATTTTATGGAATAAAGTAACAAAGGAGTGTAAAATTCATGAAATAAAGCCGCATACGCCTTCCTGTCTCCACTCGACACCTGCTTTACTAATATTTCCATGGACTCCATCATAACCTTTTATTATAGTATTACATCCATCCTCAAAATTGGATCTGTTCAAAACCACCAAACGCCTCTATCGATTTTAACAATTTACGGATGCAAATATCAAATTTATAAATAAAAATGACAATCCCCATATATGATGAAAAATAAATATTCACTCCCAAACAATGGGGAAGATTTCATGTTGCTATATAAAACAACGAACCACCCCTTGCGGAGTGGTTCGTTATCTTTTCATTTACACGAATAAATCAATACTCGTCCTCGTTAAAGAAAAAATCATCTTTACTCGGATAGTCTGGCCAAATATCTTCAATACTTTCAAATATTTCTTCATCATCCTCGATATCCTGAAGATTTTCGATCACTTCCATAGGTGCCCCGGAACGAATGGCGTAGTCTATCAACTCATCTTTTGATGCTGGCCAAGGCGCATCTTCCAATTTAGAGGCAAGTTCTAGTGTCCAATACATAGTTATATCGTTTTTAATGTAATTTCTTATTTTTGCCGCGAATATATAGTTTATTTCTAATAATACAACTTCTTTTTCCTAATAAGAAGTTATTTAGACACATTAAATCTAACGTGTCGCCATAAATAACGCAAAACGATTTAAATTGTTACACTAAAAACTATTCATCATCGGAGAAATGAATCAACACTTTTCGATACGTGTTGAATATCTTCGCTTTAGAAACAAAACCAATATATTTATGATCTTGAAGGACAGGGAGATTCCACGCTTTCGAATCCTCGAATTTCTTCATAACAACCTCCATCGAGTCATTGATGTCGATCACCACGGAAGGCGTTGTCATGAAATCCCGCACGTAGGTTTTTGAATACAATTCTTGATTAAACATCACTTTACGAATGTCATCCAGCAAGACAATCCCCAACAATTGCTGGTTGGAATTCAAAACAGGGAATAGATTCCGGCTCGATTTGGAAACCACCTTTACCAGATCACCTAATGTCGCATCCACCTCGATCGTCTTGAAATCCGTTTCCACCACCTTGTTCAATTTCATCAAAGTCAACACGGCTTTATCCTTGTTATGAGTCAACAAGTCTCCCTGCATGGCTAAACGACGGGCATAAATAGAATAAGGTTCCATCCCTTGGCTAGTCAGGTAAGAAATAACCGAGGTCAGCATCAAAGGTAGAAATAAGGCATAACCTCCCGAAATCTCGGCAATCAAGAACATGGCTGTTAACGGGGCCTTCATGACACCGGACATCGTTCCCGCCATTCCCGCCAAGACGAAATGACTGGGTTCCACGATACGGATTCCGCTCATATTAATCAACATCGCCAACAAATACCCGGCAACACCACCCGTGAACAAACTCGGAGCAAAAACACCACCAACACCCCCACTACCATTGGTTAAGGCCGTGGCAATCACTTTTACGAATATCAACCCAACCACGAAAAGGATCATCATCCAGGCACTATCCCGAAAACCGAAGAAATAGGTATTATTCAATAACTTATCGGAATGTCCGGCCATCATGTCATCCAAAGCCGTGTACCCTTCACCGTATAGAGGAGGAAACACGAAAATAATGACACCTAACAAGGCTCCACCGATGGCTATTCTTTTCCACGTTTGCTTGATACGCTCCAGAAATTGTTCCACCCGGAGATTCATCCGAACGAAATACACGGACAACACTCCGGCAAAGATGCCCAGTACAACATAATACGGGAAATTAGCCATCACGAATTTATCCGTGATCTGGTAGGAAAACACGAAACCATCCCCCATGAGGAAGAACGTAACCACATACGAGGTAATAGCCGTGAACATCAACGGTACCAACGAGGCCATCGTCAGATCAAGCATCAACACCTCCATCGTGAATACAATCCCGGCAATCGGGGCTTTAAAGATCCCGGCAATGGCACCAGCCGCTCCACAACCAATCATCAAGGTCATCACCTTGTAGTTCATCCGAAACAAGCGTGCCAGATTCGAACCGATGGACGCCCCGGTCAACACGATGGTAGCCTCCGTCCCGACCGATCCACCAAAACCGATGGTCAGGGTACTGGCAATCATCGAGGTATAGTTGTTGTGCGGCTTGATCATACTGTTGCGACGGGAAATAGCATACAATACCTTTGTCACACCATGACTGATTCCCTCTTTCACGAAAAATTTTACAAATAATGTCGTCAGCAATATTCCGATAAAAGGGTATATAAAGAAGAGCAAGTTACCACTGTCCACCTGCATCCGTTCCGTGAAAAACATATGTGTAAAATGTACCATATTTTTCAGCACAACTCCCGCCAAGCCGGTAACGATACCGACCAGAATACTCAACATGACAATAAATTGCTTTTCCTTGATGTAACGGACCCGCCACACCAAAAATTTACCCAATAACCCCTTTTCGTTAATCGCCGCCATGATCTAAAAGTGTATCAAACTTATTTTTTCATTATACCTTTTATCGAACCATATTGCGGGTAGAAATCAATGGAAATACCTTCGTTGTTGATGACATCCAAAGGGAATTGCTTGATGAATCCGAGTTGTGGAATGACACTCCGAACAGTCATCACGGTCTCTTTTCCTTTCAGCAAGCACAAATCGGCAACAGCCGGTTCACGATAAGATAGAGACGGAACCGGACGGGAATTCCCAGCCTGTTGGGCATCTTTCTTCGGAACATAGATATTTTTCAATTCTACAATATAAGGGATAGCAGACACGTTGTTTTTTGCCGTGATCCCGTCGTTCGCAGAAAAACGGAACAAAACGATCGATTCATCGGCTTTTTCCGGAATAAAAGAGATGGTTTTAACCACTTCACGGGTTTCCCTTTTTCCCATGAACAAACTCATGTAATTTGCCTCAAGTTCATCCAGAGCTTTTAAAGCCTCTGCCGTGGCCGAACCTCCGGCCAATAATTCCAATCTTTTTTTACGAATATTGAATATCTCTGACGTGATCTCATCCACGTAATCTTTATTTTCTTTTAACACGTGACGTTCTATCGGGTCCCATACCCGGCGCATCTCTCCTTCAACTTCCATCTCCGTGAAATTGGAATCAAGTACTTCCTTCTGGGTAGAACGAATACCGAAATACACGTAATTAATACCTGTCCCCACGCTTTTCTCTTTTTCCTCGTAAACAATCTCTTCGTCACGAGTTCGGTTCGTGTTGCCACTTCCCACACCGGCTAAAAAGCCTTCAGGAGTTACATTCAACAAAATAGAGTTATATTCTCCGATAGCATTCACGGTATAAGAAGCTTTCGGATCAGGCAAGGCCCGCGGAATAAATTTGATATTCTTAATCGTCCACTCTTCGCCTTCACTCGTGATCTCCGGAGAAACACCTAACTGTTGTTCGGCATATTGCCGGAAAGGCCCCGGAATCAAACGACTACATTCCATCGTAATAACCACGTCGTAACTGATCTTTGGTAAAGTATAATCAACTGACACCTGCGTGGTCAACTCTCTCTTTTTCTGTCCCGAAACAGACAGGGATACTAATCCCACTAACCCGATTATAAAAAATAACTTTTTCATCTTTCTATCGCTGTTTAGCCATATTATATGTTTCCATCTTTTTCCACACCCAACCCAGTTTATCAGCAATGTCCCCGGCACGTGTTCCTCTCATTCCCTGCTCCTCGGCAGCCAGATCTCCAGCTAAACCGTGGGCATACACTCCAATTATAGCTGCATCTAATGGAGAATGACCACTTGCCAGTAAAGCAGCGATAACACCCGTCAACACGTCCCCCGCTCCTCCTTTAGCCATTCCCGGGTTACCTGTCATGTTAAAGTAACATTCACCCTCCGGGGTAGCTATTATTGTATGCGCACCTTTCAGCACGACATACACTTGGTGTAGACGTGCAAAGGTGCTTAATTTATTTAATCTATCAAAATCATTTACACTTTTTCCTGCTAATCTTTCAAATTCTTTCGGGTGAGGAGTCAGCACTGCTCCATCCGGAAGAAGTTCCAGTAATCCTAAATCCGCTGCCAACAAATTCAAGGCATCTGCATCCAACACGATCTTTCCTCGCCACACGGATAATAGTTGACGAATTCCTTCTGCCGTGACAGGTGAAGTCCCGATTCCCGAACCAATCCCGACCGCTTGGAAACGGGAAAGATTGTCTACACCGGAAAAACAAAATTCATTCCGATCCACTTCAACTAATGCCTCCGGCACGGAGAGATGAATCATTTCTTTCAACTTACGGGGAACATGCACGGAAAGCAGTCCCGTTCCGGACCGAATAGCCCCTTTGGCTGCTAACACGGCTGCCCCCATCATGGAATAAGAGCCTACTATTAATAAGGTATTACCCAAAGTCCCCTTGTGAGAGAACTTTCCCGGGATCAATAACCGGGATGCAACCACTTCTTCTGTCAGATAATAATAAGCAGCAGGATACTCCCGCAAGATAACCGGGTGTAAACGAATATCCAGCACTTCCCAATGTCCCACGTAAACTACATTTTCCGGGAACATAAAGGCTAACTTAGGAAATTGAAAAGTGAACGTGTAATCAGCCTTTATAATCGCCCCGTTATTTTCCCCGTTATCTTCTCCCATTAAACCGGAAGGCATGTCTATTGCCACAACCGGATGGGACAAACTATTTATCCGACGAATTATATCTCCCAAAAATCCCGTTACCGGACGATTTAACCCGGCCCCGAAAATGGCATCCACCAGCACGCTATTTTCGTCCGGCTGCAAATTATCCGGATTTTTCACCTCAATATAACATCCTCCCATATTAATGAAACGTTCCCTGTTCACGACACAATCCGGAGAGAGATGATCGTTTTCATGCAGACCGAAAACCTTGACATTCAATCCGTTTTGACATAACAATCTTGCCACGACATACCCGTCTCCCCCGTTATTTCCGGAACCGGCCAGAATGTTAAAAATATGACTATTGGGGAAAAAAATCAATAATTTTTCTGTAAAAACAGTAGCCGCCCTCTCCATCAAATCTAACGATGTTACCGGCTCATTCTCAATCGTATATTTATCCAATTTTTGTAAATCCGATGTCTTGAAAATTTTATTATTCTTCAACATGACGATAGGTTTCAAACGTTTTCAATGACTAAAGATAAAAAAATAATTTATATTTGCACACTATTAGCGTGAACGAAAAAATTTAATTATTTACCAATACAAATTAAAAACAAAAGTTATGTTCAAAAATCATCCTAAAGGGTTGCTCACCGCGGCTCTAAGTAATATGGGAGAACGTTTCGGCTATTACATCATGAATGCCGTGCTAGTGTTATTCCTATGTTCTAAATTTGGTTTGAGCGAAGCCGCCAGTGGTACCATTTATTCCTTTTTTTACGCCGGCATCTACATTTTAAGCCTTGTCGGAGGTCTTATTGCTGACCGCACGCAAAACTACAAAGGTACCATTAAGACGGGTCTTGTAGTTATGGCAATAGGGTATATTATCCTATCTGTTCCAATCCTCGCGACATCGCAAAATACAACTTGGTTATTGACTCTTACCTGTGTTGCCTTGTTCTTGATTGCATTCGGTAACGGTTTATTCAAAGGTAATTTGCAGGCAATTGTAGGTCAAATGTATGATAATTTTGAAGCTGAGGCTGCAAAACAAGGGCCGGAAGCTCTCAAAATCGCAAAAGACAAGCGAGATTCAGGTTTCCAGATTTTCTACGTGTTTATCAACGTGGGTGGTCTAATCGCTCCGTTCATTGCTCCGGTTTTACGCCAATGGTGGTTAGGTGCAAACGGGTTGTCTTATAACGCACAACTTCCTGCTCTTTGTCACGAGTACATTAATAATGCAGCCAATATGGCTCCCGAGGCTCTTGCCAACTTACAACAACTTATGACTGCTGCCGGTGGAGCTATCAGCGATATGACAGCTTCTTGTCTCCAATACCTGCAAATTTTCAATGAAGGTATTCACTACTCGTTCATTGCTTCTGTTGCAGCCATGCTAATTTCTCTTGTAATTTTCTTCGTTTCACAAAAAACATTCCCGAACCCGGCAAAGAAAGCCGCAGCACAGAGTGTAACTTACACGGCAGAGGAAAAAGCTGCTATGGCTAAAGAGATTAAACAGAGAATGTATGCATTATTTGCTGTTTTGGGTATCGTTATCTTCTTCTGGTTCTCATTCCACCAGAACGGTATGTCCCTTTCATTCTTTGCACGTGACTTCGTAGACTCTTCTGCAGTTGCTCCTGAAGTATGGCAAGCAATCAACCCGTTCTTTGTTATTGTCCTTACTCCAATGATTATGGCAATTTTCGGATTCCTTGCAAGACGCGGTAAAGAGATTTCAACCCCAAGAAAGATTGCCATCGGTATGTTCATCGCAGGTTTGGCATTCTTGTTCCTTGCTGTTTTCTCAATCATGAAAGGTTATCCTTCTGCAGACGCGTTCAGAGGTCTTCCTATTGCAGAACAAATGGCAGCAAAAGCTCATTGGTGGGTTCTTATTGTTACTTACTTCTTCCTGACAGTTGCAGAGTTGTTCATCTCTCCTCTTGGATTATCGTTTGTATCAAAAGTTGCTCCAAAGAGTATGCTTGGCTTGTGTCAAGGTTTGTGGCTTGCTGCTACCGCTCTTGGAAACCTTCTACTTTGGATTGGTCCTCTCATGTACAACTCATGGCCGATCTGGCAATGCTGGTCAGTATTCTTGATCGTATGCCTTGTATCTATGGGAGTTATGCTTGGTATGGTGAAATGGCTTGAAAGAGTGACAAAATAACCTTATTTATCAACATATAAAAAAAGGGTGCAGAAATTCTGAACCCTTTTTTTATATCAAAATCAGCTCTTAGAAATTTATCTGAAGTCCCACTCCCAACACTTCCTTAAACTGTACCCGCGGACCCGCAGTACCGTCTTTTTGGGCGATCTTTACATCATTGTCATATAACAGGTTAGTTGATAAAGTCGTTGAGAACCATTTATTAATGGCCATATTTAATTGAACCTCCCAGCGAACATCCACGTTCTGAGGATCTTCCAGATAATTTGAATACAATTCCAGACGAGAATAAACCTTCATGTTAGGCAAAAACTCGTAATTCACCTCTGCCTTCAAGTTTGCACCAAACTCGGATAACAGATGTTTTCCTTTATCCACACCGAAAGCCCCTTCATCTGACAAACGACTGTCAGCTACAATAGTTCCTCTCCAAGAGGCCGGAGTAAAAGTGGCCGTGAATATCTTATTCGGACTCCAAGTAACACCGGTACCAATCATCAAGTATCCCGGAGCCATAAACTTTGAAATAAAGTCAGAATCCTCGATATTGTAATCGTATCCTTTCGCAAACTGCGTGTTGAAGTTCAATAAAGCACTCCAGTAAAGTGTCTTGTAAATCTGATACCCGTAAGTGGAGGCGAAATATATCTTATCGTTTGTTTTCCGGGCACTCTTACCATCATTTTTCGTCAAACCGTATCCCAGTTCCAAACGATTTTGCCACAACTGGCGATCTCGTTTAAAATCGGCACTATATGTTATCTGGCTATCAAATGCCAAGGCAGACTCACCTCCGGCAGACCAACTACTCAAACTTACTTGCGTTAATTTTAACCCGAAGTAACCGGCTTTTGTCCATGCGGTATCTCTTACCGGTTGCGCATACAATTGTCCTAAACCCAATACAAATAGGGCAATAACAAAGAATCTTTTCATCATACTCTCATTAAATTATTTAGGTTTAAATTTTAATATCTTTTGACTGGTAAACGTAAAACAACAAAGATTTGTTATAAAAAAAGCAGGTTATTTTCTAACCTGCTTCAGAAGAAGTGCTTTTCTCACTTATATTTTAGCACATAGCTCGGAGATCTTCACAATCACGCTCACGATTTTCTCCATAGAAGACACGGGTATATACTCATAACGTCCATGCCCGTTATGTGCCCCATTGGATAAATTCGGCGTGGGCAATCCCATAAATGATAATCTTGATCCATTAGTACCACCGCGAATAGGAACAATCAAAGGTTTAATACCCAGTTTTGCCATGGCCTGTTTAGCTATTTCCACGATATATCTCACCGGTTCCAAACGTTCTTTCATATTTGCATACTGATCCTTCATTTCCAAAAGTACCGGTAAATCATACTTCTTTGAATATTCCCGAACTCCATTTTCAATCACGTCTTTTCTCCATTCAAAACGCTCCTTATCAAAATCACGGATCAATATCTCCAACAATGTCTCCTCTACTGTCCCCTTAATGGAATAAACATGGAAGAAACCTTCGTAACCGGAAGTATATTCGGGTGCTTCTTTTTTAGGGAGACTAGCCATAAATTCATTAGCCACTTTGATTGAATTGACCATTTTATTCTTGGCATATCCCGGATGGAAATTACGTCCTTTGAAAGTCAAACGAGCCAATGCAGCATTGAAATTCTCGCACTCTAATTCACCAATCTCACCACCATCCAAAGTATAGGCGAATTTAGCCCCGAATTTTTTCAAATCGAAATGATCTACTCCTTCACCGATTTCTTCATCAGGAGTGAAACAAACAGCAATCCGTCCATGTTTTATTTCCGGGTGTTGAATCAAATATTCCATGGCCGTCAGTATCTCGGCAATTCCCGCTTTATCATCCGCCCCCAAAAGCGTGTTACCGTCCGTAACAATCAAATCTGTTCCGACATAATTCATCAGCTCCGGGAAATCATCTGGTGACAGCGTGAATCCCTTTTCCTTGTTCAACAACACGTCATTTCCCTTGTAATTCTCTATAATCTGAGGTTTCACGTGTTTGCCCGTCATGTCCGGACTGGTATCCATGTGAGCGATAAAACCGATCGAAGGACACTCTCTATCTGCATTAGCAGGTACAAAACCCATAACATACCCGTAATCATCCACAGCAACATCCTGCATTCCTATTTTCTGCATCTCCTCGCAAAGAAGATAAGCGAACTGCAATTGTCCCGGAGTACTTGGAACTAAACCCGTCTCCCGATCCGATTCCGTGTGAATCTTAGCATACCTGATAAAACGCTCAACTACTGGCAGCATAAAATAATTTTAGATTTATGATTTATGATTAAGTGATTTATAATCCCGTAACGTGAATCACGCAATCATAAATCACACAATCATCAATTAGTAGGCTCTCGCAATCAACACCCTCTTATGAGAAGGTTTACCTGTTACCATACATTTACCCTCTTCGTCGGGAGCATCGAATGGAATACAACGGATGGTTGCTTTCGTCTCGTTCTTGATGAGTTCTTCCGTTTCCGGGGTCCCGTCCCAATGACACAGGAAGAATCCACCTTTCGTATCCAACAAGGTCTTGAACTCCTCGTAAGAATCCACTTTCGTGATCAATTTAGAACGACGTTCCAAAGCCAATTTGTATATATTTTCCTGAATCTCTTCCAATAAAGTCTCGATATGCTGTTCCACACCTTCCAATGGCAATGTCTCCTTGGTCAAAGTATCACGACGAGCCACCTCGATCGTACCGTTTTCAAGATCACGCTCTCCCATAGCCAGACGTACAGGAACTCCCTTCAACTCGTAATCGGCAAATTTCCAACCCGGCTTTTGCGTGTCACGATCATCAAATTTCACGCTGATTCCCGCAGCCTTCAATTTATCCATCAGACCACTAACCGTTTGACGGATTTTTTCCAATCCTTCCAAACTTTTATAGATAGGCACGATAGCCACTTGAAGTGGAGCTAATTTCGGGGGTAAAACCAAACCGTTATCATCGGAATGTGACATGATCAGCGCTCCCATCAAACGGGTAGAAACACCCCATGAAGTTGCCCATACATATTCCTGTTTTCCCTCTTTCGTGGCAAATTGTACATCAAAAGCCTTCGCAAAATTCTGACCTAAGAAATGAGAGGTTCCAGACTGAAGGGCTTTCCCGTCTTGCATCATCGCCTCGATAGTCAAGGTATCCAATGCCCCGGCAAAACGTTCCGTTTCACTCTTATGCCCCATAATCACCGGCATAGCCATCCATTTTTCGGCAAACTCAGCATATACACGAATCATTTTCTGAGCTTCCTCAACCGCTTCCTCTCTCGTCGCGTGAGCAGTGTGCCCTTCTTGCCATAAGAATTCAGCAGTACGCAGGAACATACGCGTACGCATCTCCCAACGCATCACGTTAGCCCATTGATTACAAAGAATTGGAAGATCACGATAAGACTGAATCCAATTTTTATAAGTATTCCAAATAATCGTTTCAGAAGTCGGACGAATGATGTATTCCTCTTCCAATTTGGCAGCAGGATCCACAACTACCCCACCTCCATTCGGATCATTTTTTAATCGATAATGAGTTACAACCGCACATTCTTTCGCGAAACCCTCCACGTGATCAGCTTCTTTTGAAAAGAATGATTTGGGAATTAACAACGGAAAATAAGCATTACTATGTCCTGTTTCCTTGAACATCTTGTCCAATTGCTGTTGCATTTTTTCCCATATGGCATAACCGTAAGGTTTAATCACCATACATCCTCTTACAGCTGAATTCTCGGCCAATCCGGCCTTTACGACCAGATCATTGTACCATTGCGAATAATTTTCTTCTCTTGAAGTTAAAAACTTAGCCATCTCATTATTTTTTGATAAAACAGCAGCAAATTTAAAACAAAAACTAGGAAATCCGATTATTATTTTCTATTTTTATAACATAGAATACAAAACAAGCCGCACACGTATATTTATAACAAAGAAGCAACGAATGAATGGTACGCATTTTGTTAGAAGTAAATAAACCAATCGTCAATGAATTTGTCATACAAGAAAGGAATTAATATTATTACTATGAAGATAGCATTATATTTTTCAGCATTAGCAATCCTATTAGGAGCTTGCTCTTCCTCGCAAAACTTTACGCGAGCGCAGGAAGATGATATCTACTATGTTCCCGGTAAACGTTCCCTCTTCGCTCAAGAAATTAAAGACAAGACCGGAGTGGACATTACCTCGAATACTTCTTCTAGTTCTCAAATCAGTAAAAACACGAACAATGATAAAGTTTATCCGAAGGAAATAGATAACAGTGTAAATCCAAAATCTCATTCCATCGGTATGGCTCGTTATGCAACTGAAAAACAGGTGCAAAAAGAAGAGGCCCGAACCGGACAAACTGTTAACCGGATTGCTGTTCCGGCAGACGACGGGTACTGGATCGGAGGCTTTAAAGGTAGTGAAAATGATTTGGAAGAATGTGTCCGGATCATGAATCGTTACCCGGAAGGTTTCGCCTATTTCGGAAACGGGTACGAAATTGCCCAGAATCTTTCGTTCAGCTCCGACTGGAACGTGTACACGATTGACGGTCGCTACTGGTGGTTCCCCAGCAGTTCGAACGTGGGACTATACTCTCAATTAATTTTCGGTAATTACCCCAAATACATTTGGACCGTAATTTGGAACGATCCTCGTTTTGATAGTTTCGCATGGAGTAACAACGTAAGTTTCGGTTGGAACCGCTGGGGATGGGGAGCTTCGTTCGGTTGGGGTAACTCTTGGGGATGGGATCCATACTGGAATAATTACTACGGTTATAACCCGTGGGGTTGGGGACATGGTTTCTACGATCCATGGGGATGGGATCCCTATTGGAATCACTATTACGGTTATTATCCACACTGGGGACACCGTCCGGGACATGGACATCACGGCCCGAACTGGGGTAACCATCGACCGGATTGGGGTGGTGCCAGCAAACCGACTGTAACTACTCGGTATGCACCTAAAAAACAATACACGACGAATAGAAACGCCCGATCATATAGTACCTATTCAAGAACTTCAAGAAGTTCCGCTATCCAATCTAGGTCAAATAGCAGCCGTTACGAGTCCGGTTCAAACTACAATCCATCGCATAACAACTCCGGCTATTCATCAGGAAGTTATTCCAGAGGAAACAGCGGATCTAGCTCGTATGGAAGTAGTTCAACGACACGTTCTAGCAGTGGAGGTAGCGGACCTGTTCAACGTACAAATTCGGGTAGTAGAAGATAAGTCTAACTAACATTAATTGTCTATGAAAATACTATATATACTTCCGACATTACTCCTCTTCTCCTTATTCGCTTCGGCCCAAAACGAAGAGGATGCCCTTCGATTCTCTAGGCTAACCCCATTCGGATCTGCAAGAGTTACCGCAATGGGAGGAGCGTTCGGCGCATTAGGTGGAGATTTAACGACCTTATCCACAAACCCAGGTGGTATTGGAGTATTCCGTAAATCTGAGATCAGTTTTACATCTATGCTCGATTTTGCTCACGCAAAAACGAAGGGGATTGATAATGAAAAAAATATGTACCTGTTAGGTGGACTGGGATTTGTATTATCGTTCCAACCTATGAGTAATAAATGGAAAAATATCAACATCGGTTTTAATTACACGAACCTAAATAATTTCAATCGAAATATTTTCCAAGGATATTATGAAACCAATGGAGATTCATCCTTATCGAATATATGGAAAGAGGAAGCAGACGGTTTATCCCCGCAAGAATTAAATGATTTTACCACAGGACTTGCTTATGATGCTTACATGCTTTACTTAAGCCCGGAGGCTTTAGAAAACAAGGACTATGACTACCAAACTCCAATTAGAAGTATTGATCAGTTACAACATTATAAATACACAAGAGAACGGGGTTTTCAAAGTGAATATGCCATATCGGCAGGGGCTAATTATGATGACAAATTTTACTTTGGTATAACTTTAGGAATTCAATCACTACATTACAAATCATTTTCCGTGTACACAGAAGAAATTATTGGAGAAACAAATAACAAACTGGAAAAGTTTAGTATGTACCAAGACTTTACAAGTAGTGGTGTCGGGATAAATTTCAAAGCAGGTTTTATATATCGTCCGATTCCTGTTCTCCGTTTAGGTTTTGCCATTCATACACCTACATATTACGATCTCGATGCTTATGCTAATAATAATGTTTCAGCCAAATTCACAGAACTTCCGGTTGAAGACGCCAAACCTACGGAAAAATTTGAATATGGAGAGAGTGCATGGACAGATTACTCCTACAAATTAAAAACACCGTGGAGACTTATGGCAAGTGCCGCAACAGTTCTAGGCCAAAGAGCTATTATCAGTTTTGACTATGAATATGTTGACTATACCACGGCGAAATACTCAAATGATGGTGCCAAAAACGAATATTTAGAAACTAATAATGCGATAAAAGCCATTTACAAGAGTACCCATAATTTCCGTGCCGGAGCAGAATATCGATTTAATAGCGTATTCTGTCTACGAGGTGGTTATGCTTATTCTGCCTCACCCTACACGAAAGGAGAAATGAATGAAAAGAATGACATTCAAACAATCACGGGGGGGTTAGGATTAAATTTTGGAGTATTCTACGCAGACCTTGCCTATCTTCACAAGAATTCCAAATTAAACGGTCTATTCTATTACTACGAAACCTCAAAAGGAGAAGTAATTGAATCACCCGAATTTCAAACGAAATTCAAAGATAACGAATTCAGGCTAACATTAGGAATTAGATTTTAATAAATAAGAAAGAGGTCTGTCTAACGATTTTGTTGTTAAACAGACCTCTACAAACATTAACATCACACACTATTTCTTCTTTCGCGTTGGCTTTTGTGCCAGATTCTTAGGACGCATACTATATTCTTTTGCACCGAATTCCGGTTTCTCCATGATTGATTTCGGGAAAACCTTCTCCGCACCCGGAGTCAAACGAATCAAACGTTCCAATAAAGCGGCATATTCTTGATGAATATACGGATCTTGACGGTCATCACTGTTATAAGCAATATATTGTAGATAAGAGACGCACCTGCCCAACCATTCTACCGGAGTCTCCGGGGACCAGTAACTACCACGTACAATAAAACGAAGTTGTTCTATAAAATCCTGCTGATTGATAGACGTATCAGCCATCGTGGCACGGATCAACGCATCAGTTTCATCATATTTTTTATCTCGAACCAAGGCATTAATTTGTACCAGATACTTGTTCAAGGATTTCCCCTTAAATTCCGGTAACCTATTTAATTCTTCCAAAGAAATATTACGAGTCTCCATATACAGCTTATTATCCACAACCTCTTTTCCCAAAGCCTTCACGAAAACATCATAATTTTTCACTAATTCCTGAAAATAAGGATTATCTGTACCTCTTATATTAGCTTTAAATATATCCCAGACATCCGAATCCGTTAATTTTGCCCCCTTTTTGATCAACATCTCAAAAGCCTTCTGCACATTCTCTCGTTCATAAATCGAGGCATTATAATGAATATAATTCTTCAAGAACTCCCGGTCGTCACGCCCTTTAGCAAATTCTTCAATTAGATAACCGGAACGCAATTCCGGTACTAATGCACTTTTTCCCGTGGCAAGAAACTGCTCGGCCTCCTGACGAGATTTACTCTGATGTACCACATCACCGTTCTTGGGATCCACAAACACGTAGGTTGGGTAAGAATTCACGCCATAACGCTTGGCAAGCTCCACCCCTTCCCCATTCTCGGCATCAATT
>OJSE01001751.1_pt1 | contig 26476 bp, 19 predicted proteins | sample 1599351 | NCBI WGS metagenome assembly OJSE01 (sample SAMN04168656, study PRJEB22393) | human gut metagenome | biome: human gut microbiome; feature: stool | host: Homo sapiens | collected 2014-03-17 | reverse complement strand
ATGGCTCCTGTTACCATGCGTTCCTCCTGAATGTTTGCCAATCGCAAACGCTTTGCATCTTGGATTTTTGGTGATAATACCACAATTTTATTATAGCAGTGTACGATTGCATTTTCAATGTCAGCTCCGGTGGTGTGCAATGATTCGGGAAAAGAAAAAACCGCGAAGACTCTAACGAATCTTCGCGGTTTTTTGGTGCGCTCGAGGGAACTCGAATCCCTGGCCCTCTGATTAAAAGAGCCCACCGGGCAGAACACTCTGATTTTAGAAATTTCGAGTTTACGTTGTTTTTGTGCAAAGCATCGTGATTTTCTGCCCGGCAATTTCTGCACCCTTTGTCGTATTTTGCAAGTCAGAGTGCCCATTGCATCCCTTGAAACCGTGCAAAAACAGTGCAGAAACCGTGCACTTACTCTGGGACAAATAAAAATGATGATTTTTGATCCATGACTTGGTGGCGATTTGAGTGACCACAAAGGTAAATTTGATACACGGAAAGAAGAATGCCCACTCGTCTGCGGAGTTCTCAGGGGAGTGGGCAGTTCTGCGTAGGCGGTTAATATAATTTCGATTATGATAATTCAAATTATATTAAGACGTTCCATGGGCTGTAACAGCTTCACCGCTTGGTTTTCAAAAACCACCTGTTGATAGCGGTGTTACTTCTTCACAAATTGGTATACGCCATATTCTGGTGACGTCACCAATCCATGCTTGATAAGATTCTTGATAATAGAGGATGCACGAGATTTCTGAACGCCATATAGCTGTGCAACGTTTATGCTGCGGAACTGATATTGATACCGATATCTCTTGAAAAGTTCAAGCGTCCGCTCTTTTGTACTTGCAGTTAGTCTCGTGCCATTCAGCCTTTCGCAAAGTTCACTCACTTCGGCATCCGTACTCATTCCGTGGAGCACTGTAGAAGTTTCCGCACTTTCCGCAGAGGTTTCCGCACTTTCCGCACCACTTGCCACACTTTCCATACTGACCTGTGCCGGAGTCGCTACACTTCTATTCGGCAGTGTGACGATAAAGAAATCCGAATCCGAGTAGAAAGTCGGTTTCTGGGCTACTTCCACATAAGAGTTCAGGATGCGGTCAATGCCGCTGCCACGGCGCTCCATAAAGCCAAGCCGTGAGAACACATCCGAGATCACCTGATTGCGCCGCATAGACGGAATATGCCGGATATCCATATCCTGCACCCTGCGGCCATTCATCATGCCGCCCGGCGAAGTGATCTCCAGCCGATCATCGAACACTTCTACATGAATCTCCGAACCAAGAATCTGATAATTCCGATGGATCAGCGCATTGACCAGCACCTCACGAACGGCTTTATACGGGTAGTCACTGCGTTCTTCACGGGTCATACCACGGATGCTCCACGGGTTTTTGCTGTTGTTGCGAACAAAATCTTCCGCATTTTGCAGCAGCGTGATCAGACTTGCACCTTGAAATTCCTTGTCATCCAGAGCATCTTCTTCAATGCTGCCCTTGTAGTTGCCTTTCCAGCGAGTGCAGAAAATACGGGATTGTTTCAGAACGCCCTGATCGCAGAGTAACAGGCCGCCATTCGTAATCTGTCCATCGTCTGTTACCAATCCTGCGGAGGGCAAGTCTTTTTCGAGGTCGAAATCCTCTTTTTTCAGATTCTTAAACGTCGCGGCCAGCAGTGTAAAACTGACATCACCCACTCGATAAGAACTGGGCAGGGCATCAAAGGTCTGGTTCATACCTTGTAGGATCAGCTCGTTCAGTTCCCGTGAAGTGGCTTCTTCGGACTGGTCGCCATGCCGCACATAGGCCGTATGGGAACCGTCAAAGGCATAATAATATGGATACGCCGGGCCGTCCTGTACTTCCAGATCAACGCAGGCCTTGCCCTCTATTTCGACCTCCCGCACTCGATAGCGTGGTGTAGGGTCAATGCGGGCCTTGATAAGTTCCGTCAATCTGCTCACCACAGCCTGCGGATTTTCCAATCCTACGACCTCGCGCGGCTCATTCTTTACGCCAAAAATCAGGTGTCCGCCCTCGGTGTTGGCAAATGCCGACACGGATTTCAGCCAGCTGCGCGGCTTTTTCTCTTCAAGGCGTTCCTTGTAATCCACATGGGAGGCTTCAATGTAATGGTCGAGGGGGAAAGGCATGGTATCACCTACTCGCTTCTTAATCTTTAGCGTTTGTAAATTCATTATACCTTATTTGAAGGCCAAATTCAAAACTTTTTATCTGTTTCGTGCCTGCCGAGCTTTTCTGCCTGAGCAACGATTGATTTTCCAACCTGATTAGAGTATCATTAAAATGAATTGTTGTATCTTGTCATTGAAAGTTAATTTTCGCTTTAGTCAGTCGATTGCGGGGACTCTTCTATGAAAATTCTGGATAATATCAACCATACTGTTCGGGAAGATTTACAGGATACTATGCAGAAAGGGAGCCGCGTGTCCATTGCTGCGGCCTGTTTTTCCATTTATGCGTATCAGGAATTAAAGAAACAGTTGGAAGAAATCGCGGAACTTCGCTTTATTTTTACTTCACCGACCTTTGTGCAGGAAAACACGCCAAAAGAGCGGCGAGAGTTCTATATTCCGAAATTGACCCGTGAAAAGAGCCTTTACGGCACAGAATTTGAGGTTCGCTTGCGGAATGAACTCACTCAAAAAGCACTGGCGAAAGAATGTGCCGACTGGGTGCGACGGAAAGTAAAATTTCGTTCCAACGTCAGTGGAGAGCAAATGCCCGGTTTCATGACGGTTGGTGAAAGTTCCTATATGCCAATCAGTGGGTTTACAACGGTTGACCTTGGTTGTGAGCGCGGAAACAACGCATACTACCCTGTTCAGCGAACCGAAACCTTTGAAAACGGCCGTTACTTTTTGTCGCTGTTTGATGAAATCTGGAATGATTCTTCCCGCCTTCAGGATGTTACAGACATTGTATTGCAAAGCATCAGCACAGCTTATCGAGAAAACAGCCCGGACTTTATCTATTTCTTCACTCTCTACAATATTTTCAGTGAATTTTTGGAGGATGTGTCAGAAGATAACCTCCCAAACGAAGCTACGGGCTTCAAGCAGAGTAAAATCTGGAATATGCTCTATGATTTTCAGCGAGATGCAGCGTTGGCCATTATCCACAAGCTGGAACAGTATAACGGCTGCATTCTTGCAGACAGCGTGGGCCTTGGCAAGACGTTCACTGCACTGGCTGTAATCAAGTACTATGAAAATCGCAACAAATCCGTTTTGGTACTCTGTCCCAAAAAGTTGGCAGCAAACTGGAACATCTATAAAGGCAACTACGTCAACAATCCACTGGTAGAAGACCGTTTTCGTTACGATGTGTTGTACCATACAGATTTGAGCCGTTCCGGCGGAACCTCTAACGGTATTGACCTTGCTGCACTTAACTGGGGGAACTTTGACCTTGTTGTGATTGATGAAAGCCACAATTTCCGCAATGGCAGTAATACCTCTACGGATGAGAAAGAAAACCGCTACACAAAATTGATGAATCGCGTGATTCGTTCTGGGGTGCGCACCAAGGTGCTGATGCTTTCGGCAACACCCGTAAATAATCGTTTTGTGGATTTGAAAAACCAACTTGCGCTTGCCTATGAGGGAGATGCCGGAAAAATCAATGAAAAGCTGAATACTTCGTCTCCGATTGATGAAATTTTCCGGCAGGCGCAAAAGGCTTTCAATACATGGAGCAAGCTTCCTGTCACAGAGCGTACCACAAATGCGCTGCTTGCGGCACTGGACTTCGATTTCTTTGAGGTGCTGGACAGTGTAACGATTGCACGTTCTCGCCGACATATCGAAAAATACTATAATATTTCTGATGTTGGTACTTTCCCGGAACGGTTGAAGCCGATCTCTGTGCAGCCGTGCCTGACAAGTCTTGATAATGCAATCAACTATCAGCAGATCTATAATGTACTGGATTCACTGACGCTGCACATTTACACACCAACCAGCTTTATTCTGTCCTCTCGGATTTCCAAATACATCGACCCCAGCCAGCATGGAAAGGGACTGACGCAGGCAGGCCGTGAAGAGGGAATCCGCCGTCTGATGAGCATTAACCTGCTCAAACGGCTGGAAAGTTCTGTTTATGCGTTCCGGCTGACGATTGACCGAATCAGTAAACTGATTGAAGATACCATGCAATCGGTACGTTCCTATCAAAATGGCAGCCGTGTGCTGGAGCTGAACGACATTTCCGATGCAACCGATTGGGACGATGATGACCAGAACAACGACATTTTTACAGTCGGCCGCAAAGTAAAGATTGATCTTGCGGATATGGATCATGTTTCGTGGCTGCATGATCTGGAAAAGGATGCTGAAAATCTGGAGCTTCTTTCCCTGATGGTGCAGGATATCACCCCTGCATACGATGCCAAGCTGCAAGAACTGCTGCGCCTGATTGACGAAAAGCAAAGGCATCCCATCAATCCCGGCAACCGGAAAATCATTATTTTTACTGCGTTTTCAGATACTGCTGACTATCTGTATCAGAATATTTCCGGCTATGTAAAGCAAGCGTTTGGGCTGAACACTGCCGAAATCACCGGCAGCGTGGATGGTAAAACAACCATTCCCAAACTCAGTGGTGATCTGAATACAGTTCTCACCTGCTTTTCGCCCATTTCCAAGCGGCGGGACAGCCTGCCGAACGCAAACCATGCGGATATTGATTTGTTGATTGCCACCGACTGCATTTCCGAAGGTCAGAACTTGCAGGACTGTGATTATCTGATCAACTATGATATTCACTGGAATCCTGTGCGCATTATCCAGCGTTTTGGCCGCATTGACCGCATTGGAAGCCAGAATCGCTGCATCCAGTTGGTCAACTTCTGGCCGGATGTGGATTTGGATGAGTACATCAACCTGAAAGGCCGCGTGGAAACCCGGATGAAGCTGACGGTCATGACTTCCACAGGGGATGATAACCTCATCAGCCCGGAAGAAAAAGGCGATTTGGAATATCGCAGCGCACAACTCAAACGGCTGAAAAATGAGGTGGTCGATCTGGAAGAAATGTCGGGCGGCATTTCCATTATGGACTTGGGATTGAACGAGTTCCGGCTGGACTTGCTGGACTATATGAAGAAACACGATGATGTGGAGCATACGCCGCTTGGGATGCACGCAATTGTTGCATCTACGCCCGATGCACCTCCGGGTGTGATCTTTGTTCTGAAAAACATCAACAATGAGATCAATGTGGATCAGCAAAACCGTCTGCATCCATTCTACATGGTTTATATTGGGCAGGATGGCTCGACTGTCTGCGATTATCTTTCTCCGAAAGAGCTGCTGGATCGTCTGCGGCTGCTCTGCAAAGGCAAAACCGAACCCGACCAGAGCCTTTGCCAACAGTTCAATCAGGCCACGGACGATGGAAAGAATATGTCTGCCTATTCTGAATTGCTGAGCGAGGCCATCAATTCCATTTTGGATGCAAAGGAAGAGAGCGACATTGACAGTCTGTTCAAGATGGGCGGTACGACGGCCCTGCTTTCTTCGATTTCCGGGCTGGATGACTTTGAACTGATTTGCTTTCTTGTGGTACAATAAGAGGTGAGATCAATGCTGGGCTTTCCACCCTCCACGGAGTTTAACAAACGGATTCCGAAACAGAAGTTCTATGAAAACGCTGCCGTTCCAGCGGCAGTCAAGCGATTGTTTGCAGACCAGCTGCGCTGTATCTACTGGCGCAACAAGCTGGCGGTGTCCACCTTGAATCTCACTGCCGGAGAGCGGGTGACAGAGATCGAGATTTTCGAGCTGTGTCTGACCGGGCCAAAACTGGATGAAGCTGTTCTGCGCCAAATCGACAGTGAAATCCCCTATCACATTCTGTTTGTACTTTCTTATGAGAATAAGGTGCAGGCTTGGATCGGCTGTAAAGATACATCTGCGAACAGCAGTGCCAAGGTAAGCCGCTATCTGCATACAGACTGGATGCCAGAAACAGAATTGTCCCTTACGATAAGCGGCCTGAGCTTAGAGGCGGTTTACGATGGACTGGTGCGGCAGATTGCCCGATTGCAGGGTGAGAGCTGGAACGCCGCATACAGCATTGCGGAGAACATCCAACGCTCTGCGGAACGTGAAAAACTGCAAAAGCAGATTGCGGCATTGGAGAATAAGATTCGGAAAGAAAAACAGTTCAATCGTCAGGTGGAGATGAATGCGGAATTAACACGATTAAAAAAGAATATAGGAGGAATATCATGAATGTTTATGACCAGCTATTAATGGAATTTCCGGGAATTGAAACTACACTTACAAGTTATTCTAGTGAATGCCATGCAACGATGCTTTTACCATCATTGAAGCAAGCCCTAACCAATTATGATAAAGAACGTGCACTTTATTGTCTTGGAGAAATGGATAACTGGTATCAGAAAAACCTGTCTAAAATTTACAGCAATAGCTATGTTTTTCACAAAGATGAACACCTACGTGTTGCGGAACTAATACATTCTGCAATCCAAAAAGTCTCTGAAGCAGAAGCTACACCTAAAACAGCGGTTAATGAATACGAAAAAATCAACACGGTCAATTCAAAGGAACCCATTATTTTCTTAAGTCACTGCACAACAGATATATATTATGGTAATGCGCTGGAAAAATTCATGACAGGCTTAGGTGTAAGGAAGGAACAGCTGATTTACAGCTCGCATCCACTTCATAAAATTCCACTAGATCAAAATATATTCAATTATCTTAGGAAAAATATAAACCGCAAAATTTTTATGATTATACTTTGGTCTAATGATTACTTGGAAAGCCCTGCTTGCATGAATGAATTGGGTGCGGCTTGGGTTGCCCAGTGCGATTACACGAACATCTATACTCCAGATTTTGCTTTTGGAAATCCCAAGTACCATCGGTGTGCAGTGGATACTCAGAAAATGGGTGCTGTCCTCAATGGAGATGCTAATTGTAGACAAAGTATGCTTGAACTAAAAGATAAAATTGTAAATTTTTTAGATTTGGCTCCTGATGAAGCACAAGTCCTATATCTTCTTGATGAATTTACAAATAGTTTGAAAGCAATTTCAAAAACATCTGATAGAAACAGTGCGGAAAACGACTTAGCTGTAAGATAAAATGGAGGTACTGGGATGAGTTTTTCTGATTGGATTGGAATTTGGAGTTTAATAGTTGGGGTAGTGGGTGCTGTTGTTGGTATTATTGGATGCTTGAATCTTTCTAAAGCTAATAAAATTGCTGCAAAGTGTATTACAAATAGCAAAATAACTCAAGCAGAAACGCTCATTGTGAACAATGGCGTTGATACCTACGCTGTTATAAAAATCGCAAGGGAAACAACTCAAGAGGAGCTCAAAAATATAGTGGACAATTTAGCTGCAACAACGTTGGATTTGAAGGAACTCCAAAAACAAGTTGATGAAATACCAAGAATACATTCCGGCAAAGAGCCACCACCAGATAATTTGAGAGATGGTGATGCATATCTACAATTAGAGAGCGAAGAGGAAAATACGCATGTATAAGCTGAAAATGCAGACCCCCAACCTGACAGCCCAGAACATTGATAAAATCGCCGCGCTCTTCCCCAACTGCATCACAGAAATGCTGGACGAGGAGAAAAGCACCCCCGACCACAAGGTTTACAAGCGCGGTATCAACTTTGAACTGCTGAAGCAGATGCTCTCGCCGGACGTTGTGGATGGGGATGAAGCATACGAGTTTACATGGGTGGGCAAAAAGGCATCCATTGTAGAAGCCAACAAGCCCATCCGCAAGACCCTGCGCCCCTGCCCGGAAGAAAGCAAGAACTGGGATGATACCGAGAATCTCTACATTGAGGGCGATAATCTGGAAGTGCTCAAGCTGTTACAGGAGAGCTATCTGGGCAAAGTCAAAATGATCTACATTGACCCGCCGTATAATACGGGCAACGATTTTATCTATGCAGACGATTTTATGCGTTCGCAGGATGAAGAAAACCGTCAGATGGGGATGTATGACGAGGACGAGAATCGGCTGTTCAAGAACAATGACAGCAATGGGCGTTTCCACTCCGACTGGTGCAGCATGATGTATTCCCGACTGATGCTGGCACGGAATCTGTTGACGGATGACGGCGTTATTTTTATTAGCATTGATGAGCACGAAGTTGAGAATTTGACAAAGATTTGCGATGAAGTTTTTAGCAGTATAAACCATATTGGGACAATTGTTGTCAAAAGCAACCCCCGCGGGTCAATGTCAACATCTGAAATTGCAAGTCTTCATGAGTACCTTTTAATTTATGCAAAAAATAAATGGGAAACTAATATTATTGGGCATCCACTTTCTGCAAATATGACTTCAGAATACAAATATAGAGATGACACCGGTGCATATCGACTATTGGGATTAAGAATGCGTGGCGGATTTTGGAGAAGAAGCGAACGCCCTAATTTATACTATCCCCTGTATATCAATCCCCAGGATTCTACGGTTTCTACAATTAAATCGCCTCTTTATTCAGAAGAAGCACTTCCGGTTCAGCCAACAACTATGGAAGATGGCACATGGCGGTGGAACAAAGAGAAAGTGGAGACATGTTCAGGACAACTGCTTGCAAAGAAAGTGAGGCGTGGAAATCAACAGGTTTGGGATATCTTTCAAAAAGATTATTTAGAACGCGAATCAGGACGCCGCACAAAAGCAAAATCAATATGGGAGGAAAGCGAGCTAAACTATCAAAATGGTACAATTGAAATAAAGGAACTTTTGGGCACCAGTGGCGCATTTGATTATGCAAAGCCTGTTTTCTTAATACAACAAATGTTGAAAATGATAGATTCTTCAGATGAGGAAATCGTTCTTGATTTCTTTTCCGGCTCTGCTACTACTGCCCATGCCGTAATGAAACTGAATGCAACAGATGGCATCCGTCGAAAATTTATTATGGTGCAGTTGCCTGAACCTTGTGCTGAAAACGGTGAAGCCTACAAAGCAGGATATAAGAATATCTGTGAAATTGGTAAAGAACGTATCCGCAGAGCTGGCGAAAAAATCAAGCAGGAAGATGATTGCTGGAAGTGCGTTCCTCTGAACCGCATGGATGGCTCTAAGCCGGGCGATGATACCACTGCTAAAATTGTAAAAACCATTGACGCGGGAGATGGAAAGCCGCCGATTGAAATGGTGGATATCAGCAAGAATCCCGATGTGGGCTTCCGTGTTTTCAAGCTGGACGATACCAATATGAAAGACGTCTATTATTCTGCTGACGAATACTCTCAGACCAACCTCGAAGAGCTGGAAAGTAACATCAAGGAGGACCGCACCGACCTTGATTTACTCTTTGGCTGTCTGCTGGATTGGGGACTGCCGCTGTCCATGCCGTATCGGTCTGAGAAAATCGGCAACTGTACCGTCCACACCTACGCGCCCGGTGATGCTGCGCTGAATGTTCCCGATGCCCTGATTGCCTGCTTTGACAGCAATGTGCCGGAAAATGTTATCAAGGAAATCGCCAAGCGCAAGCCGCGCCGTGTAGTGTTCCGGGATTCTTCCTTTGCCAGCAGCCCGGAAAAGATCAACGTGTTTGAAATTTTCAAGCTGTATGCGCCGGATACCGATGTCAAGGTGATTTGAGGGAGAACAGCAGATGAAACTTCAATTCAAACACCAGAAATTTCAGGCAGATGCCGCAAAAGCCGTGGTGGACGTCTTTGCGGGCCAGCCCTACCTGACCACAAATTACCGCATCGACAACGGCAGCGGCATTTACCAGACTGATATGGAAACAAGCTTCACAGGCTGGCGCAATGAACATATTGTACCAGAGCTGAGCGACAGTATTATTCTGGAACACCTGCAAAAAATCCAGCGCACCAACCAGATTGAACCGTCCAAGCAGTTGGAGGGACACTATAACCTTACCATTGAGATGGAAACAGGTGTCGGCAAAACCTACACCTATATCAAAACCATGTATGAGCTGAACAAGCATTACGGCTGGAGTAAGTTTATCGTGGTCGTGCCCAGTGTTGCCATCCGTGAGGGTGTGTATAAATCGTTTGAGGTCACACAGGATCACTTTGCAGAAGAGTACGGCAAGAAGATCCGCTTCTTTATCTACAACTCCGCACAGTTGACGGAAATTGACCGCTTTGCCTCGGATAGTTCCATCAATGTCATGATCATCAATTCGCAGGCGTTCAATGCCAAAGGCAAAGATGCCCGCCGTATTTATATGAAGCTGGACGAATTCCGCTCCCGTCGGCCCATTGACATTATTGCAAAGACGAACCCGATCCTGATTATTGATGAACCGCAGTCGGTGGAGGGCAAGCAGACCAAAGAGCGGATGAAAGAGTTCAACCCGATGATTACCCTGCGCTACTCGGCTACCCACCGTACAGACAGCATCTACAACATGGTCTACCGGCTGGATGCAATGGAAGCATATAATAAGCGTCTGGTTAAGAAAATCGTGGTCAAAGGCATTACGGAATCCGGCAGTACCGCTACGGATGGTTTTGTCTATCTGGAAAGCATCAATCTTTCCAAGGCAGACCCTACGGCAACGATCCAGTTCGACTGCAAGGGAAAATCCGGCCTGCGCAAAGTAGCGCGCACCGTTGGGCTGAAATTCAACCTCTATGACCACTCCGGCAATCTGGACGAATATAAGGATGGCTATGTGGTGAAAGAGATTGATGGCCGTGATAACCACATTGAATTTCTGAATGGTGTCCGATTGTTTGCCGGAGATGTGGTCGGCAAGGTGGACGAGGACCAGCTGCGCCGCATCCAGATTCGGGAAACAATCCTTTCGCATCTTGAGCGGGAACGTCAGCTGTTCCACAAGGGCATTAAAGTGCTGAGCCTGTTCTTTATTGACGAGGTGGACAAGTACAAGTGCTACGATGCCGCAGGCCAGCCTTACAACGGTATTTATGCAGAGATGTTTGAGCAGGAGTACGAGGATATTGTCGGCCAGATGCAGCTTTCGCTGGGCGAGGATGATTACGTCCGCTACCTGAAAGCAATTTCTGCACACGATACCCATGCGGGTTATTTTTCGGTGGATAAGAAAGGCCATTTTGTCAATCAGGTTGCAGGCGATGACAAGCGGGAGAAAACCTCCAATGACATCAGTGCCTATGACCTGATTATGAAAAACAAGGAGCTTCTTCTTGACCGTGACCCCAAGCGTTCCCCCGTGCGCTTTATCTTCTCGCACTCTGCCCTCCGGGAAGGATGGGATAACCCGAACGTGTTCCAGATCTGTACTTTGAAACAGAGCAGCAGTGAAGTCCGCAAACGGCAGGAAGTTGGCCGCGGCCTGCGTCTGTGCGTCAACCAGAACGGTGAACGTATGGATGCGAATGTTCTGGGCAACGATGTGCATAATATCAATATCCTGACTGTCATCGCCAGCGAAAGTTATGACAGCTTCGCCAAAGGCTTGCAAAGCGAACTGGCCGAAGCAGTTGCGAACCGTCCCAGAAAGGTGGATGCTGCCCTGTTTGTTGGCAGAGTTCTTACGGACGCAAACGGCAACGAACAGATTGTGGATGCAGACACCGCTGCTGCCATCTATTTTGATCTGGTCCAGAATGGCTATGTGGACCGCCATGGTGCGCTGACGGACAAGTACTATGCCGACCATGCAAACCATGCGGTGCAGGTGGCAGAAGAAGTTGCAGACTGTGCAGCATCGGTCATTGATTTGTTGGATTCTGTTTACAGCGATAAGGTCATGCTGCCTGAAAATGCACGTTCCAACAATGTGGAATTAAAAATCGACCCGGACAAGCTGGCCATGCCGGAGTTCAAGGCCCTTTGGAACAAAATCAGCCCGAAATCGGTTTATGTGGTGGATTTTGACACGGATGAACTGGTGCAAAAATCCATTCGCTCGCTCAACCGCAATCTGAATGTATCAAAGATTTACTTCAAAGTAGAATCCGGTGAAATGACGGAGATCAAATCCAAGGATTCTCTGTTAGATGGCTCTGCTTTCGCAAAAGCGGATCAGCATCAATATGACCCACAGACCAAAATTCACGCCAGTCAGAGCGTCAAGTATGACCTGATTGGCAAGCTGGTGGCTGAAACCAAGCTGACCCGCAAGGCGATTGTACAGATTCTGGTTGGCATTGAAAAAGCAGTATTCGATCAGTTCAAGGATAACCCGGAAGAGTTCATTCTGAAAGCAGCTGCCCTCATCAATGACGAAAAGGCAACGGCCATCATCCAGCATATCACCTACAATATTCTGGATGAACATTACGATACGGACATTTTCACTGAGCCGACCTTGAAGGGAAAACTCGGTACGAACGTCATGAAAGTACAGCGGCATCTGTATGACCATTTGATTTACGATTCTACTAATGAACGTGATTTTGCCGCCGACCTCGATACGAACCGTGATGTGGCAGTCTATGTAAAGCTGCCAGATGGATTCTATATTTCCACACCTGTTGGAAAATACAATCCCGACTGGGCGATTGCGTTCTATGAGGGCACCGTCAAGCACATCTACTTTGTCGCTGAAACCAAAGGCACACTGGATTCCATGAAGCTCAATCACATCACCCCGGTAGAACAGGCGAAAATTGATTGTGCCCGTGCACATTTCAAGGCACTGAACGATGAAAACGTGGTATACGATGTGGTGAGTGACTATCAGACATTGCTGAACGCAGTTATGAAATAATAAACCAAAAGAAATAATACGGTGCTACTGTGCAGCATTCCCCAAAACGGTAAGGTTCTATTGCGAACTTTGCCGTTTTTTCTTTACATCTGGACTCCAACATGCCTTTGTGCTATTCAGCGATTCCATCGCGCAGCCTGCGCCGGGACGGTGCAGATTTGAAAGGGCTTGGGATTTCCCAACAAGCATTTTGCAACGCAAAAATAGCAGATGTATATACGTCTGCACTGCTTGCTACAATTGTGTTGGTTCTGAGAAGCTCACAGCCAGTGAACGATACAGATACCCAAACCTACGCTAAAATTGAGATGTGCTGAGAGAACGATATGCTACTGGCCGGTTATGTATCCTTCAGTTCTCACCGCCGCAAAACGCTTCATATTTTGACTCCATATTCTCCCTCGCATCTTTCTGCGAACGCTTTCAAGTCTCCGATCTGATTCACACGATGCCATAGCATCGTAGAATTGGCTCGGATTTTTTATTTTGCATCATTGTATACAACACATGGACTAAGGGGGTGGGTAACTTGGACTACGAGTCCATAAACTTTTGCTGCGGAAACCGGTACACTGTTGTCAAAGGAGGCGAACAATATGCTGAAACTAAGCAATCTCAAAATAGACCCCGAGTTTTCCGCTCAAATTTTGCCGCTGAGTTTTGAGGAGCTCCAGCAGCTTGAGCAGAACATCATTGCCGAGGGTCGTCTTCTGAATCCCATCATCACATGGAATGGCTACATTCTGGATGGGCACACCCGCTACCGCATCCTGAAAAAGCACGGCTTTATCAAGTTTGAAGTGGAAGAAATCCAGCTTGCGAACAAGTACGAAGCGCTTGCATGGATCTGCAAAAATCAGCTTGGCCGCAGAAATCTCAGCCCGGAACGAAAGAAGTTTCTTCTGGGCAAAGAGTATGAATCAACCAAGCTGGCAGTGGGCGGGCAGCCCGGAAATTGCAATAAAGTAAATCGATGTGATCAAAATGATCACATCGATTCAGAAAAACGCACTTGCGAACGAATCGCCGTAGAACATGGTGTTGGGTCTGCGACGGTACGACGTGCCGAAAAGTACATGAACGGCGTGGAGGCTGCCGATGAAGCAGCACCCGGTGCCCGGGAGGAAATTCTAAACGGGAAAATCAAAGCTGCTGACCGTGAGATCTGCGCTATCGCTAAGGCTCCGAAGGAACAGCGGCCGGAAATCGTTGCAGAACTTCGCAAGCCGAAAAGCGAGCGAGATAAGCAGCTTGCTTCCTCTACAAAAAGCCCTTCCGTGAAGGTCGAATCTTTTGATGATGACGGAAATCGATTTCTGATCGGCATTTCCAAAAAAATGCAAGGGCACAAAAGGGCACTGACCGAAAGTGATCAAAAAGCCCTGAAAAAATCCGTTGACAACCGCTATTTTCGGAAAGCTCCTGCGGATCATTCCATCCACATCGCTGCGATTGAAAGTGCTTATGACGCCTTTATCGAGAATTGGGAACTCACGTTTCGAGAGTACCCAGATCTTCTGACAGGGCCGGAAAACTGGAAGCAAATTGAAAAGTATTCTGACAATCTGCAGCGCTATCTGAAATTTATCCGCTCGAAGCACCTGAAAATGCTGGAATCGCAGAGACAGGGAGGGTGATTGGCTTGTTTGATGATTTGACCGTTTGTACTCCGCTACCCTGGTATCTGCCATTTCCAAAGTTTTTGCTGGACGCTCAATTAAGCCATACAGCGAAGCTGCTGTACGCACTTCTGCTCGACCGGGCAACACTTTCCCGAAAAAACAACTGGACCGATGAACAGGGCCGGATTTATGTGGTCTATCCGATTCCAAAGCTGGCACAAACCCTTGGGTGCAGCTTCTCCAGTATAACGCGTTCTCTTACAGAACTAACGAATGTCGGCCTTATTGAGCGGACTCGCAGCGGTTTTTCAAAGCCCAGCAGAATTTTTCTCAAAATTCCGCATACAGCGCAAAAATGCGCTGCTACTCTGCGCATTTCTGGCTCATCAGACTGTGCAGAAATGACCAATATGATTGTGCAAAAATGCCCACCTAACTACCTGAATAAGAACCAACTGAGTTTTAACCACTCTACCGAACAAAGAAATGTTCCACTGTATGAATTTCGGGAAGGAGAAAGCTTATGACAAACAGCAAGACCGTTTTAGAATCGGTCATTCCCGCAGTTTCCAAATCGAATGGGGACTATTATGGCAAAGACGGCCTGCTTTATTGCGGAAAATGTCATACGCCAAAAGAAGCGTTCTTTGCAAAGAACTTTGTCCTGATGGGAAAGAACAGGCATCCCGTAGATTGCCGGTGCCGTAAGATGGAGCGAGAGCAACAGGAAGTCACTATTCGTCAGCAAAAGCACAACGAACTTGTCCGACGGTTGAAAGCAGGGGGCTTCTCGGATACGGCAATGCTCGACTGGAACTTTGAAAACGACGATGGTCGTGCCCCTCAAATGCGTTACGCACACCGCTATGTGGAGCGATGGCAGATCATGCGTGCAGAGAACCTAGGCCTGCTCCTCTGGGGCGGTGTTGGCACCGGCAAGAGTTTCCTTGCCGGGTGCATTGCAAACGCTCTAATGGAACAGGAAGTGTCTGTGCGTATGACGAACTTTGCCCGCATCATGAATGAGCTGAACAACAGTTTTTCCGGGCGGAATGTAGTTGTAGACAGGCTTTGCCACTATCCACTGCTCATCATTGACGATTTCGGGATGGAACGTGGTACAAAGTATGCGCTGGAACAGGTCTACAACATCGTGGACAGCAGATACCGCAGCCAAAAACCGCTGATCGTCACCACCAACCTGCCGCTGAACGAGATACGGCATCCACAGGATACTGCTCACGCCCGCATTTATGACCGCATTCTGGAAATGTGCGTTCCAATTTCCTGCATCGGGGCAAGTCTTCGCAAAGAGAACGCACAGAAAAAGTTGGAATCCATGAAATCATTGATCGGCTGATTCACGAAACGAATATGCACCTGACAAAAGGAGGGCAGCAATGACCGAAACTGTGAAATCTTTGGATTATACGAAAAATATCTTGCAGACCATTCCGAATAACGATACAATGGAAGTGGTCACTCAAACCAATGCCGTCAAGTCTCCGACTGACAGCCTGAAAGCCACAACACTGGTGTACACGGTGGAGGAAATTGCGCAGATGCTGTCCATCAGCCTGCGCTCTGCCTACAACCTGTGCAACAGCACCACCGAATTCCGTGTCCTGCGGGTAGGCGGAAGCATCCGCGTCCCGAAAGACAGTTTCGATGCGTGGCTCCGGGCAGCTTGAAAAAGGAGATAACGTATGGCATATATTACGAAACGCGGCAGTTCCTATGGCGTCCGCTATACTTACCAAGACGAGCAGGGCAAAAACTGCAACAAATGGGAAAGTTTTTCCACGAAAGAGGAGGCAATAAACCGCAAAAAACAAATCGAACATGAACTGGCAAACGGAACGTTTCTGATTCCGTCCACCATCACCGTCAAAGAGTTTTTGATGGAGTGGCTTCCCAAGCAGTGCAACAAGCACAAGTGGGCACTCTGCACCTATCAATCCAATCTGGGAACAGTCCAGAACCTCATTATTCCGTACATCGGCGATATGCAGATGCAAAAGCTCAAGCCCCACCATCTGGAAGACCTGTATTCTACCCTCAGCAAAACGCCCTGCGGCCAGTATTATGAGGGCAAAAAGCAAGTGCTCTCGGAAAAACAACAGCAGCGGTTTCTCTCCGGCACGACCATCCACGAGGTACACCGCCTGCTGCGGACAGCGTTCCAGTATGCGGTGGAGTGGGGCATCCTCATCAAAAGCCCCGTTCCGGTGGACAGCCCTAAAAAGTCGATTCAGGAGCGCGCCATCTGGAACGCGGACGAGATGTGGGCCGCACTTGCCAGCACGGAGGACCCGATTCTGCATCTGGCAGTCCATCTTACGCTGGTGGGTGCATTGCGAGAGGGCGAAGTCGCTGGCCTGACCCCGGAAGATCTTGATTTTGAGGGAGCGGACGGCACCGGCACATTCCGCATCAACAAGTGTATGCAGCGCGTCCAGAAGGCATCGCTGGCAAAAACAGGCAAGGACTGCATCTTGCAGGAATTTGAGGATAAGCGTGAGGGCAGCACCACAACGCTGGTGCTCAAAAAGACCAAAACAGCATCTTCCAACCGAACCATCTTCATGACGGCAGTGTTGAAAGAAGAACTGAAACACTGGCTAAAGCGTTTGGAAATGGACGAAGCCGTTGAGCCGGAACGCTACCGCAACAGTGGGATGCTCTTGCGTCTGCCCAACGGTCTGGCGGTAGAACCGATCCTCATCCGCAAGAAGTTCATCAAGTGGCAGGACGAGCACCCGGAGTTCACCCGCATTGTGTTTCACGGCCTGCGGCATTCCAGTGCCACCTATCAACTGATGATCTCCGGCGGTGATGTGAAAGCGGTACAGGGCACAACAGGCCACGCCAGTGCCAATCTGCTGGTCAACACCTATGCACACATCCAGAAGGATTCCCGTAAAAAGCTTGGTAAAAAGTTCGAGGAAGGCTTCTACAAGCCGGGAGCAACACTTGTGCAGGCTGCCCCGGTTGAAGCAGAACCGACCATCTCCGTATCGGCACTGTTGGAACTTCTGAAGGACGCAGACCCCTCTGTAAAAGCGCAGCTCCGCTTGGCTTTGCTGACCTGAATTGCAAAAAATAGCACGAATTGCAGAGTAATTCACAGACTTACTCCATCTGACACGAAAAAATGCGGACCGTGCAAAACCGTGCAGAGACCGTGCAAACGGCGTACAAAAAGAAAATCCCACGAGGAATCTTGCGATTCCTCGTGGGATTTTGGTGCGCTCGAGGGAACTCGAATCCCTGGCCCTCTGATTAAAAGTCAGATGCTCTACCGGCTGAGCTACGAGCGCATATTTCCGCAGTGAACATACTGCCGAATAATATTACCACAACTTGCGCAAAAATGCAAGGGTTCCCGGGCAAAAAGGCGTAAAAAGCTCCTGCATCGGTGTGGGCTTCCGCTTTTCATCCGCGCAGCAGATCGAAGATGCTCCGGTGTCGGCAGCGGAAGGGGCTTCATCCCGATAACTTCCTCTTTACAAACCCGGCAAGAATCGTTACAATCAAATCAAATCCGTCTGCAGTGCGCTGCGTTTTACTGCCCGGCAGTGTGCGCCCCGCCGCGCTGCACCCGCAAACTTTTTCCCGGCTTTGGCATTCTGCCGGGCCGCGCCGATACGTTTTTTGCAGGAGGTTTTTCCTATGAAGATCACTCGCCGTACTGTTCTTCGCCTGACCGGTGCCGCTGCCGCTTCGCTGGCGCTTTCCAGCTGCAGTGCTTCCGGCAGTGCCATTCTGGGCAGCAATTTTTCCAGCTGGCTCCAGCAGACACTGGGCATCAGTTCTTCCGGCGCAGCTTCTTCTGCTGCATCCTCGGAGGACATGGCTGCTTCCTCGCTGGCAGCAGGCGAGCAGCCCGCTGCCAGTCTTGCCGCACTGCCCGCTTACGATGCCGACCCGCTGACCGGTGAGGCCAAGCGCAGCAATGGCCGTATTGTGGGCGTGATGGTCAACAACATCTCCAACACCTCCCGTCAGAACGCCCGTCCGCAGCGCGGTCTTTCCTCTGCCGATCTGCTGATCGAGTGCAAGGTGGAGGGCGGCATCACCCGCTTCTGCGCGGTGTTCCACGATGCTGACTCCATCCCGGAGATCGGCCCGCTGCGTTCTGGCCGCGACCAGTTCCTGCAGCTGCTGATGCCCTATCAGGCGCTGTACTACCACGACGGTGAGAGCGCCGCCTGCACCAAATTCATCAGCGTATACAACTATTCCGGCCTGAACATCGGCGGCAAGAGCTACTTTAATACTCCTACCCATCCGCATGTGGCTCACCGCGACAGCCGGGGCCGGGATGTGGCCTATGAACACACCGAGTTCACCTCCGGCAAGGAGATCCGGCAGGCCGCTTCCAACGCGGGCATCGGGCTGAAGTACGATTACGACACCACCTTCTTCCGCTTTGCGGACTACCGCACCGGCGAGGAGAACGCCATGCAGGGTGCAGCATCCGGCAGGACGGTCAGCATCACCCACTCGGACCACTACAAGACCAGCTTCCGCTATGATCCGCAGTCCCGCACCTATAAAATGCAGATGTACAGCCGCATCTCCGGCAAATTTGAAAACACCGTGGACGAGCTGAACGCAAAGCAGCTGAGCTTTGACAACCTGCTGGTCTGCTTTGCTCCCATCGAGCGCTATTCCGGCGACTCCGGCGATGTGCAGCAGGTAAGCTACATCTCCGGCGGCGATGCCTATTATTTCAGCCGCGGCGCTGTACAGCATGGCCGCTGGGAAAAGGCTTCGCCTGAGCATCCGCTGCTGGTCTACGACAAGACCGGTGCGCAGATGCTTTTCAACCGCGGCAAGACCTATCTTGCCATCGTGGACGACGACGAGTGGTCCAACTTCAGCTATCAGTAACGAGGGAACCGCATGAAACGCATCTGGAATCTGGCCCTTGGCACGGCGGTGCTGTGCACAGCCCTGCTATGCGGGTGTGCACTGTCCGGCACCACTGCCCCGGACAGTGCAGCGCCCACCGACCCGCTGACCGGGCAGGAGCTGCAGTATCCCGGCGAACGCACCGCCGCCGTTGTGATCGACAACGCCGCTTCCAGCACCACACAGTGGGGCATTGGCAGCGCATCGGTGGTGCTGGAAGCCCTGACCGAGAGCGGCCAGCCCACCAGCCTGTGCTTGGCTTATCCTTCGGTATCGGCCATGCCAACCGTCGGCCCAGTGACCCTTGGGCAGGATCTTTACTGGCGGCTGCTCAGCGGGCAGGAAGTACTGCCCATCCAGCGGGGTGCAGGGCAGTTTGCCCGCAACTATCTGGATTATTATAACCTGCGGGCCGTGGACGCGCTGGAAGTGGGCCGCAACGCCTTTTCCTGCGATGATGTCTGGAGCGGCGCGCCGCTGTGGCATACCAGCGGCGGGGAGGTTGCTTCCGTGCTGGGCAGCCTGAACCTTTCCGGCGCATTGGGCGACCACGGCAGCAGCGCTTCCTCCTCGGCCAGCACTGCCGAGGACAGCTCTGCCATTTCCGCTCTGCCCGCCCTGCTGCCGCAGGCCAAAGAGCCCCGCCTGCCGGAGCCAGGTTCCCGGGATGCCGAACAGGTGCAGATCAACTTTGCGCCCCAAAGCACCACCGGCTTTGCCTACGATGCGGCCAGCGGCACCTACGGGATGCTCCGCGCCGACGGCACCGCCCAGCTGGATGCCAACACCGGCGCGCAGGCGCAATTCGACAATCTTCTGGTCCTTTACTCCGCTTCCAGCCTGCGGGACGACGGCACCACGCTGGACTACGACCTGTCCCTTGGCGGCGGTGTCTGGCTGAACGGCAGCCAGCTGTGGCACATCACATGGACGCAGGGCACAGACTCCACCTTTGCCTTTTACGATGCCGACGGCAGGCCGCTGACCATCCGCACCGGACGCAGCTACATTGCGCTGGTCTCCAGCGTGACCGGGCAGGAGCTGACGGTATTGGATTCCGCCGGGCAGAATGTGCTAAATTGACAAAACAAAAAAAGACCATCTGAGGCATTTTTAACTGCATCTCAGATGGTCTTTTATTCCGTTCAGGAACTCCTTCCGTCATCGCTGACGCGATGCCACTGCTCCCCTTTTTGTCACTTGCGTGACATCTGCTCCTCTCTTTGTCACCTGCGGTGACATTTCTCCCCGGCGCGGGGAGAATCTGTCCCGGCCGGGGGAAGTCGTCCTCTGGGATGGGGCTTCTGGCACGCCCGAAAACATTGCGCTTTAGCCGCAAACTTTGCCGCCATGCCAAAGGCTCCCTCCATGAGGGAGCTGGCGCGGCGTAAGCTGCGACTGAGGGAGTTCCCCCTTGACATCTCTCCTCTTCTGCACTATAATACTTCAAAAATGAATCATTCAAAGATGAAAGGATAGACCTGTTGTGAACCCGAATATCGAATTTTCCATCAAGACCGCGCAGGCATACAATGCCGTCTGCAAACCGCTGTGTCAGGAGCTTGGCCTGTCGCAGACGGCGCTGGACATCCTGCTGTTCCTCGCCAACAACCCGGACTATAAAACGGCCCGGGACATCGTGGAGGTGCGGCATATCAAGGCGAACCTCGTCTCCATGAATGTGGACAAGCTGGTGCAGGAAGGGTATCTGGAACGGTACGCTGTGGTCGGCGACCGCCGCAAAACAAAGCTTCTCTGCACCGGAAAGGCAGACCCGATCATCCGCAAGGGGCGTGTGGTGCAGAATGCCTTTTTCAAGCGCCTGCTGGATCATGTGGAGCCAGCCGATCAGGAGGTCTTTTTCCGGACCATGGAGCTGATCGGGAAAAATCTGGACGAAATTATAAAGGAGAACGCATAAAATGAACGTGTTGTTTACGGTTCTTGTCACCTTTTTTGCCGGCATGGGGGCCGGCCTTGGCACCGGCTTTGCCGGTATGAGCGCGGCGGCGGTCATCAGCCCCATGCTCATCACCTTCCTGCACATGGACCCCTATATGGCGGTGGGCATCGCCCTTTCTTCGGATGTGCTGGCCAGCGCCGTTTCGGCCTATACCTACCACAAAAACAAGAACCTGGATATCAAAAACGGCCTGATCATGATGGTAAGTGTGCTGCTGTTCACGGTGGTGGGCAGCTGGGTGGCCAGCAGAGTGCCCTCGGCCACCATGGGCGGCTTCTCGGTGTTCATGACCTTCCTGCTGGGCGTCAAGTTCATTGTGCGCCCGGTCATGACGACCAAGGAAGCTATGCAGGGTGTCAGCGCCCAAAAGCGTGCCATCCAGTCCATCGTGTGCGGTGTGCTCATCGGTTTCATCTGCGGCTTCATCGGCGCAGGCGGCGGCATGATGATGCTGCTCATCCTCACCAGTGTGCTGGGCTACGAGCTGAAGACCGCCGTGGGCACCAGCGTGTTCATTATGACCTTCACGGCCCTGACCGGTGCGGTCTCCCACTTCATGATCGGCGGCACGCCCGACTGGCTGGTGTGGATCCTGTGCGTGGTGTTCACTCTGCTGTGGGCACGCATTGCGGCGGTGTTTGCCAATAAGGCTGAGCCCAAGACCCTGAACCGCGCCACCGGTGTCGTGCTGGTGGTGCTGGGTGTGGTCATCATGGGCTTCAACCTTCTGAGCTGATACATTAAAATATGAATAAAAAGCCAGCGGTTTCACACTTTCTAAAATGGAAACCGCTGGCTTTTGTTCAGTTTAGTTTTGAAGAGAGAACACCGCTAATTCGCTGTGAAACTGCATTGTAGGCTGCGTTTTCTCTGGCGTGAATAGCGGGTGATTCAAATAGAAAAAGCCGAAGTTTATCGAGCAGGATGCTGACAATGAAAATCCCAAGAATCGCAAGGACGGTGAGCAAGGAGAAATACCATTTGCTAAGAAAACGGCTGAGACCTAATATGCCCCAGAGGCATTTTCGCATGTTGGAATTTTCATGAAACAGATAAATAGCAAGCGTGCTGCTGGAGAGCCAATTGATTGTTTTATTCTGAAAAGGCGGCTTTTTGGCGAAGAATAAGAATAGGTCGGCAGAAAGCAAAATGATGTTCAGAGAGTACAAATTATAAAATTGTGTCAGATCAAACCAAAGCGGAGGAAAGTGGGTATTGACCAAATCGATTATAAGTACAGCAGAAACGGTGAGAAAAAGCCAGAAAAGTGCGTGCAGGCCATACTGCTTTGCACTTCTGCAAAACTTGCTGCCATACAATTTGAACAATGCGCCCATGGAATAAATGAACACAAACCAAATGATATTGCTGAACCCTACGACCCAGGCAAACCCAAGTGAGGGAAGCAGGCCGTAAACCAGAAAATAGCTGATAAGAAAGACTCCGTACTCCCGGAAAGAAAGGCTCTGCAGGAGTCTGTTCAGATAAGGAACAAACAAAAGCAAAGTTACATAGCCAGTGACAAATCCATATTGTCCGGTCATCATTGGAAAGAGGCAGGAGAGGAAAGAAAGAAATGAAAAACTGGTATAACCGGCGGCTGCTGCGATAAAATAATCGACAAGCATAAAGAAAACCATCTGCTTCCAGAGCCGATAGATTTTCAGGTAATTTACCTTGTCAGTGGTGATGGAAAAATATCCTGTGATCAGAATAAATATGTTGTCACCAAGCTTACCCCCTCCCTGAATAAATTGGCACAATAGTATGTTTGGTGAGATGTAAGATGGGTCGTCACAAGGTGCACCATAGAGCGCCAGATGGTGCCCAATGATCATAAGCATGGCAACGATCCGGAGAAGCTCAAAATTTGAGTCTCGTTCAACATTTTTTGCGTTTAACATGAAGATATCTCCTTCGGCTGTTCAAAAAGTAGATAGGATATAGTTCAGGCCAAAGGTTCTGCGATGTAGAATGTTCCGCAAGGAGTCAGATGGAAATTTGCAGAATCGAAACCTGCTAGTTCGTCGCACGAAAGAATATAGACAGCGTCCTCGGCAGGGTTCGGGGATTCAGGAATGGAAAAAATATACCTGCCCATAGAACTGACTTTTTCAAAAGCTGCATGTGGGTTGGAAATCTCCGCAGTCTCCTGATAGGTGAAAGGATCGATCTGCATGTAAAACAAAACAAAAATGTAAGGCATATTGACTTTAGAGGAAATATAAATACGGGAAGCATCGCTTTCGGCGGTTTGAGTGATCGCGGTTCCGAGACCGTCAAAGAAGTATGGCTTTAGTTTCTGTGCATAGTGAGTGAAGTAAAAACCAACAAAAGTAAAGAAGGCAGCGGTAAACAAAAGGGCTGCTATAGGAAGTCCGCGCCGGAACCGCCCGGTAAATTCGGCAGTGCCGACGGCGGTATAATAGATCCAGGGAATCATGAGTATATTAAGACGATTGATGTTGGGATCGACAATGAACATCAGAGCCACACTGGACAAAAACCAGAAATTTACGATGTACTCAGGCTGCTCTTTGCAGCGGCTGCGAAACTTGGAAAAGCAGCAGAAGATTCCCCACAACGTCAACAGGAGAGTAACAGGATAAAGAATGCCGAACAGATGGGTTGCGTTCCACGGGAGAGAGTCATGCTGAAAAAACATAACACCGAGCGCGAGGAAAAAGTTCTTCAGACTGTTCAGCAGAATGTTTCCGTAAAAAACAGAGGTTACTTCTGTGTGACGGTTTTGGTAAAGCCGTGGAATCGTAAAGGGCCCAAGCTGGAGAGCGGAGAAAGCTGAAAGGTATTGATGAGCACAAAAAGAATGATGGGCAGAGCGACAAGCGTCAGAAGAACCAGTGCCAGAATGCCCTGCCGCAGGGTGATCCTTTTTGTGCGAAGAAGGTAAAAAAGAAGAGGTAATACAAAAAAAGGCAAAAAACAATAGGAAGTACCGTAACTATAAGCCGAAAAGCCAAAGATGACAAAGGCAGCATAGAGGTATCCTGTCCCACCGCTGTGTTTACGGCAAAAGATGCTGAGACAGAAACTGCCCCAGAGAATCAAATCGGGAAAAAGATTACTCTCAAGTCCCCAGCGGCTTTTCATAATATGCCAGGGGCATATGGCAAACAGAAGCGTTCCAAAGAGAACGTATTTCCGATGGTTCGGGAGAGGGGTTACATTATCCAGAAAGAAGTAGAATAAAACGACAGAAACGCAGCCGATCAAAGCCATCGGAAGACGAACCGTGAACTCGGAAAGGCCGAACAACGCGATGAATGGCATACAAAACCAAGAGTAAGCAATATTTTGACCGCTTCCCCATGCAATCAGATGCACCGGATAAGAGATGCCGTGGCGATCAATGCCATAATTCAGAATCGACCAGGCTTCATACCCGGCAGAAGCTTCATCCTGATTCAGTCCATATGGAACCTGACCGATCAGGATAAGGCGGGCCAAGATGCCGATCAGACAAAAAAACAGCACGAGAAAAAAGTCTCTGCTTTTTGAAGTTTGCCGCAAAGCAGTCGTTCCCATAAAATGTTTCCTCCATGATATGAGCGGATAAAAATAGCGGTCTATGCATCAATGCACAGACCGCCGTTTCAGCGGGGCCTCAAAGCTCGGCTGACCGGATTTTTACTTGTCCTCGATGGTGGAGTGCTCGATCACCCAGTCAGCAGCCTTGCGGATGCCCTCGTTGCGGCGCATGGCAGGGATGTTGGAGTTGGCCTTGACCTCGTCCAGCGTCTTTTTGGAGCGCTCTGCACGTTCGGCCAGAGTCTTTTCGATCTCTTCCTCGGTGGGCAGCAGGTTCTCCTGCTGTGCGATCTGCAGCAGAGCCATGTGCACGCGGGAGGTCTTTTCGGCAGAAGAACGGACCTTGGCGGTAAAGCTCTCGCGGGTCTCGTGGATCTGGCTCAGGTAGCGGTCCAGACTCAGGCGCTGCATCTGCAGCTGCTGCTGGATCTGCTCCATCTGCTGCTGGTAAGTGGTCTCCACCAGCACGCTGGGCAGTTCGCCCTCGGAAGCATCGGCCAGCTGGGTCAGGATCTGATCCTTGGCGCGGTTCAGCGCGGCGGCATGCTTGCCGTCGTGCAGCTGCTGGCGAACCTGCGCACGCAGCTGGTCCATGGTGTCCAGATTGGCCACCTTCTTGGCAAAATCGCTGTTCAGGGCCGGGATCTGACGCACGCAGACGTCGATCAGCTTGACCTTGAACATCACCGGCTTGCCGGCCAGATCCTTTGCGTGGTAGCGGTTGGGGAAGGTGACAAAGATCTCGAACTCTTCGCCTGCCTTGTGGCCCAGAATGCCCTCCTCAAAGCCAGGGATCATGCGGCCGCTGCCCAGCTGAACGGCCTGATTCTGTGCGGTGCCGCCCTGGAAGGGCTTGCCCTCCAGCAGGCCCTCGTAATCGATATGTACGATGTTGCCCTTCACGGCAGGGCCCTTGTGAGGCACCAGCTCTGCGGCAGCTGCGCGGTGACGTTCCAGCACATTGTCGATCTCCTTGTCGGACACCTCAGGGGTAACGCACTCAGACACAAAACCGGTGGTTTTGGTCAGATTCAGTTCAGGCTGCAGAGCAACCGTGGCAGTGGCCACAAAGCCCTCGTCCTTTTTCACGCTCACCAGATCGTATACGGGATCGGCAACAGCCACAAAGCCGTGCTCTGCCATCGCAGCATCGTACAGTGCGGGCACGTCCTTGTCCATCAGGTCGTTGATGGCGTCGTACCAGAAGGTGTGTTCGCCGCGATCAGCCTCGATCTGTGCACGGTCAGCTTCGCCCTTTTTGAAGCCCCGGATCGTATAAGAGGCGCGGGTGCGCTCATAAACGGCATTGGATGCAGCTTCCAGCTCTTCCGGGCTGGCGCTGAAGGTCATTTTGCAGACACTCTTTTCAGGAGTTTCCACGCTTACCAGTTTCATAGGATCTACCCTCCGTGGTGTCTCGCTGCAGAGAAAACCCGGCGGCGCAGCCTCCACGCGGTGCTGCCCGCAAAGCTCCTATACCCCTGCACGGACACAGATTAAAAACATATAGTAAGGCTATTATAGCACAAGAACGACAAAAACGATACAAGAAAAATCATAAAAAATGCTGCTTTTTGAAAAAGATAAAAATATTTGCAAAAAACGGTTGACAAAACCCAGTCTGAGTGATAAAATACATCATGTTCCGAGCGGAACGTATGCGTTGGTAGCTCAGCTGGATAGAGTGACTGACTACGAATCAGTA
>OJSE01001737.1_pt1 | contig 26616 bp, 19 predicted proteins | sample 1599351 | NCBI WGS metagenome assembly OJSE01 (sample SAMN04168656, study PRJEB22393) | human gut metagenome | biome: human gut microbiome; feature: stool | host: Homo sapiens | collected 2014-03-17 | reverse complement strand
CCCTACACGACGCTCTTCCGATCTCGGCATGGAGGGCGAACTGGAGTACGAGAACTTCAACGCCGCGAGCGCCAAAATCGACATCCAAGGCCGCAACGTCCACCCCGGATACGCCAAGGACAAGATGATCAACGCCATCGAGGTAGCCTGCGACCTGCAGCGTTTCCTTCCGGCCTGCCAGCGCCCCGAACATACCGAAGGGTACGAGGGATTCTACCACTGCGTGGGACTGAACGGCACGGTCGAGAAGGCTTCCGTCAGCTACATCATCCGCGACCACGACGCCGACAAATTCGAACAGAAGAAGGTCTTCATGTGGGCCTGCGTCGATCTGCTGAAAAAGAAATACGGCGACGAAGTGCTGACCCTCACCGTCAAGGACCAGTACTTCAACATGCGCAAAATGGTCGAACCGCATCCGCAGGTGATCGACAAGGCGCTCGAAGCGATGGAGCGGGCCGGCGTGAAACCGCTCGTCCGCCCGATTCGCGGCGGCACGGACGGCGCACGACTCTCGTTCATGGGACTCCCCTGCCCCAATCTCTTCACGGGCGGCATGAACTTCCACGGCAAATTCGAATACTGCTCGCTCACCACGATGCGCAAGGCCCAGCAGGTGATCCTGAACCTCGCGCAGTTGTGGGCCGAATAAACATATGACCGCGACGGCGGCAGTCCGGACCGCCGCCGTGACGAATCCGCCGCATCTCCGTCCCCGCCGCAAAGCGGGGATCCGGAGCGAAGAAGACGGCAAAACAACATACAGACCTATGGATAATTTCGGTTTTCTGAAAGTGGCGGCAGCGGTGCCGCACGTACGGGTCGGCGACTGCGACTTCAACACCGAGCGGATCGCCGCGATGGCCGAAGAGGCCGCGCAGCGGGGCGTCGAGATCGTCGCGTTTCCCGAACTGGCCGTCACGGCCTACACCTGCGCCGACCTGCTGCTGCTGCCGGCGCTGCTCGACGCGGCCGACGAAGCCCTTGCGCGGCTGGTAAAAGCCACGCGCAAACTGCCGCTGGTCATCATCGCCGGCGCCCCCCTGCGCCACGGCTCGACGCTCTACAACTGCGCCGTCGTTTTCACGCAGGGCCGTGTGCTGGGCGTCGTACCCAAGACCTACATCCCCGACTATACGGAGTTCTACGAAAACCGCTGGTTCGCATCCGGCGCCGGCATCTCGGAAGAGACGATCTCCGTCGCGGAACAGAGCGCCGACTTCGGCGCGGACCTCACGTTCGGGATCAACGGCACGGAATTCGGCGTCGAAATCTGCGAGGACCTCTGGACCGCCATTCCGCCTTCGTCGCACCTCGCGCTCAACGGCGCCAAGGTAATCTTCAACCTCTCGGCGTCGCCCGAATCGGTGGGCAAGCACGCCTACCTGCGTCAGCTCGTGGCCCAGCAGTCGGCCCGCACCCTCGCGGGATACGTCTACTGCTCGGCAGGCTTCGGCGAATCGTCCACCGATCTGGTGTTCGCCGGCAACGGCATCGTCGCCGAAAACGGCCGGATACTCCGCGAATCGGGACGCTTCCGGCTCGAAGAGCAGCTCGTCGTGGCCGATATCGACATTCAGCGGCTGGAATTCGAACGCCGCCGCAACACCTCGTTCCGCATGCACGAAGGGGCGGCGGAGAACACCGTAATCGAAATGGAGGTCCCCGAAGGACTCCGGGCCGCGGCGCTCGACCGCGACATCGACCCGATGCCGTTCGTGCCGCAGGACGAAGCGCACCGCAGCGAACGCTGCGAGGAGATTTTCCAGATACAGTCGCACGGGCTGGCCAAAAGGCTGGTGCACACCCGCTGCGAAAAGGCCGTAATCGGCATTTCGGGCGGACTGGATTCGACGCTGGCCCTGCTCGTCACGGTCCGCACGTTCGACAAGCTGGGACTCGACCGCGCCGGAATCATCGGCATCACCATGCCCGGCTTCGGCACCACGGACCGCACCTACAACAACGCGCTGGAACTGATGCGCGGGCTGGGCGTCACGATCCGCGAAATTCCGATCCGCGACGCCTGCTCGCAGCACTTCAGCGACATCGGACTCGATCCCGAAGACCGCTCGGCGGCCTATGAAAACAGTCAGGCCCGCGAGCGCACGCAGATACTGATGGACGTCGCCAACATGGAGGGCGGTCTGGTGGTCGGCACGGGCGACCTGAGCGAGCTGGCGCTGGGCTGGGCCACCTACAACGGCGACCAGATGTCGATGTACGGCGTGAACGCCTCGGTGCCCAAAACACTGGTGCGCCACCTCGTGCAATGGGTCGCGGACACGGAATCCGACATGGCCGCGCGCGCGACGCTGCTCGACGTCATCGACACCCCGGTCAGCCCCGAACTGCTCCCGGCCGACAAGGAGGGAAAAATCGCCCAGAAAACCGAGGACCTCGTGGGTCCCTACGAACTCCACGACTTCTTCCTCTACAACTTCATCCGCGCAGGCTACGGCCCGGCTAAAATCCTGTTCCTCGCCGAGCAGGCCTTCCACGGCAGCTACGACCGCGCGACGATCCTCAAATGGCTGACGGTCTTCTTCCGCCGCTTCTTCTCGCAGCAGTTCAAGCGTTCGGCCATGCCCGACGGCCCGAAGGTCGGTTCCGCGGCGCTCTCGCCGCGCGGCGACTGGCGCATGCCTTCGGACGCCTCGGCGGCCGTGTGGCTCAAAGAACTCGAAACCCTGAAATACCTGAAATGATCATGAAAAGAAATCTCTTACTGGCGATTGCGACGCTCCTGCTCGCCGGAAGCTTCGCCACGGCGCAGGACTGGAAGGAAGCGTTGAAAAAAGCCGCCACGACCGCCGCAGACAAAGCCACCGACGGCAAGCTGACGCAATATGCGCTCGCCGGCACATGGAACTACACCGCTCCGGGCGTGAAATTCGAGGGCAACGACCTGCTGAGCCAGCTCGGCGGCACGGTACTTCAGGACAACATCAAACAGCAGCTCGACAAGGGCTATCAGATGGCCGGCATCAAACCCGGCGCCGGTACGGTCACATTCGCCAAAGACGGCAAATTCACCACCCTGATGGGCAAATACGAACTTTCGGGAACCTACGAATTCGACGCTTCGACGTACGTCGCCACGCTCAACTTCGCCAAGGACAAACTCGATCTGGGTTCGGTTCCGGGGCACGCCTACATCGACGGCTCTAATCTGCTGCTGGTCTTCCCCGTCACCAAACTCATCGACATGGTCAAGGCGATGGGCAGCAAAATATCGTCGATGGAGACCATCGTCGCGCTGCTCGAAAACTACAAAAACGTCTATATCGGCTTCGAATTCAGCCGTCAAGCGGGAGAAAATGCGAAGTAGGCGAAAAAAATTACATTTTTTTTCAAATGACAGATTCACAACGGATCTGTCATTTTTTATTACGGATTTTCACCCCCGGTCCGTCCCTTCCAGCAGACAGTAAGCACAACAGGGTCTGAAACTGAAAATCGCATAAGTAAAATATTTTAGCAAATTCTTAAAGAACTTGCAAAACTCCCGAAGATACATTATTTTTACGGCGGTACTCGAATAATAACCCTCAAAACACAGATTGACTATGAACGCTCAAGCCCATCAGTACGTCGAAGATTTCATGGCGCAACTCACCCTCCGCAACCCCAACGAGCCGGAATTCCATCAGGCTGTCCGCGAGGTGGCCGAATCGCTGGCACCCCACATCGTGGCAAGCCCCGTATTGCAGAAAATGAAAGTTCTGGAGCGCATCGCCGAACCCGAACGCGTCATCATTTTCCGCGTGCCGTGGCTCAACGACAAAGGCGAAATCGAAATCAACCGCGGCTACCGCATCCAGATGAACAGCGCCATCGGCCCCTACAAGGGCGGGATCCGCTTCCACCCCTCGGTGAACCTCTCGATCCTCAAGTTCCTGGCTTTCGAGCAGACCTTCAAGAACAGCCTCACGACGCTCCCGATGGGCGGCGGCAAGGGCGGCTCGGACTTCAACCCGAAAGGCAAGTCGGACAATGAGGTGATGAAATTCTGCCAGTCGTTTATGACCGAGCTGCAACGTCACATCGGACAGGACACCGACGTTCCGGCGGGCGACATCGGCGTCGGCGGCCGTGAAATCGGCTTCATGTTCGGCCAGTACAAACGTCTGCGCGACGAATTCACGGGCACGCTCACCGGCAAGGGCCGCGACTGGGGCGGCAGCCCGCTGCGCCCCGAAGCCACGGGCTACGGCACCTGCTACTTCGCGCAGGAGATGCTCGCCACGCGCAAAGAGAGCTTCGAAGGCAAGACCGTCTGCATTTCGGGTTCGGGCAACGTGGCGCAGTACGCCTGCCAGAAAGCCACGCAGCTCGGCGCCAAAGTCGTGACGCTCTCCGACTCGTCGGGTTACATCCACGATCCCGAAGGCATCGACGCCGCGAAACTGGAGTACGTAATGGAATTGAAAAATATCTTCCGCGGCCGTATCAAGGAGTACGCCGACCGCTATCCTTCGGCGACCTACTACCCCGGCCAGCGTCCGTGGGGCGTCAAGTGCGACATCGCCATGCCGTGCGCCACGCAGAACGAGCTGAACGGCGACGAAGCGCAGGCGCTCGTCGACAACGGCTGCATCTGCGTCGCCGAAGGCGCCAACATGCCCTCGACGCCCGACGCCATCCGCATCTTCCAGCAGCACAAGCTGCTCTACGCGCCGGGCAAAGCCGCCAATGCAGGCGGCGTGGCGACGTCGGGTCTCGAAATGACGCAGAACTCGATGCGCATCACGTGGTCGCCCGAAGAGGTGGACGCCAAGCTCCGCTCGATCATGCAGAACATCCACTCCGTCTGCGTGCAGTACGGAACTCAGGCCGACGGCTACATCAACTACGTCAACGGCGCCAACATCGGCGGCTTCATGAAGGTCGCCAACGCCATGCTGGCGCAGGGATGCGTCTGATCCGCAGTCCGCATACGAAAAAGCCCGGAGCAATGCTCCGGGCTTTCCTATTTCAGATCCGCACCGACTACAGAAACAGCACGGCCAGCGCCGCGACGGCGAACCCGCCGCAGAATCCGGCCAGCACCTGCTGCCCGTTGTGACACCCCAGATAGAGACGGGCCGAAGCCAGCGCCCCGGCGCAGAGTATGGCGATCATCAGCGGAACCATCATGTCGCCCACGCCCGCGATATTCATCACCACCAGCAACGCCACGACAGCCCCCATCGCCGTCAGGTGCAGGCTAATCTTCCAATAGAGCGACACCGCCAGACACATCACCTCGCAGCAGGCGGCGGCGATCATGAACTTACGCAGGAAGATGGCGGAGGGAATTTTGGCGATCGTAATGGCGCACAGCACATAGCACACGGCGCCCACCAGCAGCGGCAGAAGCCGCTCGCGGCGGTCGTCGATCCTGTAATCCGAAATCCGGCCCAGCGACCGCAGCACCCCCAGCGCCAGCAGGGGGATGATAATGGCATAAAGCGCCACCACCCACAGCAGGTAGATCTTCACGCCCGACGGATAATGCGCGAAGACGGTAAGCGTCAGCAGTACGCCGATCATGTAGAGAGGCAGCAGAAACGGGTGCAAAGCCCACGATATGCCGTTCGAGAGTTTTCTGTACATTCTTCAAATTATCACACCGGCCGCAACTGCCTCAGACCTGCCGCCGCCTTCCGGGGCGGCCCGGCGGATCAGCGCAAATCGGTTCCGTATCCGGCCGCAACGCCCCGCACGGGGCGCAAACGGCCGGCGGCCGGTTTTCTGTTCTTCATCTATATCTGTTTGCGGAGCCGGGCGACGGGGATTCCGAGCATTTCGCGGTACTTGGCCACCGTGCGGCGGGCAATCCGGTAGCCTTTCGAGTTGAGAATGTCCATCAGCGTCTCATCCGTCAGCGGATGGCGCTTGTCCTCCTCGTCGATACACTCCTGCAATATGTTCTTGATTTCATAACTCGACACCTCCTCGCCGCTCTCGGTCTGCATCGCCTCCGAGAAGAGCGACTTGAGCAGGATGATGCCGAACTGGGTCTGCACGTACTTGCTGTTCACCACGCGCGAGATCGTCGAAACGTCGAGTCCCGTGCGGTCGGCGATGTCCTTGAGGATCATCGGCCGCAGTTTCGATTTGTCGCCGTCCTTGAAGTACTCCTGCTGGTAGTCGAGAATGGTCTGCATCGTGCGCATCAGCGTGTCGTGCCGCTGCTTGATGGCCGAAATGAACCATTTGGCCGAGTCGATCTTGTTCTTCACGAACTGAATCGCCTCCTTGTCCTTCTCGCGGACCGTGCCGTCGGAGCCGACCATCTCGCGGATCATGTCCATATAGCGGCGGTTCACGCGGACTTCGGGAACGTTGTACGAATTGAGCGAGAGCTGGAACCGCCCGTCCTGATAATCGAGGATAAAATCGGGAATGATATAGGGCGTCGTGTCGGTGCCGCCCTCGGCATAGAGGTTGCCGGGCTTGGGCGAGAGCCGCCTGATCTCGGCGATCGCTTCGCGGAAATCCTCCTCCGACACCTGCAGGCGCGACATCAGTTTCTCGTAATGCTTCTTGACGAACTCTTCGAAATAGTTGGTCAGAATCTTGCGGGCCAACCGCCGGGGGCGGCTGTTGATCGGAATCTGCGCCATCTGCAGCAGCAGGCACTCCCGCAGGTTGCGGGCGCCGATACCGGCCGGTTCCAGTTCGTGCAGGACTCCGAGCAGGCGCTCCAGCTCCTCGGCCGAAGTCTCGATTCCGAGCGTGAAGGCGATGTCGTCGGCAACGGATTCCAGATCGCGGCGCAGGTAACCGTCCTCGTCGATGCTCCCGACCAGATAGGCGGCCAGACGCATGTCACGCTCCGAAAGGTTGCGGAAACCGAGCTGTTCGAGCAGATATTCGGGCAGCGAACGGCCTTCGGTCAGGAAAACCGGACGCTGTTTGTCGTCTTTCGAATAGTTGTTTATGCGGCTTTTATAGGAAGGCGTATCGTCTTCGCGCAGATACTCGTCCACGGAGATCTGCTGTGGCTGCTCCTCCTCTTCGGACGCATGTTCCTCCTCCTCCAGCACGATGTTGTCCTCAATCTCCTGTTTGATACGTTGTTCGAGCTGCACGGTGGGCAGCTCCAAGAGCTTGATCATCTGAATCTGCTGCGGAGAGAGCTTCTGCTGAAGCGATAATACCTGTTTCTGATTAATAGCCATACTTTTTCCAAATTAAGAATAGTTCGTTCTGAATTTGGTTTCTTCTTTCGGTTAGTAAACAAACGGCCGCAACCGGGGAAATCGTATGGAAAGGCGCTTATTTCTAGGCCTGCCCCGCACAGCCCGAACAAGAAATTCGTTCGGGTCCGGCAGCAAGAGGCGTGAAACAGCCTTTCCGGGCGGTTTTAAAAATCGGCGTTCTTCGGCGTGCGCGGGAACGGCTGCACGTCGCGGATGTTGGTCATGCCCGTCACGAAAAGCAGCAGCCGGTCGAAGCCCAGACCGAAGCCCGAATGCGGAGCCGAACCCCAGCGGCGGGTGTCGAGATACCACCAAAGCTCCTTTTCGTTCATGCCCAATTCGGCGACCCTTGCATGAAGCTTGCCATAATCGGCCTCACGCTCCGATCCGCCGATGATTTCGCCGATTCCGGGGAACAATACGTCCATAGCGCGTACGGTCTTGCCGTCGTCATTCTGCTTCATGTAGAAGGCCTTGATGTCCTTGGGATAGTTGATCAGGATGACGGGACGCTTGAAATGCTCCTCGACCAGATAACGCTCATGCTCCGACTGCAGGTCGCAGCCCCAGTCGCAGGGGAATTCGAACTTGCGGCCCGAAGCCTTCAGTATTTCGATGCCCTCGGTGTAGTCGAGACGCTTGAAGTCGTTTTCCAGCACGAAGTGCAGGCGGTCCAGCAATCCGTTGTCCCACATCTTGTTCATGAATTCGAGGTCCTCGGCGCAGTTGTCCAGCGCATACCGGATCAGGTACTTGAGGAAATCCTCGGCCAGCTCCATGTTGTCCTCCAGCTCATAGAAGGCGGCCTCCGGCTCGATCATCCAGAACTCCGACGCATGGCGCGGAGTGTTGGAATTCTCGGCGCGGAACGTGGGACCGAAGGTGTAGATGCGGCCCAGCGACAGCGCACCCAGCTCGCCTTCGAGCTGGCCCGACACGGTCAGGTTGCAGGCCTTGCCGAAGAAGTCCTGCGAGAAATCGACCTGTCCCTGCTCATTCTTGGGCACGTCGTTCAGGTCGAGCGTCGTCACCTGAAACATGGCGCCTGCGCCCTCGCAGTCCGAAGCCGTGATAAGCGGCGTGTGGAAGTAATAGAAACCCTCCCTGTTGAAATATTCGTGAATGGCGTAGGCCATGGCGTGCCGGATGCGCAGCACCGCGCCGAAGGTATTGGTGCGCGGACGCAGGTAGGCGATGTCGCGCAGGAACTCCAGCGAATGCCCCTTTTTCTGCAGGGGATAGGTCTCCGGATCGGCCGTGCCGTAGATCTCGATCTTCTCGGCCTGCACCTCGACGCGCTGGCCCGATCCGAGCGACGCCACGAGCCGTCCGTCCACACGGATGCAGGCGCCCGTGGTGATGGGTTTGAGCTGCTCTTCGCCGAACTTGGCAAGATCGACCACTATCTGGATATTCGCAACGCACGATCCGTCATTGAGGGCGATGAACGCCACATTCTTGTTTCCGCGCTTGGTGCGCACCCAACCTTTGACGACGATGTCGGTGTCCTCGGCACCCGACTTCAGAATTTCTGCGATTCTCTGCGATTTCATATCTTTCATTTTATCAATGCTCCTATTCGTTCTTTTCGAATTTACAAAGATACCTATTATTTGCGATTTGACAAAAAAAAAGTACCTTTGCCTAACCTATATAAGAACACGCACGATGAAACGTACCATACTGCTGACGGCGGCGATCCTCTGCGCCGCAGGCATCCGGGCACAGGACCTCTACAATATCAAGGAGCCGCCCGCGACCGAGATTCTCTCGCGTCCGGTCGAAGCGGGACGCATCCACCGCACCGAGGTCGTTCCCTACGACAAGCGCCACGACGCCGACGCCCGCAACCGCGCAGGCGTCGAAGCCTATATCGCCTACACCCCCGAAGCGTTCGCGGCCACGGACGATGCGGTGGCCGTCGGGCAGGTGATCGACATTCCCTACGTCTGGACCGACGGCGTGGTGTACCTCCACCTCGAAAACGTCGGCACGGCCTATACGCTCACGGTCAACGACACCGAGGTCGCCGAGGTCGAAGACTCCTCGACGCCCGCCGAATTCGCGCTGACACCCTACATCCGCGAAGGCAAGAACGCCGTCGTGCTGACTCTGCGCCGCAGCGCGGCCGATGCGCTCAACGCCGCCCCGGCGTCGCGCAAGGCATTCGAAAACAGCTACCTATACACCCAGAACAAACGCTCGATCCGCGACTTCGAAATCGCGCTCGTCCCCGACTCCACCCGCAAATTCGGCGTACTCGAACTGGCCATCGTCGCCCAGAACGCATTCAACTACGACGAACCCGTCACCGTGGGTTACGACATCTACTCGCCGCAGGGCAAGCTGCTCGACTTCAACATCCGCGAAGTCGTGATTCCGGGCCGCACGACCGACACGGTGCGCTTCAGCCCCTTCATTTACGGCACCAACGCCAACAAATGGGAACCGGGCGCCAAGAATCCGCCGCTCTACAAAGTCATGCTCTTCACGCGCCGCGACGGAGCTTACCGCGAATACATGCCGCTGAAGATCGGCTTCGGCAAGACCGAATTCACCGACGGCCGCATCACCCGCTTCGACAAGGAGATCAAACTCGTCAAAACCCGCTACAACGCCGCCGCAGACCGTAAAATCACCCTCGCGGAGCTGAAAAACCTCAAATCCAAGGGCAGCAACACCGTCTGCCCCGACTATCCGCAGCCGGCGTGGTTCTACGAACTTTGCGACGAACTCGGTCTTTACGTCATCGACCGGGCCAACATCAACGCTCCCGACAGGCGCGACGACCGCCGTGTGGGCGGCACGCCGTCGAACGATCCCGCGCTGGCCGACGAATACCTCGAACGGGTCAAGGCGATGTACTACCGCTCGCGCAACCACACCTGCGTCGTCGCCTTCGCGCTGGGCGGCGAATCGGGCAACGGTTACAACATGTACAAGGCTTACGAGTGGCTCAAGTCGGTCGAGAAATCGCGGCCGGTGATCTACACCGACGCCGACGGCGAATGGAATTCGGACCTGTAATCCGCTTTTTACGGCTCCGACCCCCGGCCGGGCTACGACGCCCCGCCCCCCTTTCGCGCAGCTCCGGCAAACGCTTCGACCGGCAACCAAGTCACGGTCCGGCATGCGGCGGCAGACTGCGGAAACGATTTACGAAAAGAAATGGTCATCGAACTGATAGTCATAGGCAAAACCGACTCGAAGGAGGTCGCGTCGCTGGTCGAAATGTACGCCCGGCGCGTAAACTTCTACTGCAAATTCGCGGTCACCGCCCTGCCCGACATCCGCAACACCAAGAACCTCAGCGTCAAACAGCAGCGCACGGCCGAAGGCGAAGCGATCCTGCGCCAGTTGTCGGACGGCGACTACGTCGTACTGCTCGACGAGCGGGGCGACGAAATGCGGTCAGTCGAATTCGCCTATTGGCTCCAGAAACGCATGAACAGCGGCGTGAAACGTCTGGTGCTGGTCATCGGCGGACCTTACGGATTCTCGGAGGAGGTCTACAAACGCTCCGACGCCCGTCTGTCCCTTTCGCGCATGACCTTTTCGCACCAGATCGTGCGGGCGATCTTCGCCGAGCAGATCTACCGCGCCTTCACCATTCTCAACAACGAACCCTATCACCACGAGTAAGCCGATGGAGCGCCGTCCCGCCATAGCCGTCGCAGCGCCCAACGTCCTGATGGGCGTCGGGATGAAATCCATTCTCGAAAAGATCATTCCCGCCGCCGACGTCGAACTTTTCGGCGACTTCGAATCCTTCACGGAAGCGGACCCGGAACGCTTCTTCCACTTCTTCGTGGCGGCGCAGCTCTTCGTCACGCACGGCAGTTTCTTCCGCGCCCGGCGCAGCAAAACGATCCTGCTTTGCAGCGGACAGCCCCAGCCTGCTTATGCGGACATGCACTGCATCGACGTCTGCACCAACGAGGAGGCGATCGTCCGCGACATCCTGCGCATGCACCACGGCGCGCACCGGTCCGAACACATCGTTCCCGGCGCGGTGCGTCCTGAAGCCGCGCCCCTTTCGGGCCGCGAAGCCGAGGTGCTGGCGCTGATCGCCCGCGGTTATATGAACAAACAGATCGCCGACAGCCTGCAAATCGGGCTTACGACCGTCATTTCGCACCGCCGCAACATCATGGAGAAGCTGGGTATCCGCTCGGTGGCGGGTCTGGCCATCTACGCCCTGACGGCCGGTTACGTCGATGCCGGCGAACTGTGAAGCCCCCTCCTCATAAATTAGGATTGCAGCTTCCGAAATAAATCCGTTACTTTGCATCCGAATCAAACGCTTTACCGTGCACCTCAGACAACTGACCATACCGCTTCTGACACTCCTTCCGCTCCTCGCGGCGGCCGGGGGAGCACAGACACCGGAACGGCATGCCGCGGCAACGGCGGCAGTCGCCGGCACGGCCGGGGAGGAACCGGCCGCGGCGGATACCGTGATCGTGGTGGACAAGGTGCAGGTGACGGCCATCAAGCAGGGCATGGTCCTGCGGTCGCAGCCCGTCGCGGCGACGATTGTCGGCAGCCGCGCCATCGAACGGGAGCGCATCGGCGCACTGAAACACCTCTCCCAGCAGGTCCCCAACTTCTTCGCCCCCGACTACGGCTCGCGCATGACCTCGTCGATCTACGTCCGGGGACTCGGTGCGCGCATCGACCAGCCGGTCATGGGACTCAATATCGACAACGTACCGGTTCTCAACAAGGACAATTACGACACGGAACTGGCCGACGCCGAACGCATCGAAGTACTCCGCGGACCGCAGAGCACGCTCTACGGCCGCAATACGATGGGCGGCGTAATCAACGTCTACACCCTCTCGCCGCTCTCGTACGAGGGCGTGCGCCTGAGCGCCGAATACGGCAGCGGCGACAGCTACAAGTTCCGCGCCTCGTCCTACTACAAACTCACGCCCGATCTGGGCATGGCCGTAACGGGTTATTATACCCACACGGGCGGATTCTTCGAGAATCTCGCCACGGGCGACAAATGCGACTGGGAACGGCTGGGCGGCGGACGCTGGAAAACCCAGTGGCGCAACCGCACGGGACTCCGCATCGACAATACGCTTTCGTTCTCGGTGCTCGAACAGGGCGGCTATCCCTATGCCTATGTCGGCGACGACATCATCGGCGACGACGGACGCCCCGTCGTCCGCCGCGGGGAAATCCGCTACAACGACCCCTGCTCCTACCGCCGCACCGCCCTGAGCGACGGACTCACGATCCGCTACGACGCCGGCAATTTCACCGTCGCCTCCATCACGTGCTACCAGTATTCCGACGACGAGATGATCCTCGATCAGGATTTCCTGCCCCTCTCGTATTTCACGCTCAGGCAGGCCCGTACCGAGCATAGCGTGACTGAGGACCTCGTCTTCCGTTCGCGCGGGGACAAAGCCTACCGCTGGCTGCTGGGGGCATTCGGATTCTACCGCCACGGCACGATGAACGCCCCGGTGCACTTCAAACAGACGGGCATCGAGGAGCTGATCCTCAAATACGCCAACGAAAACGACCAGAGCTACCGCTACAGCTGGGGGCTGAAGGACGGAACGGGCGGCGACGAGCTCTTTCTGGGGAGCGATTTCCGCATGCCTTCGGCTGGCGGCGCCCTCTACCACGAATCCAACTATACGCTGGGACGCTGGCGCTTCACCGCAGGATTGCGCTTCGACTTCGAGCACGCCCGCCTGCGTTACCGCAACTATACGGATACGTGGTACACCAAAACCCACATCAAAAACGAGACTGCCTACGAACGGCCAATAGACATCGACGACCGCAGCACATTGAAACAGACCTTTACCGAGCTGCTGCCCAAATTCTCGGTCATGTACTCCTTCGACGAGACGCGCAACCTCTACCTGACCATCGCCAAGGGCTACAAGTCGGGCGGCTTCAACACCCAGATATTTTCCGACGTCCTCCAGCAGAAGATGATGAACCGCATGGGCATCGGCGAAGTGTACGACGTGCAGCGGGGCGTCGCCTACAAACCCGAATACAGCTGGAACTACGAGATCGGCGGGCATTTCTCGTGCATGGAGGGCGCGGTCCGGGGCGATTTCGCACTGTTCTACATCGACTGCCGCGACCAGCAGCTCACCGTCTTTCCGCCGGGACAGACCACCGGCCGCATGATGACCAACGCCGGGCGCACGCGCAGTCTCGGAGCCGAAGCGGCCGTTCAGATTTCGCCGTGGCGCACCTTCGACATCAACCTCGCGTACGGCTACACCGACGCCCGGTTTGTCCGGTACGAAACAACCGTAAAGAACGACGACGGCGATCCCGTGCGCATCAGCTACAAGGACAACCGCATCCCCTACGCCCCGCAGCTCACCCTTTCGGCCGGAGCCGCATGGACCGTCCCGACCGGCGTGAAATGGCTCGGCGATCTGGTGTTTCAGGCCGGCGTCCGCTGCGCGGGCCGCATCTGGTGGAACGAAGAAAATACGCTTTCACAACCTTTCTACGCGCTTACGGACGCTTCGGTACGCTTCGAACACGCCCGCTACTCGCTCAGCGTCTGGGGCCGCAACCTCACCGACGCCGGTTACGACGTATTCTATTTCAAATCGATCGGCAACGAGTTCGTCCAGCGCGGACGCCCCCGCACATTCGGCATCACACTGAACATTAACTTATAAAACGGATAACGCAACATGAAAAAATTACTATTCCTCCTGCTGGCTGCCGCAACCGTCACCGCCTGCGACAACGACGACGAAAACTTCAATCCCGACTCAGGGTCATATACCTGCACACTGAAAGTCACCGACACGGCAGGCGACGTGACAAACCAGACTTCGGGCGTAATCTGCAACCTTACCGAACAGCCGGACAAGAGCGTTGCGCTGACGATGAAGAATGTAAAATTCACCGACAACCCGCGTGAACCGGTAAAGACCATCGTATTTCCCAAACTATCACGCCACAACGACGACGGATCGACGATTTTCGAAAGCACAGGCGCAATCATCCCCGAAATCGACGATGCCCCTTACGAAGACTACGTAATTTCGAATTTCGCATGCGAAGTGACCGACAACGCAGAAAAATTCCACTTGGTCTTCACTTGCACCAACCCCACCTATCACCTGAACCACACAGCTGAATTCAACGGAACACTTATCAAATAAGAACATGAAACCCGAATACAGACCTTTCGTAGACGAGCTTATCGAGCTTTGCATCAAAGAAGACATCGGCGACGGCGACCACACGTCGCTTTCGTGCATCCCGGCCGGCGAACACGGCCGCATGCGCCTGCTTTGCAAGCAGGAAGGCATCATCGCCGGCATCGAAATCGCCCGGATCGTATTCGACCGTCTCGACCCCGACATGCACTTCGAGCAGGTGCTTCACGACGGCGACCGCGTAAAACCCGGCGACGTGGCGTTTTACGTATCGGGCCGCCTGCGTTCGCTGCTGCAGGCCGAGCGCATCATCCTCAACATCATGCAGCGCATGAGCGGCGTAGCGACGCAGACCGCCGTTTACGTCGCGCGGCTCGAAGGACTGCACACCAAAGTCCTCGACACCCGCAAGACCACGCCCGGCATGCGCGTACTGGACAAGATGGCCGTGAAGATCGGCGGCGGTGAAAACCACCGCATGGGTCTTTTCGACATGATCCTACTGAAAGACAACCACATCGACTTCGCCGGCGGCATCCGCAAGGCGATCTGCGGCGCCCGCGAATACCTCAAGGCCAAGGGCAAGGATATTCCGATCGAATGCGAGGTGCGTTCGCTGGAGGACATCGACGAAGTCTTCACCGCAGGCGGCGCGGACCGCATCATGTTCGACAACTTCACGCCTGCCATGACACGCGAAGCGGTGAAGAAGGTCGCCGGACGCTGCGAGACCGAATCCAGCGGCGGCATCACGCTCGACACGATACGCGACTACGCCGAGTGCGGCGTCGATTTCATCTCGGTCGGCGCGCTGACACACCAGATCAAGTCGCTCGACATGTCGCTCAAAGCCTGCGAATAGCCCGCGCACGAACCGCGCACGAAAACACCCCGGAACATGAAACGCCTGCTGCACACCCCCACGGCCCTGCTGCTGCGGCGCATCGCACTGCTTTACGCGGTGCTGATGCTCTGCCGCGTGATTTTCTATCTCTACAACGCGCAGCTGCTGGGACCGCTGAGCTGGGGAGAGCTGGGGCAGCTGCTGGCGGGTTCGCTCAAATTCGACACCGCGTCGGTCGTCTACGCCGACGGGGTGTTCGTATTGCTCTCGCTGCTGCCTCTGCACGCGCGCGAACGCAAGTGGTACCGCCGTCTGCTGTTCTGGTACTATGCCGTCGTAAACGCCGTGCTGGTCGTAGCGGTCAATATGGCCGACTGCGTCTATTTCCGCTACACGCAGAAGCGGTTCTCCGCCGATGAAATCTTCTTCGCCGACAACGGCAACTCGTTGCAGCTGGTCGGCAAATTCATGGCCGAAAACTGGTATCTGGTCATTGCGGCGGCGGCCCTGACCGCCCTGCTCGTGTGGGGCTACGGCCGCAAGATACGCGAAGAGAGTCTCCTGAGCCGGGGCTGGGGCTACTATGCGGGCGGCACGGCGATTTTCGCCGTCGCAGCCGGACTCTGCATCGCCGGCATGCGCGGCGGCATGACCCGCATGACGCGGCCGATCACCCTCTCCAACGCCACGCTCTACACTGCGGACAGCGGCAAGGCCAACCTGATTCTGAGCAATCCGTTCTGCATCCTGCGCACCATCGGCAGTGCGGGCGGCGTCAGCTACCGGAAATTCTTCCCGCCCGAAGAGCTGCCGCGCCGCTTCACACCGGTCCACCGGCCGGCAGACAGCACGGCCGTAAACCTCGCGGGCCGCAACGTCGTGATTTTCATTATGGAGAGCATGTCGGCCGAACATTCGGCGCACCTGATGCCCGAAATCTATGCCGACCGAAAGACCAAAGGCTTCACGCCGTTCCTCGACTCGCTGATGCGCAGCGGGTTGTGCTTCAAACGGATGTATGCCAACGGCACCCGCTCGATTCAGGCCATGCCGTCGGTACTGGGCAGCATCCCGTCGTTCAAGACGCCGTTCGTGCTGATGCCGCAGTCGTTGGGCGAAAGCCGGCAGCTGCCGGCCATCCTGCGCGACAAAGGTTACGCCACGGCATTTTTCTGCGGTTCGGAGCGCGGCTCGATGGGCTTCGGCGCCTATGCCCGTTCGGCCGGCGTGGAGCGGCTCGTCAGCCGCGAGGATTACGAAGCCCGGCACGGCAAAGAGGATTTCGACGGCTACTGGGGCATCTGGGACGAACCGTTCCTGCAATTCATGGGCGAGGAGCTTTCCGAAACCCCGGAACCCTTCTTCGCCACGCTCTTCACCCTCTCGTCGCACCATCCGTTCGTCGTACCCGCCCGATACGAAAACACGCTGCCCGACGGCTACACCAAAATCCACAAGGGCGTGGCTTACGACGACAACGCATTCCGCCTCTTTTTCGAACGCTTCGGCCGCGAAGAGTGGTTCCGCCGCACGGTTTTTGTATTCGTGGCCGATCATGTATCGTCCGAAAAATTCGCACCCGTGACCCGCACCTACCCCGGCAACTACCACATCATAGGCTTCATGTACACGCCCGACGGCGCGCTGCGGGGCGAGGTCGGCGACGTAGTGCAGCAGCTCGACATCATGCCCACGGTGCTGGGTCTCGTGGGCAGCGAGGAACCCTATTTCGCCTTCGGACGCGACGTGATGAACGAGCCTGAGCGGCCACGCTGGTCGGTGTCGTACGACGGGAAGTTCCGCGCGCTGACCGGCGAAGGCGCCGTCGTGCTCGACGATTCGGGAGCGCAGGTTCAGGAGTGCCCGGTCACCCCCGCCGCCGACAGCCTGATGCAGTCGTTCCGGGCGCTGATCCAGCAGTATTACAGCCATATCGAACGCAAGAGTTACACCCCCGATGATTGAATTCAAACCCGTACGCCTCGAAGACAAACAGATCATCGAGCGCCATACCATGCCTTCGGGCATCCTCAACTGCGACCTCGCATTCGCCAACATGTACTGCTGGCAGGCAATGTACCATAGCGCATGGGCCGTGATCGACGGCTTTCTGGTCATCCGCTTCCACATCGGCGGCGGCGAGAAGATCGGCTACATGCAGCCCGTCGGCGAGGGCGATTTCGCGGGCATCATCCCCGCCCTGCGCGAAGACGCCCACGCCCACGGGCAGCGTCTGCGCCTGATCGGCCTGACGGACGAAGGCCGCGAGATGATCCGCAACATGCACGCGGGACTTTTCGCATTCGAATCGGACCGCGCACTGGAAGACTACGTCTACAACGCCGAAGACCTGCGCAACCTGACGGGGCGCCGCTACCAGCCCAAGCGCAACCACATCAACCGCTTCATGTCCGAATACCCCGACTTCTGGTACGAGAATCTGACGCGCGACCGTTTCGCGGAGTGCATGCAGCTCGAACGCGAATGGCGCCGGGCGCACGAGGGACACACCTCGGAACTCTGCGCCGAGCAGCGGGCCATGCAGCGGGCCTTCGACCACTTCGAGGAGCTGGAAATGCTGGGCGGCTGCATCTACGTCGGCGACAAGCTGGTCGCCTTTACGTTCGGCTCGGCAGTCAACGAGCACACGTTCGACACCCACGTCGAAAAGGCCGATACCGATTACGACGGAGCCTTTACGATCATCAACAAACTCTTCGCCGAGCATCTGCCCGAACGCTTCACGCTGATCAACCGCGAGGAGGACCTCGGCATCGACGGTCTGCGCCAGTCGAAACTCTCCTACCACCCCGCCGTCATCCAGCACAAATTCACGGCCATACACCTGCACCCCGACGAAATCGCCTGCAAAGAGTTGTGGACCGCGGCCTTCGGCGACGACGAACAGTTCATCGACTCGTTCCTGATACGCTACTACAGCCGCAGCCGCATGCTCACGGCCGAATACGAAGGCCGCACGGCGGCGATGCTCAACCTGCTGCCGTTCGAAAGCCAGCTGGGCCGCACGACCTATATCTACGGCGTGGCGACGGCTCCCGAATTCCGCCGCCGGGGACTGGCCGGCAAGCTGATGGGCGAAGCGATGCAACTGATCGCCGATCGCGGCGACGACGCGGCGCTGCTGATCCCCAGCGAAGAGTGGCTGCGCGGATTCTACGCCGCATACGGATTCTCCGGCGCGATCCCCGTAACCTTCGCTTCGCCGGACGGCTTCGACTTCGGCACGGGCGACCCGTCGAAAGACCTTGCGATGGTCTGGCGCCGCGATGCCTCGGCCCCGATGCCCGAAACGCTGCAATGCAGTTACTATAAGAAAAAATAGCGCATCCGGAGCAGATTCCGGCAACGGCTCTTACAATAAAAAGGGAACTGTCCTTGCAGACAGTTCCCTTCATGTTTACGGTCGGGGCAAACGGACAGTCCCCTTATTTCAGATCTGCCGAACCATTACCGCCGGCAGTCCAGTCCGGGACCTGCACGCCGGAGACCGATATCTCCGTTCCCGTTATGTTTATCGTAATGTTATAATTCGCGCCGGCATCCAATTTGACAATATCCTTGACTGCGATATTCTGATACGCAGTCCCGTCGAGCGTACAATCGAGTGTCAACGAAGCTGCAGTTTTGGGAAGGACCAATGCCGTAACGGCATTCGGACTCGTAAAGTCAGTAGCCGTACTTACCACCGTCAGGTCGGCATCCGTAACAGTCGAATAAGAACCGTTTGAAATATCTATTGTCGAGACTCCGGGAGTTCCCTTGACCACGAGCGACGAAAGACTCGGCGCACTGAACGGATAGTTCGTGGCATTCAACGTAAACGTCAGTTTTGCAAAAGCGTGTTTCAGAGTCAATGCCAGATCCGTGCACTTACCTGAATTCACCTCCGTATTCTCCTGATATACAAAATCGGCGGCCGTAGTTGTATTCCCCGGATTCAGCGTAAAGACATTGGGAGCAGCCTCGGCATCGGGTTCGATGCCGACCGGAGCCCAAGCGACCATATTCCGGGAAGATTTCAACAAATAAATCGCGGAAGAAATCGAATAGCCGCTGCCAACCGTATATTTAACTTCCTGATTATTTACAGCCGTGGAATAAGCATCATTGGTGTCGAGATTGATTTTAAACGAGGCATTGAGCGGAGTCGGATCGCCTGCCGCACGGGTTTCCAGACCTGCAGTAACAACCGACTGGAATCCTAATGCTGCGCTTTCAGGCTGGGGGGGGGTAACTTCATCCTGCTTGTCACACGAAGTAAAAAAGGCCGCAGCCATCGCTGTCGCTGCAAGGGCAGCAACCAAATAAAAACGTTTCATTGTTGAGATTTTTTTAAATTAGTGTACGTATTTTCCGGACGGTCTGCAACTCGCAGGACGAATTAAGCGGGCAATCCTTATTGTTCTATCAAAAAAGGTCGCAATTATTCACACCGATCCGAATTGTTTAATTTCGCACACACAATTTCGTTCATTGTGACATTCGAAGGTAAGCATAATCCCCTGCAGATGTACCTTAAGAAGCGCTAAAGCCCAGCAAAAGGACTTTTTTGTACACCACACCGCACTACAACGAATAGCCCGTGGACGCAAATGTACACCGACACCAGCAAAAATGATAAAGACAGCACACAAAACCCAGCGAAAGCCGTCCGCCGCCGCACACGGCACACAACACACGGCACCAATCCCTGCGCAGCGGCACGGAGATAACGGCAAAGGCAAGACGCAGTTTGTCCCGCAGGAAAACAAATGCCCCGAAGCTTTCGCTTCGGGGCATTTCGGTCCGGGCCACGAGCCCTACCTTATCGGAATGCTTGTCCCAAACCGGGAAAACCCGATGTCAGGCATTCATCATCTATTTCCGGCCCATCCGCCGCAGAAAACACTCGATCGTATTCTCCATCAGGCAGCAGATCGTCATCGGCCCCACACCGCCCGGCACGGGGGTGATGACCGAAGCCTTCGACTCGACTGCGGCGAAATCGACGTCGCCGCACAACTTCCCGGTCTCAGGATCGCGGTTTACACCCACGTCGATCACCACGGCGCCATCGCGCACCATGTCGGCCGTTACGAATTTCGGCCGGCCGATCGCCACGACCAGAATATCGGCCCGGCGTGTCACCTCCGGCAGGTTGCGCGTGCGGCTGTGCGTCATCGTCACCGTAGCATTCTCATCCAGCAGCAGTTTCGACACGGGAAGCCCCACGATATTGCTGCGGCCGATCACCACGGCCTCCTTGCCCGCAATCCCGACGCCTGCGGCCTTCAGCATCTTGATGATGCCCTTCGGCGTGCAGGGGAGCGTGCAGGGCTGTTTCTGCCACAAAGCCGCCACGTTCAGGGGATGAAAGCCGTCCACGTCCTTGGCCTTGTCGATCGCCTCGATCACCTTGTCCTCGTCGATATGTTTCGGCAGGGGCAGCTGCACCAGAATACCGTCCACCTCTGCGTCGGCATTCAATTCGGCGATAATGCCGAGCAGCTCCGCTTCCGAAATCGTCTCCGGCTTGCGGATCGTCGTGTTGCGAATCCCCACCTCGGCCGACGCCTTGGCCTTGCCCGTCACATACGACACGCTGCCGGGATCTTCGCCCACCAGAATCACGACCAGATGGGGCACCCGGCCGTATTTTTCGCCGATCGCCGCCACCTCGGCGGCCATTTCGGCCTTAAGTTTCGCTGAAAGTTCTTTTCCGCTGATTATCATATTTCCCAACTATTTTTCAAATGCCCAGTGCCCGATATCGGTCCTGTAAAAAAGATTGTCGCATTCGATCTGCGCCACGTCCTTCAACGCATTCGCACGGGCTTCGGCCAGCGTCGCCCCCTTGCCAACGACGAAGAGCACACGGCCGCCCGCCGTCAGAATACGGCCGCCGTCGGCCTTCGTGCCCATATGGTACACAGCGCTTCCGACCCGGTCGAGTCCCTTGATCTCGTGTCCCTTCTCATAGGAGCCGGGATAGCCCTTCGACGCCAATACGACGCCCAGCGTCGCGAAATCATGCCATTCGAGCTGCGTATCCGCTCCATCGGCCACAGCGCAGAAGATATCGACGATATCGCTCTTCAGGCGCGGCAGCACGACCTCGGTTTCGGGATCGCCGAAACGGGCGTTGAACTCGATCACCTTGATCCCCTGCGGAGTCTTCATCAGACCGCCGTACAGCACCCCTTCGAACGGACACCCTTCGGCGACCATCGCGTCGGCCGTCGGCTGCAGGATCTTTTCGAGCGCATACCGCTCATCCTCCGCCGTAACGAACGGCAGCGGGGAATAGGCCCCCATACCGCCCGTGTTGGGCCCCTTGTCGCCGTCGAAGGCGCGCTTGTGGTCCTGCGCCAGCGCCATCGGCCACACCTTGCGGCCCGACACGAAGCACATGAACGAAAATTCGGGTCCCGTAAGGAAGTCCTCGACCACGACCTTGCCTTCGCCGAACTTGTCGTCGAGCAGCATGTCTTTCAGTGCGGCGTCGGCCTCTTCCAGCGTCTCGGCGATCACCACGCCCTTGCCGGCCGCCAGCCCATCGTACTTCAACACCGCCGGAAGCGGACGCGAAGCCACGTAATCCAACGCTTCGGCATACTCCGTGAAAGCGCGGTACCCCGCCGTCGGAATGGCGTATTTGGCCATCAGGTCCTTGGCGAACTCCTTGCTCGATTCGATCCGCGCGGCGGCTTTCGTCGGGCCGAAGATCCTCAGCCCGGCGGCCTTGAACGCATCGACGACTCCCGCCGCCAGCGCCACCTCCGGCCCCACGACAGTAAGGCCGATTTCGTTGGCCGCTGCGAAGTCGCGCAGTTTCTCCACCTCGGTCTCCTTGATCGCCACGCACTCGGCCTGCGCCGCAATGCCCGCATTGCCGGGAGCGCACCAGATTTTCTCCACCTGCGCCGAGCGTGCGAGGGCATCTACGATCGCATGTTCACGGCCGCCGCCGCCTATTACCAGAACTTTCATATCCGTTTATTTTATCCGTTCTTTCAAAGAAATTTCAAAAAACATCCAGTTTTTCACAGATGAATCAAGCGACACATCTGACAATCTTTATCCAAAGTCCCCCTTCAAAAAGGGGGATTCAGGAGGATTATCAATATAGTTCGCCGCATGGTCAAGCACTAAAGCAAGGGTTTAGTGCTTGAAATGCCTTTCGCCCGTAAATACCATGGCGATGCCCTTCTCGTCGGCCTTCTTGACCGAATCTTCGTCGCGCACCGAGCCGCCCGGCTGCACGATCGCCGTCACGCCGTATTCGGCGGCCAGCGTCACGCAGTCGTCGAAGGGGAAGAAGCCGTCCGAAGCCAGCACCAGCCCTTCGGTAACGCCCGCGGCATGCGCCTGTTTGAGGGCGATCTCGGCCGAACCGATGCGGTTCATCTGGCCTGCGCCGACGCCCAGCGTCCGGCCGTCCTTCACGACCACAATGGCGTTCGACTTCACATGCTTGACGATATGCCAGCCGAAGTTCATGTCGTCCATCTGCTCCGCTGCGGGCTTCGCCGCCGTCACGCACATATCGGCCGTCACGCTCTTCGTCTCCACGTCGAGGTCCTGCACCAACAGACCGCCGTTCACGCTGACATACTGCTTCGGATCGACCGCGCCCTGCTCCATATCGACCTCCAGCAGCCGCAGGTTTTTCTTCGTGCAAAGCACTTCGAGCGCGCCCTCGTCGAATTTGGGGGCCATGATGATTTCGAGGAAAATCGGCTTCATCAACTCGGCCGCCTCCTTCGTAACGGTGCGGTTCGTCGCCACGATACCGCCGAAAATCGACACCTTGTCGGCTTCATAGGCCTTGGTCCACGCTTCTACGACATCCTTTCCTACCGCCGCGCCGCAGGGATTCATATGCTTCAGACCCACGCAGAAGGGCTTGTCGAACTCGCGCACGATGCACAGCGCGGCGTTGGCATCCTGAATATTGTTGTACGACAGCTCCTTGCCGTTGAGCTGTCTGGCAAAAGCCAACGAATAGGGAACCTTTTTCTCCTCGCGGTAGAATCGGGCCGACTGGTGCGGGTTCTCGCCGTAACGCAGCGACTGCACGAGGTCGAATTCGAGGAATAGCTTCTCGTTCAGCCCGGCCTGCGCACGCATGTAGGTCGCGATCATCGAATCGTACTCGGCGGTATGGGTATAGGCCTTGGCCGAGAGCTTCAGGCGCGTGGCCTTCTCGGTGTTGCCGCCGGCGCGGATTTCGTCGAGAATCTGCGCATAGTCCGCAGGATCGCAGACCACCGTCACGTCGGCCCAGTTCTTGGCCGCCGAACGCAGCATCGAGGGACCGCCGATATCGATATTCTCGATGGCGTCCTCCATCTTCACGTCGGGCTTCGAGATCGTCTCCCGGAACGGATAGAGGTTCACGCAGACCATGTCGATAAACTCGATCTTGTTCTCCTTCAGCGCTTTCAGGTGTTCGGGATCGTCGCGGCGGGCCAGCAGGCCGCCGTGCACGTTGGGGTGCAGGGTCTTGACGCGGCCGTCGCAGATTTCGGGAAATCCCGTCACGTCGCTGATGTTGATAACCTCGACACCGCTGTCGGCCAGCAGTTTCATCGTGCCGCCCGTGGCGATCACCTCCCAGCCCAAGGCACGCAGGCCCTTGGCGAAATCAACGACACCCGTTTTGTCGCTGACACTTATCAATGCTCTCATCTGTTACTATTTTATTTCGATATTTTCCGAATGAAAATTACTGTAATACCTGCCTTCCACGGCCGTAAACCGCAGTACGCTGTAGTCCGGATCGTCCACGCTCTGCGGATAATACTCCGTATCGCCCTCGCGCCAGATCAGCCGCCGGCTCGCGGCGTCCTCCAGCACCTCCATCGTCCCGCGGAGCATCAGCCCCTCGAAAGAAGCTCCGTCGCAGAAATAGACGGCCGCCTTGGGATTGCGGCGGTATTGCGCCGCACGCATCGACGAGGTGTTGGTCGTAAAGTAGAAGACCTCAAGCCCCTCCCGTATGCGCGGTGCCAGCATCGCTTTCATATTGGGAAAACCCTCGGCATCGACCGAGCCGATAAAGGCGACGGCCTGCCGGTCGATCAGCGATTCGAGCGTATTGAATGCGACACTCATGGATCGAGCAGTTTTTTTATCGTTTCTACGTAAAGCGGATATTCCACCGCATGAATCCGGGCTTCCAGCTCTTCGATGTCGTCACCGTCGTACTCGAAGGCCCGCTGGGCGATGATCCGTCCGCCGTCGAGCGACGCATCGACATAGTGGATCGTCACCCCGAACACCTTGACGCCGTATTCCATCGCCTGTTCGATGGCATGCGCTCCGCGGAACGCCGGCAGCAGCGAGGGATGGATATTGACGATCCGTCCTCCGTAAGCCTCCAGCAACACGTCGCCGACGATGCGCATATACCCCGCCAGACAAACCAGTTCCACGCCCGCGGCATCGAGCAGCCGCACGATTTCACGTTCGTAATCGGCCTTCGAAGCGTACTCCTTCGGCGCGAAGACAAACGTTTCGACACCGTGCGCGGCGGCGCGTTCGACAACCCGCGCTCCGGGTTTGTCGCAGACCATGAGCACCACCTCGCCCCCGGTCACGCCCTGCTCGCAGGCCGAGACGATGGCTTCGAAATTGGTGCCGCTGCCGCTGGCGAAGACTGCGAGGCGTCGCACGGCCTTAGCGGATTACGACACCTTCGGCGTCGGTTACACGTCCTATCACCGAGGCCTTTTCGCCCTGCGCGGTCAGGATGCCGATGGCCTTGTCCGCCTCCGACGCATCGAGGGCGATGACCATGCCGATACCCATGTTGAAGATGTTGAACATCTCGCGGTGCGCCACCTTGCCGTACTTTTCGAGGAAGCGGAACACGGGCAGAATCTCCCATGCGCCCTCATCGATTTCGAGTCCCTGCCCGTCGTGCAGGATGCGGGGAATATTCTCGTCGAATCCGCCGCCCGTGATGTGGCTGATGCCGTGTACGTCGCAGTTGCGGATCACCTCCAGCACCTGCCGGACATAGATTTTGGTCGGAGTCAGCAGCACCTCGCCCAGCAGTTTGTTCGACAGTTCGGGATATACCTCGTGCAGGTCGAAGCAGTTGTCGGCGACGATCTTGCGCACAAGGCTGAAACCGTTGGAGTGCACGCCGCTCGACGCGATGCCGACCAGCACGTCGCCCGCCTTGACCTTCGAGCCGTCGATCAGTTTCGACTTCTCGACCACGCCGACCGTAAAGCCCGCGATGTCATACTCGCCCTGCGCATACATGCCCGGCATCTCGGCCGTCTCGCCGCCCACCAGCGCGCAGCCGGCCTGACGGCAGCCCTCGGCCACGCCGCTGACGATGGCTTCGATCTTCTTCGGCTCGTTGTGGCCCACGGCCACGTAATCGAGGAACACCAGCGGTTCCGCGCCCTGCGCCAGCACGTCGTTCACGCACATGGCCACGGCATCGACGCCGATCGTGTCGTGCTTGTCCATCTCGAACGCCAGCTTGAGCTTGGTGCCCACGCCGTCGGTGCCGCTCACCAGCACCGGCTCCTTCACGTTCAGCGCCGAAAGGTCGAACATGCCGCCGAAGGCGCCGATATTGCCCATCACGCCCAAACGCGAGGTCGACGCGACGTGCTTCTTGATGCGCCGCACCACTTCGTATCCGGCTTCGAGGTTTACGCCGGCCTTCTCATAACTCTGTGCCATTATAGTCTACTTGAATGGTTTACTTAACATTTTACATCTTTGTTCGCCTCATCGACCGACTGGTACAGCGCCGTGGGGTACTCGCCCGTGAAGCAGGCCATGCAAAGCTCCTTGCGGTTGCCGGCCTTGAGCAGCGCGCCGGGCGTCAGAAACGCCAGCGAATCGGCGCAAATCTCCTCGCGTACGCCTTCGAGGTCCTTGCGGGCCGAAATCAGCTCGTCGCGCGTCGAAGTGTCCACGCCGTAAAAACACGGATGGGTCATCTGCGGACTGGCGATGCGCACATGCACCTCGGTCGCCCCGGCCTCCTTGAGCATCGTGACGATGCGGCGCGAAGTGGTGCCGCGCACGATCGAGTCGTCCACCAGCACGACGCGCTTGCCCTTGACGATGCTGCGCACGGCCGAAAGCTTCATCCGCACACCCTTCTCGCGCAGCTCCTGCGAAGGCTGGATAAACGTACGGCCGATATACTTGTTCTTGATGAGTCCCATTTCGTACGGCAGGCCGCTCGCTTCGGCGTAGCCCATCGCCGCGCTGAGGCTCGAATCGGGAACACCGACCACGATATCCGCATCGGCCGGCGACTCCTTGAAGAGCAGACGCCCCGACTCCTTGCGGTAGGCGTGGACGTTGCAGCCGTCGATGTCGCTGTCCGGACGGGCGAAGTAGATATACTCCATCGAGCACATCTCGCAGCGCTTGTACATCG
>OJSE01001705.1_pt1 | contig 27036 bp, 22 predicted proteins | sample 1599351 | NCBI WGS metagenome assembly OJSE01 (sample SAMN04168656, study PRJEB22393) | human gut metagenome | biome: human gut microbiome; feature: stool | host: Homo sapiens | collected 2014-03-17 | reverse complement strand
TACTCCGCCAAGAAAAAGCTCGATGATTCTTTGAAATCACCGGGCTTTTTCCATTCTTATCGGGTTTTCAGAGCAGCAGGTTGGTCACGGCGGCCAGCAGGGCCAGGTGGGCGGGGTAAAAGAGGTAAAACGCCCATTGCTCGGCCCTGGAGCAGCGGCCCCGCTGACCATTATAAAGAGAGACGGGCAGGAACGCCAGCGGCGCGGGCAGCTCATAGCAGACGGCCACGGCCCCGAACAGGCACTGCAGGGGCCGGGAGGCCCGTGTGATGTACAGGACCACGATGAGCAGCACCCCGATGGCCCCGTAATCCGTGCGGAGGAGCTCCGCCAGCACGGCCAGAGCCAGGGCGCTGAAAATGCCCGGGGCGCTCCGCTCCCCGCAATGCCGCAAACAGCCCAAGGCGCACAGCCCGAAAAAGAGCGTCCAGTAAACGTTCTGGTGGCCCCGGTAGATCAGCGTGTGGAAAAAGGCCAGGTCAAAGGGGAGCTCGCTCACCAGCGCAAAGGCCAGCATCCGCCCGGCGTACTGCCGGAGGCTGTGGGTGTGCAGGAAGCCCTCCACCAGCAAGAAGCAGTAGAGGGGGAACGCCATCCGCCCGGCCCACCGCAGGCAGAGATCCAGCGTGAGCAGCGGCTCGGAAATGGGCCCCGGGCGGGAAAAGACGCCAGCTTCCAGGCAGGACGCGCCGAGATGGTCCAGCAGCATACTGCAAAGGGCCAGCCGCTTGAGGGCCGTGCCGCTGAGCGCGGGGCGCTGTGTTTGGGGAACAACCATAAACAACCCTCCAAAAGAGTGTGGATTCGACTTTCTGTTGCAGGAAAGTCCTTATTTTTTGTGGAAATTTCCGCTTGGGTGCTTGACAAAGGCCGGGCGGGATAGTACACTCAAAAAGAAAATTGAACTCCAGCAAGAGCAAGATGAAAAAGATTCACAGAAGATCGGGCGTCTCCGAACGAGTAACGGGAAGGAGGCATTGAGGTATGACGCTGTTTTCTTATGAGATTTTTGATGCTGTGGCCCGCCAGGGCAGCTTTAACAAGGCGGCACAGCAGCTGCACCTGACCCCCTCGGCCATCAGCCATGCCATCGCGGTGATGGAGGCAGAGCTGGGCTTTACCTTATTTAATCGCGGGAAGAACGGCGTGACCATGACCAGCTACGGTGCCTCGCTGTATCCGTCCATCCGGGCGGTGCTCAACAGCGACGAGGCGCTGCAGCAGAGCATTGCCCGCCTCAACGGCCTGGAAAAGGGCAAGGTGAAGCTGGGCGCGTTCAACTCCGTCTGCGCCGGGATGCTGCCGGGCATCCTCAAGGGTTTTATGGCCCAGTACCCGCAGATCGAAGTGGAAGTATATCAGGGTACTTACGATGATGTCAAGGAGTGGCTGCGCACGGGCCAGATCGACCTGGCGTTCCTCTCCTCCACCTGCCGGGAGGAATTCACCCTCACCGAGCTGTTCAGGGAGCCGCTGCTCTGCATCACCCCCGGCGACTGGCCGGAGCCGCCAAACGGCGTGATGACCCCCGCCCTGATGGATGGCCAGAATTTCGTGGTGCAGTGGGACGCCACCGACGCCGAGATGCGCCAGTTCCTCAAAAAGTACGGCCTGAGCACCGAGCGCCGCTGCCATGTCATTGACGACCAGTCCAACATCGCCATGGTGGAAGCCGGCCTGGGCATCTCCATCATGCCCCGGCTGCTGCTGCGCCAGTGCACCGCCAACATCAAAATTTACCCCATCGACCCGGAGGAAGACCGTGTGGTCGGCCTGGCCGTCCAGCGGCCCACCGCCATGGCCCCCGCCGTGGAGCAGATGTTCCACCACATCGTGGACTACTGCAAGCAGATGGAGCACTGAGAACAGAATACCACAAAACGGCCTGCATGGTAAAGTGCAGGCCGTTTTTTTGCAAATTGTACATTGTGTCTTGTGATAAAATACGGTATACTATCGCCAGAAAACAAAATATTCCACAGAGTTGGACCCGTCAGGAGGGAAAACAGACCCCATGAAACGACGTGATTTTTGTAAAGCGCTGGCCCTTTCGGCGGCGGCGCTGGCAGTGCCCAGGGCGGCGGCGGAAAACACGCAGGGCGCGGTGGGCCGGGCGGTGGCGGATGGCCGCTATTCCATGCGGTTCCGCAGTGAGCTGAGCCTGACCGACGTGCCCCATGACTACTATTATAGTGACAGCTTTTTTGCCCACTCCGCGTTGGAGTACGACCACAGCCTGGCGCTGGCCAGCCTGGGGCTGGTGGGGGCCGCTTTCAACACGGCAGCCAGCGACGCCCGGTACTGGGCCAACGGGGAGGTGGGCCGGGAGGCCAACCTTGCCGACGCCTTTGCGACGCTGGGCTTTGCCGACCCCGTGTTCTACCACTACGACATCGACGTGGGGCAGGCCGGGGACTTTGTGGGCCACAGCCTGGCCCGGAAGACCATCCCCCTGAACGGCCAGCGCACCACCATTGTGGCCGTCATCCTGCGGGGCGGCGGCTACGGCGGCGAGTGGGTCAGCAACCTGCACACCGGTGTGGGGGCGGGCCACGCGGGCTTTGTCATCCCGGTGAACGAGGTGCTGACCGCCCTCCGAAATTATCTGGCCAGGGCGGCCGCCCAGCCGGGCGGGACGGGCACCCTCAAGCTCTGGGTGGGCGGTTACAGCCGGGGCGCGGCCGTCGCCAACCTGCTGGCGGGGCGGATCAACAAAGAACTGCCCGAGATCGACCGCAAAAACGTCTTCGTCTACACGTTTGCCACGCCGGTGGCCCTGACCGCCGCCAGCTACCCGGACTATCAGCTGGACTACGACAACAACCACAACGCCGACGGTACCCTGAAAACCACCTGGGCCGCCAGCAACATCTATAATATCCTTTCCAGCGGCGACCTCGTCCCCCGGGTGCTGCCCGCCGAGTGGGGCTACCACCGGAACGGCAATGACCGCTTCCTGCCCTCCACCCAAAACGAGAAAGAGCTGGCCGACCTTGATGTCCGGGGCGCCAGCTTCAGCGAGGTGCCCCTGACCATCAGCGGGCTGGCCACCAAGGAGGACACCGACGGCGTCATGGAGCGGCTGGAAACGTTCTTTGGCAGCAAGCAGCAGTTCCACGATAAGTACGAGGCTGTGCTGATGGACATGATCCAGTGCGCTTTCCTCCGCAACGAGGCCGAGTGCACCCAGGGCTATCTCCTGACCGACGAGGAAGTGGAGGCCCGCCTGCGGGGCCTGGGCAACATGCGGAACGTGGACGAGGCCAAGCTGGAAAAGAGCGTCCACAACGCCTCCGCCCTGAGCCGCCCCCTGCTGGAAAAGCTGGAGCAGAACGACGGCAACCTCACCCTGCGGGGCAAGACCTACCATGTGGAAGTGCCCCAGCGGGTGCAGCAGGCCGTCATCCCGGTGCTGGCCGTGGGCCTGTACTACGGCATCGACAGCGGCACGGTGGCCGCCATGGCCCGGTACATCTTTATGTTCATGTCCATGAAACCCGACTCCGCCGATGTGGCGGTGCGGGCGGCGTTCTGCCACCACTGCGAGGACTACATCAGCCTGATGGAGTACTATCCGCCTGCCGACCACGGCATGGAGGCGTACACGAGGGCTTGACCAACACCCTCTTGGGATGACCGAGAGGGTGTTTTTGGATTCAAAACCTCTCCGTCTCGCATCCGCTCGCCAGCTCCCCTGGCAGGGGAGCCCTTGGCAAAGAGGTTTCGTTTTCGATGAAACCGATTTGAGTTTGCTGGAAAACGTCACGGAATGCCAAAGCCTCCCCTACTAGGAAAGACTCCCCCGGCCGGGGGAGGTGGCACGCAAGTGCCGAAAGGGGACAGTGGCATCGAGCGAAGCGAAGATGACGGAGAGGTTTCGTCCCCACAAAAACAAATCCCCCACACCGGGCGTCTCCGGTGCGGGGGTGCGGGAATGGAATCCGGGAATGTCTTCAATTGCTTCTGTCACAGAAGACAACGATGCGGGTCTTGCCACCATAGGTGCAGGTGTACAGCACCAGATCGTGGCCGCTGTGCTCCACGGCCTCCACATCGGTGGGGTCGTGGACTTCAATGGCAGAAACCGTGTAGTGGTTCTCGATGCCGTCCATGTCGGTGAAACGGACCTCATCGCCCAGGGCGAGGGTGCCGATCTTGCCGAAATGCGACTCGTAGTTGTGCGCCGCGATGACGAGATCATCGGTGCGGGAGGAGCCGAACTGGCGGCAGGGGGAAATTTTGAGTTTGGGGTAGCTCCACTCGCTCATCACCGGCAGGTCGATGCCAATGGCGGGGATGGAGACAGTGCCCACATATTCGTAGCCGTCCAGCTCCACCACGGGCAGCTCCGGGTCAAGGGAGCTGGTGTCGATGGCGGGAGCCGAGGCCGCGCTCTGCGTTTGTTCAACGACTTTTTCCTGTAGGTCCTGTACGACGGTCTGGGCTTCCGCGCCAGCCTGAGCGTCCTCCCAGCGGTTGTAGCCGTAGAGGCCCAGCGCCGCCAGCAGCAGGACGACTCCCAGCAGGACACAGATGACGCCCGGGGATGCTTTACGCATTGTCATCCTCTTTCTTCTTGGTAAGGAGGATCACGCCAGCCGCCAGGAACAGGGTGCCCAGCCCTGCCAAAACCGGCACGGGCCAGTTGAGCTGTCCGGTCTGGATCAGCTTGGGGGCACGCGCGTCAGCCACCGGAGGATTGACGGGCGTTTCCGCAGCGGGCACCGTGGGGGTGACCGTGGACACCGTGGGGGTGGTATCCGGCCGCGCGTCCAGGACCGGCGGGTTCACCGGGGTCTCCGGGGTAGGCACCACAGGCGTGGGCTTCGGGTCCGGGGTGTAGGGGTCACCCGGGATATACGGCGGATCGTACGGGTCATCCGGGGCGGAGTTGTTGAACGTGTTATTGAACAGGATGCTGTCTTCCTTGTCATTGGAGGACTGGCCAGCCTCATAGACCTTGGCCACGGCCACCAGCGTGTCGCCGCTCCAGCTCACGGTGACACGGAGCACCATGGTGCGGGTGTCGTAAGTGCCGTTGAGGGAGCCGCCTTTCACCTGGGCCACCTCGTACTCATAGGTACCGGGGGCCGTGAAGACGAATGTCTCCGGGAATGTGGCGGTGGTCATATAACCGTTGGAACGGGTGCAGTCCGCCGTGTTGACGAACGCTTCCAGTGCGGCGGCATCGCCGGGCATGGGGGCATTTTTGCGAGGAGTCAGGCGGATGGTGAGCTGCTCGTCGGGGATGGCATTGCCCGTGCACTTGACGTTGACCGTCAGGTTTTTCAGCTCCACACGCTGCTGCGCTTCCGCAAAGGCCGCGGGCAGGCTCAGGCTCAGGCAAAGCACCAGCGCCAGCAGCGCCGCCGCGAATTTTCGGATCTTCATTTCATCCCCTCCTTTACTGCTCCGGCGTTGTCATCCACGCCAGAAGAATGGTTCTTGCATCGGTAAACTCCGTGGAACAGGTGGACATGGCCAGCACCTGTGCCCCCTCCCGCGCCCGGACGGTGTCCAGCGTGTCAGAGTGCAGGTGCAGCGCGTTCTCCTGTGCGAAATCGAGCAGACCGTTCAGGTTTGCGTCCCACTGGTTCACGTCGAAGATGGCATCCTCGGACGCGGGCACCAGCAGACAGGCGAAAATTTGTAAGTGATAGGTGCGGTCGGGCAGGACCAGCGTGCCGGTGGTGTTCTCGTTGAAGAACGCCTCGTCCTTGTACAGGTCAAGATCTCCAAACATCTTGCTGTTTTCCATGTGGTGGCCGTACAGCAGCGAATACGGATCGTGGAAGCTGCCATCACAATCGGAATCCAGGAAGATGCTGCCGGCCAGTGCAAAGTCGCCGTAGACATCGGTGTTGATGTAGCTGAAATTGTTCTCGCCCTGAACCACAGGGTAATCAATGGCGGTGTTGTCCAGGGTGAGCCAGGCTTTCACGTCCGAGTTGATGGCCAGCAGCTCCTCAAAGGAGGCGCCGTTCTCGCCATCGGCGGCAGGCTTGAACTGCAGCAGCTCGCCCTGCACGTTATCCACGGCGGCATAGACCTGGTTGTTATCCCACAGCGCGTAAGCGGAGTAAGCGCCCGCCGTGAGGAGGAACAGCACCACCACCGCGCTGATCAGGAAGTCGGCTGTCCGCAGCGCTACACGTTGCCAAGTGATACAGCCCACCTCCAGTCAGCTTGCGATGTTGGTTCTTGTTCAGAGAATTGCGAGTCAGGTTAAAACCTCTCCGACATCTTCGCTTCGCTCGATGCCACCTCCCCTGTCAGGGGAGGCTCTGGCGAGCCGTCACGTTTTCGATGATTTCGCAGCCGCTCCATTTGGTTTCATCGGAGACGAACCCTCCTTGCCAAGGGCTCCCCTGCCAGGGGAGCTGGCGAGCGGATGCGAGACTGAGAGGTTGGACAAAGGACGCCTTTAGAGTAAGCGGAATAACGCAGGTGCTGCTCTGTACAACCTCTCCGTCACGGCTTCGCCGTGCCACCTCCCCTGTCAGGGGAGGCTTTGGCATTCCGTGACGTTTTTCAGCAAACGCAAATCAGTTTCATCGAAAACGAAACCTCTTTGCCAAGGGCTCCCACTTTGGGGGAGCTGGCGCGTCAGCGCCTGAGAGGGCAAGCCCGGTGAAATTACTCCAGCGGCGTTGCGATACGATGGCTCTGACAAGCAGGGTGCGTATCGCTGTGTGTCTGGCTCTTTGGCAGCATCCTTGCCCTCTCCGTCTGCTCCGCAGACACCTTCCCCCCTTCTGGCACTTTCGTGCCACCTCCCCCGGCCGGGGGAGTCTTTCAAAGTGAGAGGCTTTGGCATTCCGCAAGGTCTGCTGTTATCGCCAGAGGCTCTTAAAAGTGTTTGCGGAGAGAGTGTTTAATTACTCTTCCTCGCGGCGCTTCTTGATGACCAGAGTCATAGCACCACCAGCCACAACGGCCAGCATCAGGATGTAAGGAGCATTGTCGAGGATGACACCGGTGTCAATGTTGTCGTCGCCCTTGTTGTTGGTAATGGTCGTGCTCTTCACATCATTAGCAATCGTACCACTCTCGCTACCATCATATTTAGCTGTGTACTCTTGACCGCTGTAGTCCTGTTCTGCAACAATATAGGTAACATCCTTGGGAATATTGTTAAACTGAACAAATCCCTTGTGAGCCAGTTCAACGGTAACATTAGCTTCGTACTTATTGGTCGTGGTGTTCAGCTTCCATGCATCAGGAGCAATAGACTTTTCGCCATCATTGACATAAGTAATAGTACTCTTCACAGTCTTGCCAGCAGGAGCAGTGAAAGTGACATCGACGTTAAACTTCTTATCCTTGTCGCCCAAGCTACCAGTTACTTTCTTAGTCACTTTGAGAGAACCAGCAGTATAAGTATTCTCAAACTTACTGTTCTTATCATTATAATTCGTGCTGTCATGCAGAGCGGCCCAATAAGACAGGCTAGAATCCTCGCCATCATCAGCATAACCAGCAGTAATGACCATGATCATCGATTTAGCTGCGTAATCAACACCAGCGGTATTACTAGGAGTTTCGGTAACAGTATAGTAATACATACCAGGTTTCTTGATGTTCAGGTTCGCAACATCAACGGTAAAAGTACCTGTTCCGTCTTCCGTCAAAGCAGTAAATGCAACCGTCTTCTCATTCGAATTAGCCGCCATAGTAGGAATGGTAGTTGCTTCACTCTTTTCAACGGTCTTTTCAACGCCATTCACCTTTGCACCCGGAGTAACCGTAAATGTGAACGTTTCAGCAGGAGCTTTCTTTTCCTCAGAGCCAGTCACAGTATATTTCTTAGTGATAGTCACCAAGCCATCAGAACCAACATTGGGGGTAGTGCGAGTAGCAAAAGCGGGGAAGGACATGGTTGCCATCATAGCAACTGCTACGACACCAGCAAACAGTTTCTTGAGTTTCATGTGGATTCCTCCTAAATATTATATTAAAAATGAAAAAGCATATGTGCCTTTCTTCATCAAGACTATCAGGCTTGCAAAAAGAAAGGCTACATATGCTTTTTGTTTATTAGGTAACTTTAGAAATTATTTAGAAATTATTTATATCGGAGAAAAAATGCAACTAAAATAATTATGCATAGGGATTTGGAGGAATATATAGCGAGTAACCACTCAAACCGCTTTCTAGGGAGGATTGCATTTCTGCATTTGGAATTTGATTAGAAATAACATTTAAATTTATAACAAAATTTTCCATATCGTTTTTTCTTCCAATGCTGAGTGGAATGGTGGTGTCACCCCAAAAGACAACGATTTTCGTGTCTTCTCCATAGTGAATTGTTTCAACACGATTGGAACCATCATAATTTACTTGGACATTGTGCTTTTTTGCGTCATTGGAGTCTATAAGCAATTTATACAAGTCAATAGTTGCGTCACCCTCTATTGGATAGTAGCAGTGTAACTGGTCTTTTTCAAAAAGGCGATAAACACCTACTGGAACAGTCCCCTCAGATTGGTTCAAAAAATATGTTTTATTAAGCGTTCCGTTTTCTGTTGTTTCGTCGTAAGAATTGCCGCTTTGAAGATCAATAACTGTTTTTCTTAAACCATTGTTGGATTCAATATAGATTTCGCTAGTTTCACTAAGCTCTTTTGAAAATTCGGCCATTCGACTTTCAGAGTAGGGAATGATCTGTGGTGAATCGCTGGGAACAATAGGTGGAGTACCACTACAGGAAGAGAGGACTATTGAAAGTAGAGTTGCAAATGAAAAAATTTTCACAGAATTTTTGACAGAGTTCATGGAAGCTCCTTTATTAATAACTACCGAAATTTATATAAAGCAGAGAGAAGTTAAGCGCCACGTTCGGATTCGTTGTCCCACATAACATGAATCTGGCGCTTGTTGGAGGCACAGTCACGCAAATACAGGTTAATGAGCGTCTGGTAGGGAATGCCTACCTGTTCGGACTGCGCTTTGAAGTAGTCAATGGTATTGTTATCAATGTTGATGGTGATTTGTTTTTTCAAAATCTTGGCGTAAGGATTCTTTTGCGCATTGGAGAAATCATATTCTGCACGCATGGTCATAAACCTCACTTTCGATAGAATTTACTTTCAGTTTTGGTCGCTCTCCGGGCCGAGATGATCCGGATGACCGTGTCAGAAGCGCGATAGCAATGACAGACGATGAGCAGATTTGCCTTGTTGCTAAGACCGAGGATGATAAACCTCTCTTCTGCCTCGGAATGGTCAGGGTCGTCGATCACCAGGGCTTCATCGTCATAAAATACCGTTTTGGCTTCTTCAAACGATATATTATGTTTGTTCTGGTTGATGTGGTTTTTGTTTTCATCCCACTCAAATTGTATGCATTCCATAATTATATTATAATTACATAAACGAAAATGTCAAGAAAAAAGGAACGGATTTCCATTCAAAATCCGTTCCTTTCACATGTGAGAAAGCAATCAGGAGATCGCGTCCACATCCCATTTCATGCGGACAGCATCGGCACCATCCAGCTGGAGGGTGAGGGCTTTGGCGTTGTCCAGCACCTGCTCCGGGGTGCGTGCACCGCAGAGAACGTGCAGGCCGGGGATCATCCGGGCCGTCAGGGCGATGACCAGCTGGGCCGGGGTGCAGTGGTACTTCTCGCACAGGTCCTGCCAGCCGGCCAGCAGCTTGAGGGCCTGGGCCCGGCGGGCAGGCTGGAAGCAGGGGTTGGAGTTGCGGGTGCTGCCCTCGGGGTAGGTGGTGTCCATGGTGACCTTGCCGGTCAGCAGGCCCTGCTCCAGCGGGGAGTAGGCCTGGATGGAGACGCCCAGCTCCTTGCAGGTGGGCAGCAGCTGCTTTTCCACCCGGCGGGTCAGCAGGCTGTACTTTTCCTGAATGACATCCAGCTCGCCGTACTGGCAGTAGCCCCGGATCAGGTCAGCGGTCATGTTGGAAGCGCCAATGGCCCGGATCTTGCCCTGGGCTTTCAGCTTCATCAGGGCAGAGACGGTCTCTTCCAGCGGGAAGATGCTGAAGTCCGGGCTCTGCCAGTGGGTGTACAGCACGTCAATGTGGTCGGTGCCCAGGCGCTTCAGGCTCTCCTCCACATCCTCGAGGATGCTTTTCTCGGACAGGTCGCGGTAGACCTGCACCCCGTCCACCACTTTGTGGAGGACCGGCGACTCGTGCCGCCACTCCAGCCCGCATTTGGTGGAGAGGATGATCTTGTCCCGGTCGAGGTGCTTCAGGGCTTCGCCCACCACTTCCTCGCTGTGGTACAGGCCGTAAATGGGGGCCGTGTCCACCCAGGTGATGCCCTGCTCCACGGCCGTGAGAATGGCTTTTACGGAAAGGGCGTCGTCGTTGTCGCCCCACCAGCTGCCGCCGCCAATGGCCCAGGTACCCATCCCCAGGAACGGGGCGGACAGGCCACTTTTACCAATATTGCGTTTTTCCATAGTAATTCCCTCGCGCCAGTGTCCCTCCCCGTGTTGGGAGGCTCAATATGCACTGGTGTATTTTGTTGGATTTCTGAAATTGATTCAAAAAGACTGCGGCACAGGTGTTGTACCGCAGTCTTCTGAACCTGATGATTTAAATATTGCCAAATTCGCTCAGCTTTAATTCCTCGTTATGGGTTTCTGCCCAGCGGATGGCCCAATCGGAGGTGAACAGGAGCAGGCGGTTGCCTTTCATGTCCTCCACAGCCTTGGTGTCGCTGGTCAGGTCGAGGTCACGCAGGTTGTAGGTGTCCGGGTCGTTCTGGACCCAGCGCAGCTGCTCGAACGGGAGCTGCTGCATCCGGATCTCCACGTTGTACTCGGTGTTCAGGCGGTACTCCAGCACTTCCAGCTGCAGCACGCCGACCACGCCAACCACCACTTCTTCCATGCCGCCGCCGACTTCGCGGAAGATCTGGATGGCACCCTCCTGGGCGATCTGCTCCATACCCTTCACGAACTGCTTGCGCTTCATGGTGTCCTTCTGCTCGATGCGGGCAAAATGCTCCGGTGAGAAGGTGGGGATACCCGCAAACTCGACCTTCTTTTTGCCGGTGCACAGGGTGTCGCCGATGGAGAAGATGCCCGGGTCAAACAGGCCGATGATATCGCCCGCGTAGGCCTCATCCACGATGGCGCGATCCTGCGCCATCAGCTGGGTGCCGGTGGCAAGCTTGATGTTCTTGCCCTCCTGCACGTGGTAAGCCTCCATGCCGCGCTCGAACTTGCCGGAGCAGATGCGCATAAAGGCGATGCGGTCACGGTGGGCCTTGTTCATGTTGGCCTGGATTTTGAAGATGAAGGCCGAGAACTCGTCGCGGCAGGGGTCCACCGGCTCGCCGGTCAGGCTGTCCACACGGGCCAGCGGGGTGGGGGTGAGCCGCAGGAAGTTTTCCAGGAAGGGCTCCACGCCGAAGTTGGTCAGAGCAGAGCCAAAGAACACAGGGCTCAGCTCACCGCGCAGCACCTTGTCGAGGTCAAATTCCTCGGCAGCGCCGTCCAGCAGCTCGATCTCGTCCACCAGCTGCTGGTGCAGGTAGGGGGTCAGCAGCTCGTCCAGTGCGGCATCGCCCAGTTCGGCCTCGGTCTCGTTGACCTTCTTCACGCCGTTGGCGCGGCCGTCGCTGGAGAAAGCCAGCACCTTGCGGGTATTGCGGTCAAACACGCCCTTGAACTCCTTGCCGCAGCCGATGGGCCAGTTCATGGGGTAGGTCTTGATGCCCAGGATCTCCTCGATGTTCTCCATCAGCTCAAAGGGGTCGCGGGCTTCGCGGTCCATCTTGTTGATGAAGGTGAAGATGGGGATGTGGCGCAGGGTGCAGACCTTGAACAGCTTGATGGTCTGGGCCTCAACGCCCTTTGCAGCATCGATGACCATGACAGCGGAGTCCGCTGCCATCAGGGTACGGTAGGTATCCTCCGAGAAGTCCTGATGGCCCGGGGTATCCAGAATGTTCACGCACTTGCCTGCATAGTTGAACTGCAGGACAGAGGAAGTGACAGAAATACCGCGCTGCTTTTCGATGTCCATCCAGTCGGACACAGCGTGCTTGGCGCTCTGCTTGCCCTTGACGGAACCGGCCTGATTGATGGCTCCACCGTACAGCAGCAGCTTTTCGGTCAGGGTCGTTTTGCCGGCATCGGGGTGGCTGATGATCGCAAACGTCCGGCGGCGCTCGATCTCTTCACGATTTGTCATATATTGATTTCTCCTAAATTGATGGGGGATATTTGTCAAAACAAAGATGCACTTACATCGGAAACTCCCATAGTTTCTTGCTCTTGGGCAGGCTTCGTCTTTGTACAACCTCTCCGTCATTGCTACGCAATGCCACCTCTCCTAGTAGGAGAGGCCTTGGCAAAACGGGAAAGCTTTACGCAATGCCAAGGGCTCCCCTACTAGGGGAGCTGTCGAGCGAATGCGAGACTGAGAGGTTGTACAGAGCAGAACCTGCCCTCCAAAATTACACACAACTTATATTTTACCAGCAATTCCACCTAGATGCAAGAGTTTTTGTTATTTTTTCAGGAGGAAGCAGGGCAAGGGGGCGGTATCGGCCCAATTGGCGAAACCGCAGACAAGGGCGGTGCACTGTTTCAGGGGCCGGGAGCGCATCCATTGGAGGATCTCGGTCTTTTCGTCGGAACCGATGACCTTGCCGCTGTACAGGATGGCGCTGAGCACCCCGCCGGGCCGCAGGGCCTCGAGGGCAGCTTCCAGCGCCGGGATGCTGCTTTGGGCGTGGGAGAACACCCCGTGGTCGGCACCGGGCAGCCAGCCGAAGTTGAACATCACGGCATCGACGGTGCCGGGCTGTACATATTGTAAGAGGTTGGCGTGGCTGTCGCAGTGAAGCTCTGCCGCAAGGCCCTTCCGTGCAAGGTTCTGTCGGGTGGAGGCAATGGCTTCGGGCTGGATGTCAAAGCCCAGCACTCGGCCCTCTTCGCCCACAAGGCGGCAGAGAAAGGCCGTGTCGCCCCCGTTGCCGCAGGTGGCATCGATGCAGAGCCTGGGGTCAGCCAGCCGCGCGGCGAGGAAGTCCTGCACAAGCTTCACGGCCGTCAGGTCGGGGGTGCGGCGGCGGCACAGGCCGCTGCCCTCTGCCGCAAAGCCGAACTTTGCCCAGAAGGCCAGCTCCCCCGCATCGGCAGGCAGAGGAGCCGTGAACACCGTGGCGCTCTCTTTGTCATAGCCGCCCAGGCTGCGCAATACCTCTTTTAACAGGTAGGAACCGTAGCCCTTGCGCCGCCATTCCGGCACAATGGTCAGGGCAGTGATGTCCGCGCCCTGCTCCGCGGGCCGGGCCCGGCAGGTGCCAATGATGGTTTTCTCTTTATACAGGGCATAACCGCCCGGAATCTTTTCCAGTTTCATAATTTGCTCCTTTTCGCGGGCTTGCCCTGCTGGGCTAAACCTCTCCGTCATCATCGCTTCGCTCGATGCCACCTCTCCTAGTAGGAGAGGCCTTGGCATACCGTCGCGTTTTCGTGGGTCAGCGCTTCGCTCCTGTTTGTCCTGCGGCAGGCATTGGTTTTGGAGCGCCAGCGATCATTGCGAAAAACAAATCCTCTGCCAAGGGCTCCCCTACTAGGGGAGCTGTCGCGGCAGCGCCCGCGACTGAGAGGTTTAGCAAAGCGAAGATGACGGAGAGGTTTCGCAACGCTGCCGGCTTCTGCGCTGCACCTTTAAAATACCAAGCCCCCGCGCCGCTGTCAAGGCTTCCCGCTGCGACCTTATTTCACATATTCTTCACCCGGTCAGCGATTCCTTTTCACAATTACCGGATACAATAGAAACAGTTCCAAGGAGGTGCGGCAGAAGCGCCCCCTCCGAACCATTCCCTTTGAGAAAGGAAGTAACCAGTATGGATAACGAGAACAAGTGGGAATACGATTATTCCTCTGAACATAGCCAGACCGGCGAGACCGGCTACCCCAACGTCGGCTCCTCCGGCATGAACACCGCCAACACGGCAGGCACCTACGGCGAGGCCGCACAGGCTGCCCCCCAGGCCGAGCCGAACAGCGGCAGCGATGGCGGCGCGGTGCCGCCTCCGGAAGGCCCCCGGTATCAGGCCGCACAGGGAAGCCCCAAGCAGCCTCCCAAAAAGCGCCGCCGGAAAAACGGCAATATCGCCCGCAGTGCAGTTGCGCTGGTGCTGGCAGCAGCCATGGGCTTTGTCGGCGGCTTTGTTGGAGCCCGGGTGGGCAACACAGGCGGCAAGGTGGTCATCCAGCAGGTGGCACCTTCCTCCACGTCCAGCAGTGATTCCGGCTCTGCCTCCGCGGTGAACACCGCTTCCGGCATGACCACCGCTCAGGTCTCTGAGATGGTCAGCCCCAGCGTTGTGGTCATTACCACCGAGCAGGTGGTCTACTCCCAGTGGTCCTGGTACGGCCAGAGCCAGGTGGAGAGCGGCGCTGGCAGCGGTGTCGTGATCAGCTCCGACGGTTATATCCTGACCTGTGCGCATGTTGTGTCCGGCGCGTCCAACATCACCGTAACCATCGGCGATACCGATTACCCCGCCACCGTGGTGGGCGAGGATGACACCAGCGATGTGGCTGTCCTCAAGATCGATGCCACTGACCTGACCCCCGCCACCGTTGGCAACAGCGACAGCCTTGCCGTGGGCGAGAGCGTGCTGGCCGTGGGCAACCCGCTGGGTGAGCTGGGCGGCACCGTGACCAGCGGCATCGTCAGCGCCCTGAACCGCAGCGTGACCATTCAGGGCACCAGCTCCACCAACACCATGTCCCTGATCCAGATGGATGCCTCTGTCAGCCCCGGCAACTCCGGCGGCGGCCTGTTCAACATGAACGGTGAGCTCATCGGTCTGGTCAACGCAAAGTCCTCCTCCAGCGATGCGGAGGGTCTGGGCTTTGCCATCCCCATCAACGATGCCATCAAGGTGGCACAGGATCTGCTGGAGAATGGCTATGTCTCCGGCCGCCCCTACATGGGCATCACCTATCTGGCTGTGACCGATGCCCAGACCGCCGCACAGCTCAACGTCAATGCCTACGGCGTTTACGTTGTGGATGTTGTGCAGGGCGGCCCCGCCGACAAGGCCGGTCTGAAGACCGGTGACCGCATCGTGAGCATCGACGGCACCGAGATCGCCCAGAAGGACGACCTTGGCACCCTGATCCAGCAGCATGCCGCCGGTGATACCCTTTCCATCACCGTGGCCCGGGAAGGCCAGATGCAGACCGTCAGCCTGACCCTGGGCGAAAAGAACGCCCAGACTCAGCAGGCACAGAAAAACTCCTGATTCTCCCCAATCTTTTTCCTGATCCATAAATCAAAAATCCCCTGACCGGCGTTGAACTGGTCAGGGGATTTTTAATTGCAGGTTGTCAAGCAACGGCAGACCGTATTTTTATACCTGCCCGAACACGGTGGCACTCAGGGGCAGGAGGACGGTCTGGCCGGTGCAGATGCGGCTGCTGCCCCGCCACAGGCTGGAGGAGATGCCGTCACTCAGCAGCTTCCAGCTGCCGCCGGGCAGGGTGACGACCTGCGCCGTCTCGGTGGGGTTATAGTAGACGCACAGGGCGCTCCATGCCGCGCCGTCGCCCCACTGGGCGGGGAGCCGCCAGCCCACAAGAGGCTGTTCCAGCGGGAAGAACTCGATGGCGGCAGGGCTGGCCTTGTCCAGCGCGCCCAGCCGGGGGAACGCCGCCCGCAGACCAATGAGCCCGCGGTAGTAATCCACAAGGCTGTGGAACTGTTCGGCCCGGTGCCAGTCCAGCCGGTTGAGGGCCGGGCTGGAGCGGTAGCTGTTGCCCTGCCCCTTCTTGGTGCGGGCAAACTCCTCGCCCGCCTGCCAGAAAGGCAGGCCCATGCTGGTCAGGTAGATGCCCGCTGCCAGCCGGTTCTGGGCCAGGGCGGTCTTGTCCACAGCGGCAAACTCCGGGCGGGCGTAGCGCACCATCAGGAGCTTATCCCACAGGGTAAAGTTGTCGTGGGCCGAAACGTAGCTGATGATCTGCCCCGGGGCGTGAGGCGGCAGCTTTTCACTGCGGCACCACGCCGCCACCGAAGCACCGATATCCCAGAAACTCCCGGGCTTGCCCTCCACAAAGCCCGGCTCCCGGGCATCGAAGCAGCCGCCCTTGATGGCATCCCGGGTGTTGTCGCAAAAGATGCCGATGCGCTCGTTCAGCATATTCAGGTTGTTCTTGTTGGCCTCGTACCGGTGCAGGGCGCTGCAGCCGCCCTGCCACGGCTCACCGTACATCAGGATATCCCGCCCACCGGGCAGCTTGTCCAGTTCAGCCCGGAGGAGGTTCATGGTCTCCACGTCATACAGGCCCATCAGGTCAAACCGGAAGCCGTCGATGTGATATTCCCGTGCCCAGTAGAGCACCGAATCAATGAGATAGCGCCGGGCCATGGGCCGCTCGGAGGCAAACTCGTTGCCGCAGCCGCTGCCGTTGGAGAGGGAACCGTCGTCGTTCTGGCGGAAGTAGTAGAGGGGCACCACCCGGTTCAGCACATTATCGGAGCGGTACATGTGGTTATACACCACGTCCATTACAACGCCGATGCCCGCCGCATGGAGGGCCGCGATCATCTGCTTGCACTCCCGCACCCGCACCTCACCCCGGGTGGGGTCGGTGGAGTAGCTGCCCTCGGGCACATTGAAGTTGGTGGGGTCGTAGCCCCAGTTATACTGCCGGGTCAGGGGGCGGCTCTCATCCACGCTGCCAAAATCGAAGATGGGCATGAGCTGGACATAGCTCACCCCCAGCCGTTTGAGGTAATTCAGGCAGGTGGGGTGGATGCCGTCGCTGCTCAGGGTCGTGCCCTGTTGGGTAAAGGCCAGAAATTTGCCCCGCCAGGCTGTGTGCACACCGCTGGCCGGGTCCTGCGAGAAATCCCGGACGCTGACCTCCCACACACTGCGGCGGGCCGGTGGGATCACCGGCCGCACATCCCGCTCCCAGCCCTGCGGGTCTACCCGGGCCGGGTCAAAGATCATGCTGCGCACCCCGTTCACCCCTGCCGAGCGGGCGTAGGGGTCCGCTGCATTGCAGGTGCCAAACGGAGTGGTAAGGGTGAAATCGTAGTATTTTCCGTGCTGGTCGCCGGGCAGATAGATGCTCCACACGCCCTTGTCCTGCTGCTGCAGGGGCAGGGTGCCCACACAGGCCCCGCCGGTGCCCCGGCGGTACAGGTTCACTGCTGCCTGTTTTGCCGTGGGAGCCCACAGGCGCAGGTGTGTCCCGGCGGGGGTATACTCCACCCCCAGCGGGCCGTAGTATTCCGTCTGGCGGGCAAAGGCTTCGCTCTCAAACAGCGTCTTCCATTCAGCAGGTGTTCTTGGCTCCATAGCAATTCATCCTTTCATTTGACAATAGTGTAACGAACTTTGTCCTTTATTTCAACCCTTTCCTTGCAAAACGTACCAGACTCCACTATACTGAAAGAAAAAGCACTGCACGGAGGGAAGTTTTATGGCATACACCGATGATTGGGAAAGTCTGATGAACGGCGTGTTCGGCCCGGGGGGCAGATTCAAGGCCGCCCCCGGCACTTCTGCACCCAAAACAGGCGGCAGCGCCGCCCTGCCTGACCTGAACGCGGCGCTTCTGGAACAGCAGAAACGGCTGGACGAGCTGTTGAAGCAGCAGAACGCCCAGCTCAAAACCCAGAGCGATGCCACCGCCGCCGCGCTGGAAAGCAGCCGCCAGATGCTGCGGGACATGGAGGACGAAGGCCTGCTGGCCAGGGGCACCACCGACGTGAAGCCGGAGCACCTGGGCAGCTTTGAAGGCCTTGCCGCCGAGGTCAAGCAGACGGTGCTGGGGCAGGATGCTTTTGTGGACAGCGTGGTGCGGGCCATGCGCCGCCCCTTTGTGCTGGGCACCGAAGCCCCCGCCGCCCGCAACGTCATCCTGCTCACAGGCGGGGCAGGCACAGGCAGGCATTTTGCACTGGAAGAAACTGCCCGCTGCATGGCGGCCCGGGGCCTTTTGCAGAGCGACAGGATCGCCACGCTGGATCTGGCCCTTTACCCCAATTCCGGAGCCGAAAAGCTCTTCCTGCAGGACCTCTACGCTGCCCTGCACGCACCCGGGGAGATCCTTGCCTTTGAGCACTACGAGAGCTGTTATCCCGGCTTTCTGAAGACCCTGTCTGATCTGGCCGTCAAGGGCAGTGCACCCCTGTCCAGCCGGTATCTCGTGAACAAAGAGGGCATCCTTGTGGATGCAGGCACGGCGCTGGCCCCGGGAGCTGTCAGCCGCATCGACCCCTGCGGCAAATACCTCATCTTCTACTCCCACAAGGGCCGGGAGGCACTGGCTGACAAATTCGGTGCGGCGCTGGTGTCGGCACTGGGGGATGTCTGCGAGACGGCCTCCTACACCCGGGAGGATCTGGCCGCCCTTGCCGCACAGCAGCTCAACGCGCTGGCCCAGAAGATCCGCACCCGGCTGGGGCTGACCCTTTCCGCCGGGGCCGACGTGCGGGACTATGTCGCGGCCCAGTGCACCGCACAGAAGGGTGCGGCAGGCCTTTCCGCGTGCACTGACCGCATCTTCCGCGCCCTGAGCGAATACTGCCTGCAGACCGATGAAACCCTTACCGGCACCGTGACCCTGACCGCCGGGCCGGAAGGGGTGCTGTTCCGCCTGAACGACGGCGCAGACCAGCCCCTGTTCGACCTGCTGCCTGCCGCCTACACCGGCGCACTGAATGCCATCCGCGCCGAGATCAACGAGCTGGTGGGCCTTGCCCCGGTCAAGGAATATGTGTTCGGTCTGGCCGACAACCTGCAGGTGCAGCAGCGCCGCGCCGCCGCCGGGCTCAAAACTGCCAGCCTTTCGATGCACATGATCTTCACGGGCAACCCCGGCACCGGCAAGACCACCATTGCCCGGCTGGTGGCACGGTATCTGAAAGCCATCGGTGCCCTCAAGGGCGGCCAGTTGGTGGAGGTGACCCGTGCCGATCTGGTGGGCCGCTACACCGGCCACACCGCCCCCCTGACCAACAGCGTCATTGAAAGCGCGCTGGGCGGTGTGCTCTTCATTGACGAGGCATACAGCCTTTACCGCGGCGAGCAGGACAGCTTCGGGCTGGAAGCCATCGACACGCTGGTGAAGGGGATGGAGGATCACCGGGATGAGCTGGTGGTCATTCTGGCGGGTTACACCAGGGAGATGGAGACCTTCCTCACCGCCAACAGCGGCCTTGCCAGCCGTTTTCCCAACCGGATCGAGTTCCCGGACTACACCGCCGTGGAGCTGCTGCAGATCACCCGGGTCCTTGCCAAAAACAAGGGCTACACCCTGGCCGAAGCCTGCACCGAACCCCTGCTGGGCTATTATGCCCGCTGGCAGGCAGTCGATGCCCGCACCGCCGGCAATGGCCGCCTTGCCCGCAACACACTGGAAAAGGCCATCTTCCACCAGAGCCGCCGCCTTGTCGCCGAGCCCGCCGCTGCCCTGGATCTGATCCTGCCCAGTGATCTGGAATTGAAGGAACCGTAAACACGCAAAAAGGACTGCTTTCGCAGTCCTTTTTCTTGTTATTGATGCTGTTCTGCCAGCCGGGCGGTCATCTCCCGCATTCCCTGCCGCACTTCGGGCGGGGCAACCACTTCTATCTTGCCGCCAAAGCCGCAGACCCAGCCATAGAACTGGTCACTGACGCAGATGGGGACATCAAAATGGAAGCAGCCATTCTCCTCGGGTAAAAACATGGGCGTTGCGCCAAAGCGCTCCCGCATGGCACCTTCCAGATCCGCGGTGCACCGCAGGGTAACGCGATGCTCCGGCCCGCCGTACATTCCAAAGTGCTTGCGCAGATAGGCAGGCAGGTCAAGATCCGCAAACTGCTCCTGACCCCGCCGGGGCGCATCCAGCACCCGGACCCCGCTCATCTTGTCCACCCGGTAATGGCGGATGCCCTTTTCATCGGCAAAGGCAATGAGGTAGTAGCACCCGTTCTCCCAGGCCAGCTGCCACGGGCTGACGATCCTTTTCTCTTTCTCGCGGCTGTCGGCTTTTCTGTAAAGGAACTCCACCATTTTACCGTTGTTGATGGCCTCGTGCAGGGCATCGATGCTGTACAGCAGGCTCTTGCTGTCGGTCTTGGGGCGGCCCTCCACATAGACCTGACGCTGCAGCTGGCTGCCCTCGTAGTTGGAGCAGAGCTTTTCCAGCTTGTGGATCAGCCGCCTGCTCGTGGTGCCGGATACCACCCGGCTTGCCTGCACGGCATCCACCAGCAGCTTGAGCTCCGCCAGATCAAAGGTGCGGCTGGCAAGGAAATACCCGCCGCCCCGGCCCCGGCGCAGCTTGATGTCATAGCCCAGCGCACCCAGTGCCTCAATATCGCTGTACACGCTCTTGCGCTCGCAGCGGATGCCCTGCGTCTCCAGCAGCTCCACCAGCTGCGGCACGTTCAGCAGGTGGTTTTCATCGGTCTGCTGCTCAAAAATGCGCAATAGCGCCAGCAGCTTGGATTTCTGGCCTTCCTGTTTGGGCATTCGGTACACCTCATTTTTTCGTGTTGTGCCAAACCTCTCAGTCTCGCTTCCAGCTCCCCTGCAGGGGAGCTGGAAAAAAGCAGCAGTGCTGTGTGCTGAAAAGGTTACGGCGCTTTCTTATCAAACGCCGCGCGGCGCTGGGTGGACAGGCGGAACATCTCCTCCAGCTTTTCCCGGTCATCGGCCACAAGGGCGTTGCGCATCTCGTTCAGCGCCCCGCTGAACTGGTCGATCTCGGAGATAAGGTTCTCCTTGTTCCAGAGGAACAGCTCCGCCCACATCTTATCGTTGATGCGTGCAATGCGGGTCAGGTCCCGGAAAGAATCTCCGGTGTACTCGCACAGCGAGGTATTGTCGTTGGCGCACATCAGGCTGACGGCGATGGCATGGCAGAGCTGGCTGACATAGCCGATCATCCTGTCATGTTCCTGCACGGTCAGGGTGCAGATATGCTTGAAGCCCAGCACCTCGGCCAGCTCCCTGGCCCACTGAATGGCCTCCGGGGTGTTCTTTTCCGTGGGGGTCACAATGAAGTTGGCCGGGGCAAAATTCACCTCGGCGGCGTGCTCCACGCTGGAGGTCTCACGGCCCGCCATGGGGTGGCTGGCAATGAACTCCACGCCCGGCCTGCACATGGCCTGAATGGGCTCCACCAGACCGGTCTTTACGCCCGACACATCGGTAAAGATGCAGCCCTCCTTCAGCAGGTGGCCGTAGGTCCGGAACCACTCGATCAGGGCCGTGGGGTACAAGCCAAAGATGATATGATCGGCCTGACGCACCAGATCCTCAAAATCGTGGGTCTTGCCGCTGGCGATATAGCCGTGGTCGAGGGCATACTGCAGATGGCCCTCGCTGCGGTTGATGCCGTCCACATGGAACCCGGCCCTGCTCAGCTCCAAGGCGTACTTGCCGCCCAGCAGGCCCAGGCCCACAATGAGATAACGCTTTGATTTATCCAACATGTTCCACCTCCGCGCCCAAAGGCTTGATGGCTTCCAGAAAATCCGGCCAGCTCTTGGCAACGGCCTCGGCCCCGCTGATGGGCAGGGCCAGCCCGGCGGCCAGCGCCAGCACCGCAAGGCTCATCACCACGCGGTGGTCGTTGTGGCCGGAAAGCGGCTGCTCCGGGGCATGGAGCGCTCCGGCACAGCCATGGATGGTAATGGTGCCGCCCTCGCTCTCCAGCTGCCCGCCGCAGGCCCGCAGCTCGGTCTCCATGGCCTCGATGCGGTCACTCTCCTTGATGCGGAGACGCTCGGCGTTGCGGATGACCGTGGTGCCCTCACACAGCAGACCCAGCACCATCAGCACAGGGCCCAGGTCGGGGCAGTCGGCAAGGTCGATGTCCGTTCCGTGGAGCGGGGCCTTTTCAAACACCACGCCCTGCCCGGTGCGGGTGAATCTTGCACCGCACCGCCGGAGGATCTCCAGAATGGCGGCATCGCCCTGCAAGGTCTCCTCAGACAGGCCGGTGATGGCCACCCCGCCGGTCACAGCGCCCAGCACGGCAGGAAAGGCCGCCTGGCTGTAATCGCCCTCCACGGTGTAATCACCGGGAAGATAGTGCTGCCCGCCGGGAATTTCCAGCGTATTTTCATCCAGCCAGCGGCTCTCCACGCCAAAGGCGTGCTGTACCGCACGGGTCATATCGATGTAGCTCCGGCTCTCCACAGGCGGGATGAGGTGCAGGGTGCTGGTGCCGCCCAGCAGGGGCAGGGCAAACAGCAGCCCGCTGATGAACTGGCTGGACACATTGCCCGCCAGCTCGTATTCGCCCGGGGTCAGGGCACCTTCCACAGTCAGGCGGTCCGCGCCCTGCTCAAAACGCAGGCCCTGCTGCTGATACAGCGTTTTGTAGACCGACTGGGGCCGCTCCATCAGCCGCCCACGGCCTGTAAAAGTCACTTCCTGCCCGGTCAGGCTGGCCAGCGGGATGAGGAAGCGCAGGGTACTGCCGCTCTCACAGCAGTCCACGGGGGCATCAACCGGCAGAAAGCGTCCCAGCCCCTCCACCACCGCGTCGTTTTCACCGGTGGTGACACGGGCGCACAGTCGGCCCGCCGCGCCCAGCGTGGCGGAGATATCCTTGCTGAAAGCAAGATGATGGAGATGGGAGGTCCCCTTTGCCAGCGCCGCGCAGAGCACCGCCCGGTGAGCCATGCTTTTGCTGGGCGGCGCGGCGATCCTGCCCGCCACTGCGCGGGCGCGTTTTACCACCACATCCATCTTACATATCCCGGCCAATGGCCCATGCGACCTGACGGCACTTTGCCATGGCCTGTGCAAAGGCATCCGGGGTCAGGCACTGTGCGCCATCGCTCCATGCGTGGCGGGGATCATAGTGGACTTCCACCTCCAGACCGTCGGCACCGGCGGCCACAGCGGCGATCATCATCGGCTCAACCAGATTGGCCTTGCCGGTGGCGTGGCTGGGGTCCACGATGATGGGCAGATGGGTCTTTTCGTGGATGATGGGCACAGCGGAGAGGTCGAGGGTGTTGCGGGTGTACTTCTCAAAGGTGCGGATGCCCCGCTCGCAGAGAATGACCTGCTCGTTGCCGCCGGCCATGATATACTCTGCGGACATGATCCACTCCTCGATGGTGTTGCACAGGCCGCGCTTGAGCAGAACAGGCTTGTGCATCTTGCCCACGGCCTTGAGCAGCTGGAAATTCTGCATGTTGCGGGCACCGATCTGTACCACGTCCACATACTCCTCAAACTCCGGGATCCGGTCCTCGCTCATCAGCTCGGACACGATGGGCATTCCGGTGGCCTCCCGTGCCTTGACCATATCGAGGATGCCCTCGGTCTCCAGACCCTGGAAGGAGTAGGGAGAGGTGCGGGGCTTATAAGCGCCGCCGCGAAACAGGCTTGCACCGCCCGCCTTTACGCCGTTGGCAATGCGCAGTGCCTGCTCCTCGCCCTCGATGCTGCAGGGGCCTGCCATCACGGCGATCTTCTCGCCCCTGCCGATCTTCACGCCGCCGCAGTCAATGATGGAATCGGCGGGGTGGAACAGGCGGTTGGCCCGCTTATAGGGAGCGGACACGCGGGTGACGTTGTCGATCCAGGGGTTGGCCAGCACGTCGCGCTCATCGATCTTGGTGGTATCGCCCACCAGACCGAACACATTGTAATCCTTGCCGGTGATCAGGGTCACATCCAGGCCCTGCTTCTCGAATTTGTCTACGATCTTTTCCAGCTCTTCCTTGGGGGTGCCTTTTTTGGTCGAAATGATCATCTCTTTTGATTCCTTTCCCTTTTCTGAACCTCTCAGTCTCGCTTCGCTCGACAGCTCCCCTAATAGGGGAGCCCTTGGAAAAACCGGGAACTTCTCCTGAATGCCAAGGCCTCTCCTACTAGGAGAGGTGGCAATGCGTCAGCATTGACGGAGAGGTTATTCATTTACTGCACCAGGTGCGTCTGCGCGCCGCCATCCAGCCGGAGCAGCTGCACAAGGTAGGCGCAGGCATGGAGATATCCGCTGACCCCCTCGCCTGCAAAGCGGCCCTGACAGCCAAAGGAGACCACATCCACGCTGCGGAAGGGCTCCTTGCCGCTGGGGTCGGCCAGCATCACTTCCACGGCGGGCACGCCGCACACCTGCAGCGCTTCCAGAATGGCCACGCTGTAATAGGCGTAGCCGCCCGGGTTGAGGATGATGCCATCGGCCCGGCCTGCCGCCGACTGGATCTCATCGATGAGGTCACCCTCGTGGTTGGACTGAAAAAAGTCCACCTGAACATCCATCTGGGCACAGCCCGCCTCAATATAATCCAGCAGTGTATTGAAATCGATCTGCCCCTCCATGCCCGGCTCCGTGAACTGGGTCAGGTTGAGGTTGGGACCGTTAATGACTAAAAATTTCATCCAGCGCCTCCATTGCCGCCGTCACGGCATCCGCAGGGGTGGTCTTGTTGGGGATCACAGCATCCGCTGCCGCCAGATAGAGCGGGCGGCGCTGGGCTTCCATGGTTTTCAGGGCCTCAGGGCTGGTGGAAAGGGGCCTGCCGCCGCCCACCAGCAGATCTTCCAGCGGCCGGTCGATAAAGAGCACGATGCCGTTGGCGTGGAGCGCCCGGAGGTTTGCCGGGTCTTTGACCACGCCGCCGCCGCAGGAGATGACCTGCCGGTTCTCCCTGGCAAAGCGGGCGGTCTGCGCGGCCTCCAGCTTCCGGAAGCCTGCCTCCCCCTCAGCGGCAAAGATGTCCGGGATGCTCCGGCCGTCGGCCTTGACAATCTCCTCGTCCAGATCCACGAACCGCTTGCCCAGCCGTTCCGCCAGAGTGCGGCCCAGGGTGGATTTGCCCGAGGAGGGCATCCCGATGAGGGCAATGTTCAGCTGTTCCCGCCGCAGTTCGCTGGTCACACGGGCGATCTCGGCACCGGCATCCTCAAACTTGCGGTCGAGGAAAAATTCTGCCGCGTACACTGCCTGCGCCACCAGCATTTCCAGACCGCCGACGGCAACGGGCACCCCCAGCTCCTCGGCCCGGAGGATGAGCTCGGTCTTATCGGGATTATAGATGACATCGATCACGGCTTCCAGCCCGGGCATGGAGGTGATATCCAGGGCGCTCACGCCCACATTGGGGTACATGCCCACCGGCGTGGTGTTGATGATGATCTGCGCCCCGGTGGTCAGGGCCTGAGCATAAGTCAGCTCTCCCTTTTCGGGGTCGGGATGGCGGCTGACGGTATAGATCTGTTTCGCGCCCCGGTCATGGGCCACGGCCCATGTGGTGTTGTGGGTGCCGCCGGTGCCCAGAATGAGCACGGTCCTGTCCTTGAACTCCACCCCGTGTGCATCGCACAGGTAGGAGAAGCCGGGGTAATCGGTGTTGTAGCCGTAGAGCAGGCCGTTCCTGTTGACGATGGTGTTCACGGCGTTGATGGCCTTGGCGTGGGGGTCGATGTAGGAGCAGTACTCCATGACCACCAGCTTATAGGGGATGGTGACATTGATGGCCCTGAACTGCCGCCGGGTCAGAAAGGCCCGGACTTCCTCTTCCGTGGGCAGGGGGCACAGGTCGTACCGGTAGCCGCAGAGCATCTCGTGGATGACCTTGGAGTAGGAGTGGCCCAGCCGCCCGCCGATGAGTCCGTATTCCATTTACAGCACCTCCTTGCGGTAGCCGGTGGGGTCCTCCATCCAGGCCATGCCGTATTTTGCGGTGAGCAGGTCGCCCACGGCCAGCGCGGCGGCGCAGGTCTGCACAATGGCGGCCCGGGGCACGATGCAGGGGTCGTGGCGGCCCTGAATGGACAGCTCCGCGTCCTTCTTTGCCATATAATCCACCGTGTCCTGCGTTTTGTAGATGCTGGGGGTAGGCTTGACCGCCGTGCGGAACACCACGGGCATCCCGTTGGAGATGCCGCCGTTCAGGCCCGCATTGTGGTTGGTGGCGGTGACGATGCGCTCCCCCTGCATCCGGAAGGCATCGTTGGCCTCCGAGCCCTTCTGGTCCACAAAGCCGAAGCCGGAGCCGAACTCGATGCCCTTGACCGCCGGGATGGAGAAGGCCAGGTGAGCGAGCTTGCTCTCCACGCTGTCGAAATAGGGTTCACCCACGCCTGCGGGCAGGCCCAGAATGGCGGTCTCCAGCACGCCGCCCACACTGTCGCCCTCGGCACCGGCGGCACGAATGGCAGCTTTCATGGGTTCCTCCACACTGCCGTCCAGCAGGGCAAAGCCCTCGGACTTGTTCAGCAGTGTCTCGGCCTGCGCCGCCAGCGCGGCGGGATCATCCAGCGCAAAGGGGGCATCGCTGATCCCGGCACACCGCCCGATGTGAGTCACGATCTCGATCCCGGCCCGGTTCAGGGCCCCCAGCACCAAAGCGCCGCCCGCCACCAGCGCGGCGGTGACGCGGCCCGAAAAGTGGCCGCCGCCCCGGGCATCCTGATAGCCGTGGTACTTGGCGTAGGCAGTGTAATCCGCGTGGCCGGGCCGCAGCAGGTCAGCCGTTTTGGCATAGTCGCCGCTGCGGGTGTTCTGGTTTTCGATCATCAGGGCAATGGCAGTGCCGGTGGTGCGGCCGTTGACCACACCGGATAAAAACTGCACCGCATCCCCCTCCACACGGGGGGTGGAAAGGCCGTCGCCCCGGGCACGGCGCTTGTCCATGCAGGCAGCAAGAAAGGCTTCGTCCACAGGCACGCCCGCCGCCATGCCGTCCAGCACCGCGCCGACAGCCCTGCCGTGGCTCTCGCCAAAAATGGTCAGCGAAAGGTCGCTGCCAAAGGTGTTTTTCATGGCTTACTCCTCCACACCCAGCAGGGGGCGCAGGCCCTCCACGGGGATGGTCTCGGCCCGCCAGCAGCCCAGACCCGGCACCTTGATCACCGTGATCTGGCCGCCCTGGGCCTTTTTATCGTGCAGCATCTCGGCCAGCACCTTTTCCTTGTTATAGGTGGTGCGGGTGGGCAGGCCGATGCGGCGGTAGACCGCCCGCACCCGCTTCTGCAGCGCCTTGGATTCGATCATGGGCAGCATCCCCAGCGCCACGCACTCGCCGTGGAACAGGCCCACGGTGCGGCGGCCCTTGATGCCCTTGA
>OJSE01001653.1_pt1 | contig 27659 bp, 20 predicted proteins | sample 1599351 | NCBI WGS metagenome assembly OJSE01 (sample SAMN04168656, study PRJEB22393) | human gut metagenome | biome: human gut microbiome; feature: stool | host: Homo sapiens | collected 2014-03-17 | reverse complement strand
AGCCGGAGTAACGCACGTTGGCGTCGAACAGCTCAGGCAGGAAGGCGCCGATCGGACCGAATGCGGTGCCCATCAACGCGAAGCCGATGCACAGGAACAGCAGGTTGGCGGCAAAGTTACGCTGGCCGACGACCGACGGATCAAGCAGGAACGGGAAGAGCAGTGCGAATGCCACGAGGCAGCAGGACGAGATGACGATCACGCGCTTGCGGCCGAATTTATCGGCGTTCACGCAGGAAATGACGATGAACGCGGCGAACACACAGATGGCAAGCATCAGCATGAGCAGGTATTCACGATTGGTGAAACCAAGGTTGCCGCCGCCCTGCTCGACGGTTTTGGTGCCCCAAGCGAGGGACCAGGTTGCCAGCGTGTAGAACAGCGTGTAGGTGACGGCCACCAGGAACGTGGCTTGGATGACTTCCTTCCAGCTCTTCTTGAACACTTCGGTCAGCGGAGACTTGACGACCTTCTTCTGTTCCTGAGCCATGCGGAAGATCGGGGTCTCCTCCATCTGCACGCGCACCACAAGACCGACGATCACCAGCACTGCGGACAGCAGGAACGGCACACGCCAACCCCATGCCAGCATCGCATCGTCATCGTTGAACGTTTCCAACAGGAAGTAAGTGCCGTTCGACAGGAAGAAACCGATCGGAGCACCCAATTCCGGGAAGGAGCCATACAGCGCACGCTTGTCTTCCGGAGCGTTCTCGGTGGCCACCAAAGCGGCACCCGACCATTCGCCGCCCAAACCGATGCCCTGCACGAAACGGCACAGGCACAGCGCTGCGACAGCCACAATGCCCCACTGGCTATAAGTCGGCAGGCAGCCGATCAGGAACGTGGCGACACCCATGGTCAACAGCGAAACCACCAGTGTGGTCTTGCGGCCCATGCGGTCGCCGAAATGGCCGAACACCAAGGATCCGAGCGGACGTGCGATGAACGCAATGGCGAAGGTCAGCAGGCTGGCTAGCAGCGCGACGGTCGGATTGGTGGTGTCTCCGAAGAACACCTTCGGGAAATAGTTCGCAGCGGCGGTGCCGTATGCGTAAAAGTCGTAGAACTCGATGGCGGTGCCGACCATGGAAGCGGCAATCACGGTTTTCACCGAATCGCGCACCATTGCCTGCGCTTTACCAGCGGCTGCTTCGACTGCACTCATTGGATTACTCCTGTTACGTCTGTCATGTGCTACCGGCTCCCAGCATGCGCCGATAACGTCTTTCTTCTATTCTCTTGTTGCAATCTTCATTTCGTTGCCTTACGCCTTGTGGGCGGCAACAAAAAGGCCCCGCAGTATGCAGGGCCATCAACGTGTGTGTTTTGCGCGCTTCAAACCCTGCCTCCGTTGGCGAGGGATTGAAGCTGCATTGCTCGAATCAGTCCGCCAACGAAAGCGGAATAATAATTCGTGCGGACAGCAGTACGCGTGCAACCATTCCGTTCATCGTGGCGAACCTCCTTTCGCAGAGTCTTGTATTCGGCGGACGATCCGCTCGAACTAAGCCGTAAAGATAAGCGCGTCCACATATCCTTTCTACTAAGGGTTCACTATGTGGACGCGCAATTTTGAATTTGATATTCGTTTTTCGGATTATCTCAGATCATCCAAATCATTTCAGCAGCAACGTCAGCACGCCCGCAACAGCCATACAACCGGCGGCAACTGCGAAAATCAGCAGATACTCGCCAGTCACCGCAATCGCAATCGCGCAAACGACAGCGCCAATCAACGAACCGAACGTATTCGCCAAACTGAACGCGGCCAACGAACGACCAACGGAACGCACATCCGGCAACGTCGCAAGATTCAACCCTTGGCTCACGCCGTCATACACCACATACGCGAAACCTGCAAACAGCGCATACAACGCGACTGCCATCGCTCTATCGATCGGTGTCAACGGAAGTACTACAGCAACCACAAACAACAGGCAGGCGGCAATTGCGGGAATACGGGAATCCTTGAAAGCGCGGGCGATACGACCAAGCAGAAGCGCAGCCAACAGCGAGCCGACGAACGCGGCAACGGCCATCACCGACATAACCGCAGCCGCTCCGGACAAACCAAACATGGCGACCTGCGAAACATCACCCAAACCATCCTGCGCAAGATACCACTGGTAAATCGCAATGCCGGAAGTGGCTGCGATGGCAAACATGCGCGCGGCAAACGCAATGAAGAACTTCGGAGCGCCCTTCGGCGGGCGATACTGCGAAAAATAATCGCCCTTCTTCACACTCTCACGAGGCAAATAGCTGCTGGAACCCTCAAACGGCAACACCAGCAACGTAGCCACACCAGCCACCACCAGGCACAACGCAAACACCATCATGGCGAAACGCGTGGTGCCATCCCAACCGGAATCGTCGGCGGCCCACGTAAGCGAAACGGCCGCGATAATGCCCAACACCTGGCCGAACGCCTGGCCAACGCCACGCCACGCGTCCGCACGATCACGGAACTTGTCGGGCACGCGCTCACCGAAAGCGGCCGCCAGCGGCATCGACACCATCGCATATCCGATCAGCGTGAACAGCCAGAACACGATGACCAACGGCATGAAATCGCATGCGGAAAGAATCGCCACCGACGTGGCAGTCAGCACCGTGCCGGCGATGATCCACGGGGTGCGGCGGCCCAGCGGGCAGTACGAATGGTCGGATCCGACGGAAATCCACGCGTTCATCAGGAACGTCAGCAGCGTGCCAACGACGCTGAGCAGCGCCAGATCGGTGACGCGGTCGGTGCCGGAAAGACGGCTGATGGTCTGTGGAATGAGCACGGAGTTGAGCGCGGCCATCGGCGCGGTGAACAGCAGCGCACCAAGCGCGAAGCCGGCGGTGAGGCGATGTACCTGCGGCTTGGTGGGCGTAGTGCCGTCGGGCGCGGTCATCGGATCACGCAGGTCAAGGAACGACGATTCGAGGTTCGGCACGGCGGCGTCAAGATGGGCGAACGCGGTCAGCGGGGAGCCACTTTCCGTGTTGATGAGGGTCTGCTGCACTTCCGGACGCTCGTTGGAGGCCTCGGGCACGCGCGGATTCTGCTGTACGGCCAGGCGCTTCAGGGCCGCTTTGGCCTCTTCGGTCAGCGTTTTTTCGTAATCGGGACGGTCATCGATGCCGGGGCGCACAAATACCTGGCCCGGCAGCGGCTGCGGCTGCATTGGAGGCTGCTGCTCATCTGCATTATGTTGATTGTCTTCAGTCATCTCTTGTTTCTATTCCTGTTTTTCTTGTTTTATATTGTCGCTTCTCGTTCTTGCTTCTATTTCGTTGCTCGTTTCGAAATGTCACACGAATATTCAGTACATATGAAAATCGCCCGGACGCACTGCAACAGTGCATTCGAGCGATTCTTTCGGCGAAATCAACCATATCAATACGTCCTGTCAGGCAACAGAAACATGCGACGGCAATCTCAATATCGATATCGCATAAGAAAAGCCCGGATGCGATTATCGCTTCGCATCCGGGCCGGTTGTGTGAGTCTGTTCAGTTATGATTGCGGATTCTGTACCGTTCGATCAGCCCTTGACTGCGCCGGAGGTGACGCCTTCGACGATGTAGCGCTGCAGGAACAGGTACAGGATGAGGATCGGCAGCATGGCCAGCAGCAGGGCCGCCATGATCAGGCCGATGTCGTTGGAGTATGTACCGTAGAAGATCTGGGTTGCGATCGGGATGGTGTACAGCTCGCGGCGACCCAAGACCAGGGACGGCAGCAGGTAGTCGTTCCAGAAGGCCATAGCATCAATGATGGCCACGGTGGCCACGGTCGGCTTGAGCAGTGGGAACACGATCGTCCAGAAGGTGCGCCACTTAGAGCAGCCGTCAATGCTGGCGGCTTCCTCAAGCTCGTTCGGAATGTTCGTCTTGATGGCGCCATGGAACATGAACACAGCCAGGGAGACCGAGAAGCCGACGTGCATGAGGATCAATGTGACACGGCTATTGAGCACGTTGAACAGACCGCCATAGACGGAGACCAACGGAACCATGAGCACCTGGAACGGAATGACCATAGAGGCCACCATGAGCGCGAACACGATGCCGCAGAACTTCCACGACGGGTTACGCACAATCACGTATGCGCACATCGCGGAAACCAGAATAGTCAGGATGGTGGCGCTGACGGTGACGATGGTCGAGTTGCCGAACACGGTGAGGAAGTTCATCTTGTCCATGGCCCTCGGGAAGTTTTCCAGAGTGAAGCCATGCTTGCCAATCAAGTCCATCGGAGCGGTGTTGATATCCGCCTTCGTCTTGAAGACGTTGATCACGACCAGAATGAACGGCGCAATGAACAGCAGCAGCAGAATCGTCAGAACGACGATCATCAGTGCATGCAGAACCTTGGTGCGAGTGCTGGTTTGACCCTTCATTATGCTTCCACCTCACCCTTCTTACCGACGTACACCTGCAGCAGGCCGATCACCGCACAAACGATGAAGAGGACCAACGCCTCGGCTTGGCCTGTGCCGTAGTTCTTGTACACGAACGCCTGGTTGTAGACATGCATTGCCGCAAGCACCGACTGGTTGAACGGTTCACCCTTGGTAAGCGAGAGGTTCAGGTCGTAGACCATGAAGCAGCGGGTGGTGCTCAGGAAGATGCACTGTACGAAGGAGGAGCGCATCAGCGGGATGACCACGTGCCACATCGCCTTGCCCTTGTTGCAGCCATCGATCATGGCCGCTTCCTTCAAACTCTGGTCGACGCTCATGAAGCCTGCCACGTAAATCAGCATCATGTAGCCTGCGTACTGCCAGACCGAAACGAGGATCAAGCAGAGCATTGCGCCGTTTGGCGTGGAGAGCAGTGATGCGTGATCTGTTTGCGTCGCTGCTTCGGCGATGGCCACGAATGCACGGTTGAAGACGAACTTCCACACGTAGCCCAGAACGATGCCGCCGATGAGGTTCGGAATGAAGAAACCCGCACGGAAGAAGTTCTGGCCCTTGATACCACTGGTCACCAGATAGGCGAGCAGGAAGGCGACGATGTTGGTCAGGATGACGGCGATGACGGAATAGACGAATGTGCGGCCAAGCGACTGCCAGTAAGCGGTGTCGGCGATGGCTGCCTGATAGTTGGTGAGACCGACGAACGGCTTCTTTGTCGAAACGCCATCCCAGCTGGTGAATGTGAGGTAGAGGCCATAGAAGAACGGTAGAATCACAACGGCGAAGAACAGTACCGTCGCCGGACCACCGAACATCAGAAACTGGCTGATCTTATAAGAAAGCTTGTTTTGTTTCATGATGGATCCCATTCTTGACGGGGATGTAAGGCCCGCAGTCGATGTTAACTGCGGACCTTGCATCATGTTGCCTTATTAGTGGGTTCAGGCGGTTGCGCCAGTAAACTTGGCGGACTTCCAGTAGGTCTCGACGTCCTTGGCGAGGGTTGCACGATCCTCATCGCCGGCAAGCCACTTCTGGAACTTGGCACCCAACACGGAGTAGTGATCATCCGGCAGGTAGTTGTAGTTGTCGATAAGCTTGCCTTCGTCGGCATAGGACTTCACGGACTTGCCCAGCGGATCGGCCGCTTCAATCTCGTTGTTCTTGAACGGGGAAATCAGAGCGGCATCCTTGGAGATGAACTCCTGACCTTCCTTGTCTTCGGCAAGCCAGTTCAGGAAGTCCTTGGCGGCCTTACGCTGCTCGTCAGAGGTGTTGTCGGAGGAGTCGATGAAGAAGTACTTGGAGCCGCCGCCGACAAGCTTCTCATTGGAGCCGTCATCGGTGTTCTGCGGAACCGGCATGAGGCCCATGTTCTCGGTGTAATCGTACTGGTTAAGCACGGACCAATCCCAGTTGCCGCCGAACATGAAAGCAATTTCGCCCTCGGCCAGCTTCTGCTCAGTCACCTCACGCTCGGCGGAGATGGCGGAGGACTTGGCGTAGTTGTTGTCCTTCATCACGTCGAAGAAGTCCATCAGGGAGTTCCACTTGGCGTTGGAGCTGAGGTCAACCTTGCCGTCCTTGAGCTCATGGCAGAAGGCGTCCGGATCTTCCTGCTCCTCGTAGACTTCCGGCAGGAGGTGCCCGGCGAGGGACCAGTCTTCCTTCATGACACCGGTCGGGGATTCCATGCCGCCGGCCTTGAGCTCGTCGATGAGATCCTCGAACTCGTCAAGGGTCTTGTAGTTCTCAGGCTTGAATTCCTTACCGGTGACCTTCTTGATGGCGTCAGCATTGTAGATCAGGCCACGGGCTTCGACGGAAACCGGGAAGCCGTAGGTCTTACCGTCGATGCTGATGGCGTAGTCAGTGTCCTTGACCCAATCCTGATCGGACAGGTCAACAGCGTGCTCCTTGGCCAGCGAGTAGACATCCTTGGCATCAACCATGGAGATGGTGTATGGATCCTTGGAAGCGTACTTAGTGGCGAGGTGAGCGGAAACGGTGTCGTTGGAGTAGTAGACCTCGACGTCTACGCCCTTCTCCTTGGAGTATTTCTTGGCCATGTCCTCCATCTGGCTTTCAATCTCGACCTTGGAGTTGAAGATAGTGACCTTGGTTCCGCTGGAGCTTGACGATCCGCACGCGCCCAGCATGCCGACGGTCATCATGGCAGCCACGACTGCCGCACCGGCTTTCTTCCATGAAGAGAACTTATTCATTTCCAATCCCTTTCTATCCACGATCCACCCCGCAGTTTTGCGTGGTGAAGTGATATCGAACAGCGAGACCCAACTTTCCTTGTTGTGTTCCTCAGTTCTTGATAGATGACTTTATCAAACCGGTTCGAGAAAACCTTGGAAAGCCCCTCATCATCGGCGTGTCGCAACGCCTTGAAGCGTTGCAATCATTGATTGATTACAGTTAATAAAAAATGGCGTGCGGTATAATGACCATCAAAACCGCACAGCCCGTCCCAACACCTGTGATACAGCTGTGCATCGTAACGAAGACGTGCGTTTTACGGAGGACAAATGGCATCCTGGCTCAACAATGCGATTTTCTACGAGATCTATCCGCAGTCGTTCAACGATACGAACAGCGACGGCATCGGCGATTTCCAGGGCATCATCAACAAACTCGACTACATCAGCAACCTCGGCTGCAACGCAATCTGGATCAACCCCTGTTTCGACTCATCGTTCTACGATGCCGGCTACGACGTACGCGACTACTACACCACCGCCGAACGCTACGGCACCAACGAAGACCTGCACCGACTGTTCGACCGCGCACATGAATTCGACATGCACGTGTTGCTTGACCTGGTGCCAGGGCACACCGCAATCGACAATCCATGGTTCCTGGAATCCGGCAAAGGCACGCGCAACGCATGGACCGACCGCTATATCTGGCGTCCGATGACACAATCGCCGAATCTGAATTCGCCATACGAATCAATCCGAGGCTTCCTTGGCGGCATCGCGGAACGCCCCGACGCCGCGGCCGTCAACTGCTTCTCCACGCAAGCGTGCCTCAACTACGGATTCGGAACCGTCACCGAAGACTGGCAGTTCGCCGCCGACTCACCCGAAGCGCAAGAGGGACGCCTGCTCATCCAAAACATCATGGATTTCTGGCTCGGACTGGGCGCGGACGGTTTCCGCGTAGACATGGCCGGCAGCCTCGTCAAGGAAGATCCCGACTATTATTGGACCAAACAGCTGTGGCGTCAGGTGCGCGCACACCTGGACGAAACCCACCCCGATGCCGTGCTGATCTCGGAATGGGGCGATCCAGTCAATGCGCTGCACTCCGGATTCGACATGGATTTCCTCCTACATTTCGGTCCCTCGCACTACCTCGACCTGTTTCGAGAGAACCCGTATTTCTCCGCCTCCGCCAACGGTGACATCAAGGCGTTCGTAGACACATATCAGGCCATGCTCGCCGACACCAAAGAACTGGGATACATCTGCGTGCCGTCGGGCAACCATGACATGATCCGCATGCGCGACACTCTCACCCCAGACGAGATGAAACTCGCCTTCGCGTTCCTACTGACCCTGCCCGGCTGCCCGTTCATCTACTACGGCGACGAAATCGGCATGCGCTACGAGCACGGGCTACTGTCGAAGGAAGGCGGCTACGAACGTACCGGATCACGCACGCCGATGCAGTGGAATCGCAATACCAACGCCGGTTTCTCAGCGGCGCACAGCGGAGACCTGTATCTGCCGATCGACCCCTCCGACGACCGTCCGGACGTGGCTTCGCAGGAAGGCGACGCAGCGTCGCTGCTAGAAACGGTACGGTCGTTCAACACCTTGCGACTGGCTCATCCCGCGCTGCAGGCCGACGGAGCAATCGTATTCCTACATGCCGAGGACCATGCCCACCCACTGGTATACGCGCGCAGCGCAGGCGACGAGCGAATCGTAATCGCCATCAATACGTCCGACGCCGACGCAAGCTGCACGCTGCCCGACGATTACGCGGACCAGCTTGCGCACGCCGACGTCCTGCTGGCGGTTGGCGACGCAGCGGCCCGCTGCGACGGCACCTTGCTGCATACGCCCGCCGGCAGCGCGACGATATTCGGATAAGTCACAATATACGATCAGGGGGCATTTCGACCAAGTCGCGAAATGCCCCCTGATTACTGTGGAAGGCTCGTTCAGGAACGCTCAACCTTACGCCCCTTCGTATCGATCTCACCATCGACACGGCGAAAAATCCAGTTGTAAATCCATGCGCAGCAGTATTGCGGTAGCGAAATACCCATCATCAGCAATAGCGGAATAGCGTAGACGAAAAACTGCACGTATAACGCGGCGAAAGCGGCAAGTATCACCAGCATGCACAGCGTGCATGGGAAGAAGCCAAGCGCGAGTTTCGCCGCGTTCCTCAGCATCGTCGACGTGGGATTGTCGTAACGGGACAGCAACGGGAAAAAATACTGCGCAATCGCAATGATGACCAGTCCGGCGAACACCACGACGATCATCATCGGAATACGCAAAGCGTCCGACGACCAAGCGAGCATGCCGTCGACCGTCAGCACCGCCGCAGCCAACAGGAATGCCAGCCACGGCAGCAACGACTGCTTGAGGTTGCGCTTGAACGAGTCAAAAAACTGGCGCGACACATACGTCTCCTCATGACGGACCATGTGCCACAGCACGTTGTGCATGGCCGTGAATGAAGCGCCAGCCGTAACGATCGGAATGCAGCAGAGCAACGTGAGCACGTTAAGGATGATGAGATCGAACAACACACCCATGATGGTGAAGAACATGTTGTCCTGATCGAACAGGTTCGACATCTTTGACATACTGCACACCTTACCCGCTTGTGCTTGGATTTCAGCTGATTCTCGGGAAAAACGATTTCTTGAGAACCAGAATGCGAATCGTCCTTCCTGAAGGAGAGGTGACAAGAAGGACGATTACAGATTTATGGATGCACGCGCGATCAAGCGACGACCGGTGGGTTGGTGATCAGATCGTCCGTACGATGTTCACCCGCGGAATCACGCCATGCGAGCGTGGCGACCGGCGTGGTGTTCTCCACACCAAGACCGCGACCCGGCTCGAACGTGAGCGTAGCCTCGGTAGTTGCGCCCTTCCACGTGAAGCTGATGGACGTGTCACCGTCGGCGCTGTACGAAAAGGTTCCGTCGAACGCGTCAAGCTCATTGCGGAACTTGGCGAGCGCATTCAACGCCTTCACCACCGGACGCTGCAGATTCTCATCAATCTCAGCAGTGGAATAGTAGTGACGATTGATATCGCGGCCATTGTTGGTCCTGCGCAGCAGCTCCATGTCGTTCTTGCCGGCAAGCGCGCCAACATAGTAGACCTGCGGAACGCCTGGCAGGAAGAACTGCACTGCGCGAGCCGCAATATAGTGCTGATCGTTGCATCCCAACGCCGAATAGTAGGTGCTGTTGACCTGATACAGATCAAGATTGGACGCGGCAGCGCCGGTAGCGGCCTGCGATTCGCCGTGCGTGTTGGCGTGGATGGTGTTGACGAGATTGTCAACGTCCTCATCAGGCACGAGCCCCTTGAGCGAACGATCCAACTGGTCGGAACCAATATCGATCACTCCGATGCCATCATGCGTATCGAGTACGGTGACGGCATTGTTCGGACGGATGTCGGTCCAATGCGCGACCGGCTCAACGTGACCGGTATTCAACGAATGCAGCAGCAGCGGCGGAAGCGCGAAATCGTAGACGCGATCGACCTTCGATGCAATCTCAACCTGCTTCTTGTAGTAGGAATGCACTTCGATGAGGATTTCCAGACCGCGCTTGACACCCTCTTCACGCAGGCGGGAGATGAGCTTGAACGTCTTCGGAGTCATGAAGCAGCTCGTGCCAGCTTCCTTAGCGCCGTAGCCGACGGCGTCGAGACGAATGTAGCTGACGTGGGATGCGGCCATCTGATCGAAGATGGACATGAGGTATTCCCAGCCCTTGTCGGAATCGGTGTCGATGTCCACCTGCTGCGGGGTGAAGCTGACCCATACCAGACGGGTCTTGCCGGCGAACTTGTAGTGGGTGAACGGCAGGCCCGGGCGCGGGCGGTAAATGCCGGCCAGATCCTCTTCGGTGGCGCCGTTCGGGAAGACGGAGCTCATGGTCAGAAACATCGGGTAATACTCGGATTCCTCACCTTTTTCAAGCACGTCTTGGAACTGCTTGGATTCCCAGCTCATGTGGTTGACGATGGCATCGACCATGATGCCGTGGGTCTTGGAAAGTTCAGCAACGTCATCCCAGCTGCCGAGACGCGGGTCGACTTTGGTATGGTCGATCGGGTCGAAGCCTGCATCCGCACCATCGAACGGAGTGAAGAACGGCAGGATATGCACGCCGTCATACACGCCGTCGAAGCGGGTGCGCAGGATGTCGGTCATCGAGCTAAGAGTGCCATCGCCGAGACGATCGGCGTATGTGATGAGTTGCACTTTGTTTTTCATGGGACCTCCCTTGGCTCATGGGCGCGGGTGCAATTTGCGTGCGCATCTGCCTGTTTGTTGTTTACGTATTTGCATACTCACGTATGTATCGAACCGGTTCGATATTACCTCGAAAGGGACGTCAATGTCCAGTCGCGCAGTGAAATGCGCGTGTCGAACCGATTAGATGCGGTGTTCTATGCAGCTTAGCCTGTCCGACTCCAATGTGTCCGATTGATAACGCCCGGTTTGTTGCGCATTTTGGTTGAGGCTTGAGTTGAGAGACATGGTCCGTCGTCCGGGTACGATTTCAGTCGCCAAACCAAATCAACCTATTTAGGAAGGCGACGGAACCATGCCGAATCAGATTCTACAGGTCGACGAGAACATGCTCGAGACGAAGCTGGACCGGTTGGTGTCGGAGAAGGTCGAACAGCTGTTGAACGCGATGCTGGACGCGGAGGCCGACGAGATCACGGGCGCGTGCAGGCGTTCGTATACGCTGGAATGCAAGACGAATGCGGCCAGACGCGCGCTCGAGGGCGAGCCCCTCGCCCGCGTGGCGCGCGACGCGGGTTGCACGCCGACGAGCGTGTACCAGTGGATGCGCCGCTACCGGAGCGAGGGGATACTGGGACTGATGGACAGGAGAAACGCGCCGATGCCGGCCGAACCGATGCCCGCGGCCGGCGATGACGTGGAGGAGCTGCGCCGGCAGGTGGAGGTCCTGCGGCTGGAGAACGCGGTGATGCGGGAGACGATCGATGTTTTAAAAGCCGACGACCCGCGCCTCGACCCGTCCATGCTGACGAACAGGGAGAGGACGCGGGTCGTCGACGCGATCAGGGGTGAATTCGGCCTGGCGGCCTGTCTGAAGGCCGTGGGGCTGAAACGCAGCACCTACTATTACGAGCGCGGCGCGATCGCCGCGGGCGACAGGTACGCCGTGCTGCGGGCCCGCGTCGCCGGCCTGTTCGAGCAGGGTGGGCGCGCATGGGGATACCGGACCATCCACCGCATGCTGCGCCTTGACGAGTCCGACCCGATCGTCGTCTCGGAGAAGGTCGTCAGGCGGATCATGCGCGAGGGGGCCATGCGGCCCGTGTACCTGAAGCGGCCGAAGCGGTGGAGCTCCTACGCCGGCGAGATCGGCGAGGCCCCGGCGAACCTCGTGGAGCGGGACTTCCACGCCGACGCGCCGAACATGCTGTGGGTCACGGACGTCACCCAGTTCACCATGGACGGGTACAAGTGCTGGCTTTCCCCGGTGGTCGACTGCTTCGACGGGATGGTGGTCTCCTGGACCTTGTCGCGCTCCCCGAACGCCGACATGGCGAACCGGATGCTCCTTGACGCGGTCGCCACGCTCAGGGACGGGGAACATCCAATCATCCATTCCGACCGCGGCTGCCACTACCGGTGGGACGAATGGATCCGCATCTGCGAGGAGCACGGGCTGATCCGGTCGATGAGCGCCAAGGGATGCAGCCCGGACAACGCGGCCGCCGAGGGGTTCTTCGGCAGGCTCAAGAACGAGTTATTCTACGGGCGGGACTGGAGGGGCGTGGGCTACGAGGAGTTCCGCGAACGCCTGGCCGCCTACCTGACCCACTACAATGAAACCAGGATCAAGAAGTCACTGGACTGGATGAGCCCCGTGCAATACCGCAGAAGTCTTGGACTGGCCGCCTGACCGTCCAAAAAAACATCCGCACCCCCTCCGTGCGATCATGGACGATGCGCTCCGCCTGCGCCATCGCATGATTCCGTACCTCCACACCATGAACTGGCGCGCATCCCGGACAGGCCTTCCCCTGGTGGAGCCCATGTATTGGGGATCGCCCGACATCGACGCCGCATACCACGTTCCCAACGAATACATGTTCGGCACCGAACTGCTGGCCGCGCCCATCACGGAACCGATGGATAAATCCTCCCGACGGGGCAAGGCCGACGTATGGCTGCCGCAGGGCGACTGGTTCGACTTCTTCACCGGGCGCCGGTATAGCGCGTCTTCGCCCAACGGACGGCGCATGACCGTCTGGCGTCCGCTCGACGGAATTCCCGTGTTCGCGAAGGCCGGCGGCATCGTGCCGATGCAGCCCCTGTCCGAGGGGGATTCCATCAACTCCGTCGACAACCCGCAGCATCTGGAGATCATCGTCTTCCCCGGAGCGGACGGCGACTTCACGCTGATGGAGGATTCGGGACATTACTCTCGGCAGATCACCCCGGCGACCACCGCGATCACCTATCGATGGCGCAAGGACGGCGCCACATCCGCACTCACGGTATCGCCAGCCCAGGGAGACGTTCACGCTCTGCCGGCCCGGAGAACATGGGATTTCCTGTTCCGAGGCGTTACCGACAGCGACATATCCGTACAGGCCGACGGCGCATCCGTCGATTCGGATCGCCGGTATGATGCCGAAACCCTCACATTGCAGGTAACGGTCGCCGACGTATCCACCCGCAGCGAGATACGTGTCACCATCGGCGACACGACGATGGCCGCCGATCCCCGCATGGAAGACGTCTTCGACATCCTTCGGCATGCCGAAATGCGATATCTGACCAAGGAACAGGCTTATGCCGCCATAGCGGAGAACGGCATCGACGCATTGGCCACGATGGATTCACTCGAGCACGTCAGCGGGCCGGACATGGAAGATTGCTCCGATTCGCATATGCCGAGCGCCGTCCGTCAAGCGCTGACGGAGGTGCTGCTCCGATCCTAGCCCGCATGTCGCCTCTCCCGGAATACGCCACGGGAGAGGCGACAGCAGCCCGTCACAGACCCATGTCCAGGCGAACGCCGGGCCGTCAACACGTCGAGGCACGACGCACCAGATCGTAGGAGGTCACATACGTGCGGAACGGATCCGCCGACCCCTCGATGCGCGCGATCAGCATATCCACGGCATGTCGCGCGTAATCATCCACATGCGGGTCGATCGTCGTCAATCCGGGCATGCAGTACTCGGCATCCGGCACGTTGTCGAACCCAATGACCTGCATATCCTGCGGCACGCGCACGCCGCGCCGCTGCAGCTCATGAATCACCCCGATGGCGAGCGCGTCGTTCAGGCACATGACCGCATCCGGACGCGGCGCATCCGGATCGTCCAACAGCCCCGCCACCGCATCGCGGCCGCCGGACTGCACCCAATCCGCGTTACGGACCAGCCGCCAATCGACCTGCAGGCCACGCTCCTCATGGGCCAACACATAGCCGCGGGTACGCATCGTGCTGGTGGTTTCGGGCCGCGACTCGCGGTCGGCATCCGGGCATGCGTTCTCCGCGGTGCCGCCGATCAACGCGATCCTACGGCATCCCGAATCCAGCAGCGCCCCCACCGCGGTGCGTACGGCCTCCACGTTCGGCATCGTGACCCAATCGGCCAGTCCCTGCGTATCGTAATCGCCCACAATCACCAACGGATACGGCTGGTGCAGTATCGTGCGATCCGTGATCGGCGAGCCCATGAAGAAAATCCAGCCGTCCGCGGCCAGCTTCTTCGTCTCCGGGATCGCCTGCGCCAAGCCGCCGGCGCTGTTGTAGGTATCGGTGATCACCGCGTACCCGCGGGAACGTGCCGCCGCCACGATGCTGTCGGCGAGATAGGGCATGAACGGCTGGCAGAAATCGGTGATGGCCAGTCCGATGAGCTTCGTGCCGCCGGTTTTCATGGCGCGGGCGGACACGTTAACGCGGTATCCGAGGCGTTCGATGGCATCCTGGACACGCTGGCGCGTCTCCGGGCGCATACTGCCGGTGTTGTTCAGCACATTCGACACCGTTTTGATGGAGACGCCCGTCTCGCGCGCCACGTCGGTGATGGTCACCCGTTTCGCCACAGCACCCCTCTCGTCGCACCATCGGGCATGTTCCGCACGGTTCAGGCGGAACGCCCGTCTGATTCCAGCATAACGCGTTTTCCCCGGCCGGTCCGGTCCCTTCCGCCCGGCCCGGGAAGCAAGGGCCGTGCGATCCGTCCTTCTCCGGAACGGACCGCGCGGCCCATCGCGTCACTTGATGTGCAGGGCGGTCCAACTCACCGGCGGCAGGGAGACGCGGACCACGCCGGACTCGGCATCGTACATGGCCGACCCGTTGGCGTGCGGGGTCACACGGTTCTGGTCGTAGAGCGTATTCGCGGCGAACAGATCGTCGTCGTGCAGCGTCTGCGCCTCGACGGATGCCGGCTGCGCGCCGTCCTGCAGCCTGATCTCGAACTCGGCGGTCGCCTCGAGCGAACGGTTCACCGCAAACACGGCGAGCGAGCCGTCGGCGCAGCGCACGGCCACGGCGTTCACGCCGTCGACCTCGCCATAGCGCGGCGTATCCACGGTGCCGGCGGACAGCTTCGGCTCCAGCACGGTGCCGCCCTTGGCCAGGCGCGCGGTCACGGAGAACGGGTGGAACGTGGTCTGGCGCCAGGCCGGGCCGCCCGGCTCCGTCATGATCGGGGCGATGACATTGACCAGCTGCGCCAGGCTGGCGGCGCGCACGCGGTCGGCGTTCTTGAGCAGCGTGATCATCAGATCGCCGAACACCACGGCGTCGGCGGCGGTGTAGATGTCCTCCAGCAGACGCGGGGCCACCGGCCAGTTGCCGATGCCCTCGGGGGTCTTGCTCGGCTCCTCACCCTGGTACCAGACATTCCATTCATCGAACGAGATGTACACGTCGTGCGCGCTCTTCAGATGGGCCTTGGTGGCGTCGATGGTGGCGGCCACGTCCTTGATGAAGCCGTCCATATCCACGCCGGAGGCCAGGAAGCTGGCCATGTCGCGCGTGCCGTCCTCCTTGAAGAACGGCTGGTAGTAGGCGTGGCAGGAGACGAAGTTCACGTTCTCGTAGGTCTTCTCAAGAACGGTCTGCTCCCACTTGCCGAAGGTCGGCATGCCATGGGCGGAGGAGCCGCACACCACCAGTTCCACGTCCGGATCGATCTGGCGCATGCCGGCGGCCACGGAGGCGGCGAGCATGCCGTAGTCCTCGGCGGACTTGTGGCCGAGCTGCCACGGGCCGTCCATCTCGTTGCCCAGGCACCACATGCGGATATCGAACGGCTTGTCGGCGCCGTTGGCGCGGCGACGTTCCGACAGCTCGGTGCCGCCGGGCACGTTCGCGTACTCCAGCAGGTCCAGGGCCTCCTGCAGGCCGCGCGTGCCCAGGTTGACGGCCTCCATCAGCTCGTTGCCGCCGGTGGCCTCAAGCCATTCGGCCATCTCGTGCAGGCCGAATTCGTTGGTTTCGGTGGAATGCCAGGCCAGATCGAGTCGACGGGGACGTTCCTGCTTGGGGCCGATGCCGTCCTCCCAGCGGTAGCCGGACACGAAGTTGCCGCCCGGGTAGCGGATGGTGGTGGCGCCGAGTTCCTTGACCAGGTCGATGACGTCCTTGCGGAAGCCGTGCTCGTCGGCGGTCGGGTGGTCGGGCTCGTAGATGCCGGTGTACACGCAACGGCCAAGGTGCTCGACGAACGAACCGAACAGACGATTGTTGACCGGAGCGACCTCAAAATCGTCATCGACGACGAGACGTGCGGTCAGATGGTCCTGCTGGGGCATGGGATTCCTTTCTACATATCTGCATGCACTCTGCATACGTGACACGTATCCATACAACGATGTACCGCGGAGGCGCGGGCGACCGGGGACATCCGTGTGACAGCCACCAGTGTAGTACAACCTTGTACTGACTGCCGGAAGGCGTGGCGCAGAGACGGCTGAGACCTTTTGGCGCACCACTGCAGCAAAAAAGATCCCAAGAAGTCGAATTACAGTCCCATCCGACGCATAGCCACCGTGAACATACGGCAAAAGGCATCAACCACGTCACCCGTCCACCCGCTACATTCACAAGCAGTACCGCCCACTCTGCATCATTCGCATATGCAAAGGCCGCGAACCGTACGATGACGGTTCGCGGCCCCCTGACATGCCATTAGGCCACCCGGCTCGCACCGGCTGTTCGGCCTGCCGGCTCAGCCCTCGCGCTTGGGCGCCTGGCTGGCCACGCGGGTCAGGCGCGGCGGGCGGCGCGTGGACACGAACAGCGGCTGCACCTCGACCAGCGGGTTGTACGGCGCCAGGCCGAACCACTTGACCGGGGAACCGGCCACGCGGCGGATCGCGTACTTGATCTGCAGCGAGAGGGCGCCACGGCCGGAGACCTTCGACTCGGGCATCAGCGCCTTGTGGATCACCACGTAGCGGATGGTGCCGATGCCGGGATCGGCGTCAAGCTTCGGGTAGATCGACTGCTGGTTCGGCAGCTCGCCGGTCTTCTCCAGATCGTGCATGATCTGATGCAGGTAGGCCGGGATGGACTGCGAGACCTTGAAGCCGAGGCGGATGCGCACACGGAACAGGTAGTCGGTACCGAAGCTCTCGACCGAATACTCACGGGTGAACGGCTCGTCGGTGGTCTCGACGGCCACCGCCCACCATGCGCGGGCGCGCTTGGGGTGGTCGGCGAAGATCGAGAAGAAGATGTCCGTATCGAGACGCTTCAGGTCCGGATCGCTGGTCAGGTAGACGATGTTGTCCGCGAACCGGTGGATGCGGCTATCGCCGTGCAGCTTGTCCAGCGCGGGGAGGAAGTCCTTCGGCATCATGTGCCGACGCTGCGAGCGCTCCAGCTTGGTGCCCTCGTTCCACGTGTACATGATCATGAGGATCGCCAGCGTGAGCAGCAGCGTGAACCAGCCGCCGTGCAGGAACTTGGCCATCGAGGCGGCGAAGAACAGGACCTGGATCGCCAGGAACACGATGGTGAACACAACGGCGCCGAACTTGTTGCTGCGGTGCCACAGGTAGATGCCCAGCAGGATCGTGGTGGTGATCATCGTGATGGTCAGTGCCAAGCCGTAGGCCGCCGAGATATGTTCCGAATCGCGGAACAGCAGCAGCACGGCCAGCGTGGCCACGCACAGCACCACGTTGACGACCGGAATGTACAGCTGGCCGCGGGTACGGGCAGGGTAACAGACCTGCAGATGCGGCATCCAGTTGAGGCCGGTGGCCTCGGAGACCATGGTGAACGCGCCCGTAATCAGCGCCTGGGAGGCGATGATGCCGGCGGTGACCGACAGCACGACGGCCACATAGCGCACGTTCGGATCCATCATCTGGAAGAACGGGTTGATCCCCTCGGCGTCGGCCAGTTCGGGGTTGTTCTGGTTGCGCAGCATCCACGCGCCCTGGCCGAAGTAGTTGAGCACCAGCGCCACCTTGATGAACGGCCAGGTGAAGTAGATGTTGCCGCGGCCCACGTGGCCCATATCCGAGTACAGCGCCTCGGCGCCGGTGGTCGAAAGGAACACGGTGCCCATCAGCGCCAGACCGGTGGCGTTATTCGGACTGAACAGGAACTTGATGCCGTAGTACGGGTTGAGTGCGGCGAGCACGGACCAGTCGTTGCCGATGGCTACCACGCCGACGATCGCCAGGAACGCGAACCAGACCATCACCACCGAGCCGAAGACCTTGCCGATCGATTCGGTGCCGCGCGACTGCACGGCGAACAGGATCACGATGATCACCGCGGTGATCATCATCGTCAGATCCTTGTTCTCGGTGAACAGATGCTCCAACGCCGGCAGCGTCTTCAGGCCTTCGACGGCGGACGAGATCGACACGGCCGGCGTCAGCACCGAGTCCGCCAGGAAGGCCGCGCCGCCGAGCATGGCCGGTATGACGAGCCATGCGCCGTATTTGCGAATCAACGAGTACAGAGCAAAGATGATTCTGCAGAAACGGACATCCAAACATCCCAATTCACATCACACATGACCGATTCTCCAGAATCGGACACACAGAACACATTTTTCGGAACTCAGACGTCCGATTCGGCAGAATCGGACACATGTGCACAAGTCGAATGATGAGCACGACTATCGACGGGCGTTCGCCGGTTGTGGACGCCGCTGAAATCGATGCGATCCACACCGGGCACACGCATGAAGACGCACAGCATCAACGCGTGGTATCGCCTGGCACCAGCGTCATGGGAATAAGCACGTTCGGCTCGAACGGCTTGGGGATGTTCCTGCGTGAAGCGTTAGCCGCGGCCACTTCCTCATTGGCAATAGCCTGCACGATATGGTCGGCCGCCGACTGTGCGATCGCCGCGAAATCCTGCGCGACCGCGGTCAGTTTCATGCCGGCCAAATCAGTCAAATACGTACCATCGTAGGCAACGATCTGCAGCTCGTCAGGAATGGAAATTCCACGGCCCAACGCTTCGCGCACGCAGAACGATGCACCAATATCGGAACTGACCACGGCATCGACGCCGTCGGTCGTCACCTTGTCGAGCGCATTGCTGACCGCACGATGATAGCCGGCAAAATCCATTACTTCGCCAGATTCAACATACTCGTATTTCACGCCTGCGGAGGTCAATTCCTGTTCCAACGTGAGGTAGTAGCGCACCGTCGGGAACGTGGTCTTTCCCAAATCGAACGGTCCTTCCTCGACTTCTCCGCGCGCAGCCAAATCGAAGAATTGATTTCGCGGACCGCCAATCACCACCACATGTTTGGCACCATTGCGGATCAGCATCTGCGCAATCAATCGCCCACCCTGCTCGTGGTCGGATCCGATCGACGAAATACCGTCTCCAAGCACACGGTCGAACGCGACGATCGGGCGATGAATCGACGTCCAATAATCGCCGGGATGCGAAGTGTGCGCACACATGACGATGCCGTCCATCATGTGCCGACGCAACATGTCGACATACTGGATTTCGCCGCCCGCCTCATCTGCGGTAGAGCACAGCATAGTGCGTAATCCTTGCGCAGCGAGCGCATGCTGCAGATGTGCGGTAAACGTCGCAAAGAACGGGTGGCGGATGGTAGGCACGATGACGCCGACCAGATTCGTGCAATCATGATACAGATTGCGGGCAAGCTCGTTCGGCACATAATTGAGCAGTTGCATGGCTTTGCGCACATGTTCGCGCATGTCATCAGACACGTACCCGTTGCCGTTCACCACCAGCGAGACGGTGCTCAGAGACACCCCGGCCTTCTTCGCCACATCACGCATACCGACCATGATCGCACCCTCCCCGTCATCATTGTTCTATCGCTGTATTCTCACGTGCTTACCGCTAATATTACATTCATTTACATTCTCTCGAACCTGTTCGACAGTCCGGTGTGCATATCGTTTGACGGGGCACCCCTAACTTTATTTCCATCATGTGATTTTCATGATGCCCTCTTGCCATCCTTCAGCAGCGGCTTGGTCTGGTCGAATGCAATCACCAGCGTTGCATCCAGACTGGCGGCCTTGATGGCGGTTGCGCTCAGATTTCTTTCACGTTACTCAGCGACCGTCCGTGTAACGTGAAAATTACGCCGGATTGGCGAGCAGCGCAATGCCGAAACCGGTGGCCACGCAAATAAGAGGCACCGCGACGGTTGCTATTCCATAGCCCAGAGCCAGCGTAAAACGACGCTGGCGAATCAATGAAACCACTTCGTTGAGCGCCGTGGAGAATGTTGAGAAACCACCGAGAAATCCGACAACGAACATCATGACCGTGTCCATATCCACCGATTGCGAATAGTAGGACATCATGGCGATGCCCGCGCATAGCGAGGCGACGCCGTTGATGACGAGCGTGGATAGCGGGAAGTTGCGGTTCGTTCTCCGATTCTCGCGGTTCCAGCCTCGTTGAATTGACACGTCGAGCACGTAACGGGCCATGGCTCCCAGACCGCCGAACAGACAGATCATCCACATCATCAGCGCACCTCCCCGGTAGTCGGGTCGGCGACAAGCGAAATCTCCGCAGTGATCGGTTTGGGCTCGAAGCTGGGTGGAAGCGGGTTGGCCGGCTGCTGGATTGGCTGCGACTGCTGCTGGGGCTGCTGGATTGGTTGCGACTGCTGAATCGGCTCGGGCAGCTGCCCCAAGTCTGAAGTATCCGGCTCGCGCAACAACGGCTGCGATGACTGTGTCAGCTGAGGAACGACCAGCGGAGGAATCTGCGGAACGTGGCCTGTCTGCATAGGCTGGATGGCAGTCGGCGGCACGGTTGGCGTTTCGACTCGCGGAACCTGTCCCGTCTGTGCAATCTGCTGGGCCGTCTGCGCGGCCTGCTGCGCCGCCTGCGCGGCTTCCATTGCGGCCTGCGCGGCAGAACGCGCCACGTCGGCCACTTTCACATGGCGTACGCCCTGCGTGTCCGATTCGGCAGAATCGGACACGGAAACAGCTGAAAACGCACCCCGAACCCGCTTTCGAGTACTCCGTGACAGCAGTGCCTGCATCAGAACCACGCCGGCGGCGGCAGTGAGCAAACCGCCTGCAAAATTTCCCGCAAGATAGCCAAGCGCACTGGCGATATGCCGCTCATGCAGACCTTCCATCGTTTCCAGCATCACACCGGACATCGTCGAAAGCCCGCCAAGCAAGCCGAGCCCAACACCACGGCTGACAACCTGCCGCACCCGGCGACGCAGCCACGAAGCGGTCGCCATGAATTCGGTCAGCATCGCGAACAGGAAGCAGGCGACCATATTCGACACAAACGTGCCCACAACGAACGGCGTCCCGCTAACCGACGGCAGAAGCATATCCAACGCATGCCGACAGCCGACTCCAACAAATCCACCGACGAACACCACAACATACATCAGTCCGTCGGCGAGCGGATTGAACCGCGCCTGCATACGTTTCATCGGCGCCAGGGGAATCGTAGGCGGATCCATGGTGTTAGCGGCGGGCGCGGTTGCACCAGCATGCGTCACCTCAACAGCGTCGATTGCCTGCGTGATAGGATGCGAGTCCTCACCCGCAGTCACCACGTCTCCCGGCGATTGTTCTTGCGATTCCATTGCGCTCCCCCTGTACTGGCCTTCCGCGGACAGCGTTGTTCCGCCCATAGGCCGTGCAACAACGAGCTGGGCCGCGATTGCTGCCTTCCTAACGCATATGAGTTTACACGGAGCGCCAACGTATGCACCCTGGATGTCCGATTCCGCAGATTCGGACATCCAGAGTCCAGCCGAATTCAGCCAGGCTCAGTCAAGCCGGGCATCACACAGCCGCCGCATCGCAGGTCGCACCTCGCGCTCCTCCTCGCCACTGAACAGCACCACCAGATAGTCGCCGGCACGCAGCCGTGTATCGCCGCGCGGCACGATCTCGCTTTCGCCGCGACGCAGGCCGATGATCAGACACCCAGACGGCCAACGCACGTCACGCACCCGCTTGCCGTCCGCAATCGCTCCCATTTCCAATGGCAGTTCCATAATGCCGCTGCCCACATGGCTTGCGATCGCCATCTGCATGCCTTGCGCGCGCACATACCGCTCCAGCAACTCCCCATAGATCGGTTTGGTGCGCAGCAGATCGGACACCAACAGCGCGATGAAAGCGACGGCCGCGACCGGCAGCATGTGCGTCAACGTTCCAGACATCTCCACAGCCAACAGAATCGACGTGATCGGCGTTTTCACGGACGCGGCGAGCGTGCCCGTCATCACGCACACCGCAAACACCGCCACTGCGTCGGATGGCAGATCACCGAATCGATGCAACACTTCACCGCAGATGCCGCCGGCCAACGAACCGACCGCAAGAATCGGCATGAAAATACCGCCAGGCGCGCCTGAGCCGAAACTCGTGGATGTGAACAGCATCTTCGCCACGAACAGCAGACACAGCATTCCCAAGCCGACGCGCGCATGTTCGGCGGTATCAATCAGATTCGAGCCGCCGCCGAGCACATCGGGCAACCAGATGCCGACAGGCAACGCGATCGCAATCGCAATCATCGGGCGGCTCCATGCCGGCAGTTTGCCGTACAGCGTCTGGAAGCCAAGCAACGAGCGGTTCATCAGCGAACCAACCAAACCGGCCACCAATCCCAACGGAATCAGCCACACATACTCTTCCAACGACAGCTGACCGATATCACCGAAATCCAAAACCGGACGCAGACCGAAACAGTATTTTGAGACGAAATCGGCGGTCAGCGATGCGGCGGTGGCGCCCATCAGAATCGCAGGGGAAAAACTCCGATGCACCCCTTCCAAAGCGAACATCATGCCGGACAGCGGCGCGCTGAACGCGGCGGACAAGCCGGCCGCGGCACCGGCGGTGACCAGATAATGCTCCTGCATGTCCTCACGGCGGCGGCCGCGCAAACGGTGGGACACACACTGCGCGCCCGACGCACCAATCTGAATGGACGGCCCCTCACGGCCGAGCGACAGACCAAACAACGCGCCCAACAGTCCACCGACGAAACGGACTGGCAGAATCGTCTGCCAACGCATCTTCAAGCCGCATATCACCACGCCGTTGGTCTGCGGGATGCCGCTGCCACCAGCCATCGGCTCCTTGCCGACCATCCACGCGATCGCCAGCGCGGCCGCCACCGCGGCAACCGCCCACGGCGCAATCAGCCACGGGGTCTCGCGAATCCGCGCATATATCCAACGGGACGCATCCGTGCCGTATTCGATGCCGAGACGGTATACGACAACCAGCAATCCTGAAACCAGACCAATGACTATGCCGGCCGCCGCCATCTTCCACTTCAAGTGGTCGAATCGCGGAATCAGCCGGCGGATATCATGTGCCGCGTCGTTACCAGTCAAGCCGGGAAATTCGTTGCAGACGGTCAGTCGACCAGCGAATTGATCTGGATGACATGATCGCGCTGCGGACCGGTGCCGATCGCGGAGATACGGCAGCCGCTCAGCTCTTCCAAACGCTTGACGTAGGCCTGGCAGGTGGCAGGCAGCTCGTCGAAGGAGTGGCAGTCGGAGATGTCTTCGTCCCAGCCGGGCATGGTCTCGTAAATCGGCTTGGCGGCGGCGAAAGCGGCCTGATCGGTCGGCATATCGTCGTGACGTTCGCCGTCCACGTCGTAGGCCACGCAGATCGGAATCTCCTTCAGGCCGGTGAGCACGTCGAGCTTGGTGAGCACGATGTCGGTCAGGCCGTTGACCTGGGAGGCGTAACGGTTGACGACTGCATCGAACCAACCACAGCGACGCGGGCGGCCGGTGGTCACGCCGAACTCGTGGCCCTGCTGACGCAGCCATTCGCCGGACTCGTCCAGCAGTTCGGTGGGGAATGGGCCTTCGCCCACGCGGGTGACGTAGGCCTTGGAGACGCCGATTACGCGGGTGATCTTGGTGGGGCCCACGCCGGTGCCGGTGCAGGCGCCGCCGGCGGTCGGGTTGGAAGAGGTGACGAACGGGTAGGTGCCGTGGTCCACGTCAAGCATGGTGGCCTGAGCGCCTTCAAACAGTACGGTCTTGCCTTCGTCAAGCGCCTTGTTGAGAATCAGGCCGGTGTTGGCCACGTACGGCTTGAGGCGTTCGCCGAGCTTCAGCAGCTCCTCGGTGGTCCGGTCCACGTCGATCGGACGACGGTTGTAGAGCTTGACCAGCATCTGGTTCTTCTGGTGCAGGCTGGCCTCCACCTTGTCGTGCAGATGGTCGGCGTTGAACAGGTCATGCACGCGGATGCCGACACGGTTGATCTTGTCCGCGTAGGCCGGGCCGATGCCACGGCCGGTGGTGCCGATCTTGTGCTTGCCAAGGAAGCGTTCAGTCACCTTGTCGAGTGTGCGGTGGTAGGGCGCGATGATGTGCGCGGCCTCGCTCACCTTGAGGTGGGAGCAATCGATGCCGCGGGATTCCAGGCCGTCAATCTCCTCGAAGAGCACTTCCGGGTCCACGACCACGCCGTTGCCGATCACCGGGGTGAGGTTCGGGTTGATGATGCCGGAGGGCAGCAGGTGCAGGGCGTACGACTCGTCGCCGACCACCACGCTATGGCCCGCGTTGTTGCCGCCGTTGAAGCGCGCGACGTAATCGACCTTGGTGCCGATCAGATCGGTAGCCTTGCCTTTACCCTCGTCGCCCCACTGAGCACCGATAAGAACAATTCCAGGCATGATGCACCTCCGCATTCGCACGATTCCGCCGGAAACAGACTACCTTACACCCTCTACCCTGCGAAGTTTCGTCTCACGCAGGGCGAGGCTGGGGGTGCGACGACCCGGAATGGGTGACGAATTTCTACTCGTACGAGGCGGCGCTGTGACCAATCGCACAAGCGCACAGGTTGAAGAACGGGGCCTAGCGGGCATGCCTCGCGCGATAATGAAGCCATGACGATCGCAACACCGGAACGCTATGCCGAAATGCTCGATGCCGCCCGCCGAGGCGGTTACGCCTATCCAGCCATCAACGTAACCAGCTCACAGACGCTGAATGCTGCGTTGAAGGGCTTCGCAGACGCCGAGTCCGACGGCATCATCCAGATTTCCGTGGGAGGCGCGGCCTACGTCTCCGGCAGGGGGGTCAATGATCGCGTTACCGGCTCGCTGGCGCTGGCGGCTTTCGCACATGAAGTGGCTGCGAAATACCCGAACATCACCATCGCTCTGCACACCGATCACTGCGCCAAGCAGTATCTGGATGAGTGGGTGCGTCCTCTGCTCGCGCATGAGGCCGATCAGGTGGCACGAGGCCAGGAGCCTACATTCCAGTCGCATATGTGGGATGGCTCCACCGTGCCGCTCAAGGAAAATCTGGACATCGCCGAGGAACTGCTCGACAAGTCGCAGAAGGCGCACACCGTGCTCGAAATCGAAATCGGCGCGGTCGGCGGTGAGGAAGACGGTCACTCCGCCGAAATCAATGAAAAGCTGTATTCCACTCCGGAAGATGGCCTCGAAGTCGCCCGCCGACTGGGTTTGAGCGAACGTGGCCGGTACATGGCCGCTTTCACATTCGGCAATGTGCATGGTGCCTACAAGCCCGGCGTGGTCAAGCTGCGTCCGTCGCTACTCGGCGACATTCAGGCGCGTGTGGCGCGCGCGGTGGCCGAAGGCGAGTTGCCTAGCGCGGCCGGCATAGTCGATTTCCCCAACGGCAAGCCGTTTGAGCTGGTGTTCCACGGCGGCTCCGGTTCACGCCCGGAAGAAATCGCCGAAGCTGTAAGCTACGGCGTGATCAAGATGAACATCGACACCGATACCCAGTACGCCTTCACCCGTCCAATCGCCGACCACGTGTTCGAGAACTACGACAAGGTGCTGAAGATCGACGGCGAAGTGGGCGAGAAGAAGTTCTACGATCCGCGTTCTTGGGGCCGTAAGGCTGAGGATTCCATGTCCGCCCGCGTGGTCGAGGCTTGCCGGCAGCTGGGTTCCGCGGGCAAAGCGCTCAAATAGCGCGTAGTTTTGCGATCGTGCGCGACACTTTCCCGGAAATAATGAAAATCATTGAAAATCAATGGAGCGGACAACGGGAGTCGAACCCGCCTCTAAAGCTTGGGAAGCTTTCATTCTACCAATGAACTACATCCGCATGGATTTATTTGTTACTAAATCATTATACTCTGAACTGCTGCTGATGTAAAGTCCTAATTTCATATAAATTCTTTTCTTTTTTTGACATTTTTTCGTATACTTTCTTTTTCGTCAGGAGACTTAGTTTTCTTTTGACGGGCATACTAGCAACAGTGATTTTGAAAGGATGCGAGGGATGCGGGATGGAAAAATTTGTGATAACGGGAACAGAAGAAGGGCTGCATGGCAGGGTAAAAATCAGCGGTGCGAAAAATGCGGTTTTGCCGATTCTGGCAGCGTGTCTGCTGACAGAGGAGGTCTGCGAGATTCCGAATGTACCGCCGCTTGCGGATGTGCGGCACATGGCAGAGCTGCTCACGGAGCTGGGCGCGAGGGTGGAATATGATGCGGCGGCGGAAACAATGCGCGTACAGGCGGCGGAACTTGCGCATGTGGAAGGGGCATACGAAACGGCAAGAAAGATGCGTGCCTCCTTTCTGGCGGCAGGGGCGTTATTGGCAAGATGCGGTGCGGCAAGGCTGCCCCTGCCCGGCGGGTGTCAGATTGGAAGCAGACCGATTGACCTGCACTTAAAGGGCTTTCATCTGATGGGGGCGAAAAGCAGACAGGCGCATGGGATGGTGGAATTACAGGCGAAGGCACTCAGGGGCAGTGACATTTATCTGGATTTTCCAAGCGTGGGTGCAACGGAGAATATCCTGCTGGCGGCAACACGGGCGAAGGGGATTACAACGATTGAAAATGCGGCGGCAGAGCCGGAAATCTGCGATCTGGCGGATTTTCTGCGGAAGATGGGCGCAGAAATTGAAGGGGACGGCACTGACACGATTACAATTCGGGGCGGAAAGGAGCTGCACGGCGCAGTGCATCGGGTCATTCCCGACCGCATGGAGGCAGGGACATTTTTAGCGGCGGCGGCAATTACGGGCGGTGATATCATTCTGGAAAATGTGCAGGAGGAGCACCTGAAGCCTGTACTGGCAAAGCTTGCGGAATGCAACATCAAAACGGAGCGGACGGCGGAGGGAATACGGGTCTGGCGAAGGGGCAGGCTCTGCGGTGTGCAGGTAAAGACCATGCCCTTTCCCGGCTTTCCGACCGATATGCAGGCACCCTTTATGAGCCTTTTGGCAGTGGCGAAGGGAACCAGCGTGATGACGGAAACAATTTTTGAAAACCGTTTTTCTCATGTGGGAGAGCTGCAGCGGATGGGGGCGAATATCAAGATTGACAGCCGCAGTGCGGTAATCGAAGGGGTGGAAACGCTGACGGGGGCAAAGGTACGCGCAACCGACCTGCGCGCAGGTGCGGCGCTCATTTTATCCGCATTGGCGGGTTCATAGCTGAGGACCTGATCGTCCTGAATCATGCCGAGTCCGTCCGCCCAGGAAGCCATGATAACCACATCC
>OJSE01001627.1_pt1 | contig 27898 bp, 19 predicted proteins | sample 1599351 | NCBI WGS metagenome assembly OJSE01 (sample SAMN04168656, study PRJEB22393) | human gut metagenome | biome: human gut microbiome; feature: stool | host: Homo sapiens | collected 2014-03-17 | reverse complement strand
GGATTTGCGAGGTCGACCGCGGCCACCTGTACCCGTACAAGGGCAACTACTCCACGTACCTGGAGACGAAGGCGAAGCGTCTGGAGATCCAGGGCGCCAAGGACGCCAAGCTCGCCAAGCGCCTCAAGAACGAGCTCGAATGGGTGCGCAGCTCGCCCAAGGCCCGTCAGGCCAAGAACAAGGCGCGTCTGGAGCGTTACGACCAGATGGAGAACGAGGCGCGCAACAACAAGAAGCTCGACTTCTCCGAGATCCAGATTCCGGCCGGCCCGCGTCTGGGCTCCGTGGTGCTGGAGGCCGAGCACCTGCACAAGGCTTTCGGCGACCGCGTGCTCATCGACGACCTGTCCTTCACGCTGCCGCGCAACGGCATCGTCGGCGTGATCGGTCCGAACGGCGTCGGCAAGTCCACGCTGTTCAAGACCATCGTCGGTCTGGAGCCGCTGACATCCGGCGAGCTGAAGATCGGCGACACCGTGAAGATCAGCTATGTCGACCAGAACCGTGAAGGCCTCGACCCGAACAAGAACCTGTGGGAGGCTGTCTCCGGCGGACTCGACTTCATCGAGGTGGCCGGCGTCGAAGTGCCGACCCGCGCCTATGTGGCGAGCTTCGGATTCAAGGGCTCCGACCAGCAGAAGCTGACCGGCGTACTCTCCGGCGGTGAGCGCAACCGACTGAACCTGGCCCTGACCCTGAAGCAGGGCGGTAACCTGCTGCTGCTCGACGAGCCCACCAACGATCTGGACGTCGAGACGCTGGAATCCCTTGAAAACGCGCTGCTCGGCTTCCCCGGCTGCGCCGTGGTCATCTCCCACGATCGTTGGTTCCTCGACCGCATCGCCACGCACATCCTGGCGTGGGAGGGCGATGACGAGAACCCGGCCAAGTGGTACTGGTTCGAAGGCAACTTCCAGGCCTACCAGGAGAATCGTGTCGCCCGCCTCGGCGAGGACGCGGCACGCCCGCACCGCCTGCACAAGAAGCTGACCCGCGTGTGACACTTGATTAAGTCATGAAGAAGCCCCCGCAAGGGGGCTTCTCGCGTTTTCGGCCCCTCGCCAAATATCCTCCCGCTGGCGGGAGGTGACGCGCAGCGCCGGGGGGGGGCGAGACCATGGCGCATAACATATACGAGGAGGCCCCTCACGGTTGGTGAGGGGCCTCCTGTGGCTATTGATCGGTCAGAACCGATCAGCGTCAGCGGACGCTGCGGCGACGAACCGCGACAACCGCACCGCCGGCCAGCGCGAACAGAGCCGCGATGGTGGCGAGCACCGCCGTGTCGGCGCCGGTGGCGCTGAGCTTGCCGTCGTTCGGCTTCGTGGTCGGCTTCGTGGTCGGCTTCTCCGTACCCGGTTTGGTCGGCTCGGTCGGGCCAGTCGGGCCGGGCACCTCAGAGTCCTCGGTGACGGTGACGGTCACAGAGGCGGACTTGCCGTTCGCCGTGGTCGCGGTCACCTTCGCCACGCCCTTCGCGACGGCGGTCACCTTGCCGGTCTTGTCGACCGTCACGACCTTGTCATCGCTGGAGGCCCACGTCACCGCCTGGTCCGCGTCATCCGGCGCGACCTTCGCGGTCAGCTGCGCGGTGGTGCCCTTCTTCAGCGACAGCGCGCCATTGGCAACACCATCGCCAGAAACGGTCACACCCGTAGCCTCCGGAGTCTCCGTCACCTCGGGGTTGTCCTTCGGCTGCTCGGGCTCGGTGAGCTCGACCGGAGTGGCCTTGGCCGTCGCAGCCAGCTCGGCGACAGCCGCCCAGGTGACGCCTGCGCTGGTTTCGGTGAGGCCCCATGCGTCGTTGATCTGGAACTTGACGTACACGTCACCGGACGGAATGGTATTCGGCAGCGCGATGGTCTGCAGTTCCTTGGTGTACGGGAACTCAGCCGTGGCGACGGGTTCACCCCAGTTGGTGACATCGGCAACGCTGTTGGCGTCGCTGGCCGCCACCACGTACACTGCGACGTTCTTGGCCGGGCCGTTCAGCTTGTCCTGACGGTACAGGTGGGTGATGGCCGCAATCTTGTTGCCCTCGCCGGGCGACGCCTTGAACGCCAGCCAGTGCGGAAGATTGGCGCTGGGGTTGGAGTACTTGCTGTGCCAGAACGTGTTTGCGTTCTTGTCGAAGGCGTTGCCCACGGGAGCATGCTCGCCGGTGGTCTCCTGAGAGCTCGCCGCGTAGTCGCTTGCTTCCACGTCCTTGGTCAGGCTGCCGGTCAGCGCCACGCTGGTGGTGCCGAGCTCTTCACCGGTCTTGGTGTTGGTGAGCTTGAACTGCACGGTGGCGTCGCCCGTCCCAGTGGTGTTGACCACGTTGAAGTAGGCGATGGCGGCCTTGCCGGCCGGAATCGACTTGAGGCTGACGCTTCCGGGCTTGATCTCCCAGCCTTCCGGCACGACCGGGGTGACGGTGACGTCACCGGTGTTCGCGTTGGATGCGGCCCTCACCTTGACGGTGATCTTGGACGGGGAGGCCGGGTTCACGGTCTTGGAGTCCACGGTGGCGGACATGCCCATGTGGCCGGTGAGCGTGAACAGCGCGTTGTCGCTGACCAGGTCAGCCGGGAACTGAGCGACGGTGCCAGCGGCGGGACGATGGGTCTCCAGATCGATGTTCTGCTCGTTGCCGGTGGCGATGGCGAGACGCTGCTGCGTCAGCGCCGGGGAGATGGTGTACTGGCCATCCTTGTCGGCGCGGATCTGCCACTTCTGCGTGTTACGCTCATTGGCGGTGTCGCGCTGATCCTGACCGACGGACACGTCGGCGCAGTTGCGCAGTTCCGGCGTCGCGCCGACCTGGGTGACGACATCGAGATGCTTGCTTCCGGTGAAGAGCGCAAGACACTTTCCGGACACTGTATCCTTCATCTGGTAGTAGCCGTCAGGCGTGGTGATGAGCTCCCACGGACCTTTGGAGATCGACTTCAACTGGGGGATGTCGTAGATGCCGGCATCGACCGGGGTGTAGTCGTATTCGCGGATGTCCAGCGGGTAGCCGATCTTGTCGATGTCCGCCTTCATATCGTTCCACGTCGCCCACGGGCGGGAATCGGACCAGGTCATCTGTGAGATGAAGCGCATGCCGTCGAAGATCTCCTTCTCGACCTCGTTCTCGGTCTGGTAGATCGAGCTGTCGGGCCAGATGGACACCTTCGCACCGGTCAGTTTGTCGTAGTTCTTGTCGATCTGTCGTCCGCCGTCAAAGGTTCCGACGTTCCAGTTGTTGTTGTACAGTCTTGCGGCGTTGACCTTGTACACTTGCGCCGAACGGGACCAGTACAGGGCCTGGGTCGCGTTCATCAACGTGTATCCGTCCTGGACGAGCTCCTGCGGCTTGCGGCCGGCACCATACCAGTATTCGATGACGATGTCCTTGTTCAGGGAGACGTTCTTGGTGTTGACGATGCCGTCGTTCCAGATGCGCAGCTGCTTGCCCTTGGCCTTGACGTATTTATCTATGTCATTGATGAAGCCAGTGAACGCATCATTCGGTGTCGCGCCGGCTCCGTACTGCTTTTCGGCGAACGTCTTCAACTTGCTGTAGTTGTCGAAGCTGGTGCCGATCATGTACTCGTCGGCGCCCATGTGCCAGTATTTCGTGGTGAATACGCCGTCGTATTCGTCAATCAGCGTCTTGTAGAACTTCACGGCCTCCGGGTTGGAGATGTCGAGCTTGTTGGGATCCTTCCGGCCTGAGTTGTCGGCAAGCTGGTACTCCGGGTAGTTCTCCAGCCAGACGTTCATGTGGCCCGGGGAGTTAATCTCCGGAATCACGTCGATGCCGTAGTTATTCGCCTTCTTGACGAACTTCTTGACGTCGTCGCGCGTGTAGTACGACCATGTGGCGGCCTTCTTGGTGTTGTCCTCTTCCGGCTTGAGCTTCATCTCCAGCAGTACGTAGTTGAGGCGCAGGTCGGCCATGTCCGACAGGAAACGGTCGATCCAGTCAGTGGAGATGTTGATCTGGCAGGCGCACAGCGTAGCGCCGCGCTCCTTGTACTTCGGCTTCGTGGCGACCGTGCCGGCGGGCAGGGTCAGCTGGCCCTGGCGAAGCATCTGCGAGACGGAACGGGTGCCGTAGAACACGCCGATGTCGGTCGCGCCGATGACCTCAAGGCCCTTCGAGCCGATGTTCAGCTTGAATCCCTCATCACCCAGTTCGGCCTTCTTCGATGCATCCAACGTGAGCGAGATGTCTTTGCCCGTCGCTGAACCGGTCGCGGCCTTGATGTCCACGTCGGTGAACTTGGTCAGCTCGGATGCCAGGCTCTGCGCACGCGCGGCCAGTGCATCGCTCGACACGACGCGGGTGCCTTCACCCAGCGTCCATGCGCCGGTGCCGTCGGTCCAGCCGTCCATGCTCGGGACGGTGGCCGGGCGGGTGAGATTCACGGGAGCCGTGGCACTGTACCCGGCTGCACTATCGTCGGCGGCGCTGGCCGTCATCGCGGTGCACATGCCACCGACCATCAGGCCGGCTACAATGGCCGCAACGGTACGCACACCGAAACGTCTATTGGAGCTTTTCTCCATTGAAACTTCCTTTATTCTCTTGTTGCGGTTATGACAGGAGAGCTTCATCGTCTCCAATGGATGCCGAGCCGGCAAAGCAAGACAAAGCCGTCACAACATCATCACCGATTAAACGTACACTGTGTTAACAAAATTAGCAAGATGCATGAATGTCGCCTTGCGTTCCAGCCTTTTCCACGCCCGGCACCCATATTCCACGTCACATCGCGTTCATCATCGGCTTACGCTCGTTACAAAACCGGCCGACCGAATTTACCTGGTCACGCTACACTGCTGTGAGTACCGAAACCGGCTGGGAGCCGAGCGAAAGCATGAACATATAAACGGACCGTATATATACCGCATGATATACGTCCCGGCACGTCACTGGAAGGGAGCGGCAATGACGCACGAAGACGGAACGACACCGTTGAATCATCTGGTAAAGGTATTGAGACTGGGCGACCCTTCCGAATACCGCGGACATACCTACATCAGCGGGGAGAGCCTGTACTTCCCCACCGGACGCGTGTACGGCGGGCAGGTGATCGCGCAGTCGCTGATCGCCGCGTCGAAGACGGTCTCGCCCAGCCGGCTCCCCCATTCGGTGCACGGGTATTTCATCGCGGCGGGCGATATACGCCAGGATTTGCTGTTCGACGTGGAGACCCTGCGGGACGGCCGGTCGTTCTCGGCGCGCCGGGTCAACGTGACGCAGTCCGAAGGGCCGATCCTGACCACCATCGCAAGCTTCCAGGAACAGGGGCAGTCCGGAGTGGAGTTCTCCGATACGATGCCGCAGGACGTGCCGGCACCCGAAACGCTCACCAGTGCCAAGGAGCTGATGGAACCATATGCCGACAAATCGCCGTTCGCCAAGTTCTATGCGAAGAAGTCGCCGTTCGACATCCGCCACGTCACACCGACCATCATGCTCGGCGCCGACAAGGACAGCGCGGCGCACGACTCAGGCAAGCAGCTGGTGTGGATGAAGGCCGACGGCGTGGTGGACGTGCCGCAGGTAATGCATCGGGCGATGCTAGCGCTCGGCTGCGATCAGGTGATGATGGAACCGGTGCTGCGCAGGGCGGGGCTGAGCATCTCGACGCCTGGCATCTCGTACGCGTCGATCGACCATTCGATGTGGTGGTATCGCGACGTGGACATCAACCAGTGGCACCTGTACGTGCAAGATACGCCGACCGCCGCGCACGGGCGTGGACTGGGCGTGGCCAAAGTGTACACGCAGGACGGCGAGCTCGTCGCCGCGATGGCGCAGGAGGCCCTGATTCGCGTGCCACAGCAGTGAGGCCACGGACGATGAGTGCGGCGGGTATTGAGGCTGGGGCTGAGACTGGTTCGGTGCCGGGAATTGCGGCTGCGGCCGGTATCCCGGTTGCGGCTGGTACTGAGGCTGAGGCTGATAATGAGGCTGGACCGTCATTGGTGTGCCATTTTGAACTGCCGGACCGGTCTGGGCAGCCGGGCCAGACACCGGTACGGCATTCTCGACCTTGGTTCCACACTTCGCGCAGAATTTAGCGCCTGCTTCAAGTGCACTGCCCACAGTGCATGCAGAACTTCATGCTTTTCCCTCTCGGATACGGCCCATCACAGAATGTGCGTTCCGATCAGCGGAACCGCGGATTCCATGCTCTCTCCATGTCGATTCTATTCCTGCACCTGCGAAACCCCCGTTTATCGCGGACGGGGGTGTTCACCTATTGAAGGGGCACGGAGATTGCCGGTGATCAGAGTGCGGGATCCGTGGTCCTGATTGGCACCGGACCACCCTCAGCCGCTACGCGGCACCTCCCGCCAGCGGGAAGGGGCTTAGTGGCGGGTTTTGGCGGTGGCGGAGGCGATGCCGCGGCGGCGTTTGGCGGCCTTCATCTTGGGGTTCTCCGGGCCCTCCATGGGCGGCATCTGGCACAGCCATTCGCCGACGATACCGATCACCATGTCCGCCAGGCATATCACAGCGGCGACGGCGCATTGCGTCACGGCCGTCGCATAGTAATCCGCCTCGATATGATCGAGTACCAGCAGAATCTGCCCGACATACCAGCCGGCCAGCGCAGCGCCGGTCAGCCCCAGCGCCTTCGACAGCATAAGCGTGTACACGGCCTTGGTCGGGTCGAGCGGCTTGAGTCGGGCCCGCTTCTGCGGATCGGTGGTGGCGTACTGATGCACCTGCAGCGCCATCACCAGCACGACAATGCCCAGCAACAGGAGCACCACGGACACGAACCATGGCGCCCCCAACAACGAAAGCCCCGAGGACTCACTGACCTGCACAAGCAGACAGCCCGCGATCAGACCGAGCAGCAGCGCGACGACATACTGCCACCATGGGGTGCGACGTATCTTCATTCCGTACTCCCTACGATCCAAGTGTCGGACAGCAGTCCCACACGGTCGGCGTCGGGTGCCATGGCCAGCAGATACGACACCGGGTCGCCGCCGAGCCGCGCCTGCGGGTCCATGTCCATCCACGGTGCGAGCACCGAAGCATGGGTGCGGGCTGACGGCCACGGCACCCGGCAGTCCGGCTCATCGCAGACCGTTCCCGGCATATCCACCAGATCGAGGTCGACATCCCCGTTCAACGACTCCTCGACGGAACCGAGCGTGGCAATCAGCGCTTTCGCGTCCATCCGGCACGTCATTTGCATGACAGCCGACATGGCATCCGACCCGTGCAGATGGCTCACATGATACAGCGGTGAGATGCCCTCGACCTGATCACCGGGAATGCCCTCCAATGCGACAATCGCCGTGCGGAACAGGGTTTCGGCCTCGTTACTGCGGCTGTCCATCGAGATGACGGCCGTGTGTATGGCCGGTTGAACGGTAGCGGTATCGCCGTCGCCCGGTTTCCGCGCCGAACCGTCGACGGTTCCATCGAATTGCGGTATGTCGGCTGCGCTGCCGGACGGCTGCACCGGGGCGTCGTCGGCCATGCCGGTCATCCAACTGTCGTCGATGCGATGTACGTCCTCGCGGTCGCCGGCCTCGTGCAGCAAATCGGCAATCTCTCCCCCGTGCGGGCCCGCGAGCCGGGCGGCCGGATCAAGAGCCAGCCACGGTGCCAAAACGAACGCCCGCTGCCACGCACGCGGATGCGGCAAAGTCACATTCGGGTCCTCGCTGACGAGGCCATCGACATCGATGATGTCAAGATCCAGTGTGCGCGACGCCCAATGTTGTTCCCGCGTGCGTCCATGAGCAACTTCGATATGCTGCAGGCGGCCAAGCAGACTCGCCGCGTCCAGCTCGGTCGTGACCTCGATGACAGCGTTGAGAAAATCCGGGGTACCATCCGGCATGCCCCATGCGGCGGTGCGGTACAACGGCGATATCCCAGTCACCTGTGTGCCTTCAAGGCCGTCGATATCCGCGATCGCGGACCGCATCGACGCCGCGACGTCGCCCTTGTTGCCGCCGAGTGCGATCACGGCGTGGTGCATGGGCGTGACACGGCCTTCATCAGCTCGACCAGTTTTGCCGTCCGTATTCCGTCCGCTCCGCCATCGCTCGATGGTGACGCTCACGTCGGCGAACGGCACGGTGATCGGAGCTTTGGGCTTATGCACGGTGACGGTTACGCCTTGGACTGCGGGATGGTCGGCTATCACGGCGTCAGCGATGAGAGCCGCCAGCCGCTCAATCAAGTCGACATGCTCGCCTTCGATGACGGATACGATCCGTTTGGCGATGCGCCCGTAATCAACCGTGTCATGCAGGTCATCGCTGGAACCGGCACGTGACAGGTCGAGATGCAGCACGGCATCGACGATGAAGGGCTGCGCGCGCTGGTGCTCGTAGTCCAGCACGCCGTGCGTGCCCATGCCTTGAACGCCGGTGAGGCGAATAGTGTCCACGGTTGCGTCCTTTCGTTTAGGTTGGTGGTGGGTGACCACCCCAGTCAGCTTCGCCGACGGCCCTCCGGCTGAGGGAGGAGGGTTAGTTTTGGTATTGTCGCCAGAGGGAGCCGATTGTCAGGGCGGCGCGGCTGCGGCGCACGTCATGCACGCGGACCGCCCAGGCGCCGTGTTCCGCGCACAGGGCCGACAATGCGGCGGTGGCATTGTCACGGTCGTCCATCGTCGGCTCGCCGATGCCGGCATCGTTCAACGCCGCCGAAACGAACCGCTTTCGGGAGGCTCCGATCAGCACCGGATATCCCGACCGCTTGAACATATCCAGTCCGACGAGCAGCGGCAGATTATGCTCGATGCCGGGCTTGGAGAATCCCAGACCAGGGTCGATGATGATCCGCTCCGGGGCGACACCGGCCTTGAGCACCGCATCGACCTGAGACATCAGCTCGTCATACACGTCCTTGAGCACGTCGTGTTCGTAGTGCGAGGTGTCGGCGTCCGGCTCGGCGCCGCCTTTCGACCCGGCCAGCCAGCCACGCCAATGCTGTACGATGTACAGGCAGTCATGGTCGGCCACCACGTGCGGCAGATCTCGGTCCAGTCGTCCGCCGGACACGTCGTTGATGATCTGCGCGCCCTCATCCAGCGCGGCCTGCGCCACGGCAGAGCGTGTGGTGTCGATGGAGACGACCGCTCCGTGGGCGATCAGCGCCTTCGCGGCACCGGTCACACGGTCGAGCTCGTCCTTCTCGCTGACGCGCTTGGCGCCGGGGCGCGTCGATTCCGCGCCGATGTCGATGATGTCGGCTCCCGCATGCAGCATGTCGTCGCCGTGGTCTCGGGCCTTGCCCGGATCCAGCCACAGGCCACCATCCGAAGACGAGTCCTCGGTGATGTTGAGCACACCCATCAGCAGTGTGCAGTCGGTATCATGCAACCGCTGCAGTTCAGTCATGAATTCTCCTATCCGTCAATCGCCGAAACGGCGGCGATGCCGACCAGTCACGGCGATGAGCCGGATCAGTGCTTGGCCATGATCAGACTCATTGCCTCGGCACGGGTGGCCGGGGTGCGCATCACGCCGCGGACCGCCGATGTGATGGTTCGCGACGCGGGCTTGTTCACGCCCCGCATCGCCATGCACATGTGCTCGCATTCGGTCACGACGATGACGCCCTTGGCGTCCGCGTATTCCATCAGCGCGTCCGCGACCTGCTGGGTGATGCGTTCCTGCACCTGCGGGCGACGCGCGTACAGCTCCACCAGTCGGGCGAGCTTGCTCAATCCGACGACCTGCCCGTTGGACGGGATGTAGCCGACATGCGCGACGCCGTGGAACGGCAGCAGATGATGCTCGCACACCGAGAACAGCTCGATGTCGCGCACCAGCACCATTTCATCGGTCTCGACCGGGAAACGCTTGGACAGCACCTCCTGCGGGCTGCGTCCGAGCCCTGAGAAAATCTCCTCGCAGGCACGTGCGATACGGTCAGGCGTCTCCAGCAGACCCTCGCGATCGGGATTCTCGCCGATCGAAGTCAGGAACAGCCGTACGGCCTTGCGCACGCCCTCTTCGTCAATCGCCATATATCCTCCAGTTTCCCTCACCACTTATATAGTCGTCATGCCCGCCGAACCGGGGCAGGCACACCGTTTGCCGTCAAACGGCAAACACCCGTGCGCCCGGCGAGCCCCTTTGCGGGACCGTCGGGCGCACGGGCACGAAATCACCGCTCCCCCGGCTTCATGCCGACGGAACGTTTGAGCGACTCCGGAATCTCCACCGGAGGCTTGTCGGAATCGGGACGGCGCTGGTCGGACAGCCACACCGGACGTTCCGGAGCCTTCCTGATGTTCGCGAAGATCGCGGCCAGTTCCTTCTCATTCAGCGTCTCCTTGACGAGCAGCTGGCGAACCAGCTCATCGAGCACATCGCGGTTGTCGTTGATGATGTTCCATGCCTCGGTGTGCGCGGTCTCGACAAGGCCGAGCACCTCCTCGTCGATGACCTCGGCGGTGCGCTCGGAGTACTTGTGCGGCGCAAGACCATCGAAATCGGCGCTCTGGTCGTCGGTGTCGGCCCACTTGATGGCGCCGAGCTTCGAGGAGAAGCCATATTCCACGACCATGGTGCGGGCGATCTTCGTCGCCTTCTCGATGTCGTTCGACGCGCCCGTGGTCGGATCGTGGAACACGACCTCCTCCGCGGTGCGTCCGCCCATCGCGTACGCCATCTGGTCGAGCAGCTCGTTGCGCGACTGCGAGTAACGGTCGGTGGTCGGCATGACCGCGGTGTAGCCGAGCGCACGGCCACGCGGCAGAATCGTCACCTTGGTCACCGGATCGGTGTTGTGCAGCGCGGCGGCGACCAGTGCATGGCCGCCCTCGTGGTATGCGGTGTTGCGCAGCTCATTGAGGGCCATGCCCTTCGACTGACGCTTCGGGCCGGCCTGGACGCGGTCGATGGCCTCGTCGATGGCACGGTTGTCGATCAGCTGTGCGCCGGCACGGGCGCACAGCAGCGCGGCCTCGTTGAGCACGTTGGCCAGATCGGCGCCGGTGAAGCCCGGCGTGCGCACGGCGACCATGTGCAGATCGACGTCCGGCACGAACGGCTTGCCTTTGGCATGCACCTTGAGGATGGCCTCGCGGCCTTCGAGGTCCGGCGCCTCCACCGACACCTGACGGTCGAAGCGGCCGGGGCGCAGCAATGCCGGGTCGAGCACGTCGGGGCGATTGGTCGCGGCGATGATGATCAGGTTGGTGTCGCTGTCGAAGCCATCCATCTCGACGAGCAGCTGGTTCAGCGTCTGCTCGCGCTCGTCGTGACCACCACTCATGCCGGAACCACGCTTGCGTCCGACGGCGTCGATCTCGTCGATGAAGATGATGGCCGGGGCGTTTTTCTTCGCCTCATCGAACAGGTCACGGACGCGGGAGGCGCCAAGGCCGACGAACATCTCGACGAAGTCGGAGCCCGCCATCGCATAGAACGGCACACCCGCCTCGCCTGCGATCGCACGGGCGAGCAGCGTCTTACCGGTTCCGGGAGGACCGTACAGCAGCACGCCGCGCGGGATGCGGGCGCCCAGGGCCTTGTACTTCGACGGGTCCTTGAGGAAGTCCTTGATCTCCTCGACCTCCTGCACGGCGGAGTCCTCGCCAGCCACGTCGGAGAACTTGGTGGACGGCGTCTGGCCTTCGAGCAGCTTGCCGTTGTTCTTCTTGCCGCCCATGCCTAACATGCCGGACGCGCCGCCCATGCGGCTCATCAGGAACCAGAACACGGCGATCATGATGATGAACGGCAATATCGAGCTGATCAGGTAGCTGACCATGCTGGTCTGCTGCATGTTAGAGGTCCACCCCTTGGAGGGGTCGGCCTTCTCGACCGCCTGCACGACCTGCGCGCCCTGCGCGAACGTGTAGTAGAACTGCACCTTCTTGCCGTAGTTGTGCGGCTTGTTCGTGTCCGGATCGGTCTTCGTGAAGTTGCTCTTCAGCTCAAGCTGCACCAGCTGCTTGTTGTCGATGATCTTGGCGTACGCGACGTTCTCGGTCTTGAGCAGGGCGAAGCCGTCCTTGGTGTCGATGGTCTGCGTGCCGGCGCCGGCGAACAGCTGGAAGCCGGCGACCGCCATGACCACCAGCAGCACGCCCCACAGCCACGGGGACTTCCAGAACGGCTGCGGGCCGCCTGAGTTGTTTCCCTTCTGGTTGCCGTTGGGGTCGCTGGGCGAATTGCGTTTGAACGGGTTGCCGTTGCCGCGGTTGCCATTGCCACTCGGCGGCATCTGCTGAGGGCCTTGAGGATAGCTCATACCTGATTATTCTCCTTGATACACTTCGGGCTTCAACACGGCGATGGAGTCAAGATTGCGGAATCGCTCGTCATAGTCCAGGCCGAACCCGACCACGAACTCATCGGGAATCTCATAGCCGCGATACCGCACGTCGACGTCCACTTCGCGGCGCGACGGCTTCTCCAGCAGCGCGAATATCTCCACCGACGCCGCGCCGCGGCGCTTGAGTTCCTCGACGAGCCATGCCAAGGTACGCCCTGAATCAACGATATCCTCGACGATAAGAATGTGCCGACCGCGGACATCGCAGGACAGGTCCTGCCGTATGGCGATCGTCCCGCTCGATTCGGTGCCCGACCCGTAGCTCGAAAGACTCATGAAATCCATCTGCACGGGAATGCTCAGCGCCTGCGAGAACGCGGCGATGGTGTTCACGGCACCCTTGAGCACCGCGACCAGCAGCAGGTCACGCCCCTGATAGTCCTTGCTTACCTGCGCCGCCACCTCGTGTATCTTGCTTGCGATCTGAGCCTTGGTGATCAGCTCATGGTCGATCTCGTCTTGAACATCAGCGATTTGCATGGAGACCATCTTGGCACACGCGAATGACGTGTTTCCGACGAAATGCTGAATGACCGCTGGGAAGTGCCACGGCACCCTGACCGTGCCACTGCGAGATCAGCCGGTCGACGGCGTCGACGTGATGAAACCCGGCCTCGATGCCGACCGCCGCGAGCGCGTGCGCGATCACGCGCAATCTGATCGCCCGCGGCTCCCGCGCCAACGCTTTCGCGTCGATCCGCAACAGCTCGCAGTCTCCGTCGACGCTCCCGCACGAATCCCCGGCGAACGTCACCGCGTGCGCCGCAACCGATTCCGCGATACCGTCGAGATACGACTTCTCGATGGATGCGAGTTCGGCACCGTCACAGAACCTGCTCACGATATCGCCGCCGGCGAACGCGTTCAGATAGGGAATCAGCGTGTGGCGGACGCGCGAGCGCAGCGGGAAATCGTCCGGCAACGGTTCGTCCGCAGCCATATGGTCGCCGTTGGTCGGGTCATCCCACCATGTGATCCCGAGGTCCTCGCAGATGCCGGTCGTGTCCGCGCGGGTCAGACGCAGGAACGGGCGGGCGAACCGCACGCCGTCACGCTCGACGATCCGCGGCATCCCCGCGAGCGCATCCAGTCCGGAGGACCGCAGCACATCCATCAGCACGGTTTCGGCCTGGTCGTCGCCGGTGTGGGCGAGCAGCACGCATTCGGCCGATTCCCGTCGGGCCGTATCGGCCAGCGCACGGTATCGCGCGTCGCGGGCCGCGGCCTCGACGCCGTGACCGTCCCCCGACACTTCGACCGGCACCACCGCGACCGGGTCGAGCCCCAGCCCGCAGCATCGCCGTGCCGCCGACTGAGCCACCTCATCCGAATGCTCCTGCAGCCGATGATCGACCACGACGGCCCCGCATCTGATGCCCCACGACGCACACACGATGCCGGCCACCGCCGCCAACGCCATCGAATCGCGACCGCCCGAGCAGGCCACCAGCACCAGCGGGGCATCGGGCGCGGGGGTATGGTCGCCGTGCTCGGCGAAGCGCGGATCCTGCCTGGGTAGTCCCAGATCGACCAGCATGGATCGCATCCGGCCGATCGCGGCACGCATCACAGCGGTATATGGCATGGGTCGAAACCTTTACAGCTTGGCCAGTTTGGCGGCCATCACGTTTATCGCCTTGATGGCCGACCACTGGTTCTCCGGGTCGTTGACGATCACGGCGAACGACAGCACGCCGCCCTTGACGCGGGACACGTTGCCGGCGAGCGAGGTCACGGCGTCGAGGCTGCCGGTCTTCACGCGGAACAGGCCGTTGTCCGGGCCGGTGACGATACGGTTCCTCGCCGTGCCGACCAGGCCGGGGATGGACAGTCCCTCCGCCGCCGCGGTGGCGATGCCGGCGGTGAGATTGCGCTCCTGTACCTCGATCAGCGTGGTCACGCTGACCTTCGATCCTGGCGTCAGACCGGAACAGTCGGCCATCTGCAGGCCGGACGTGTCGATGCCCTGCTCGGCGAGCGTGTCGGCGACGGCCTGCGTGTCGGTCTTGATGCTGTTGCCGGCCTGACGCTTGAGCGCCGTCAGACGGCCGAATAGCTGGGCTAGCGTATTGTCGGAATGCCTCAGCATGAACGCCATGACCTCGTTAAGCGGCGCCGAGCTGACCGAGGCCAGCGCTGAAGTGCCGCTTGGCGCCGCGCCCGCGGTCGGCCCGGACGTCACGGTGATGCCGTTGTCGGCGAGCCGCTTCGCGAAGGTCGTCGCCGCGTCCAGCGCAGGCTGTTGGGACAGCACCGGGTATTGGCTGGAATCGTCGGGATTGGCCGGCTTGACCATATCGGTCCAGGTGCGTCCGCCGTCGACGGCCATCGTGGAGATCGCCGTATAGTACCGGTGCTCCGCGTTGTTTTCCGTGACGCCAGCCGGCGTACGATCCTGCCCGAACAGCGAATCGTCGTACAGCAGGTCGACCTGCGTGATGCCGCGCTGCTTCAACGCCTCGGCGGTGCGCTGCGCCAGCGTGCCCAGCCCGGCATGGCCGTTGATGTGCGAGGGATCGCTCTCCCCGTCCGACAGCAGCATGTCGCCCTCACCCTGCAGCACCACGGTCTTGCGGTTGTCGTCGCCCTGGATGAGATAGGTCTTGGTGTCGAGCGTGGAGCCCATGTCCAGCGTGGTCGCCGCCGCGAACGCGGTCAGTGTCTTCAGGGTCGATGCGGGCTGGCGGGGAATCATGGCGTCATGCTCGGCTACGATGTTGCCCTTGCCGTCCGCGATGGCCAGCGAGAAGGATTTGCCCACGCCCTCGCTGGCGGAGAACTCGTCGAGGATGGTCTTCGCGGCCTGGGCGTCGACGGGCATGGACGCGTCGACGCCGGCGGCGACCGTGCCGCCCGTGAGCGCGTCCTGCGGGTCGGGAATCGCGACGCTGTCCACTCCCCGCAACGTCAGGATGCCGGGTGCCACGTCATAGATGTCAGCCACGAAATACCCCGCCATCACCGCAACGGCGACGACGGCGGACACCGCGACGGTGACGGTACGCCGCGTCATCGGCAGATGCCGAATCATATGATGTCGGGCCGCAGCCTTTGATGCCACGAGCGAACTCCTTAGACAGACGTTACATCATCGCCGCAAGGGCGCCGCCCGAACCGGCTCAGCGCTGCAGCGACGCGAACGAATCCAACGTCTGGACGACACGGATCGCGCGCGCATCCAACAGCTTACCGCCAAGCCATGAACCGATGACCATGGCCGCCACGCCATTGGCGAGACCGACCGGCGCCATGACCCATAGCCAACCGCCCATATCGGCCACAACGAGCACGATCGCGACGAGAATCGTCGGCAGCATCGGAATCAGACAGCCGAAAAGCTGCACGAACGGGAACAATCCCTGGGCGACGGCACGGCCCTGCGGTGTGGAGAACGGCTTGTCCATCGACGGCACCGGATACATCAGCGAGCAGTTGGTGATCTCCGCGACGCCGATGCTGCTGAACGAGACACCCAACGCCAGACAGATGAACGTCACGCCCAGGAGCAGGCCGTCAGCCGTGCGCCAATCGCCGGTCAACACGAAGCAGGCCAGACCGAGCACCACCATATATATCACGTTGATGGACGCGAACACCCGCATGCGGGACCGACGGTCGTCCCAGCCGCGCACGCCGGCCAGCACCTCCATCGTGAAACCGCGGCCGTCGTATGCCAGGCCGTTGCCCTCGGTCATCTGCATCATCCATCCGCCCCAGATCAGACCCTGCCAGATCACGATCGTGATGCCACGCGACTGGAGCGCGAACAACGCCACGAACAGGACGGGCATCACGAACAGCAGGATCTGACGCGGGTCGCGGCGCAGATACGTCAGCAGACGGGCGGACATCGCGCCGGACGTGCTGTCCGGCATCCAGCCGAACGCGCCGATGCCGCGGACCTTCGCGGCACGCTCGGGCGCACCCGCGGTCACGCGGTCATGACGCAGGCACCAGACACAGCCGACGAAGCACACCACCCACGTGACGGCCAGGATCGCCAGACGAGCCACGAACAGGAGCGGGTTACCGGTCAATAGGTCGTACGGCAACTGGAACGCGGCTCCGAACGGGGTCCAGCTCAGAGCGTCGGCCACGCTCAGATCCGTCAATGACGGAAAATCATACAGACTGCCGGAATCGGCGGGGTTGTCGATGATGTTCGGCAGCTGGCACAGCACAATGAACACGATCATCGCGATGAGGTAGAACGCGTTCTTGCCACGTTTCGAGCGCACCAGCGTCGTCGATGCCGAAATGACCAGCTTGGCCAGCGACATCATCGTGATGATGGCCAGCGGGGCGGCGATGAGCTGCATGACGACCATGCCCACACTCATCCACCGGTATGCGAGGGACCACAGCATCAGTGCCAGCGTGCCACAGATCGCAGGCAGACCGCTCAGGCCGCCGAGCAGCATGCCGAGCTGCAGTTTCCGGTCGGGAATGCCGTACAGCGCGAACCGGTGCGGAGCCATGGTCGAGCCGTCGCCGACGAGCATCAACTGAATGAACAGGATGATGAAGCCGGCGAACGTCGACCCGTACATCACCGCGACGTGCAGCACCCCGTACATCCACCCCGCAGGGATGTGATGACCCGCCATATCGAATACGGGGCCGCCGAGGAACCACGCGAGAGCGCCGACTCCCACAAGGGCGCCGATGCCGAATACGATGCCGAGCACATAGCCGATGGTCTGCCACGTCGACTTGCGCAGGGTGGCAAGGGTGAGCGCCCAGCGCAGACGCACCATGGTCAAAGCGACTTCCATCATGACTCCTCGGGCGATGGGAACGGGGCGGTGGGCGCAGACGAGTCGGCAGGGGCGACGCCGTTCGCCGCGTATCCGCCGTCGAGCCACGACAACTTGGCCGCGGCATGCCGGCCGCCGACCAGCTGCAGGAACCGCTCCTCAAGGTCCTCGCCGGCCGACACCTGCTCTATCGTGCCCGCCGCGCGGACCTGTCCGGCGTTGATGACGGCGACGTGCGTGCACATCTTCTCCACCAGCGACATCACGTGCGAGGAGATGATGACCGTGCCGCCGGTGGACGCGTACTCGGCGAGGATGTCCTTGAGGTTCGCGCTGGACACCGGGTCGACCGACTCGAACGGCTCATCAAGCACCAGGATGCGCGGGCTGTGAATCATCGCGGACGCCAGGCAGATCTTCTTGGTCATGCCCGCGGAATAATCGGACACCATCGTGTCCGCGGCGGAAACCAGATCGAAGGCGTTCAGCAGGTCGCCGGCGCGACTGTGCGCCACATCGCGCTTCATGCCGCGCAGCATGCCCGAATAGATCAGCAGCTGCATTCCGGTGAGCCGGTCGAATATCTGGTCGGGCTGCGGCATGACGCCGATCTCACGTTTGGCGGCGTTGACGTCCTGCCACACGTCCTGCCCGAGGATCATCGCGGTACCGGCGTCGGGAACCAGCAGGCCGGTCACCATGTTGAGCGTGGTCGTCTTGCCCGCGCCGTTCGGGCCGACGAGGCCGAAAAACGAGCCGACCGGGATGTCGAGGGACAGTCCGTTGACCGCAATCTTGCGGTCGAAGCGCTTGTACAGGCCGCGAATGGAGACCGCCGCGCGCGGGTCGGGCGGCGGCAGTGTCGCAACCGCGGGACGGGAGGGGACGGATGACGATGCCGTACGCGCGGGAAAACCGCCAATCTGCGGCTGATTGTCTATACTCATGACTCAAGCATAGACCATGCAGTTGTATAGACCAATCATCCCGCAGATCGATGACGGGCCGGCGGCAGCCAGCATCGGCCCGCCGGCGGAGTCAGGCATCGCTGCCGAACGCCGGTCGAAGCACGGCCCAAACCCGCTCAGCCCTTATGCACGATTGGCTTCCACTGAGCCTTGGAGAAGATGGCCTGGAACGAAATCGGCATGTAACTGAGTATGTAGATGGGGAAACTCAGCACATAGGCGAACAGCTCCTTGTTGGTGGCGCCGATGTGGTCGCGTTCCGCGACGATCGTCAATGCGGCCAGCGCCATCATCGTCACGACCGCCAGCACGATGTCAAAGGCCCATCCCGCAATCGCACTGAGCTGGCTCTGCCACGTCACGAATCCGAACGCCACGAACAGCAGGCCCAGTACGATGCGGATGACGCCCAGCACCGTGAACGGGCATAGCAGCAGGGTGAAATCGACGGACGAGAAATCACGCTCACGCACGGCCCGCTTGATCAGCGCCATGCCGTAATACCGGAACACCTGCAGGAATCCCTTGCTCCAGCGCAGTCGCTGACGCCAGCTCTGCTGGAACGTGACCGGCTGCTCGTCGTACAGCATGGCGGTGCCGCAGTATCCGATGCGGTCGCCGTGCAGGATGGAGTCCATCGTGAATTCCAGATCCTCGGTCAGCAGATGGAATTTCCATCCCCTGTTGCGCCGCATCACCTCGCGAGAAAACATGAATCCGGTGCCGCCCACATGACAGCTGGAGCCGAGGATCATGCGCGAATTGTTCAGGAATCGCGACTCGCGGATGAACCACAGGGCCGAACCGGACGACACCCAGTTGTCGGCCAGGTTGACCGAATTGCGGTAGCTGGTCAGGATGCGGAAACCGGACTGGAAGGCCTTGTTCATCTCCTCGACGTAATGACGGTCGAGCCGGTTGTCGGCGTCGAACACGAAATAGGCATCGTAGTCGTCGGCCACACCCGAGTCAATCATGGTGCTCAGCAGGTACGACAGCGCGTATCCCTTGCCGATCAGCTCCGTGTCGTGGCGTTCGACGACATGGCATCCCATCTCGCGGACGACTTCGGCGGTGCGATCGGTACAGTTGTCGGCCACCAGCCAGATATCGATCAGCTTGCTCGGATAGGTCTGGTTGTGCAGCGAGTCGATGAGGTTGCCGATGACGTTCTCCTCGTTGCGCGCGGAGATCAACACGGCGTAGCGCTTGTCCATCGGCGCGTCCGGGAAGTGCACCGGCTTGGAGAACAGAGACATGATGACGCAGATGGCCTGGTAGATGATGCCGACGCCGCCCACCACCATCATAAGCACGTCGATTACGGTCAGCAATGCCATTAGCGCCACCTGCTTCGCGGATTGTCGGTAGACCCGTCACCACGGCGTGGGCGGGCGGTCTTTGCGGGACGGTCGGCTGCCGGCTTCGCGGCGGTGCCGGATGATTCGCTGTCGGACAGTCTATCGGAGGAGGTCTTCGCGGCGCCGGGCTCTGCAGAGCCGTCGCTGCTACCATCATCGCCATGCGCCTGTGCGGTACCGTCACCGACTCCGCGCAATTTCACGGCGCTGCCCGACTTCGCCCCCTCGCGCACGCTGCGCGACAGCACGTCCTTCGGTATGGCAATCGTTTCGGAATCCTCGGTCTCGTTGGCCTCGTCAAGGTCATATATCTGGTCGCGCAGCGCACGTAGCTCGTCGCTGATCGGCACATGGGCGCTCGATCCTTTGGCGGCGCGCGGCATATGGTCGCTCATCGGCTTGATCACGCGCTCACTGAACGCCTCGGCGCCCTCCACGACCTTGGACTTCTTCCCCGGCACCGGATCGCTCATCAGCGGCGACTCCACCAGCGCATAGCGCTTCGTGTACACCTTGAAGATGGCCTGCATGCTCGCCGTGACCGGCAGTGCGAGGAACGCGCCCAGAGCGCCGAACAACGCGCCCATCACCAGTACGGCGAGGAACGCGACGCATGGGTTGAGGTCCATCGTGCGCTGCGAGACCTTCGGCGAGAGAATCAGGTTCTCGATCTGCTGGTACACGATGATGAACACCAGCACACCGACCCCGTACCACAGGCCATTCGACCCCCAGGCGAACAGCACCGGCAGCGCGCCGCCGATATACGTGCCGACCGTCGGCACGAACTGCGACACGATGCCGCAGAACAACGCCAGCGGCAGCCAATATGGCACGTGGATAATCTCCAGGAAAACGGCCGTGCAGGTGGCGTTGATGGCGGCCAGGATGGAGCGGGAGAACAGGAAGCCGGAAATCTGCTCCTGCACCACCGTCCAGCCGAGCAGGAAACGGCGCTGCGTGTTCGGTCCGAGCCACTGGCACAGGCTGCGGCGCATCTTCGGGCCCGCGGCCGAAATATAGTACGTCACCATCAACACGGTCAGCAGATTCAACAGGAAGCTGAACACGCCCATCGTGGTGGTCAACGCCTGACCGGCGAAATCGGTGATCCACGACGTCTGCACGTTCTTGAATATCTCCATGCCGAGGTTCTCTATCTTCGGCATGTCGAACGACGTGTACTGCTTCACCGCGTCCACGATCTCCGTGTATATCGACGGAAGCCCCTTCACCATGGAGATCAGCTGCTGCACGAACATGTTGCCGAACAGCGTGAGCAAAGCCATGACGATCACGGCGAGGCCGATCAGGCTCACCGCCGACGCGAGGCCACGCTTCCAGCCGTGTCGCACCATCGAGACCACCAGCGGCTCGACCGCCAGCGCGATGAATATCGAGATGACGACATCCAGCACGATGGTCGATATCTTGCCCCACGATGTCCACACGAAAATCGCGGCGAACACCGCGATGACCGTGTACAACAGCGCGCGCCCCCACCAATCCGGCGGTCGACGCGAATCCCCTTTGGCGGGGAACACCGACGCCAAATCCAGTTTCTGATCATCCGTTTCACTCATGAGACCCTATTGTAGCCAGCGGGAGTGTACGCACAGGTGCTTATCCTGTAAGTATGCTCAACGTTTCGATTATCATCCCCGCGTGGAATGAGGAGGAGCGCATCGCCGACTGCCTGATGAACGCCACGCGCCAGACCGTCGCACCACATGAAGTGATCGTCGTCAACAACCGTTCCACGGACCGCACCTGCGACATCGTCGAACAGTTCCAGCGCGACCATCCCGAAGCTCCGGTCATCCTGCTGCAGCAGAACGAGGATCAAGGACTGATCCCGACCCGCAACTTCGGTCTGAACGCCGCAACCGGCGACGTGTTGGGACGCATCGACGCCGACTGCATGCTCAAACCCGACTGGGTGGAGGTCGTGTCCGGCATCTTCACCGAGGATCCGGACGCCATGGGCGCGACCGGACCGGTGGTGTATTACGACATGCCCGCGAAGGGTGCCGGGCTCGCCGGCGACGACCACATCCGCCGGCACACGTACCGGGCGGACAACGATCAGGTGCTGCTGTTCGGTTCGAACATGGCGATTCGCGCCTCAGCATGGCACGCCATCTCGGGCGAGGTCTGCCGCGACCCGGAGGACGTGATGCACGAGGACATCGACGTGTCGCTGCATCTGCTCAACCATGGTTTCAAGACGGTGTACTCACAGTGCATGATCTGCGGCATCTCCGCACGGCGCATGGACACGTCCTTCGCGTCGTTCCACCGGTACATGCAGCGGTTCAAGAACACATTCGCCGCACATCCCGATCATTGGCGCGAGCACCACACCGAGCGGCGCCTGTATGCGCTCTACCCGTGGCTGCACATGCTGTACCCGATTTATCAGCAGCATCTGGCCGCGAAGGACATCAACCCGGCCGAAAAGATCTGGTTCGACGAGCAGATCAAGCTCGTCAAGAGCCATTTCGACAATCCCGAGCAGGTGGACGCCGTCGAATGACGTTGAATGACGTTGAATGACGTCGGCTGACGCCAGCTAACAGATGATGGTGGGGTTCCGACACGGTATGTGCCGGAACCCCACCATCATCTGTTAGCCGCATCCGTTGCGGATTATCGCGGCTTTCTCCCGCTCACGGGGCCGGCCGGCGGATGGACGCGCCGCCGCGGACCGGTCCCGTATCGCTCTATCACATCAGCGAGGTGTAGATCTTCAGGATGTCCTCTTCGGTGGCCTTGCGCGGGTTGCCCGGCGTGCACACGTCGTTGAAGGCGTCGTGGGCGAGCGGTGCCAAGTCGGCCTCGGTGGCACCCACCTCGGAAATCGTGGTCGGGTTCTTGAGATCCACGGTCAGCTGGTGGACGGCCTGCACGGCCTCCTCGCGCACCTTCTCAAGGTCGCCGGTGTAGGCGTCCTCGATACCGAACGCGTCGGCGATGTCACGGTACTTTTCGCCGGTGAAGTCCTTGTTGTATTCCATGACCGGGGCCAGCAGGATGCCGTTGGCCACGCCGTGGGCCACGCCGAGGCGGCCGCCCAGCGGGTGGGCCATGCCGTGCACGAGGCCCAGGCCGACGTTGGAGTAGGCCATGCCGGTGATGTAGGAGGCGTAGGCCATCTGCTCGCCGGCCGGCACGTCGCCGTCGGCGGACTTGGCCAAGTTCTTGGCAATCATGCGGATGGTCTGCATGCTCAGGCAGTCAGACAGGCTCCATGCGCCCGGGGTGATGTAGCCCTCGATGGCGTGGGTCAGGGCGTCCAGGCCGGTGGCGACCTTCAGGCCGCGCGGCATCGTGTCGGTCAGGTCGGGGTCGACGAATGCGACGATCGGGATGTCGTGGGGGTCGACAGCCACGAACTTGCGCTTGTTGGCGGTATCGGTGACCACGTAGTTGATGGTGGTCTCAGAGGCGGTGCCGGCGGTGGTGGGCACGCCGAAGATCGGGACGGACGGGTTCTTGGTGTCGGCCACGCCCTCAAGGGACAGTACGTCGGCGAACTCCGGGTTGGCGGTGATGATGCCGATGCCCTTGCAGGTATCCTGCGGGGAGCCGCCGCCCAGGCCGATCAGGAAGTCGGCGCCGGATTCGGCGAACTTCTTGACGCCGTCCTGGATGCATTCGACCGGCGGGTTCGGCTTGACGTTGTCGAACACCTCATACGGCAGGCCGGCCTCGTCCAGCACATCGGTGACCTTCTTGACAGTTCCGGTCTTCAGCAGGATCGGATCGGTTACGATGAACGCCTTGGTGAAGCCATGGGACTTCGCGACCGCCGGAATCTCCTTGATGGCTCCACGGCCAAAATACGCGGTCTGATTGAAGATCATGCGATATACCATGCTGGCTCTCCTTTGAATGACGCGCGGGCGTTGCGCTCGGCGTATCTGCTATGACGATTCCTATCGTACCTCGAAAACTGGAAACATGCTGGGAAGGTAACGCAAACACAGCAGAGAACAGTTGCGGTATAGCGCTGTAGCATACAATCGCCCCCGCGGCCTTACCCCTACGAAAAATCCCATTTGTCACCGCGTAAGTTTCTTCATGACAAGTCCCACAAACCAGTACACGCCGTACCACATTATGAGCCGCCCCGCATCCCGCCGCCCTCATTCATCCCGCCAAAGTCCCATCCGCACGGGCTGAAACGGGACTTCGCTCGGACTAGACACTCGGACGACACCCCCATCCGGCCAAAATCCCGTTTGGCGCGGCGCGGATGCGACCATACACGGATGACGTGGCCAGAATGCTCATGCTGGGGACGATGCAAAGAGGCGCTTTCATGCCTGCGCATCAATCAGACGCCCGGCTGCGCTCCGCTCAGGAATGATGCACGGCACTCGTCACCTTGATGGCGGTCCATGCGCCGCGTACGGCCAGCAATGCAAGCCATGCGGCGAACAGCAGCGAGCCGACACGCGGCGAAATCAGCCCGGCGATCAACGTGCCCAACGGCGCCGTCTGACATTTCCGCCCGCGCCGCGCTTGCTCTTGCCTTCTTCAATCATGCTCACGGGTTTACTCTAGCGCGGGTAACGCCTTCAACCAGCACCGGGTGCAAATTACGGGTTGAAATCGCCGTTCTGGGCAATTCCCCGTGCCAAATCGCCGTTTTAAGGTCCAAAAACGGCGATTTGGCACGGGGAATCACGGATTGCGGCGATTTCAACCCGTAATTTCGGGAAGAGTGAGGGGGGGGGAAAAAAAGAGACCGGGAGGAGGGAGGGTGCTGGGGGCATGCAGGACCGAGACGCATGCTGGCCCTAGCCCACGCAATCGGGTAAGGCCCATGACCCGCCCGACTTCTCGACCAGATGCAAGAAACCCGCCATCCCAATGTTTCCAAAGGGTGACGGGTTTTCCGTGGTGGCTCCGAGCGGCATCGATCCGCTGACCTAGCGATTTTCAGTCGCTCGCTCTACCAACTGAGCTACAGAGCCAGTGAACATAAAAACCCGGCGAAAACCGGGTCTTCACATTCCAGCGACCCCGGCCGGACTTGAACCGGTGACCTCCGCCGTGACAGGGCGGCGCTCTAACCAACTGAGCTACGGGGCCATATGCTTGTTTGCAAGCAACGAGTAGATATATTACAGAGTTCTGGGCGATATGCAACTTCGGCGTGTCGCAGCGCCCGCAGAGCCTCCCAGGCAGGCCCGAACACCACCGAGGATGAACCCGATTCCCAGTATTTCCAGTACTTCCCGCACCTACCCTATCAGCGCCGCCAACGGCATGATCGCGAGACTGGTGAAGGCGGAGTCGCCGTAATCCTTGTAGACACAATCGCCGTTGATGCAGTACGACCCGTTCCAGGTTTCCGGATGATTCACCATGTATACCCCCACCGCGATCACAAGAATGATGGTGATGATAACGATCACGACGGCAATCGCACTGATGACGATGCCCGCTATGGCGAACGCCTTGCCGCGCTCCTGCGTGCGGTTGATCTGCCGCAGGGCGATGATCGAGAGAATCAGTCCGGCCGGGCAGAACACGAACGACAGGACGAACCCGACAATCGACATCGTGTTCCATCGATCGTTCGGCGCATAGTATGCCGGCACGCCATAGGGGTTCGCGCCATACGGAGGATATTGCGCAGCGCCATAGGGAGCCCCGTACTGTGGCTGCTGGGCGCCATACCCCGGTGCTCCATAGCTGCCGGTCTGGCTGTGCTGAGGCTGGCCATACCCTGGCTGGCCCGAGTACCCGGTCTGACCATAATCCGGCTGACCATATCCGGTCTGACCATACTCACCCTGACCATACGGCGGCACCTGACCATCCGCGGCACCGGCACCCGGAGCCCACGAACCATCGCCCGCCTGCTCATACCCGGCCTGCGTCGGCACCTGCCCGTCATTACCGTCAGTCGGCATGGCACTTGGCGTATTCGATGACATCTCAGGACTCCTTCGGTCGCTATCGTTCCCGCCGCCGCTCACCGCCCGGCGCTACGCCCAGTATATCCTGTCAACGCCTTCATCTCAACGCCAAGGCATCACAGCGCCATCCCCGAACCGGCGCAATACGATCGGACAGACCAGGGCCGGCCGCACCGCCCCATCCGCAGACGAAGCGACGCAGACCGGCCCCGTATTCGGTCGAGTCACCATTCAGACGGCGGTACGTCCGGCCATAAGCCGACCGTCAACGCCCAGCAGCCCGACCGGCCACCCAGACACCCGGACACCCGTTCAGCCGACCTGCTTCCAGGTGGCGACGTCGATGTGGTGCTCGGGGTTGGCCTGCCACGCATCCCACGCGGACTTGACGATGTCCTCCACGTCGTACTTGGCGTGCCAGCCCAGCTCCTCGTTGATGCGCTTCGGAGAGCCGATCAGATGCGGCGGGTCGCCTGCGCGACGGGCCATCACGGCCTCGGTGAACGGCAGGCCCGTGACCTTCTTGACCTCGTCGACGATCTGGCGCACGGAGGTGCCCTCGCCGGTACCCACATTGAAGGCGTCGTACTTGCGCTCGTCGCGGTCAAGGTACTTCAGCGCGGCGATGTGAGCGTCGGCCAGGTCGGAGACGTGAATGTAGTCGCGCACGCAGGTGCCGTCCGGAGTCGGGTAGTCGTCGCCGAAGATGGCGGGAGCCTTGCCCTGCTTGAGGCGATTGAACAGCATCGGGATGAGGTTCAGGATGGCCGGATCCTCAAGCTCCACCGGACCGCAGCCGGCCACGTTGAAGTAGCGCAGCGCGCAGAAGCGGATGCCAAACGGCTGCTCGCAGGCGCGGGCCATCCACTCGCCGAACAGCTTGGTCTGGCCGTAGGGGTTGATCGGCAGCATCGGGACGACGTCCTCAGGCACCACATCGACCGGCGGCACACCATAGGTGGCGGCGGAAGAGGAGAAGACGAGCTTCTTGGCGCCGGAATCGCGCATGCCGATCAGCACGTTGAGCATGCCGTTGAGGTTCTGCTGGTAGTACCACAGCGGCTTCTCGACGGATTCGCCGACCTGCTTGCGGGCCGCGAAATGAATCACGGAATCGACGCCTTCGGCCTTCATGATCTCCGCGAGGCGCTCGCCGGCGCCCGGAGCGGCGATGTCCATGCCGTACAGGCGGGAGCCTTCGATGCGGGTGGGCTTGCCGTAGCTCAGATCGTCGACGACGACAACCTTTTCGCCGGCCTGATGAAGTGCGTGAACGACGTGGGCGCCGATGTATCCGCACCCACCAGTGACGAGAACTGTCATGTTCTGGCCTTTCCTTCAAATGAGCGGTGAACTTTGATGATTTGAAAAAAATGTCAACCATTGTTCACTTTTTGCTCAGATTTGTTACCTTTTGAACAATTTGAGTATAGCACGTGAACACGAACGCACATAACTCGTTCGTTCCTGCGTTTCCTCTATAAATTAGGGTATGCAACAAGACGAAAACACGCCGAATAATGGCCGTGAAATAGAAGAAAACGTGCCAGACGTACAACCGACAGTCGATGGCAGGCCTGCTCTTTACGGCCGCAAAGTACTGTCCTTCGTGCGCCGCTCTGCGCGCCTTGATGCGCGACTGCAACGTGCATGGGACGCCTACGCCGATACGTATCTGCTGAACATCAACGCGGGCGAAGGGTCCCTCGACGTGCGTGAGGGTTTCGTGTTCGACCAGGCCTATATCCGCGAAACGTGGGGCAATGCCAATCCTCTGATCGTGGAAATCGGCTCCGGGCAAGGCGAGAACGTCGTTGCCGACGCAGCCGCCCGGCCGGACGTCAACTTCCTTGCGCTGGAGGTCTACGATCCGGGCGTGGCGCACACGCTGCTGCTCGCCGGCAAGCAGAACCTGAAGAACCTGCGGATCGCCCAGATCAACGCGCCAGAACTGTTCAAGGCGGCCGTCGACGGCTCGATCGCCGAAGTGTGGACGTTCTTCCCCGACCCGTGGCCGAAGATGCGCCATCACAAGCGCCGCATCGTACAGCCCGAGCTCGCCGCGGACATCCACCGCGCGTTGACGGACGAAGGCGTGTGGCGCATCGCCACCGACATCGAGGATTACGCGCTGCACGTTCACGAGGTGATGGACGGGCTGGACGGCTTCCATAACGACGGCGCATTGACCGTGAGCCTGCCCGTCGAGCACGTCGGCAAAGGCAACGCGGATGAGGCGGCCGCATTGCGACACGCCGATTTCGCTGAATCCGAGCGATTCGATGGCCGTGTTTTGACCAATTTCGAGAAGAAGGGACTTGCCGCCGGGCGCGTGATTCACGATTTCACCTATCGTCGCGTGTAATGCGATAAGGCTTGGAATTTCAGTGTTTTACGAGGATTCCTGTCTTATTGTGGCGGTGTGTGACACCGGCGCGACACGCCGAGGTTTGCATGTCGGCCAGATTCGCGTATAGTAGGGCAAGTTGTCAAGCGGAAACGCTGAAAGCGCCCCCTTCGTCTAACGGTTAGGACACCAGACTTTCAATCTGACAACGAGAGTTCGACTCTC
>OJSE01001604.1_pt1 | contig 28259 bp, 19 predicted proteins | sample 1599351 | NCBI WGS metagenome assembly OJSE01 (sample SAMN04168656, study PRJEB22393) | human gut metagenome | biome: human gut microbiome; feature: stool | host: Homo sapiens | collected 2014-03-17 | reverse complement strand
TGACGCGCCCCCGCAGTGCCCGCTTCCCCCAAGGACAATTATCAGTGCAGGTAGATGGCTTATTGTTTCTTGAAAATGCAGGGTATGGTTGGCTTGCAGCATTCTGGCCCCGTAATCCGGCGTAGTTTTGAAAATTGTCCCTTGGGGACGGAGGAAAATGGATCATTTTTGTCTCGCGGAGGGGTGGCGCGGACCCGTCCGCCGCGAATCGTGCCCATCTCCTACGTTTTGTCGCATACCCCGAACCGTGCCGTAAAGTTCGATATTAAAACCGCAGGTAGCGAACTCGCTGTTTTTGATTAAACAAGGGTATGGTCAGGGGTACGGGGGCAAGCGTAGTAGATAGGCGCGTTTCGTGGCACGGCGAATTCCGACGCCACGGATTTGCTCCCTAGTCGCTTCATTTCAAGGCGCCTTAGGGGAAGAGTGTCCCTTTTGACTAGTCGTTTAAGAACGTCCCCAATGACTAAGTTGCAGGTGGCGGCGGTTGTGTTACACTAACGCTGCGTATATGACGCAAATATCTCGATACAGATCAATGATGTCCGTCGGTATTTGACGGAGCTAGACTGTTTAGCCGCCCTGAAGGTTTATGCAGGGAGCATGTGATCACAGGGCTTGAAAAGAAAGTTGAGCAAACACTGTGTCTGATCAACAGCAAGAAAACGAAATAACGACGACGCAAGCCGCTCCCGCTGCACCGGTTGCGTCGGACCAGGTTGCGGCGCCTGCGCAAGTCTCGGCTCCTGAGACGCCTAAGGCTGCTTCGACGCCTACGCCTGTAGCGGCTGAGAAGGCCGTGCCTGCAACTGGTGAGGAGGCTGCTCCGGCAAAGCCCAAGCGCATGCGCCGCACGGCCAAGCCTGCCGCTGACGGCGAGGAGGTCACCAAGCCCAAGCGCCGTACCACGCGGACGACGCGCGCCAAGCGCACCGTTGCAGCTGACTCCTCGGCGCCGATTTCCGATGAGGTCGCGCAGGCACGTGCGTTGGCGCAGATTAGCGAGGCTCAGGTGGTGCGCGCCCGCCGTCGTGCTGCCGAGCGCGAGGCCGCGGCTCTGACCGAGCTTGCAGCTCCGTCTGTGCCCGAGACCCCTGCCGCCGACCAGCCGACCGAGAAGCCGGCACCGCGCACACGCCGTCGCACGGTTGCTAAGGCCGAGCAGGTTGCCGATCAGGTAACCCCCGAGCTCACCGAGGCTTCGGTTCGTTCCACGTCAGGGGAGGGCATATCGCCTGCTGAGCCTGCTGCGCCTGTCGAGGTCAGCGAAGTTCCCGTTGTCGATCCGGCTTTGCGCCCGCACCGTCGCGGTCGCAAGCCCAAGGCCTTCGTCGAGGCAGAGAAGGCCGCAGCCGCAGCTGCAGCCGCTCGGGATGCTGCGGCGACCGCCGAGTCTGCAACCGCTGCCGATGCACCCGTCCAAGATGCTGCGACTTCCGAGGCCGCTCCCGCCGATGTCGAGCCCGCCGACGTCCGTCCCGGTCGCAGTCATCGTACTGCTGCTAAGCGCACGTCCAAGGCCAAGGCTTCCAAGAAGGGTGCGTCCGAGGATTCCGTCGAGACGACCGCCGATGCATCGACTGATGCCGCCGAGCCCCAAGACGTCGAACAGTCTGCGTCCGAGAAGCCCAAGCGCGGTCGTAAGAAGTCCACTAAGGCCAAGGCGTCCGAGCAGCAGGCTGATGCCGAAGCGCAGGTCGATTCTGGCGCCGAGGCCAATGAAGCCGCTGCGGCCAATGCCGACGCCGCCGCAACCGATGGCGCCGCGCCCGCCGAGGGCGAAGACGGCACTCGCCCCAACCGTCGCCAGCACAAGCGCAACGAGGAGCGCAACGAGCGCAACAACGATCGCCGCAACCGTCAGCGCGACCGCAAGCAGCGCAATAAGGAGCGCAATGCTGCTCCGACTGAGCCCACGCTTTCGCGCGAGGAGCTCGCGGCCATGAAGGTCGCCGAGCTGCGCGAGAAGGCCAAGGAGTTCGAGATTGAGACGACCGGCAAGAAGAAGGCCGAACTCGTCGAAGAGATCTACACCACCGCCGCGAAGGCCGAGGGCTTCCGCGACATCAAGGGCATCCTGCAGATTCGCCCGGACAGCTCCGGCATCATCCATGCCCACGGCTACATGAAGTCCAATGACGACGCCTTCGTGCCCGCCTACCTCATCCGCTCCGTGCGTTTGCGCACGGGCGATGTCATCGAGGGCTCGCTTCGTCCTTCGCGCGGCGGCGACAAGCGCGCCGGCCTCGCCAAAATCACGACCGTCAACGGTCTGGACCCCGAGCAGATTCGCAGCCGTCCCAAGTTCGGCGACCTTACCCCTGTCTATCCCAACGAGCCGCTGCGCATGGAGCACGGCAAGGACTCCATTACCGGTCGCGCCATCGACATCGTGTCGCCGATCGGCAAGGGTCAGCGTGGCCTGATCGTGTCCCCGCCTAAGGCCGGCAAGACGACGATCCTCAAGAAAATCTGCCAGTCTATCTCGATTAACAACCCCGAGGTGCACCTCATCTGCCTGCTCGTCGACGAGCGCCCCGAAGAGGTCACCGATATGCAGCGTTCCATCAAGGGCGAGGTTGTGGCGTCGACCTTCGATATGCCCGCCGACAACCACACTCGTGTGGCAGAGCTCGTCATCGAGCGCGCCAAGCGCATCGTGGAGTTGGGCGGCGATGTCGTGGTGGTGCTCGACTCCATCACGCGTCTTGCCCGCGCCTACAACTTGGCAGCGCCCGCCTCAGGCCGCATCCTTTCGGGCGGCGTCGATTCGGCGGCCCTGTATCCGCCCAAGCGCTTCCTGGGCGCAGCCCGTAATATCGAGAACGGTGGCTCGCTCACCATCCTGGCCTCTGCTCTCATCGACACCGGTTCCAAGATGGACGAGGTCATCTTTGAGGAGTTCAAGGGCACCGGCAACATGGAACTTAAGCTCGACCGCGACCTGGCCGATCGCCGCATCTTCCCGGCTATCGACCCCGTTGCCTCCGGTACGCGTAACGAGGACCTGCTGGTCGACGAGCAGATGCGCCCGTTTGTCTTTGGTCTGCGTCGCATCCTCGCCGGCATGAACAATACCGAGCGCGCGGCCGCATCGTTTATCAAGGGCCTCAAGGGCACCAACACCAACCAGGAGTTCCTGGTGCGTTCGGCCAAAAAGCATAGCGACTACGAGCAGACGTTCTAGGTTGTCATCCACACGCAGCGATAGTCATCAATGCGATAAAGGGTCGGGGCTTTGAGCCTCGGCCCTTTTCCATATCGCCGCTCCGCGCTTTTTTGACCATAAGACTGGCAAGCAGCAGGTTTCCCGTTTCAATCCGACATCGTCGCTTGCAATCGACAGGGCGGTTTCGCATAATAGCTTTTAAGCTTCGCGACGGAAAACGCAGATGAAACGAACCATATACCGTTGCTTTGGGGCATAGCCCCGCTTCATCTTCTCTCGCGCAGCCAACTGAATGATGCGATTTGGGTGCTGGAAGATGGGGAGAGCTCATGGCTTCTTCTGATGCAACACAACGAGCAGTCCTTGCCGGACTTTCGTGCGGGATCGGCCTTGCCGCTCCCGTGGTTATGTATGCCGCGACGCTGCCGTTTTCGTCGGTGAACGAGACGGTCGTGGCGGGTGCGGTTCCCTTCGCCGTGGGCGCGGTGGCGGGCGTGGGTATCTATGCCGCCTCGCTGGGTATCTCTGAGTATCGTGCGCAGCGTGAAGAGCGTCTGTTCCAGCCCGATGCCATGGGCGGTGCCGCCAATCTCAACCAGCATCAAAGCGAGTTCAAGACCGCCTCGATTCCAGCTCAGCAGCAGGATGCTACTCCTTTCACTGCGGCTTCTGCTTCTCAGACTCAGTCGGAGCAGTCTACCTCGGCATTCCTTTCCGGCCTGACCGGTGCGTTCCAGCGCCGTCATGCCGATGATGGTGTTCCTACCATCGCTCGAGCCGCAGATGCTATGGACGAGGCCGAGGCTTGGTCCATGATCGACAGTATGCTCGACGACGATTCGCCGGTGAGCTGCGACCCTGCACACTCGCGCGACGTCTATCAAGTCGCCATCGACGAGCTCACCAACGGCGGGCAGACCGGCTCCTTCAATCGTGACGACATCGCCGCCGCGGCACGCGCCGTGTCTGGCTCCCAGGCCGCCCCTGCGGGCAGCACGGCGGCTTTCGTGGCACTCGTCGCCAACGCGGCAGCCAATAACGCCTACAGCGCTACCTCGGCGGACGCGAACGCTTCTGCCGACAATTCGTACGTTGATGAAGCCATGACCGCGGACGAGGAGGCCGTTGCCGCCCGCCGTGCCGCCGAAAGCTCGCTTTGGGGCGCTCCTGCCCAGCAGCAGGCGGCTGAGGCTGCGCCGTATAACGCAAACCTCGCCAGCATGCCTATCATCTCCGGTGCCGCGGACATCGATCTCGATGACCTCGATGAGCCTGCAGCCATCACCGCATCTATTGAAGCCCAAGATCGCATCGACACCGGCGACCTTCCGGACGCCTCGCTCGAGGTTGATGTCCCCATGGCCGATTACTCGGGCCACGAGGACATGTGGGCCGCCGCCACCGCGATTCTGGATGAGATTGACGAGCCTGCTCCTGTTGCAGCCCCCGCTTCCGTCGCTGCCCCTCAGCCTGCTGCCCCCGCCTATGTCGGCCGTCACAGCGCTGTGTTCCCCGAGGATACCGCCCGTATCTCGCGTGAGAGCATTGAGCGAGCCGAGGCTATTGCCGCCGGCATTATGGAAAATCGTCGTCACGAGCGCGTCAATCAGATCCTCGAGGAAGAGATCGAGCGCCTGCAGTCCTCTACCGCCAAGCGTACGGGTCGTGCCTATCTGAGCGTAATCGAGGGCGGTACCGCCAGCTTCGCGCCGCTCCGCGCGGAGGCATAACTTCTGCATGGTTAAGATCAATCGAAAATGGGCGGTCGTGACCTGCCTGATGGCGCTCTTGATCTGGGGTAATTCGCTGGTTCCCGGCTCGGGGTCGGGCTCGCTGAGCCTAACGGTCATGGAAACTATCCGCGGTTTCCTGCACGGCGTGGGACTTCCATATGGATGGGTGACCAACTTTGTTGTTCGCAAGTGCGCGCATTTTACCGAGTATATGGTGCTCGGCATTCTGGCAACGCACGCCTTTGATTTTGAGGGCCGGCGCACCTTTGACGTGCTGCTGCCCACGGCGGTGTTCCTGCTACTGATTCCCTCGATCGACGAGACGATTCAGCTCTTTGTGCCGGGACGCGCCGGCATGATCACCGATGTGATGATCGACTGCTGTGGAGCGGCAACGGGCGTTGTGCTCCGATATCTCTTACGGTCGCTGATGTGCGCCAAAAAGGCCGCCTAGGACGTATTGTTTGGTCCTAGGCGGCCTTTTTTATTTGAGGGCTTATATGAGGCGTGGTGGCGTCGTTCCGTAGGTCGGATTTGCCGGGCGCGCCACTCCCTGTGGGTGCGTCTGCTACTGAAGCGCCTGTGCGCCCAGGGCCAGGCAACCCATGATGCCCTGCTTGCCCTCGAGGCTGTTGTTGACGATGTAGTTATCGATGTCGTTGACCTCGGGCGTGACGATATAGCCGTTGAGCATTTCGGCGCACTTCTTGCGCGCGAGCGGCACGATGGGGGTGTGGTCGGCCACGCCGCCGCCGATGATGATCTTTTGCGGCGCGTAGCACAGCGTGTAGGTCATGAGCGCCTGTGCCAGATAGCCGGCGAGCAGGTCCATGGCCTCCGGGTCATCGGCCATGTCTCCGGCGCTCTTGCCATCCCAGCGCTTTTTAACGCCGGGGCCGGCGATGAGGCCCTCGAGGCAGTTGTCGTGGAAGGGACAGGCGCTATGCTCGCCGATGGTGTCGCGCGGGTCACGCGTGACCAGGATGTGGCCGGCCTCGGGATGCATCATGCCGTGCACGAGCTTACCGCCCGAGAGCACGCCGGCGCCCACGCCGGTACCGATGGTCAGGTAGACCACGTCGGTGAGGCCCTTGGCGCAACCAAACGTGACCTCGCCCAGGCAGGCGACGTTGACGTCGGTATCGTAGCCGCAGGGGATATTGAGCTCGTTTTGGATAGTGCCCAGCAGGTCAAAGTAGCGCCATGCCGTTTTGGGCGTCTCCAGGATCTTGCCGTATTGGGGTGAAGCGGGGTTGACTGCGGTGGGGCCAAATGCGCCGATGCCCAGCGCGGCGATGCCCTTGTCGGCAAACCATGCGTTGACGGCCTCAACGGTCTCCTGCGGGGTCGTGGTCGCAATCTGCTCGCGCTCCAGGACCGTACCGTCTGCATAGCCCGTGGCGCAGACCATCTTGGTGCCGCCGGCCTCGAGCGCTCCGATAAGCTGCTGTTCTGCCATAGTATTCCTCTCTGGGACGAGTTGCTCCGTGACTAAAGTATAGAGCTCTAAACCATTTAAGAAAGCGCTATAGAAAGAAGCCTCGCAACGCGGCGGGCGGTGCGAGGCTTCTTTGGTTGCTTTAGTTGCCGGGCTGTCCTTACCCGCGCGGCTTGATTTTTTCACGTAGCGATTTGAGGTTCTCCAGCGCCGCGTTAAGCGTCTCGTCTCGCTTTGCAAAGTGGAAACGGATCAGATGGTTGACGGGCTCGCGGAAGAAGCTCGAGCCGGGCACGGCGCCCACGCCCACCTTAGACGCGAGGTCCTCGCAGAATTCGAGGTCGCTGTCGTAGCCAAACTCAGAAATGTCCATCATGACGTAGTAGGCACCCTGCGGCACGTTATGCTCAAGACCGATGCTGTCGAGTCCCTGGCAGAATAGGTCGCGCTTGGCGGTATAGAGGTCGAGGACCTCCTGGTAATAGCTGTCGTCGAAGTTGAGCGCGGTGACAACGGCTTCCTGCAGGGGAGCGGCGGCGCCCACGGTGAGGAAGTCGTGGACCTTCTTGATGCGCTCGGTGATTTCGGCAGGGGCGATAGTGTAGCCCAGACGCCAGCCGGTGATGGAGTACGTCTTAGACAGCGAGCTGCAGCTGATAGTGCGTTCGAACATGCCGGGCAACGTGGCCATATAGACGTGCTCATGGGGCGCATAGACGATGTGCTCGTAGACTTCGTCGGTGATGCAGTACGCGTCGTACTTTTTGCACAGGTCGGCGATAAAGGTGAGCTCCTCGCGCGTAAAGACCTTGCCGCAGGGGTTGGAAGGGTTACACAGGACGATGGCCTTGGGATCGTTGTCGCGGAAGGCGGCCTCGAGTACCTCGCGGTCAAAGTCGAATGCGGGCGGGTTGAGCGGCACATAGATGGGCTCGGCACCCGAGAGGATGGTGTCGGCGCCGTAGTTCTCGTAGAACGGCGAGAAGATAACGACCTTGTCGCCGGGGTTCGTGACCGTCATCATGGCGGCCATCATGGCCTCGGTGGAGCCGCAGGTGACCACGATGTTCTCGTTGGGGTTGATCGGCATGCCCATAAAGTGCTCCTGCTTGGCCGCGAGCGCCTCGCGCATGGCCTGGGAGCCCCAGGTGATGGAGTACTGGTGGTAGAGCGGCTTGGGGTCGGTGGCGATGGTGCCGAGGCTCTGGAGCAGCTGCGCCGGAGGATCGAAGTCCGGGAAGCCCTGCGAGAGGTTGACGGCGCCGTACTTATTGGAGATGCGCGTCATGCGGCGGATGACTGAATCGGTAAAAGTTGCCGTGCGATTGGAGAGTTCTTTCATGCTTGTCCTTTCGAACATCGGGGTGGGGCAAGTTTACTCCTATGAAACCAGTGGGAAATCCTTGAAATGGATCCGAAAAACTCTTTTCAAAATTCTTGAAAATTGGGGCTTGCATCGCGTGGCGTTCCTTGCAATAATAGTCGAGCGCGAAGCGCACAGGACACGGTGGGTGTAGCTCAGTTGGCTAGAGCGACGGGTTGTGGTCCCGTAGGTCGAGGGTTCGAGTCCCTTTACCCACCCCAGTTCTTGCTTCGTGTTGATATCGGGTCGTTAGCTCAGTTGGTAGAGCAGGGGACTCTTAATCCCAAGGTCCAGGGTTCGACCCCCTGACGGCCCACCAAAGCATTGTAAAGCGACTGGCTTCGGCTGGTCGCTTTTTTGTTGACCTCACATGGGGTCGAACCCGTCGGGGCGCGGGGCTGAGGAAATACGTATACAAACAGATTGAGCCCCGAATATAGGTTGCGGGGCTCAATAAATATCGAGAAGTTGTGCTTTGTTCTAGATGGGTGCTCAGCTTAGTCCGCTCGATAGTGCGATCCGAGGCTTTCGGTTCGCTTGCGCATGGCTTTGACCATCTCGGTTGCCAGCTTAATTTGCGATTGAAGGCGAGCGAGGGCCGCGATTTGGCTGTCCTGGGCGTCTGCCATGTTCAAGGCTTCAGACTCGGTCCTCAGACCTTCAAGCTCCTGCAGTGCTGCGGATAGGCCAGCCTCGGTGCGGTTGATCATGCAATAGGTGCTCATCGTGTGCTTAAGGCCGTGTGTCAGGCGTTCGGCATCTGTTGTGGCAATGCCGTAGTGGGGGAGGTCGATATCCGCCATCAGGGCTGTCTCAGGCTCTTGCTGCGCCGCAAGGGCTGCCGATGCGCCCGCGATGCGTCCGAACACGATGCCGTTGGCGCTTGACAAGCCACCAATGCGGTCGGCGCCGTGCATGCCGCCTGTCGCCTCGCCGCAAGCGTAGAGGCCCTCAACGCCCGTGTGCGCGGTCTTATCGATCTTGATGCCGCCGTTAGCGGCGTGGGCATACATCGCAACGCGCATCTCGTCAGTCGGGGCGACGCCGTGCTCATCTTGCAGCCAGGTGGCAAAGGTCTGCACAAACTCTGGGACATCCTCGCGGGGGAAGTCGTAGTGGAGTGCCAGGCCTTCGGCACCTGCCTGATCGATGACGAGATCGATAGCGCGGGAGGCCAAGCGTGACGTGAAGGGACCATATCCAGAGCGCTGCTCGAGCAGGTCGTCCAGCTTGTCGTCGGCAATATCTACCGGCTGGTCTACATGTACGTAGCGCCAGGTTTTCTCGTTGAAGACCAGGTTGCGCTTGGGCTCGATGAAGCCGGGCATCATCTGCATGAACTCTATATTAGTAAGCGATGCGCCGTGCGCCAGTGCGATGGCCTGCGAGGAGCTGAGCACATCAGTCGACGTAAGGCTGCGCCCGAACAGGCCGCCTGTGCCACCGGCTGCGATGATCGTGGCTTTGGTAGCAAAGGGCACGATTCGATCTTCGGTGAGGTTGTAGAGCACGGTTCCGGTGATTCTGCCGTTCGTGTCCTCAATAAGGTCGATAAGCTCATGGCGGGGGAGCAGACGAATGCCGAGCGACTCGATCTGGGTCGTCAGAGCGTCCTCAAGGGGCTTGCGGGTGAGACCGCGCCACATGCGCGTCTTGTGGTCAAAGCAGGGGATAAACTGCTTTTGCTGAGCGCTCTCAGCGTTTTGCGGACGCTTGAGCTCAACGCCCAGGTCTTGCTCGAGCCATTCAATTGCTTGGGGAATGCCGTGGACAAACGTCTGGACAAGCTCGGGGTCGGCGACACCGCCGCCGACGGTCTGGATGGTGTCGATGAGGTCTTGTTCGTCGTCTTCGTCGATAGGGCCAATAAGGCCGAGGCCCCAGGTGCCCGGAAAGAAGCTCGATCCGCTCATAGTCTTGCCGGCGCTTGCCACAGTGACGGTTGCACCCGTGCGTGCCGCTTCGATGGCGGCGCAAAGGCCCGCAATGCCAGATCCAATTACCAGTACATCAGTCGATTCCATCGGATTCCTTTCTCGTCCGGCGCATTGTCGCACGGGTGATCGGCAATGGGGTCGCAAAGACTCGGCAAATCGGTAAAGGGCAAATATGGCAGGTGGGCGTCATGGACGCTCTGACGTTCCATCTCATCACATCTCGTATTTCGCCGCAACTGACATATCGGCATTAGCTACCCTGCGACAGCGCATACAAAAAGAGCCGCCACCTCGAAAGGTAGCGGCTCTAAAGCTCAACTATATGAGCATCGCGCGGGCGCGATTAGGCCTTGAGGGCCTCCTCGACGGCGACAGCGCAAGCGACGGTGGCACCGACCATGGGGTTGTTGCCCATGCCGATGAGACCCATCATGTCGACGTGCGCAGGCACGGAGGAAGAACCGGCGAACTGGGCGTCGGAGTGCATACGGCCCATGGTGTCGGTCATGCCGTAAGAGGCAGGGCCGGCGCCCATGTTGTCCGGGTGCAGGGTACGGCCAGTGCCGCCACCAGAAGCGACGGAGAAGTACTTCTTGCCAGCCTCGATGCGCTCCTTCTTGTAGGTGCCAGCGACGGGGTGCTGGAAGCGCGTGGGGTTGGTGGAGTTACCGGTGATCGAGATGTCGACGTTCTCGTGCCACATGATGGCAACGCCCTCGCGGACGTCGTCGGAGCCGTAGCAGTTAACGGCAGCGCGGGGACCGTCGGAGTAGGGGATGGTCTCGACGACCTTGAGCTCGCCCGTGTAGTAGTCGAACTGGGTCTTCACATAGGTGAAGCCGTTGATACGGGCGATGATCTGGGCGGCGTCCTTGCCCAGACCGTTGAGGATAACGCGCAGCGGCTTCTTGCGAGCCTTGTTGGCGTTCAGAGCCAGACCGATAGCGCCCTCAGCGGCGGCGAAGGACTCGTGGCCGGCCAGGAAGGCGAAGCAATGGGTGTCCTCATGCAGCAGCATGGCACCCAGGTTGCCGTGGCCCAGACCGACCTTGCGCTGCTCAGCGACAGAGCCGGGGATGGTGAAGGCCTCGAGGCCCTCGCCGATGGCAGCTGCACAGTCGGCAGCGCTCTTCAGGCCGCGCTTAACGGCAATGGCGGTGCCCAGGGTGTATGCCCAGACAGCATTGTCGAAGCAGATGGGCTGGATGCCGCGGATGATCTTATCGCAGTCGATGCCCTTGGCCAGCAGCATCTCGTTGCAGGCGTCGAGGCTCTCAAGGCCGTTGGCCTTCAGGCAGGCCTCGATCTTGGGCATACGGCGATTCTGGGATTCAAAAGTTGCCATAATCTATGTTCCTCCCTCTCTTATTCTTCACGCGGGTCGATGTACTTGACAGCGCCCTGCTCAGCAGAGAAGCGGCCGTAAGTGCCGATGTTCTTCTCGTAAGCTTCCTTCGGGTCCATGCCATGGCGGATTGCTTCCAGCATCTTGCCCAGACGGACGAACTGATAGCCGATGACCTGGTTGTCCTTATCCAGAGCGGTCTTGAGGATGTAGCCCTCGGTCAGCTCCAGGTAGCGAACGCCCTTGGCCTTGGTGGAGAAGATGGTACCGGTCATGGAACGCAGGCCCTTGCCCAGGTCATCCAGACCAGCGCCGACAGGCAGGCCGTTCTCAGAGAAAGCGGTCTGGCTGCGGCCGTAAACGATCTGCAGGAACAGCTCACGCATTGCAACGTTGATAGCGTCGCAGACGAGGTCGGTGTTCAGTGCTTCCAGGATGGTCTTGCCGGGCAGGATCTCGCCAGCCATAGCAGCAGAATGGGTCATGCCGGAGCAGCCGATGGTTTCAACCAAAGCTTCCTCAATGATGCCGTTCTTGATGTTCAGGCTCAGCTTGCAGGTACCCTGCTGGGGTGCGCACCAGCCCACACCGTGGGTATAGCCGCTGATGTCCTCAATTTTATAGGCCTTGACCCATTCGCCCTCTTCAGGGATGGGAGCGGGACCATGCTTCGGACCCTTCGTGATCGGGCACATATTGTTGACCTGTGCGGAGTATTCGATCATAATATTCTCTCCTTTGCATTATTGTCGGAAGCCGGTGCCATTTGCACCGCACAAACATCAGCAAGCCTGCGCGGGGGCTGTGCGTTCCGGCCGTCCATTGTCAAGCTTTTCACAGCTAATTTTATTATACGAGGCTAGCGGCCTTTTTTCAAGATGTTAGTCTTTTCTAACCGTCTGTTTTTGATAAATTTTTCTTGCCATTTTCTGCATATTCAGCAAAACGCCGCCCCGTTTTGCCTGCGGGGCGGCGTTTTCACCAGTCAAAAGAATTCTAAAATCTATTCCAATCGGCAGATTGGAAACGAAAGCGGGGTGCAGGAGCGCAGCACAGCCACAGTGCCCCCCTCCTTTGCTTTATCCCATCAGAAAGCCGAACAGCAGCGGCGCAATGCCGCTTGCCGCTGCCATGCACAACACAGCAGCCAGCACGGTTTTGGCAAAATACCAGGCGTTCTTAGGCGGCAGCGGTTCCGGCTTTTGCTGCTTTTTGCCGCGGGGCGCGGGGGCGGCGGGCTGCGGCAGCTCCGGGGCCGTCAGGGCCGCCAGCGCACCGAACAGCAGCATAACCAGCGGAAACACCATGGATACCCGGATGGATACCACCGCCTGTGCCAGATAGCTGCACAGCGCCAGCATGACTGGGGCCACGCCGGGAGTGTTCCAGCTCCGTTCCCCGCGCCGCAGGTGGGCCGCCACCAGCAGCAGCCAGGCGGCCAAGCCAAGAATGCCGGTCGTCAGCAGCTGTTCCAGATATTCGTTATGCGCGGCATAGAACGTCGCCATGCGGGCTGTCATGGCGTCGCCTGCCCAGGCGGCCACGGCGGTATGCATCATGCCGGGGCCAATGCCCACAATCTTGCGCAGCAGGCTGCCGTCCGCCCAGGTGCCAAACGCAGCGCGCCAGGCCACGCCGCGGTAGGTACCCCAGTCATCGTTGAACACCAGCAGGTTATGCAGGCTTTCCGGCAGGGGCAGGTTTGGCATTGCATTGGCCAGCACAAAGGCCAACGCCCCCACCGCCAGCACAGCAATGGTGATGCCCCGCCCCGGCAGGTACAGTGGGGCCTGCGCTGCAATGCCTTTGCGGGCCAGCACAAACAGCACCAGCCACAGCAGCAGGCTTGCCGCCATGCAGGGCAGTGCCACCTGCCACGCGCCCAGTTTGGCCAGCAGGGCGGTGCCGCCCTGGGTGTAAACGCTGGCACGCATGTAATGCATCCAGGCAGCCCAGCCGAAGAACGCCGCACTGATGAGCGCCGCACGGCGCAGGTGGCGGGTGGTAAAGTTTTTATGGCAGACCAGCACCATCACCGCCGCGCCGATGCCCAGGGCAAGCGCCTCTGAATCCACAACAGCCAGCGCCAATGCGCCAAACGCTGCCGGAATTCCGGTCCAGACAGCGGTTCTGGTATCTTTGGCGTTCAGGAACTGGTAAAACACAATGGGCAGCGCTACCGAGAAAAAGCAGCCGTTAAAGTCCTTCTGCCCCAGGGTTGAGAAAAACTGTGCGCGCTCCACCACGGCGGTGTCTGCATACGCGCCGATAAGGTCAATGTTAAAGATGTTGAGCACATACAAAACTGCCACAATGCTTGTGGTAATGCCCAGCACCCAGAAAACAAAATCCAGGTTTTCAAGGTCCAGGTAGCTGCGCACAGCCCAGTACCCGGCGGCGGTAAACAGCACCAGCATCAGCCCGCCGTAATAGCCCCCCAGCCCCCAGGTGGACGCCGTGGGCGAAAGCGATGTAAAGGTGGAAATCAGGCTAGTGCCTGCAAAGGCCAGCACACCCCACAGGGTTACATCTCGTCCGGCGTTGGCGTTGCGCGGGCGGGGCGCACGGGCCCCAATGGCCGTACAGGCCACCAGCCAGAGCAGGAACAAGAGAAACAGGGTAAAACAGCCGGTGAACTTGGTCACACCAAGGTTGGAAAATTTATCAATGTACAGCGGGTACACGCACAGCACCGCGCACAAAAAAGCGGTTGCCGAGGTGCCCGCCAAGCGGTTGATCGCTTGCTGTTGGTCAGAACGCATGGTTCAAATTACCTCCGGGTCTTTTTCCCGCAGGCTTTGCGGCGTGCGGGTAACTGTATTGTATTATTTTACCCGTTCCCCTGCTGCTTTTCAACCGTTGCTACAGGTTTTACAAATAGGAAACATATCCCGCCCGCCACGGCGCTGGCTACCGCCAGCATATGCCGGGCAGGCAGATCCAGCAGCTGGCTGCCCGCATAACTCAGCAGGCTGCCGGCGCTCATGCCAAGGGCGATCAAGCCATAGTTGACCCCCGCATGGGCAAGGCCGAACAGGTCCGTATTTAAGGCGGGCTGCACCGCCGCGCCGCCGGAGTAAAAGCAGGTCAGCACACAGTAAGCCGCCAGCACCCACCACCCCTGCGCAAAGGCAAACCCGATGCTGCCCGCCGCCAGGGCCGCATACACCCCGTACAAAACTGGTTTGCGGCCCCAGTGGTCACTGGCAGCGGGGCAAAGCAACCGCCCTGCTGCGCTGGCCGCACTGCCCACTGCCACGCACAAGGGTGCCCACTGCTCCGGCAGGCCGCGGTCCGCTGCAATGGTCAGAATCTCCGGGCTGAACAGCAGCATGGGCGGGGCTGCCAGCGCCACCCCCGCAACACACAGGCGGTACTGCGTGGTGCGCACCATCTGGTGGGGCGGCAGGTCGTTTGCCGCTTTTGCGTTTGGCTGGCCGGCGGGCTGGGGTGGATTTTGCAGCACGGCGGCGGATGCCCCGCACACCGCCAGCACCACCACACCGAGCGCGGCAAAACAGACACGCATCCCCCAGCGGTTTTCCACAGAACCCACAAAAACGGTTAAAAACGCACCGGAAAGCCCCATAGCCGCACCGCTGACCCCCGTTGCCAGCCCTTTGCGGCTGGCATACCACTTTTGGGCGCAGGCCAGCACCGCCGGGGCCAAAAAGGCGCTGCCTACCCCCGCCGGGATGCTGTACACCAAAAAGAACAACGCCGCATTGCCCTGCGGCACCAGCGCTGCCCCCATGCTGCCGCCGCCCAGCAGCGCGGTACCCCACAGGGCCGCATAGCGCGGGCCGTGCTGATCCTGCACAAAACCGCCGATGGCGCAGCCGATGCCATACCCTGCCACCAGAATGGCAAAGCTGAGCATGGCCTGCCCGCGGGAAAAGCCGTACTGCGCCATGACCGGCTTTTGGAACACGCCCCACGCCGCCGGAATGCCGGTCAGCAGCTGCACGGCGGCACCGGCGGCCAGAATTTTGGGGTTGCCGTTTTGTTTTGGCATGGTGTTCTTCCTCCTTATCCTTCCCGTTCCACACAGTTTGATACAGCTTCAGTATGCCCCGTTTTTGTTGACAAAAAACGCCGGGACAGATATGATAAAGAGGTATATCTTTTGATTTTTCCGCGGGCCGCTGCCCGCGCAGATAATAGGGAGGAACAACCATGAAAACACAGCCGTTGAAGGGCATGCGCGACCTTTTGCCGCGCGAGCAGGCATTGCGTGATTACATTCAGGGCCAAATTTTGGATACTTACCGTGCCGCCGGGTTCCAGCGCATTTCCACCCCCATCCTGGAGGATATGGAAAACCTGGACAAATCCGATGGCGGCGACAACCTGAACCTGATCTTCAAGGTTCTCAAGCGCGGCGAAAAGCTGGCCGCTGCCCTGCACTCCGGCGATGAAAAGCAGCTTTCCGATATGGGCCTGCGCTATGACCTGACCCTGCCGCTTTCCCGTTACTACGCTGCCAACCGCAACGAGCTGCCCAACCCCTTCAAGGTGATCCAGACCGACCGCGTTTACCGTGCCGAGCGCCCGCAGAAGGGCCGCCTGCGCGAGTTTGTGCAGTGTGATATCGACATTCTGGGCGATTCTTCCCCCAATGCCGAGGTGGAGCTGATCGATGTGACCACTCGCGCTCTGCTGCGCATCGGTTTCAAAGATTTCACTGTCAACATCAACGACCGCCGCATCCTGCGCGCCATGCTGGAAAAGATGGGCTTTGCCGCTGACCAGCTGGATTCCGTCTGCATCAGCTTTGACAAGCTGGATAAGATCGGTGCAGACGGCGTAAAGAAAGAGCTGCTGGAAAAAGAGTTTGACGCCGCCGCTGTGGAAGCGCTGGATGAGTTCCTGTGCGCCGGTGATTTCAGCCTGGACGCCGTGACCGCCCGCGTTGGGGACGAGACCCTGACCGCCGACCTGCGCTATGTCATCGCCACCGCCGAAAAGATTGCCAACGGCCGTTACGGCATTGCCTATGCCCCCAGCCTGGTGCGCGGCCAGGGATACTATACCGGCATGGTGTTTGAAGTGACCTGCCCGCAGTTCAGCGGCGCTGTTGCAGGCGGCGGCCGCTACGACAATATGGTTGGCAAGTTCATTGGCCAGCAGGTGCCCGCCGTTGGCTTCTCCATCGGGTTCGAGCGCGTCTGCGGCATTCTGCTGGAGCAGGATTACCAGATCCCCGGTGCCAAGCAGAAGCTGGCCCTGCTGTATCTGAAGGATGCCGATTTCGCCGCCGTGCTGGCCAAGGCCGATGCCCTGCGCGCAGCCTATGATGTGACGGTTCTGCCCCAGGCCAAAAAGCTGGGCAAGCAGTTCGGCACATTGGAAACCGCTGGTTACAACGCTGTTGCCTTTGCGGACAACGATGATATCAAAGTTCTTGGTCAAAAAGCTGAATAATTAGAATTATTTTTGTGGGGTGTGCCGGTTTTACGGCGCACCCCGCTTTTTTGACATCAAGCTGTAACATTCCGGTGCCACTTCCGTGTTATACTGGTAAAGGAAGCAGATATTGCTTTTGGCTTACCCCTTACCACACAACACAATAAGGAGAGTGCCCTATGAAACATACAACACTATCCCGCTTTGCCAGCCTTGCCGCATCCGCCGCGCTGGCGCTCAGCCTTGCTGCCTGCGGTTCCACCAGCCGCAGCACCTACTCCGCCGCTCCTTCTAACGATACCGCCGCCTTTAGCAGCCAGGATGCCGGAGACTATGAATCTTACAGCGCCGAAAGCGCCGCAGCCGGGGAAGGCAGCAGTTTTTCTTCAGACGATCTGACCAGCTCGATGCTGGATCCTTCCACGGTGGAAAGCAGCCGCAAGATCGTGTATAACGCCAGCGTGCGGATGGAAACCACCGACTATGATACCACCCGCGCCGCCTTGCAGGAGGCCGTAACCGCCGCGAACGGCTACCTGGAAAGCACTGACCAGGGCGGCAGCAAGGATTCCGGCAGCCGCTATACTTATTACACCGCGCGCATCCCCGCCGAAAACTACCGCAGCTTTTTGACCGCCGCCGGGGAAGCCGGGAACGTGACCTCGCTGAACGAGAGCGCGCAGGACATTACCGCTGAGTATGTAGATGTGGAAGCCCGCCTGAAAGCCCTGAACGACCAGCGCGACCGCCTGAACGCCCTGGCCGACAAAGCTGAAACCACCGCCGACCTGCTGGAAATTGAAAGCCAGCTTTCGGATGTGCAGTATCAGCTGGAAAGCTACACCGGCCAGATGCGGCTGATGGATAACCAGGTGCGCTATTCCACCGTGGATATTTCCCTGCAGGAAGTGCGGGTACTGACCCCCACCGCCACCACCTTTGGCGAAAAGTTTGTGGAAGCCGTTACCAGCGGCTGGCGCGGCTTTGTGGATGGGGCCGAAGACCTCATCCTGGTGGTGGTTTACCTGTGGCCGGTGGTACTGATCGTGCTTGCCATCCTGCTGGTGGCACGGCCCGCCCTCAAGCGCCGCAAGGCCCGCCGGGCGGAGAAAAAGCAGGCCAAGCTCGCTGCAAAGGCTGCCGCCCAGGCGCAGCCCGCAGAGCCCGCCAAACCGGACGACACCGTAAAATAAATCGCACCTCTTCTTTCCAACTTATATCGCAAAGCGGGCGCACCGTCCTACAGTAGACGGTGCGCCCGCTTTGATTTTTACCGGCTGTGCTTACAGGCCGTACAGCCCGGTATATTTGTTTTTCAGGTAGTTGGTGTAGTGGGCGGCATCAAATGCGCCGCCGCACAGGCTTTGCACCAGCCACTGCGGTTCCTTGGCGCGGCCATACTGCCACACGCGGCTGCGCAGAGCGTCTTTCAGCGGCTGCATGTTGCCTTCGGCCCACTGGGCGTCCAGGTCCATGGATTTGCGCAGGTCATCCACCGCCTGTGCGCTGTAAGCACTGCCCAGCGCATAGCTGGGGAAGTAGCCCATATCGCCCATTGCCCAGTGGATATCCTGCAAACAGCCGTGGGTATCGTCCGGCACATCCACGCCAAGGTATTCCTTATACTTGGCGTTCCAGGCGGCGGGCAGGTCGGCCACGGTCAGGGTGCCCTGCATCAGGGCCTTTTCCAGCTCATACCGCACCATAATGTGCAAAGAGTAGGTCAGCTCGTCCGCCTCGGTGCGGATCAGGCTCGGCTCGGCGCGGTTGACGGCGCGGTAGATCTCTTCCTCGGTCACGCCGTTCAGCTGCTGGGGGAACAGCTCCAGCAAAGTGGGATACAAATAGTGGATGAACGCGCGGCTGCGGCCCACATAGTTTTCAAACAGGCGGCTCTGGCTTTCGTGCAGGCCGGTGGTTGCGCCGCCCGCCAGGATGGTATAATCATACTTAGGGTCAACGTTCAGCTCATACAGGGCATGGCCGCCCTCGTGCGCCACGCTGTACAGGTTGGAGAACATATCCTGCGGCATATAATGGGTGGTAATGCGCACATCGCCGTGCCAGAAGCCGGAGGTAAAGGGGTGTTCCGTTTCGCCCAATACGCAGTGGTCCGGGTCCAGCCCCCACACTTCCATGATCTTTTTGGAAAGCTTGCGCTGCTGCTCAATGGGCCAATTCTGATACAAAAAGTCGGTGCGGATGGCGCTGCCGCGCTCTTTTATGGCAGCCAGCAGCGGCACAATGGTCTCGCGCAGGGCGGCAAAGAAAGTATCGCACTGGGCAATGGTCAGGCCGTGTTCATAGCGGTCCAGCCAGACTTCATACGGGTCGCGGTCAGGGGCAAAATAGTGGGCCTGCGCGCGCAGGGATTCCACAATTTTTTCCAGATACGGGGCAAAACTGGCAAAGTCATTGCCGCGCTTTGCCTTGCCCCATGCGGGCATGCTTTCCTGCGTCAGCTTGGTGAACGCGGCGTACTCTTCTGCCGGGATCTTGCCAATCTCGTCATAGCTGCGCTGCAGCTCCCGCACTTCTGCCTTTTCCTGTTCGGTTTCGGCATCAGCGGCAGCGCGCTGCAGCAGGGCGGCGGTGTCAGCGCTGACCAGCTGGTCAAAGTAGGCGCGGCTCAGCACCTCCATGGCTTCGGCGCGGCCCGCGCTGCTTTCCGGCGGGGCTACCGTCTCACTGTCATAATCGGCAACGGCCATTGCGTACTGGTAGGCATACAGTCTTTTCTCCAGCTCGCGCAGAGCTTTGATGGAATCTTTCATTGAGTTCTCCTTTCCGCCGGGGCGGCGGTTTTTATTCATGGTTTATTATAGCACATCCGGCGGCTGTTCGGCCAGTTAGCAGCACAAAACCGAAAAACTTTGCCCTGCGGCACACTTTCCCCCAACGGCCCATTGTCAGGCGCGGGAGCGGGCCTGTATAATGGTTATAATGTTTTTTATTTTGCCCCTGAGCGTGGGGGATTCAGGAGAACGCCATGAAAAAACAAGCCTCAACCCTGCTGCCTGCACTGCTGGACCTGCTGCGGCAGTATCTGGCGCTGGATATGGCCGTATATGCCGGACACGCCACCTTGCTGCTGCTTACGGCATCGCTGCCGCTGCTGATGTGGGTACTGGTCATCATCAACATGCTGCCGTTTTATTCGGTTTCGGACATTGCCGCGCTGGTTGCCCAGCTTTTGCCGGATATCCCGGCCATCCAGTCAATGGCGGTGGATGTGATTGCCAACCTGAATGATCAGTCCACCACCTTCATGGCTTCCTTTGCCGCCATCACCACGGTGATCTCCGCTTCCGGTGGGATGGCCGCGGTGCAAAAGGGGCTGCAAAAGCTGACCCCCGGTGCCCGCAAAACAATGTTTGACCGTTTGTGGGCTGTGCTGTATACCTTTTTGTTTGAGGGCCTGATGCTGGTTGCCATGGTGGTGCAAAGCCTGAGCCCAATCCTGCGCGGGCTGGCCGGGCTGCTGCCGCTGCATACCCTGGTGGGCGGGCTGCTGCAGCGGCTGCACAGCCTGCTCAGCATCAGTGCAGTGCTTTCGTTGGCGCTTTCGCTGCTGACGGTAACACTGATCTACACCTATGTGCCCGGCGGCAAGCGCCGCATACGAGATCAGCTGCCGGGGGCCGCCGTTGTGGTAGCGGTGTGGACGCTGTTTTCCAAAATATTCTCGTTTTACATCGGGCATTTCTGGAAGTTATCGTACATTTACGGTTCTTTGGCTGCAATCGTGCTGATTACGCTTTGGCTGAATGTGAACATCAATGTGCTGTTTTTGGGTGCCGGGCTAAACGCAAAGATTCAGGGGATGGGGCAGGAGAAAAAGGAACCGGATGTTTGAGATACACCCTAGGGCGCGATGCCCTCATCGCACAGGGAAGAAACGCAAATATTGGGCTGCGAGCCTGCAAACCATGTGTAGGAAACGACGCTCGCATCGTCCTGCATGGCGGGCCGTAATATGCGCACACGTCGGGATGAGGGCATCCCGCCTTACGTGGCCGGGCGTACAATGTGCGCTCCCACGGGCTCCACAGGGTCAAACGCTTTTTTCTAACGCATTAAACCCATACAAACGCTACCTGATACACCAACAGGGCGGCCGAGAAGTTTTCCCGGTCGCCCTGTTTTATTGCTCTCGTTTTATTGCTTTCTTTGAACCGTGAACTTATTCAGCGGTCTTATACCCATCGGGGTTGTGGCTCTGCCAGTTCCAGCTGTCGCGGCACATTTCGTCAATGCCGTACTCAGCTTCCCAGCCCAGCTCACGCTTGGCCTTGCTGGGATCGCACCAGCACTCGGCAATATCGCCGGGGCGGCGCGGGTCAATGACATAGGGCAGCTCCTTGCCGCAGGCCTTGCTGAATGCATGAATCACATCCAGCACACTGTAGCCGTGGCCGGTGCCCAGGTTGCAGATGAACAGGCCGGGCTTTTCTTCCAGCTTTTTGATGGCTGCCACATGGCCGCGGGCCAGGTCCACAACGTGGATGTAGTCGCGCACGCCGGTGCCATCGGGGGTAGGGTAATCATTGCCGTACACATGCACTTTTTCCAGCTTGCCAACGGCAACTTTGGCGATGTAGGGCACCAGGTTGTTGGGGATGCCGTTCGGGTCCTCGCCGATCTTTCCGGAAGGATGTGCACCGATGGGGTTGAAGTAACGCAGCAGAGCAACGTTCAGCTCCGGGTCTGCCTTGCAGCAGTCGGTCAGGATGCGCTCGGTAAACACCTTGGTAGTGCCATACGGGTTGGTGGTTGCACCAACAGGGAAATCCTCGCGGATGGGCACGCTGGCGGGGTCGCCGTAAACCGTTGCGGAGGAGGAGAAGATGATGTTATGGCAATCGTAACGGCGCATAACATCCAGGATGTTCAGGGTGCAGTTCAGGTTGTTGGAGTAATACTCGATGGGCTTGGAAACGCTTTCGCCCACGGCCTTGTAGGCGGCAAACTGGATCACACAGTCAATGCCGGGATTTTCCGCAAAGACCTTTTCAACTACCGCATGGTCGGTCATGTCTGCTTCCACAAACTTGAAATCCTTACCGGTGATCTCGCGCACACGCTTCAGGGCTTCGGGGCAGGAGTTGTAATAGTTATCTGCCACCACAATATCGTAACCCGCATTGAGAAGCTCCACACAGGTATGGCTGCCGATGTAACCGGCGCCGCCGCTGACCAAAATAGACATACTGATCGCTCCTTTACACAATATGGAAAGTTGTTGCCGGGATTTTGTATCTTCAACAGGGCATCCGCAGGGTTTGCTTCGTTCCCTTGTTGATTTTATTCTAACGTCTTTATCACAATATGGAAATAGATGTTTCCATGTTTGATATGTAACTTTGTTGTTGCCTTTACCGTTCGCACAGATGCAGCGGGTGCGGGGCGCGGCGGTAAGCGCCAGGTGTTTGGCCGGTCAGGGCGTGGAACCGCCTGCTGAACCACGCCAGGGAGCCATACCCCAGCATACGGGCCGTTTCGCCGGGGCCGTACCCCTGGGTCAGCAGCAGCGCTGCCTGTTCGGCTTTCATGCAGGAGAAATACTCCATCGGCCCCATGCGGGTGCGGGCGCGGAACGCCTGCTGCAATGCCACGCGGGAGCAGCCATTGGCATCGCACACCTGGTCCAGCGCCAGCGGCTTTTCAATGTTCTGCGCAAAGTACAGGCGCACGCTTTCCACAAGGGCTGCCTGCTCCTGCTCGGCGCGGGCACGGGGGCTTTGTTTGCGGGTGCGCTGCCTGCGGCGGGCCAACAGGTACAGCAGCTGTGCCAGATAGATGGTTTGCAGCTCTTTGCCGCCAAACGGGATTTCCGCGCGGCGGGCGGGCATCTGGCAGGCATCCTGCACCGGCTGGAACACCTCGCGCACCGTTTCTGCCAGCTGGCGCAGACAGCTTTTTTCGGCGTTGCCAAGCCGCATATGGCAGCTGCGGAAAGAATCCATCGCACTGCCGTCCGCGGTAAATTCCACGCGGAACACCTCCGGCGGAACTTCGCCCACTGCGCGCATGGCAAACAGCTCTGCGGGCTGGTGGAACAAAATCTGCCCGGCGCGCAGCAGCACCCGGTGGGTATCGCACAGCTCTTCCACCATACCGCTTTTTACATATACCAGCAGCCAGCCCTCACAGGTGCGCTCCGGCGTTTGCTGGCCAATGCGCCATTCGGATTCCGCCGCGCTGGCAATCCCTGTTACCCGCAGCGGCCATTCATCCCCATACATGCCTTCCCCTCCCCTGTTCAGGTTGCTTCATCGCTTGCGGTCCAATTCTGGCCTGCGCCGTTGCTGAACACACCGGGCGGGTCCTGCGTTGCCGCCGGGAACTGCTCGCTCCCGGGGAAGCTGTTCACCAGCCCCAAGCGGTAGGCCGTCAGCGGGCAGAGCGTTTTTTCGATATGGTCATAGCTGATGCCGTTATCGCTGTTGTAGGTGTAATACATAATAGCATCCGGCCAGGTGTTCAGCACATACTGCGCCAGCGGCTGGGTCACAAACGTATCCCGGCTGCCGACGTAAAGGTCTGCCGCACCAAACAGATGCAGGATCTCGTGGGCATACACGGTGGGGCTGTTGTAGGTTTTCTCCCCCGCATAGGAATCATAGAGATAAAGACAACTGAATTCATTCAGGTAATTACCGCCATCCTCCAGATAATGCAGAATGGAGTAGGAAGCCCCCTCCACCGGCAGAAAGATCAGGTAGCCAACGCTTGCCGTGCCGTATTGCTGCTGGATGAATTCCACATCCACCTGTGCGGTCAGGGTGTCCACATCGTCATAAAACGTTGTGCCGGTGGTGGTATCTTCCGTCAGACCGGCTTTGTAGGCGGCAAAGGTGCTCAGATTGTTTTCGCCGGTATCGTAATAGATTTTCGGCTGGGCGTTATAGGTCTGCGCCTGCTGGGTGATCCAGTCCACCGCCACGGCAAGGTTCTGCCGCGTCTGGGCCAGGGCTTCCTCGGTCCAGGGGTTGGCGTCGTCCTGCAGATAAATGCTGTACAGCACGCTGGGCCATGCCAGCAGCCCGCAGCTGCCGTACACCTGCTGTAAATCTTGCTGTTGGGCAGGGGTCTGGGTGGGGGTTGGGCTGGGGGCCACGGTGGGCTGGGGGCTGGTTTCGATATGGGGGATCGCTGCCTGTGCGGGTGCGGCAGACTGTGCCGCGCACCCGGCCAGCAGGCAGAGCCCCATGGCAAGGGCGGCAAGGTGGAGCAATACGCGCGGCTTTTTCATTCGCGCTTACTCCGGCAGCACCAGCTGCGGCTTGCCGTCAGCATCCGCTGCCAGGGTCACGGTCTGACCACCGGTCAGGCGGCCCGCCACAATGGCTTCGGCCACGGGGTCCTCCAGCGTTTTGCGGATGGTCTTGCGCAGTTCACGCGCACCAAAACGGGTGGATGTTTCGTTCACGATGGCTGCCAGTGCCTGCGGGGTATATTCCAGCTTCAGGCCGCGGGCTTCCAGGCCGGGCTTGTACTCGTCCAGCATCAGGGCAGCGATCTTTTCCAGGTCAGCCTGTTCCAGCGGGCGGAAGGTGATCACTTCATCCACACGGCCCAGGAACTCCGGCCGCAGGAACTCCTGCAGCGCTTTCATGCTCTTTTCGCGGCTGACCTGCTCTTCGGTGCGGCCAAAGCCAGTCAGGGCGGTGCGGTCCGAAGAACCGGCGTTGGAGGTCATGCAGATCACGGTATTGGAAAAATCCACCGTGCGGCCCTGGGCATCGTTGATCTTGCCCTCGTCCAGGATCTGCAGCAGGATGTTCATCACATCGGGGTGGGCCTTTTCGATTTCATCAAACAGAACCACGCTGTAAGGATGGCGGCGCACTTTTTCGGTCAGCTGGCCGGCTTCATCATAACCCACATAGCCCGGAGGGGAACCGATCAGGCGGGACACCGCGTACTTTTCCATATACTCACTCATGTCAATGGAGATCAGCGGGTCCACGGTATCAAACAGCTGATTGGCCAGCTGCTTGACCAGCTCGGTTTTGCCCACGCCGGTGGGGCCGACAAAAATAAAGCTTGCCGGGCGGTGGCGGCCAGACAGGTCTGCCCGCGCACGCTTAACGGCCAGCGCTACGCTGTGCACAGCTTCGTCCTGGCCGATGATATGCTCTTTCAGGGCATCTTCCAGCCCCATCAGGCGGCCATACTCGGTCTCTTTGATTTTAACCGCCGGAATGCCGGTCCACAGCTCCACAACCTGGGCCACATCGTCCGCCGTTACCTGGATATCGGCCACGCGCAGCTCCAGCGCGGGCAGCTTTTGGCGCAGCTGGGCCAGCTCGGTCTTGGTTTTGGCCAGTTCCTCGTAATCAATAGCGGCATCGCCCTGCTTTTCGGGGTCGGGGTTTTCCAGGTCATGCTCTTTGGTTTCCAGCTCTGCCACCTGCTTTTGCAGGTTCAGGAACTCGGTAATTTCAGGGTGGCGCAGGTTGCAGCAGGCGCAGGATTCATCCAGCAGATCAATAGCCTTATCCGGCAGGTAGCGGTCGGTGATATACCGTTCCGACAGGTGTACCACATCCGCCACGATGGAATCGGGCACACGCACGCAGTGGTACTTTTCGTAATAACCTTTTACGCCGCGGATAACCGCAATGGCATCATTGATGGAGGGTTCTTCCACCTTGACTGGCTGGAAGCGGCGCTCCAGCGCAGAATCTTTTTCAATAAACTTGCGGTACTCGGCAAAGGTCGTTGCGCCGATAACTTGGATCTGCCCGCGGGACAGGGCTGGTTTCATGATGTTGGCGGCGTTCATGGCGCCGTCCGAATCCCCGGCGCCGACAATGTTGTGGATCTCGTCAATGAACAAGATCACATTGCCGGCGGCCTTGATTTCAGAAAGCAGGCCCTTGACGCGCTGTTCAAACTGGCCGCGGAACTGGGTGCCTGCCACAAGGGCCGTCAGGTCCAGCAGGTAGATCTCTTTATCCTGTAAGCGGGCGGGCACTTTGCCTTCGGCAATGCGCTGGGCAATGCCCTCGGCAATGGCGGTTTTGCCAACGCCGGCTTCACCGATCAGGCAGGGGTTGTTTTTCTGGCGGCGGCACAGAATCTGCACCGTGCGGTATACCTCACGGTCACGGCCAATGATGGCATCCAGCTTGCCGTCCTTGGCTTTCTGGGTCAGGTTTTCGCAGTAGGTGTCCAGGTATTTGCGCTGGCCGCGGCCACGCTGTTTTTTGGACTTTTCGCCCTTCTCCTCAGCCTTGGGGGTTCCGCCAAAGCCAAAGGGGAACACCGGCGAACCGCCGGGCACAAAATCATCCCCGGTATCGTCGGGGTTCTGCATATCGCCGTCCATCATGGGCATCATGGCGCCGCTTTCCTGCGCTTGCTGCATCAGGTCGGCCATGTGCTCTTCCATGCTGGCCAGCTGGTCATCGGTCATATTAAACCGCTTCATCAAATCATCCACAGGCTGAATATGCAGCTCCCGCGCGCAGGTCAGGCAGTAGCCTTCCTGCACCGGTTTGCCGTTTTCCAGCCGCTGCACAAACACAACCGCCTGTCTTTTTTTACAGCGGGTACATAACATATGGTTCACCTCTCTATGGGGTATTCGATTGGATCGGGAATGCCGAAACGCGCACACAACATGCGTTTTCAGAACTTTTCCCATGTACTATTATCCCCCACCCCACTGATATTTGCAAGAGGGGCGGGGGGAATGTTCAGATATTGTTAATCAATAGCGGGTCAAAAACGGGTTCAGGTTTGCCAAAAGTCCATAGATCACGCTTCGGTTCAGGGTGGCTGTGGTCAAAAATTCCAGCTTGCCGCCGGTCAGGTTTGCCGCCACCCACAGCAGAATGGACCAGATCCAGCAGTTCAGCAAACCGCTGACAAAGCCGAACGCAAAGCCCAAAATGCGATTCAGTCCACCGATGAGCGGGATGGCGTTGATGCCGCGCAGCACCCGCCCCAGCATCCGGCAGAGCACCCGCACCACGATCCAGACCGACAAAAACACAACGGCCTGAATAACCGGCAGAAACAGCGGTTCCAGCGCATTGACCACCTGCGGCACCGCATTGCTGGACGCCGCACTGACGGTATCGATCAGCTTTTGCTGGATCGACTGCGGCAGAAAGGTCAGCGCATGGATTGCCTGGGCCAGATCTCCGCCGGTCTTTTCCAGCGTGTCAGCCACAACATCGGTAACGTGGCTGGCAACATATTTATCATAAATGCCGCCGGCCCAAACGCGGGTGCCGTAAGTGCCGCCGATAATGCCCGCCACGGAGCCGATAAAGCTCACCAGTCCGGAGGCAAAACCGCGGCGGCGGCCGGCTTCGGCCGCGCCCAGCACCAGCAAAAGAAAAATCACATCATAAACAATGCCAATATACTGTGTCATAACTCTACCATACTTTCCCATGCCGCACAGCATCATTCGTGCGGCGCATTCAGAACCTCTACCGTGCCGGAAATAAATACCAGTGTTTCGCGGGCGTTGATGACCGCCTGCGGTGCCGCACCATAATCCCGGCTCCAATTATGGGTGCCGTCATAGCCATAGCTTTCCACGCCGGACGCTGTCAGCAGATAGACCGCCGTTGCGGTACTGCTGACGCTTTTGGCCTGCCCGGCGGCAACGCTCGCCAGCTGGTTGAGCGAATCATCCAGCGTGACCAGGGTATCGCCGCCGCGCACCGCCAGCAGCAGCGCCGTGCTGCGCCCGCTGATGGACACGTTTTGCAGGGTGGCCCCGCCATAATCATAGCGGGCACTCTCGGTGCCATCGCTCACGTTGATGATGGCGGCATAGGTATCAAAAACAGCCAGCACGCGGCTGCTGCTGATCCATTTCAGCTTCAGGATCACGCTGCCGGTATCCGCCACATAAAACGGCCCGGCAGTATCCGAATTGGTGTTCATCATGCGCACAGTAGTGCGCAGCTGGCCGTCCCTCGCGGCCACCGTTGCCGCGGCAAAGCGGTGGTTATCCGTGGCAAAAGACAATGCAATGGGGGTGCCGTCGGTGCTGGTCAGCTTCCAGGTAAAGGGGTCCCCGCTGAAAGAAGCATCGTACACCATCACTTCCGCCGCATAGCGGTCAGACTCCGTCACCACGGCCAGGGTGCCGTTCTGCGCCATTTCGCACAGCATAATGGCGTTATTAAAGCTTTTGGCGTACAGCTGGCGGGTGCGGCTCTGCACCGTCAGTTCCTTGCCCGCACGGTTATACAGCACAAAGCGGGTGTTGCCCACGGCCAGCGCCGGGCGGGCATAGCCGGGCTGGATGGTGCGGATCTTTGCGCCGTAAGCGGAATAGACCGCCACATCCTCATTATCCATCTCCACAAAACCGCCCGCCAGGGGTTCCACCTGGGTCGGCGTGCGAATGCCGGTGTTGGCGGGCCAACCCGCCCCGGCGCGGTTGAGATACAGCGAGATAGAATCCGTCATATCCCCCAGCATGGCAATGGATGTACCCAGCAGGCCGCTGCCCACCGCCATAACGGCGGCAATAATCAGCACCACCAGAACAATGGCAATGCGCCTGCGGCGCTGGCGGCGGCGCAGAATAGGGCTGATGGGCCGCAGCGTTGCCGCCGGTGCCGCAGTTGCGCCTTGCTCTTTGGGCGGCAGGGTGCTGGGTGCGCTGCGCTCCGGCGCTGGGCGTTCCCGTTCCGGCCGCTGTTTGGAGGCAGGCGGCGGGGTTGGCGGGGCTTCGCCCCGTTCCCGCGCCAACATACGGCGGCGGCGTTCCAGCCGCTCTTTTTCTTCACGGTTCAAGGGCTTCGCCTCCTTCCCGTCTTGTTGTGTTACTCATTTAGGGCAATACCGCACAATTCCCGCCTAACGGCTCAAGCACCGCTCCGGCGGCTG